>Ga0224512_10000172_pt1 | contig 69377 bp, 56 predicted proteins | sample SF_May12_sed_USG_4_FD_169103 | JGI IMG/M metagenome (GOLD analysis project Ga0224512, IMG submission 169103) | Sediment microbial communities from San Francisco Bay, California, United States - SF_May12_sed_USGS_13 | ecosystem: Environmental > Aquatic > Marine > Sediment | place: USA...
CGCCGGTGGACAGCCTGGAGCTGGTGGCAGCGGGACCGGGCGGTCCGGCGGTGGCCCGTGACGACAAGACGATCGCGGTGCTCGATCCGTACGGGATCTCGTCGGCGAGCAACCAGACGTTCGTGGTGGGGGATGCGGCAACGGCGGCGGGGGTGATCCGGGTGACGGACCACGCGGGGATCCCCACGATCACGGCAGGCAACGAGATCCGGATCCGGATCCCGACGGGGTTCCCGATGACGTGGAACACGGCGGTGACGACGGTGACGGTGGGGGGCAGCGCGGCCGGGAAGGTGAAGACGACGCTGAAGGGCTACGAGGACGGCGGGAAGACGGCGGTGGTGGACGTGGACGTGAACTTCGCGGCCGGGGATCAGCTGACGATCACGGGGCTGCAGTTCATGAGCTTCACGGCGGCCGCGGCGGCGGACCGGCTGGGGCTGGACGTGACCGACGACCAGGTGGCCGACGCGCTGGACGACAAGACCAAGGCAATCGGGGCGCCGCAGTTCACGTCGGCGGCCCATCAGAACTTCACGGTGGGCGGGGCGCCGCGGGCGATCAGCCCGATCACGGTGACCGACTACGCGAGCTTCGGGACGGTGACGGCGGCGCGGGACCTCCGGATCCGGATCCCCACGGGCTTCCCGATGACGTGGGAGACGGGGGACGTGGCGGCGACGCTGGGGGGGAGTGCGGCGGGGAAGGTGTCGCCCACGGTGAGTTATGAGAACGGGGGCCGGACCCTGCGGCTGGACGTGCTGACGGACTTCGTCCCAGGCGACGTGCTGACGATCAGTGACCTGAGTTATGCGAACTTCACGGCGAGCGCGGCGTTGAACCAGCTGGAGCTGGTGCTGGCGGGCGCTGGCGCGACGGCGGCCGCCCGGGATCTTCGGTCGATCTCGGTGGGGGCGGCGACGATCTCCTCGGCAGCCAACCAGACGTTCGTGGTGGGGGACGCCGCGACCACGGCGGCGGTGATCACGGTAACGGACGACGCGGTGGCGCCCACGATCAACTCGGGGCAGGAGATCCGGATCCGGATTCCGACGGCGTTCCCGATGACGTGGAACACGGCGGTGACGACGGTGACGGTGGGGGGCAGTGCGGCGGCGAAGGTGAAGACGGTACTGAAGAACTACGAGGACGGCGGGAAGACGGCGGTGGTGGACGTGGACGTGAACTTCGTGGCCGGGGATCAGCTGACGATCACGGGCTTGCAGTTCATGAACTTCACGGCGGCGGCGGCGGCGGACCGGCTGGGGCTGGACGTGACCGACGACCAGGTGGCCGACGCGCTGGACGACAAGACCAAGGCAATCGGGGCGCCGCAGTTCACGTCGGCGGCCCATCAGAACTTCACGGTGGGCGGGGCGCCGCGGGCGATCAGCCCGATCACGGTGACCGACTACGCGAGCTTCGGGACGGTGACGGCGGCGCGGGACCTCCGGATCCGGATCCCCACGGGCTTCCCGATGACGTGGGAGACCGGGGACGTGGCGGCGACGCTGGGGGGGAGTGCGGCGGGGAAGGTGTCGCCCACGGTGAGTTATGAGAACGGGGGCCGGACGCTGTGGCTGGACGTGCTGACGGACTTCGTCCCAGGCGACGTGCTGACGATCAGTGACCTGAGCTACGCCAACTTCACGACGAGCGCGGCGTTGAACCGGCTGGAGCTGGTGCTGGCGGGCGCGGGAGCGGGGACGGCGGCACAGGATCTCAATTCGATTTCGGTGGGGGCGGCCACCATCTCCTCGGCCACGTACCAGACGTTCGTGGTGGGGAGCCCCGCCACGCCCATCAGCCTCATCACCATCACCGACGACCCGGTGGCACCCAAGGTCACGGCGGGCGGCGAGCTCCGGATCCGGATTCCGGCCGGCTTCAACATGGTCTGGAATACGGCGGTGACGACCGTGACGCTGGGGGGGAGTGCGGCGTCGAAGGTGAAGACGACGCTCAAGAACTACGAAGACGGCGGGAAGACGGCGGTAGTGGACGTGGACGTGAACTTCGCGGCGGGGGACCAGCTCACGATCTCCGGCTTGCAGTTCATGAACTTCACGGCACCGTCGGCACCGGACCGGCTGGGCCTGGACGTGAACAACGACAAGTTCCCGGACGCGTTCGACGACAAGACCAAGACGATCATCGCCGGCGGGCTCACGTACGGCGTCGTGGTGACCCCGGACTCGACGGCCGTGACGCAGCTCCCGACCAACGGGACCAACTACACCACGACCTTTAACGTGAAGAACACCGGGAACACGCCCGACGGGTTCGATCTCGTGGCGACCACCACGCCGGGCACCGCGATCACGGTGGTCTCGATCACCGGCCCCGGGGTCACCCCGGGCGGGACGCCGTCCATGGCGGAGCGCGCGGCCCTGGCCCCCGGAGATTCGGTGGTGGTGACCGTGACCTACTCGGTGGCTGCGGCCGGCGTCGGCACGGTGGATCAGCTGGTCTTCACGGCCCGGTCGCAGGGGAACGCGGCGGTCGAGGACGACGGAAAGCTCCTCCTCACCGTTTCCGGTCCGCGGATCACGATCAGCCGTGCCGTGAACCCGAACGGCACGGTGCCTCCCGGTACCGACCTCACGTACACGGTCACCGTGACCAACAGCGGCAGCGAGGATGCCGTGAACGTCGTCGCGGTCGATTCCCTGGCAGCGGAGTTGGAGTTCAAGGTCGGGAGCGTATCAGACAGCCTCCCCGCCGGTGTGACCGTCAGTGTGCAGTACTCGGATGATGGGGGCGCGACGTGGGCCTACACGCCCGCCTCGCTCGGCTGCGGTGCCCCGACCGACTACGATGGCTGCGTCACCCACATCCGCTTGGCCCTCCAGAACGTCCTGGGCTCGGTGGCCCCCGACAACACCGGCTCCTTCGAATACGTCGCCCGAATCAAGTAGCGCCGCCGGTCACTCCGTGCCTGCCACGTCACCCCAATGGTTACCTTCAGTAACACCGTCACCGGTTCGAACCCGATCGTCATCCCACCAGGATGTCTCCAACAATATATAGGGTAATCACTTAGCCATTACGACCCTCGCCGGCCGGTAACGGCACGCGTCGTGCCTTTTCTCCGACCCGGACGCAACTCGAAATGTGGAGTCTCGCATGGTCTTGAGGTGCCCGCACTGCGAAACGCTCGCGCGATATCTTCGCGGTGACTTCAGCGGCAAGTGGGTGATCTGCCACGTCTGCGAAGCACCGTTCGCGTGGCGCGAGCACCAGACGCAGCTGGAAGGGGCGAAAACCGTGTGGGGCAGAGCCCGACGCAGCACGGAGGAGACGGAGCGATGAACACGACGCGATACAGCTGGATCGCCGCGGCACTCGTGGCCGCAACGGTGACGCCCTTGGCCGCGCAGCAGGGCGAGCCCCAGGCCCTCGTCATTTCAGCGCAGAACCTCATGGCTGGGGACGAGCGGCACCAGGAATTGGCCGATCCTACCGCGCTGCTTCCCGGGGACGTGGTCCAGTACCGGCTGGTGTTCACCAACGTGAACGCCGTGCCGGTGCGCAACATCGCGCTGAACGACCCGATCCCGTCGGGACTCCGCTACGTCGGCGCCTCGGCCGCAGCCGATCGCGACGACACGGTGGTCGAGTTCTCGATCGATGGCGGAGTGACCTTCGCCGCCGAGCCGATGATCGAGGAGATGGTGGACGGCAAGCCGGTGATGAAGCCGGCGCCGCCGGAACGCTACACGCACGTCCGTTGGACGGTACAGGGCTGGGTGCAACCCGGCGCCACGGTCACGGCCGAGTTTCAAGCCCGGCTGCCGGGCGCCGCAGCCGTCCCGGACAGTACCGCGAACGCCAAATAGTCACTGGTCACACGTGACGCAAAAGAGATAGGGAGGAACTCATGCTGTGGAACTCGAACTGGATGACGCGCACCTTGGCGCTTCTCGCCGTCGCCGCGGTCGCGCTGACCGTTCCGGCCTCGGCGCAGACGCCCGAGGGCACGATCATCACGAATACGGCCACGGTGAATTACGAAGACACCACCGGGAGGGCCTACACGCCCGCCAGCGCCTCGGTGTCGATCACCGTCGCCTTCAAGGCCGGGCTCCTCACGGTGGCGGCTGACGGCACCGTGTACCCCGCGTCCCCCAGCAACGCCGACACGATCGCGTTCACGATCAACAACACCGGGAACGGAGTGGACACGGTGCAGGTGACCGAGTCGATGACGGTCGCTGGGATCATGACCAACATCACATACCGGCTCAACGGTGCTGCCGTCTACCTGTCGCTCGGCGACCTCAACACGGCGCTCGCGTCGCTCCAGCTCGCTGGCATCACGGGGTCGGCACAGATCCAGGTGATCTATGACGTGCCCGACGGGCAGGGTGGCCAGTCCACCGTGTACAGCCTCACGGCGACGTCCGTCCGAGACAACACGATGCAGAGTACCGGCCAGACCACGGTTGCGCCGCCGTCGGCGTACGCCGTCGTCGTGACGCCGGACAGCACCACCCCGGCGGCCGAGCGGCTCCCGGGTGGCGCCCCGTATCAGTTTACGTTCTACGTGAGGAACGCCGGGAACATCTCCGACACCTACACGCTCGCAGCCACCAACAGCGGCGCCGCGATCGTCGTCGGGACATTCAGCCCCGCGTCGCCAGTGACCATCGCGTCCGGCGATTCCGTGGCGGTGACGGTGGACTACACGATCAACGAGGTGGCGGCCGGCGCTACCGATCGGCTGACGCTGACCGCAACGTCGACCACGCAACCGCCGACGGACGACGGGTTCCTCGACATGGTCGTGGTGCGTCCGACGGTTGCGATCGCCAAGGCGGTGTTCGCGCCCGACTCCCTCACGGCCCTGGCGGGGAACGTGCAGCCGGGGGACATCATCTGGTATCGGGTTGAGGTGCAGAATCCCGCCGGTGCCAACGCCCGCAACGCCCAGAACGTCGTGGTGAGCGACTCGTTGCCGGCGGAGCTGACGTTTAGCCTGCTGGCTCCGGACACCGGGAGCGACTGGACCCTGGCCTACAACGCGGGCACGCGATTCGTGACCGCCACCCTCGGGGTGGCTCTCGCTCCGGGCGCGAGCCGTCACTTCTGGATCCAGGCACAAGTGAACTGACCCGGTCCCCGCTTCGACGGGGCGTACACCAAGTTCCACGGCAGAGGCCCCGCGGTCCGTTGACCGCGGGGCCTCGCCGCTTCCGTTAACTCCCCTTCATTCAACGGGTTACCAATCCGGTTACCATCGGTAACTCCAGGGCCTCCAGCCTGCAAACGGGGCAAATCCTCTCCGCTAAGTGATTATGCTGTAACAGCTTAGGTAGCCCGCATGTGAGCGGTGTTTGGCATACGACCTGCCCTCTGAAGGGTGACGTTGGAGAGCGGGAATCCATGCCACACGCAGGCCGAACAATGCGGACCGGTATCCGGCCCGGGAGGGGACTCCTCGGGGCGGTCGCTGTGCTGCTGTGCTGTGGCTTGCCGCTCGAGGCTCAGGGACCCACCGCCGCTGGAACCGAGATCTCCAACGTCGCCCAGGCCACCTACGTGGCGCCCAACGGTCACACCTTCACCGCCGTCTCCAACGTCCTGGTGGTGACCGTCGCCCAGATGGCCGGCGTCGACCTCGCGCCCCCACGCACAACCACCGCAAACCCGGGTGGCCGCGTGGTGTTCGCCCACACCGTGACCAACGCGGGCAACGGTACCGACAGCGTACGGCTCTCGGCCACATCGGCCGCCGGTTGGCCCACGCTGATCTACCGTGACCTGAACGGTGACGGCGTCCTCGACGCCGGAGAGTCGCAGATCCAGGGGCCGGTCACGCTCTCCGCGGGTGCCGCGATGGCTCTCCTCGTCGTCGTGGACGTTCCGACCTCGGCGACCGTGCGCGGCACCACCGACTCGGTGACGGTTGTCGCGGTGAGTGAGTTCGACGGCTCCCGACGCGATGCCTGCGTCGACGTGCTCCAGATCCAGGACGTCGGTGTCCTAGTCACGCTCTCCAAGCTCGTGGACCGCACCACGGCGACGGCCGGGGACATCCTCACCTACACCGTGAGCTACGCCGCTACCGGGACGAACACTGCTTTGACGCTCGCCATGGCCGACCCGATCCCGCTCGGGTCGTCGTACGTGGCGGGCTCGCTCGAGTGGAACGGCGCGCCGCTCACCGACGGGACCGGTGACGACGCCGGGACGTTCGATCCGGCAGGGAACCGGGTGCTCTTCGGGGTGGGCGACGTTCCGGGAGGACAGAGTGGCGTAGTGGCGTTCCAGGTGCGCATCGACGGCGGCCTTGCCGCGGCGACGCCGGTGGCCAACAACGCAAGCGCCTCCTACGGGACGGTGGCCGGCACCGACTCGGTTGCCTCGAACACGGTCGTCACGACCATCGTCCTCGCGCAGCTCGGGCTGGAGAAGGTCCTGGTCGGTCCGACCACGGCGCGAATCGGGGAGCAGATCTCCTACACGCTCGTGTCGGTCAACCGATCGAGCACCACGCCGGCCCGCGATGTGGTTCTCTCCGACACCCTGCCGCCGGAGCTCGAGTACGTGACGGCCAGTCCTGGGGCGAACGTCCTCGGCCAGGTGGTGTCGTGGACCTTGGGCGAGGTTGCACCGGGCGACTCCGTCCGCGTCTCGCTCACGGCCCGGGTCTCGAGCCTGGTGCGCGACACGCTCTCGGTGCGGAACCTCGCTGTGCTGGCGGCGACGAACGCCCCCACGCAGACGGCCATGTCAGACGGCGTCGACCTCGTGGGACTCCTGCCCAATCAGCTCTCGCTGGAGAAGACCGCCGACGTGCTCGAGGTGGGGTTGGGTGAGACGGCGCCGTACACTCTGGTGCTCGAGAACACTGGGGACAACGCGCTCTCCGGGATCGTGATCGTTGACACCTTGCCGCTGGGTGGCCGCTACGCGGAGGGCAGCGCGATCGGGGCGGACTCGGTGCGGGTCGACGGACGGGTCGTCACGTTCTTCGTCACGGGGCCGTTGGCACCAGGTGCCAAACACACGGTCCGCTACACGATGGCCGTCGTGTCGGCCGAGACGCCCGTGCTGGAGAACCGGGCCGTGGCGACCGCCGAGGGCGGGTTCGTCGTGGCGAGCATGCAGCTGGCCTGGGTCCGCGTGCGGCGGAGCTGGCCCATGGAGACCCGCGCGGTGATCGGCAAGGCGTGGCTCGACGTGAACGACGATGGCCGCCAGGGTGCCGGCGAGCTTGGGGTGGCCGGTCTCGACGTGTGGACCGACGACGGCGAAGTGGCGACCACGGATGGCGACGGGAAGTTCTCGTTCAGGAACGTGCGGCCCGGCGGTCATGCCTTCAGGATCGATCCGACCACGGTGCCGGCCGGCTACCGCATCGCAGCGTCGGATCGGATCGTGCCGGTGGACGCGGACGGCTGGACCACCCCGAACGTGCAGTTCCGGCTCGTGCCCACCACTGGTCGCGTGGAGGGCGCGCGCATCCCGGTGCCGTGGACGGTCGCGGTACGGCACGTTCGCCCCCCGGCAGACAGCCCACCCCCGACCCTCGCGGTGACGGCGCAGATAACCGACGCCGTCGATTCGACCGAGGCGGCGTCACCGTCGGTCCCGCTGGCCGTCCTGCCCGTGACCTTCGGCGTGGGGTCGGCGGTGCTCACGTCGGAATCCCACACAGTGCTCGACGACGTGGCGGGACTGCTGGTAGCGAGCCCGGAAGTCGAAGTCGAGATCGCCGGCCACACCAGCTCGACCGGGCCACGCCTGTTGAATCTGCGGCTCTCGCTCGAGCGGGCAACATCCGTGACCGACTACCTCATCGCGAGTGGCATCGATCGCTCACGCGTTCGCGTCGAGGCTTACGGGCCCGACAGACCAGCGGCGAGCAACGACACACCCGAGGGCCGGGCCCGGAACCGACGCGTCGAAATGAACTTGGTGCGGGGGACCAACGCGGCCGCCGCGGCCACGTTCGTGCGCGGCTTGGCAAGTGTGGGGCTTGCCGACAGCGCGCTTGTTCCGTCCGCTCCGCCCGCGCCGCGCCCGCCCGTCACCGAGTATGCTGTGACGCTCGCCAACCCAACTGGCCGGCCCCTCGACGGCCTGTCGCTGCGATTCGAAACGCCCCCCGACTCCGCCAGGCTCGTGATCGGGGGCGCGCCGGCGCACGTAGATCCCGCAACGATGGCGCTCCCGCCCATCGCGCCGCGTGCGAACGTTGCGCTCACGGTGTGGGCGACCGCGACCGGCGATTCGACCTGGGTCGCACTGCAGGCACCCGGCCGCGCGGGCGAGCGGATGGCCGTGAGCGTGGCCGACCTGCCCGTCCCCACCGAAGGCGTGATAGACGTCGCCGTCGAAACAGCCGATCTCCCCGACCCGGCGCTGGTGGGAGCCGGTCGCGCGGTGACGCTGTCGGTCGCGCCAGCGACTCGCGGGTGGCCCGAGCTCACGCTGCCGCTGCCCAACGGGTGGGAGCCGGTGCCCGGCAGTACCCGCCTCGCCGGTGTGCCCACGCCCGACCCGGCCGCGCGGGCCGACTCCGGTGGTGGGACCCTGCTGGTCTGGGACTTCGGGAAGCGCGCGATGGGTCCGATCACGGTCGAGATGCGCCCGGCGGCGCATACGATGCCGGACGAGTCAGTAACCATCCCCGCACTCCGGAGCGATACAGACCGCCTGGAGGACCGTCGAACGGCATTCCTGTTCGGGCCGTCCGTCGAGATCTTCGGGCTCCAGGATGGGACGATCACCGCCCGCGATCGCGTCTTCATCGGTGTGAAGGGCGAGGCTGGGCAGCCGGTCACCCTGTACGACGGTGACTCGGTGCTTGCGCGCGGCAATATCCGGATCGACGGCATTCACGACTTCATCGCCGTTCCGCTCGACCCGGGTCCGCACGTGCTGCGCGTAGCCATGCGCAACACCTGGAGTCAGGAGCGGTGGGACAGCATCGCCGTGCACGTGAGCGACGTGCCCGCCAGCCTGGTGGGTTCGACAGGCACGCTCACGCTGCGGGCGGATGGCCAGAGTGTCGAGACCGTCCGGGTCCGGATGCTCGATCGCTGGGGCGTGCCCCTCGTGTTCCCGACGCAGGCCACGGTGACGGTGGACGGCGCCGAGGCGCTGGGGAGCGACACCGACCCCTCGTCGGTCGGGCTGCAACACCGGACCGACTCGCTCGGCTGGCTCACCGTCCGGATCAAGCCGGGCCACGAGGTGCGTCGCGGCAGGCTCGCGCTGCGAACGGCCGATGTGACGTACGAACGCCCACTCGAAACGCTGCCTGCCACGCCTCCGTTGATGGTGACCGGTGTGGGCCGAGTGGGTGTGGGCGCCAGTCCCGACGCGTTCGGTGCGATCACGGCCCGCGGTCGGCTGGATGACCGCACGTCGGTGGTGGTGAGCGTCGACTCCCGGCGCCTCGATGCCAACCGCGAGACATTCGGCCGCGACTTCGATCCGTTGGATGAGGCCCAGTACCCCATCCTGGGCGATGCCAGCAGCGTGCGGACCGTGAGCGCGTCGCAACACGCCGTGGCCGCCCGCATCGAGCGCGGCTTCGACTGGCTCGCCATTGGTGACGTGTCGACCGGCGATTTCGCTGAGGGACTGAGCCTCGCCGCCTACAGGCGGGCCCTGTCCGGAGGCATGGCGCGGATTGCCACGGGGCCCGTCTCCTGGCGCGGGTTTGCCAGCGTCACCAGTCAGAGCCTCGAGCAGGAACAGATCCGCGGCGCCGGCATCTCGGGTCCGTACTCACTGGGCGGCGCGGCGATCCCCGGCACCGAGCAGATCGTGGTCGAGATGCGCGATCGCGAAAACCCGCAGCGCGTGCTCACTCGACAGATGCTGGTCCGCTTCATCGACTATCAGATCGACTACCAGGTGGGAACGCTCCTGTTCAAGCGACCCGTGCCGGCTGCCGACGCGGCCGACAACCCCGTGTTCCTGATGGTGACCTATGAGGGGCGCAGTGGAGGAGACCAGCGCCTCGTGGGTGGCGTTCGCGCCAGCCTCGATGCGCTGGGTTGGTCGAGGCTCCAGGTCGATTCGCTGCGGCTGGGTGTCACCGCGATCCATGCCGACGAGCCCGGCGGGGCGTTCGACATGACCGGCGTCGACGTGCGACTCCTCCGGTTCGCCGGGTTCGATCTGGGTGGTGAGATCTCCTACTCGCATGCTCCGGACTCGAGCGGCTTCGCCACGTCGCTCACCGGATCCGTCGAATTGTTGGGTGGCGCCGCCAAACTGTCGGCGTCGTGGATGAAGATCGGCGACGGCTTCGGGAACCCGTCCAACATCGCGCTCCGGGCCGGCACCGAGGAATTCAAGGCTGGCGGCACGTTCCAGGTTGGCGGCACGACGCTCCGCGCGCAGCACGACTTCATGACGTCCACGTCACAGGACGTGAGCCGTCGGCGTACGACCCTCGGCGTGGGGCAGCCGGTGGGGAAGACCCTGAGGATCGAGGCGAATCAGACACTCGACAGTTTCGAGAACGGCGCCGACGGTGACCGCTCGCAGGCGTTGGAGGGGAAGCTCGTGTGGACACCCCTCGACCGGCTCGAGTTGTGGGCCGAGGGGCGGCAGCAGCTGGGGTCGAGCGAGAGCTTGGTGCGGCCGAATCACGTCGGGGCAGGGGCGGGCGTCAACGTCACTGATGACCTCCGCGTCGAGCTGCGGCATCGCCGCGTGCTCCTCCCCGCGGACGAGTCGTACGGGGTCACCAACATCGGGCTCACGTCGGACGTTGGCTTCGGCACTCGGGCCTGGGGATCCTATCAACTCGCTGGCGGTGCCGGCGCGCAGTACAACGCCGCGATCATCGGTCTCAACAACCGGATCACCCTCGGTTCGGCCTGGACGGTGAACTCGATGTTCGAGCGTCGGTTCGGACTGAACGATGCGGAGCTGGGCGACCCGGTCCGCGCGCTCCCGTTTCTGCAGGACGAAGAGGACTACTGGTCTGCCGGGCTCGGGGTGGAGCTGTTGCCGCAGGGCGCCCCCTACCGCGTGACCGCACGCGGTGAGTACCGCGACGGCGAGCGGCTGTCGACCCGCCTGTTCACGCTGGCCGGTGATCTCTCGTTGAATCGCTCGCTGGCCGTGCTGTCCCGCCAGGAGCTGCTCTCCACTGAGCAGACCCTCACTACCGGAACCGAAACCGGTCGGCGCGTCGCGTCCCTCTGGGGGGTAGCGTTCCGGCCTATCGGCAGCGAGGCGGTGAACGTGCTGACCAAGGTCTCCTGGCTCGACGAGACCAACCCTCGGAACCGGGGCGTGTTGACCAGCCTGGGTCAGGAGCAGCGCCTGATCGGGGCGGCCGAGGTGATTTGGACACCGACACGCCGCACCGAGCTGGCGGGCCGCTATGCCATCCGCCGCACCGAGGCCGATCGGCTGCACGAGGACGGCGTCACCCAGCGGCTCGAGTCCACGGCCGACTACGTGGGCGCGCGCACCAGCGTGATCATCAACCCGTTCCTCACCTTCCGGGCGGATGGACGTCTCCTGATCGAGCGCGCGAGCGGCACCACCCGCTGGGACGCGGCACCGGCACTCGCCGTTGGGCTGCTCGATCTCCTCGAGGTGGTGGTGGGCTACCGCTTCGGTGACCTACGGGATCCGGACTTCTCGGTTCGCGGCGGGCATGGGGCGTTCCTCACACTCGGCACCAAGGTCACGGAAGGGTCTGTCGCGACCGTGGCCGACTTCTGGCGCTCTCGGTTCGGTAGCTGATATTAGAGATCGCCTCATTCTCGGACGGCGAGCTGGGGCCGTCGCTTGAGGGCCGAACCGCAGCCGAAGGAGTGACCGAGCCCATGACGCAGATCAACATGCAGCGCGTTGCCCTGGGGGCCCTGGCGGCCGGAGCCGTGATCTTCGTGGCCGAGCGGATCCTGAGCCAGTTCTACATGGGCCCGATGCAGGCATCGCTCGAGGCCCACAACCTGTCCATGGACGTCACGGTGAGCGGCTTCGTGCTAGCGGCACTGGTCTCGCTGCTCGTCGGCTTCGCGCTGGTCTGGTTCTATGCCGCGGTGCGGTCGCGGTTCGGTCCCGGACCCAAGGCCGCCGCACTCGTGAGCGTCGTGTTGTGGCTGGGCGGCTACGTGCCGTCGGTGCTGGGCTACAAGATGATGGGGCTATTCACCGACTGGCTGCTTGTGTTCTGGGCGCTCACGGGGCTCGCCGAAGTAATCGTGGCCACGATGGTCGGCGGTTGGCTCTACAGGGAGAGCGAGTCGGGCGCAGCGTAGCTCGGGGGTTCCTTGCCCCCGGCGGCATTGGGCATTAGGGTGCGCGCGGGCAGCGCGGCGGCTATCGGCGACTTGCGCCGAGGTATAGCTTCACTCGCGATGCAGACCCTGATTGAGCAGTGGAGCGGCGAAGCGGTCGTCACGAGGTACGATCGGGAGACCGAGACCTGGGTCTTCATCGCCATTCACGACACGACCCTGGGTCCCGCCATGGGCGGGTGCCGCGTCTGGCAGTATCCGACGCCGGCCGATGGTCTGCGTGATGCGATGCGTCTCGCCGAGGGCATGACACATAAGTGGGCAGCCATCGGGTTCGACCTCGGTGGTGGGAAGAGCGTGCTCGCTGTGCCACGTCCGTTGGAGGGCGACGCGCGACGGGGGTTGCTGCGGCGGTTCGGGCGGCTCGTCGCGTCGCTCTGCGGTGCCTACCAATGTGGGCCCGATCTCGGGACCACCCCGGACGACATGGCCGTGATCGGCGAAGAGACCGAGTACGTGCACGGCTACGATCGCGTCCACGGCCAGCCGGTCGATCCCGGACCGTTTACGGCGCTCGGCGTATTTGTGGGGATGCGCGCTGCGCTGCAGCAGGCGTTCGGGTCCGTCGAGTTTGCCGGGCGGACGGTGCTGGTGCAGGGGATCGGTGACGTTGGCGTGCCGCTGGCACGTCAGGTGGCCGAGGCCGGGGCCACGCTCGTGCTGAGCGACACCGACCACAACCGGGCGGAGCGGCTCGCCACAGCGCTTGGCGCACGCACGGTGCCGGCCGACCAGATCTCCACGACGCCGTGTGACGTGTATGCTCCCTGCGCCATCGGGGGGATACTCAACGCGACTACGATCCCGCTTCTCGGCTGCCGCGTCGTGGCGGGGTCGGCCAACAACCAACTGGCGGAGCCGGCCGACGCCGACCGGATGCACCGGCGGGGGATTCTCTACGCCCCGGATTATGTGATCAACGCCGGCGGGGCAACTGCGCTACCGCTGCTCGGGCGAGGGCACGCGGCCGAGGAGGTTCTGGACCGCATTCGAACGTTCGAGCGGACCCTCACCGAGATCTTTTCCGTGGCTGTGGCGAACGACGAGTCGCCGTATCACGCCGCACAGCGCCGAGTGGACCGGGTGCTGACGGCGAGGCGGCGTGCCTGACGATTCCGGGCCCGGGGGCCAGGGTGTCTAGGGACCGCCTAATCGGACGCGCGCGCCGAGAAAGAGATCGTACAGTGTGCGCGCGGTGGTGGGTTGTCCGAAGTCACCGTACACCGCGCCCTCTCGGTAGCGGTTGCGGAGCACACCGATCTCGACGGTGGGTCGGCCGCCGGTGTTCCACGAGGCCCCTGCGACCAGCGCGAGCATCGACTGGCCGCTTTCCTGATAGCGGGTGACGACGGGATCGTCCCCGGCCGGGCCGCCCGAGAAGATGAGAGACAGGCCCGCAAATGGTTCCCAGCTTCCAAGGTCCTGACCGTAGCGCACCCCTACGTTGCCCGGGAACATCCACGCACCCTGTGCAATGAATGCCAAGTGGTGCGGGCCGTCGGTGGGGAGCATGGCGAATTTGAGGTACGGCCAGAGGACGATGGTTTGCGGGTTCTCACCGAAGCGCGTGAAGGCGTCGCCACTCAAGCTGGCGAATCCCTCCTCGAGGTAGATGCCGATCGGGAGGCCGAGCTCCACGCGGTCGCCGAACGCAAAGGAGGGAGCCAGGTACGCGATGTAGTCGGGGCCCTGCGCCTCACCATTTCGGGCCTGGTCGCCGAGCACGGTTACACCGGCGTCGACATGCAGGCCCGGATCGATGCGTGCCGTGTGGAGCGTTGGGAAACAAGCGCTCACGGCCATCGTCACGCTCGGGATCAGTGCCAACTGCCACCGTCGCCTCACCCTTGCACCGCCTGAGAGATCCTTTGGGATATTGGCGCGACGCCGTGACCCGACCGTTCTCCCGGCCGTGACCCTGCCGACTCCGTCAGTCCTCGTCAGGCGGTTCGGTAGGCTTCGTCTCGTCCCGGGTCTCGCCCCCGGTCTTCAGGAGTCCGGCACCGCCCGCGAGTCCCGCGAGGCCCAGGATGTTGGGTGTATTGAGCGAGTCCGCGAGTCCGGACGGCACCACCATGAGCGATCCGCGCTTCACGATGCTCTCGTAGAGCATGTTCATCGCTCGCAGGTTGAGCGCCACGGGGTTCTGGCTGTAGCTCTCCGCGGCCTCGACGAACTTCGAGGCGATCTGCGTCTCCGCCGTGCCGAGGATGATCCGCGCCTGGCGCTCGCGCTCGGCCTGGGCCTGCCGCGACATGGCCTCTTCCAGCGCTTTCGGGATGATCACGTCGCGAATCTCGACCGACTGCACCTGGATGCCCCAGTCGTGCATCTTCTCGTCCAGGATCTGCTGCAGTCCACGTCCCAGTTCCTTGCGCGACTGAATCAGCTCGGCGAGGTCGTGCTTCCCGATGGCGTCGCGGAGTGCGGTCTGGGCCGCGAGCACCACCGCCTGCTGGTATTCCTGCACCTCGAGCGCGGCGCGCTCGGCATCGTACACGATCCAGAACGCGATCGCGTCGACGTTCACGGGCACGGTGTCCTTGGTGAGGCACGACTCGGCGCCGAAGTCGGTGGTGCGGATTCGCTGGTCGATGTGATAGGTGACGCGATCGATCACCGGGATGACGTAGAACAGCCCGGGTCCGCGGAGCCCGCGATACTTGCCGAGCCGCAGCACCACCGCCTTCTCCCATTGGTCGGCGAACTTGATGGACGAGCCCACGAACGCGCCCGCCACCGCGGCAATGCCGCCGACGACGAGTGCGCCAACCGGTGGTGTGAGCAGCGAGAACAGGGCCCCGATCCCTATGACGCTGGCGGCCGTGACGAAGCCGCCAAGCATGGCGGCCGGGGGATACCGTGTGTCGGTGGGCGAGGTCATGCTGGGCCTCCCGGTATACCGTCTCGGTGCGGGTGTCTTCGCGCGCACCGGCAGGAACTCGTTGATCATTCCGCCTCCCGCGTTCCGCCCTCACGGCGCGCTGCGCGCGACTCGGCGAGAGCATCGATGATGTCGTCGATGGTGAACCCGAATGCGCGCCCCTGGGCGAGCATATCGGTGCACAGCCGGTCGAGTTGCGCACGCCGCTCGATCGCGGACGTGTCGGGCGACGTCAGAGCGACGAACGTGCCACCCGGTCGTGTGACCAGCACCCCGAGCAGCTCGAGCTCCTTGTAGGCCCGCTGCACGGCGTTAGGGTGCACGCTCAGATCGATGGCGAGCTGCCGGACCGTCGGAAGCCGCTCACCGGTCTCCAGCGTGCCCGTCACCACCTCCAGCCAGATCCGATCGACGATCTGGCGAAACAGGGGCTCGTCACTGCCCGGGTCCAGATAGACCGCCAGCCGTTGGGCGATCCCTGCGCGCTCGTCCGGCAACCGCACCTCCCCGTGAGTCTAGGCAAGGATATGAACTCGTCCGGGCGAAGGCCAGTCGGACGTCTCCCGGACTGGTCTCTCGGGGACGCTCCGGGCATCATTGAAGAGCAGACGCTCACAGGTGGACGTGCATGGAGCAGCAATCCAGACTCACCGTGTCCGGAACGTTGAACGCCGCCGTCGCGCGGCTCGATTGGATCTCCGGTGTGGGTGCCCGAGCCGTCCGCGCCGCGGCGGTGGTCGCGGTCGGTGGAGCCCTTGGCTGTTGGGCCCTCGTCTATCCGGGTCTGGGTGGGGTTCGCCCGCTCGTGTTTGCGCTCAGCCTCGCTCCGGCGGCTCTGCTGTGGTACTACGCGCGAGCGCTGGATGCCGCCGTGACGGCCGTTCGAGTCCAGGATGCCTTCCGCGATCTCGTCGACAAGACCACGAGTCAGGCGGGACAGGTGAGGGCGTCGCTCCAGACCGGACGGTTCCGGCTGCTGCGTGGGGTGTTCCGTGCCCTCCGCGCTGCCCGTGCGCTGCGAAGCGATCTGGACACGCTCGGGGTAGACCTGGCCAATTGGATGATCGTGAGCAACCCACTCTGGCTCGTCATCACGGCCGTGGCTGCCGGCAGCAGCGTGCTCCTCGTGGTCGTTGCGCTCGCAGCGGGCATCCTGCGTCTCGTCTTCTGAACCAACGGAACCAACCCGAGGAGCAGTCATGGGCTACCGACGATTCACCGACCGGGCCGGGCACGTGTGGGAAGTGCGTGACCGAACGAGGAACGCGTGGCAGCTCGAGCCCGTATCGGGCAACCCTGGCCGGGGCCTGACGGTGCCGGCTCCGGGATACGAGCAGGACCCGTTCGAGCTGAGCGAGGAGGAATTGCTGCGGATGCTCGATGCGGCGGCGGGGACCCTGTCTCGCCCAAAGAAATCACCGTTCGCGGACTAGACCGTTCCCCGATGGCTCGAGGGGGTTGCTTCCCGTCGGACGCCGTCGTATATGGGGAACAGATGGTGTCTACGGCCGGCGCCGGCGCCGCGGGATGCCCCGTCGGATCGCAACCCACCAGGAGGTGGTGACTCGTGAGCCGCACCAAGTCCTTGCTGGTCATCGTGGGGGTCGCCATCGCCGGCTACGTCGGCGTGAACGCCTTCATGATCGGGGGGCACCTGGTGCGTCACCGAGAGGATCGCTCGGCGCTCAAGGCACTCGCCGTGCGCCTGGAGGCCGAACAGTCGCGGATCGCCGCGCTCGAGCAGGAGTTGGCCAACCTTGAGCGCACGCTCGGGGAGACCGAGCGCAACTCCCAGCGGCTCCGCGAGTGGATCGAGGACGTGGAGGCCCAGTACCCGCGTGGGATCCCGGCCGGCATGTACGACGAGTACACCTCGGTGGTCGATCGCTACAACGGGCTCATCCGGGATTACAACCAGACCGCCACGCAGCTCCAAGCCCTCCAGTCGCAGTACGCCGCCACGGTGGACAGCTTCAACCTGCAGGTGGAGCAGGCCAACGCCCTGGTCCGCAAGATCGGGGACATCCCGCATCTGCTTCCCATCGATCTTCCCCGGGCGGTGACCGGCGAGGTCACCGTCCCGAGCAGGTAGGCCCGACCCTCGGGCCAGAGGCTGCCGGTCGACCCTCAGCTCGTCGGCGTTCTTTCCGCCGGGTGTCCGACTAACACCCGGCCATCGATCACGGCGGACTACCACGCCGAGTGGCACGCACTCCAGAGACGCTCTACACTTAGCGCGATCGGCACATGCTCACCGGAACCAGGAGCGTCTCATGCGGAAGGCCGTGCAGGTGGTCGGTATGCTCGTGTTCGGGTCGTCAGTGGTTGCGCCGCCCGGCGACGCACAGCAGCGCATCGGCTGGACGGGTGGCTCCCCATTCGAGCGGCTCGACCTGCCGGCGGCCACCACGATCCGGACCGGAGCCGGTCGGCCGGGGCCGGACTACTGGCAACAGCGGGCCGACTACACGCTCGTGGCCAGTGTAGACACCAGTAGCCAGCTGCTCACCGGCAGTGGGACCCTGCGATACCACAACAACTCTCCCCACACGCTGCGCTTCCTGTGGCTCAACCTAGACGCGAACCTGTGCGATCCGCAGAGTGAGGCCGGCGTGCTGAGCGTCCCGCCCCTGCTATTTGGCGATGCCGTGTTCGACTTCTCCTGCCAGGGCGGCAGCGGGATGACCCTCGAGCATCTCACGGTGGGCGGTCACTCCGTTGGCCATCGAGTCTATGGGACCGTCGCGCGAGTCGATCTCGCCACGGCCCTCCCGCCGGGAGGAACCGTCGAGCTGGAGATGGCGTGGCGCTGGACGCTCCCGGAGTACGGGTACGGCCGCATGGGTCGCGACGGCACGCTCTACCAGGTGGCACAGTGGTATCCGCGTGTTGCCGTGTACGACGACGTGAGCGGCTGGAACGTGGCCCCGTTCCTGGGCGCGGGGGAGTTCTATCAGGAGTACGGCGACTTCGCGGTGGCGCTGACGGTACCCGCGGGCTACGTGGTAGCCGCGACCGGGACGGTCCAGAATCCGGACGTGGTGTTGACGGCTGCGCAGCGCGAGCGGCTCGCGCGAGCCCGCCGATCGGAGTCGGCCGTGGCAATCGTGACGGCTGACGAGGCGCGCCAGGCGCGGCAACGAGCGGTGCCTGGCACCAGAACCTGGCGGTTTGTTGCGCACAATGTGCGTGACTTCGCCTTCGCCATGGCGCCGGATTTCCGGTGGGACGCGAGCACGTGGGACGGGACGTTGATTCAGACGTTCTACCGACCGGAGGCCACGCTGTGGGAGGAGGCGAACCGCATGTCGTGGGTGAGCATCAAGCATTTCTCGGAACGCCTGGCGCGCTATCCCTACCCGCATGCCACCACGGTCGAAGGTCCCAACGAGGGCATGGAGTATCCGATGCTCACCTTCGTGCCCAGGGGTGGGTCGCGGGAGGAACTGTATTGGGTGTTGACCCACGAGTTCGGTCACGAGTGGTACCCGATGCTGGTGAACTCCAACGAGCGGCTGTACCCGTGGATGGACGAAGGCTTCAATACGTTCATCGACATCGGATCGGTCGAGGAGTACTTCGCGGGCGAGGCGTACGGCGACACGATCGACCTCCAGCCGCTGCACCTCTACGCCCTGCACGCCCTTGCGGGCAGGGAACAGGCCATGGCGCTCCCGCCCGACGAGCAGCATGATCTGTTCTGGGCGGCCTACTTCAAACCGGCGCTCATGCTGCATCTGCTGCGTACGGAGGTGCTGGGTCCCGAGCGATTCGACCGAGCGTTCTCGGACTACACCGAGGCATGGTCGTTCAAGCACCCCACGCCGGCGGACTTCTTTCGCTTCATGGAGGACGCTGCGGGCGCGCAGCTGGACTGGTTCTGGCGCGGATGGATCTACTCCACGGCACGGCTCGACCAGGCCGTTGCCGGGGTGGTGCTCGGGGGCGACAGCACCGAAACGGAGATCCATCTGCGCAACCGTGGTGCCATGGTGATGCCCGCGGAGCTGGCGCTCACCTTTGCGGATGGGTCGAAACAGACCCTGCGACTTCCCGTCGAGATGTGGAAGCTGGGCCCCGACTTCGTCTACCGATTGCCGGCCGGTCGGTCGCTCGTCGCCGTGGAGTTGGACCCGCGCGGCGTGTATCCGGACGATGACCACGACAACGACACGTGGCGCGCCCCGGCGTCGGGCAAGGGGCCGCCCGGGCGCTAGCGCGCGGGTGCTGCATGGGAATCCTGCTGTGGGTGGTCGGTGCGTTGGCGCTTGCCTCTGGCGGCCTGAAGCTACGCGGCCGAGTACGAGCGACCGTGGGCACCGCGCGCATCGCCGTGTGGGAGACTGCGGTCGGCGCGCTTACCGCGGTGGGGTCCGGCGTTGGTCTGGCCCGGGAGCGGCCGCTCGCGTGGACGGCGGTGGCCGTCACCCTCGGGTTCGTGGTGGTGTCGTCGGTGGTGCACATCCGGCGGACGGCACGCCTCCGCCGATCGCGCGAGGAATCCGCGGAAATGCGGCTCAGGAGTCACTTGGAGAGCGGACCACCATCGACGTAGTGGGCGACACGGGGCCTCGGACGCCGGGTCCCCGATCTACGTCATCCGGTGTTCCGCATGCCCGCCGCGATCCCGTTTACCGTGAGGAGCATGGCGTCGAGGAGTCGCGTGTCGTCCGGGCTCTTCCGCAGGCGACAGAGGATCTCCGTCTGCACCAAGTTGATGGGATCGATGTAGGGATTGCGCACGTCGATGGAGCGCTGTAGCACGGGGTTCCCGTCGAGCAGGCGGTCGTGGCCGGTTACCTGAAGGACGACGTCCGTCGCACGTTCCAGGCGCTCCCGCAGGTCGGTCCCGATGGAGCGGATGCCTTCGGGGACTAACCGCTCGTCGTACTGCGCGGCGATGGCCGGCGACGCCTTGGCCAGCACCATCTCCACCAGATCGACCGTCGACCGGAAGAACGGCCACCGCTCACACATCTCGCGCAACGTCTCGAGCTGTCCGGTGCGGAGTGGCTCGTCGAAGGCCTCGCTGAACCCGAGCCAGGCGGGGAGCAAGAGGCGCGTCTGCATCCAGGCAAAGACCCATGGGATGGCGCGGAGCGATTGCACCCCGGATCCCGGGCGCCGCCGCGCAGGCCGGCTGCCGATCTTGAGTGCGCCCAGCTCCACCTCGGGTGTGGCCGCGCGAAAGTAGTCCACGAACTCCGGCGTCTCGTACACGATCCGGCGATACGCCTCGCGGGACGTGTCGGCGAGCCCGCGCATATGCTCGCGCCACGCGGGGTCGGGCGCGTCGGCCGGGAGCAGCGTGGCCTCGAGCGTGGCCGTGATGTAGACCTCGAGCGTCCGCGATGCGATGCCCGGGAGGTCGAACTTGGCGGAGATCATCTCCCCCTGCTCGGTCACGCGGAGCGTGCCGTCTACCGAACCGGGTGGCTGCGACTGGATCGCCAGATGGGTGGGGCCGCCGCCCCGTCCCACCGTGCCACCACGACCGTGAAACAGGGTGAGGGGCACGTTCTGCTCGCGGCACGCAGCGACGATGGCCTCCTGGGCCTCGTACAGCTCCCAAGCGGCGGCGAGCCGGCCGCCGTCCTTGGCCGAGTCCGAGTAGCCGAGCATCACCTCTTGCCGCCCCGCGATCCGGTCGCGATAGCCGGGGATGGCGAGCAGTTCGCGCAGGGTGGCGCCCGCCCGCCGCAGGTCGTCCACCGTCTCGAACAGGGGAACCACGCGGAGCGGCGGATCGAGCCGAGCGGCGATCTGCAACGCCTGGACGGCGAGCACGTCGGACGGCTGGGTGGCCATCGAGATCACATAGGCCCCCAGTGATCCCGGAGGGATCGATGCCACCGTGCGGAACGTCTCGAGCACGTCGCGCACGTCGGGCTCGAATCGATCCGTCGACGTCAACGCCCGCCTGATGGCTCCGCCGCCCGCCGCGATCTGGTCGCACAGGAACCGTTGCCGCTCGGTCTCGTCCCAGCTGGCGTACGAGCCCAGTCCCAGCTGCTGTGTGACCGCGTCGAGTGCTTCGGCGTGGCGCGCCGACTCCTGACGCAGGTCGAGCCGCACGAGTGTCAAGCCGAAGCACGCGAGCCGGCGCTGAATGTCCAGCAGCCGGCCGCCGGCCAAGACGCCCGCACCCGTGGCCTCGAGCGACCGACGGCACAGCTCGAGCGGCTCGGCGAGATCCTCGGCCCGCCAGCACATGCGCTCGGCCGTGGCGCGATCGGGGACCTTCCACTCGAGCATCAGCTCGATGCCCGTGCGGGTTGCCCGCAACCGGTCGCGCAGATCCCGGAGCAGCGCGCGGTAGGGCTCGCGTGTCTTCCCGACCTGCGCCCTCAGTTCGGGGCTGGCATCACTGAGCGAGAGTTCCGCCCTGAGCGCCGACAGCTCCCGGAGATACAGGTCGGCCGCCATCCAACGCGCGAGCAGCGTCGCCTGCACGGTGATCTCGGGGGTCACGTGCGGGTTGCCGTCGCGGTCGCCCCCCATCCACGAGCCGAAGCGGATCGGCGCGGCGTCCCGGGGGAGTTCCCTGCCGATGGCCGACCGCAGGGCCCGGTCCAGCGCGCGGAGATTGGCTGGCACCGCGTCCCACAGCGTCTGCTCGAACACGACGAGTCCCCAGCGGACCTCGTCGAGCGGTGTCGGCTGGGTGTGGCGCACTTCGTCGGTCTCCCACGCGATCGTGATCTCGCGCAGCAGGGATTGGCGGATTTCCTCCCGTTCGGCAGGCGTCAGGTCACTGCGGTCCTGCCGCCCCAGGAGATCCGCAATGCGCCGATGGGATCGTCGCAGCGTGCGGCGCACGATCTCAGTCGGGTGCGCGGTGAGCACCAGCTCGACTTGCAGGGTGCACACCTGCTCGAACAGGGCGTCGGGTGGGATCCCCCTCTCGAGAAGGCGGGCGAGTGCGTCCGCGAACGACCCCGGCTGGGGCGGCGCATCGGGATCATGTTGGTATTCGCGCCGCCGGCGCACGCGGTGATGCTGTTCAGCGATGTTGGCCAGCGTCAGGAAGTGCGCGAACGCCCGGGCGACGGGCAGGGCGTCGTCCACCGGAAGCTGTTGGAGCAGTTCCCGTAGTTCGCCGAAGCATCCCGTTTCACCCTGTCGCGCACGCTTGGAGAGCGCGCGCACGCGCTCCACGGTCTCGAACAGGGGCACGCCTTCTTGCTGACGCAGGGTCTCGCCCAAGAGGCTGCCAAGGAGCCGGACGTCGTCGCGGAGCGGACGGTGGGGATCGGTGGTCACCGGGCTATAGCTAACGCCGTTTGAGCGGCGGTGTCAAAGCGTGGTTATTTCTCGATGGGCCCTCCCCGGGAGTGACCGCGCATGGCGAACTCAGCAATCCGCATCCTGTTCCTCGCCGACACCCATCTGGGCATCGACATGCCGCTGCGGCCTCGAATCGCGCGGCGGCGGCGTGGACCGGACTTCTTCGCCAACTACGAGCGGGCGTTGCAGGCGGCGCACGACCACCGCGTGCACGCCGTGATCCACGGGGGCGACGTCTTCTATCGCAGCCGCGTGCCGGCCAAGCTCGTCCACGCCGGATTTGCGCCCCTCAAACGGGTCGCAGATGCCGGGATCCCCGTCTATGTCGTGCCTGGAAATCACGAGCGATCGGCGATCCCGTTTCCGATGCTTGCCGAGCATCCCCGCATCCACATCTTCGACCGGCCCAGGACGTTCACGGCGGAGTGGGAGGGTGTGCGGGTAGCCATTGCAGGATTCCCGTTCTGCAGGCGCGGCGTGCGCGGGGCCTTTCGCAGCTTACTCGGGCAGACGGAATGGAGGGGCGTCGGTGCCGACGTGAATCTGCTCTGCGTGCATCAGTGTTTCGAGGGGGCGACGGTCGGACCCAAGGACTTCACCTTCCGGTACACCGACGACGTCGTCAGGGCCGGCGACGTGCCGCCACCGTTCGCGGCGGTGCTCACCGGTCACATCCATCGGCATCAGGTGCTCACCGCCGATTTGCGCGGCCGGCCGCTCCCGACGCCGGTGCTGTATCCCGGATCGATCGAGCGGACCTCATTTGCCGAGCGGGATGAGGCGAAGGGCTATCTGGTGCTCCAGGTGGAGCCAGGAGCCGATCGCGGTGGGATCCTGAAGCAGTGGACCTTCCATCGCCTTCCGGCGCGGCCCATGGTGCTCGTGGATGTAGAGGCCAATGGCGTCGAGTTCGGCGCGCTCCAGACCCTGCTCACCGATGCGATCGCCGAGGCGCCCGCGGACGCGGTGCTCCGCATCCGGGTGCGCGGCGTGCCGGCTCCCACAGCCTTCGCGGCGCTACGCGCCGCGCACGTGCGTGGGCTCGCCCCGGCGACGATGAATGTGGAGGTGGTGCTGGTGGACGTGGAGCCCCCCGGCCGGAAGGACTGAGGTGGCCGGAGTTCGGAACGCTCCTGCGGTCTTGCGGCACCTCCTGGCGGGGCAACGCGGAATCCGGACCGAGCCGCTTCAGATTCTCGGTTGTGCACGCAGGACAACGAAGTCTGGGTAATGGAGGGGCTGAAGGAGGCCTTGGGACGGACGTGGATTGCGGGACGTGAGCGGGCTGCCCCTCCTTCCAGATGCCTTTGGTCGTAATTCCCCCGCCAAATCGTTTGACCTCTTCCACCATTCGCACAACATTGACGTGGCTTTGCGAGGAGGGGTCATGAGACGGGCTCGGATGATTGTGGCTGCTGCAGTCGTTGCTGGGTTTGCGTTCCTGGGATGCGGAGAGTCGACTGGTCCGATCGTCATCGACTTCGACTGGACCGGCGTGGTCGACCCAGGTGACCTCATCGAGATCAAGGGCACGAACGGCAGCATCAACGCGTCACTGGCAACGGGCAACGAGGTTGTGGTGACAGCGCAGAAGGAAGGGGACCAGAGCGACCCAGCCACCGTGGACATCGTGGTGGTGCCCCACGCCGGTGGGGTGACGATTTGCGCGGTCTATCCCGACGTGCCTGGGCAGCCCGCGAACGTGTGTGCGCCCGGCGACCAAGCCCGGTTGAACAACCAGAACAACGATGTCGAGGTCACGTTTACGGTCGCCGTGCCGGCCGACGTCAATTTTGACGGTTTGACGGTGAACGGTTCCGTCACGGGCACCAACCTCGAGAGCGATGCCTCAGCTCTGGTGGTCAACGGCGGCGTGACGATCACGACGACGGAGCTCGCCGAGGCCATCGTCGTGAACGGCAACATCGTCGTGACCATGGGCGAAGGGAATCTGGATCGAAATCTGGAGTTCGTCACGGTCAACGGGAACGTGAGCGTGGAAGTCCCGGCAAACACAAATGCCGTGGTCGAGCTCACCGCGACGAATGGGAACGCCTCATCCGATTTCTCCTTGACGCGCATCAATGCCGGAAGCATGCAGGGAACGCTTGGCAGCGGGGGGTTCGATTTGACGCTGGTGACGGTGAACGGGAATGTGATGTTGTTGCGAGGGACGTGAGACCTGAACTGTGAGCGGTGAGCGGGCTAGAAGACTGAGACGACTGTTATCGCGGGCCAGTCAGGCGTCTTTCTCGTCCTAGTCGTCTTTGTCGGCTCTCCTGCCGTTCCGGCCGCCGCAGTTTGGAGCCCCCAGCACCTTCCTAGGTACGTTTCTCCATGCGCGTTCGTGCGATGTGGGGATGGTTGGTGCTGAGGCGACTCGCGTTCTCCTCCGTTCTTGTCGTTCTGCTTGCCATCGCGGCTGCCGAAGCGGTCCACGCCCAGGGAGTCCGCGATATCACGGGTACGGTTCTCTCTTTTCGCGATAGCTCAGCGCTCCCTGGGGTGCTGGTCGAGATCCCGACCCTGGGCCGAGCAGTCGTAACCGACAGCAGTGGCGCCTTTGACCTGCGGGCGGTCCCTCGGATTCGGGTACGACTCACGCTGAATCGGATCGGGGTTCGGCCGGACTCGGTGTGGCTCGAGCCCGACCAGGATGTCCTGCGGGTGTTCCTGGAGCTCGCACCGATCGCGCTCCCGGCGATCACAACCGAAGGACAACTCCAGGCCCGCACGCGCTTCGAACGGCAGGTGCAACCCAGCGTCGTCAGCATCGATCGCGAAACCATCACTCGGCTGCCGGCGCCGTTCGAGGCGGACGTCGTGCGCGTAGTCCAGATGCTCCCCGGGATCGTCGCGCTCAACGACTACACCGTGGGTTTCAACGTGCGCGGCGGCGAGCCGGACCAGAACCTGACCCTGCTCGACGGTGTCACGGTGTTCAATCCGTCGCACCTGGGCGGTCTGTTCAGCACCTTCGATACCGACGCCGTCGAGAACGTCGACTTCTTTGCTGGGGTATTTCCCGCTGGATACGGAGGAAGGCTGAGTAGCGTGCTGGACGTGTCCGTCCGTCCGGGCCGGCGCGATCGGTTTGGTGTGCGCGGAAGCATTTCGCTGCTGTCGAGCAAGGTGCTGGCCGAAGGTCCCATCGGCGGGACGGGCGCGACCTGGTTGGTGAGTGGCCGCCGTACCTACGCTGATGTCCTGGCCGGACTGCTCAGCGAGACGTCGTTGCCGTACTACTTCGCCGATGCCCTGGGCAAGGTGCAGGTGCCGCTTGGCGAGCGCGCCACCCTCTCCCTCACCGGGTACTGGGGTCGGGATGTTCTCGACTGGACGTGGACGAAAGCGCGTCCGGGACAGGACGCCGTGCGGCTCGTGGCGGATTGGGGTAATCATCTCTTCGGGATCCGGTACGATCAACGTCTTGGGCCACACCGGCTCACGGTCGAAGGAGGCGTCACCGGCTTCACCGCCGGTGCGGGACTGGAGCCGGGGCTGTTCGCGGCGGAGAACACGGCGCGCCTCGTGTCGGGGCGCGCTCGAATGCTCCTGGCACCCCACCCCGCGCACGAAGTCCAGGTCGGCATCGGCGTCGAGGACTATCACCTGACGTACGGCGCCAAGTCGGAGAGTTTCGGGACGTCGTTCCTTGAGAGCGCGTTCCAGCCGCGTGTCTGGTCCGCGTTTGCCGACGAGCAGTGGCGCGTGGTTCCCGGGTTCCTCGTTCGTCCCGGCGTTCGCGTGGAAGCTGTCGAGGGTCCGGACGTGGTCAATCTCGCGCCGCGGCTCAGTGCCAAGGTGTTCGTCACCCCGGCGCTGGCCGTGACGGCCGCTGTGGGGCGATACCACCAGGCGCTCCACTCCCTGCGGGACCAGAATCTCCCCTGGAATGTGTTCGATCTCTGGATCGGGGCGGATTCGGCGATCGCGGTCGCGCGGTCGGACCAGGCGGTGGTGGGGCTGGAATGGTGGTTCGGCGACGCCGAATCGGTGTCCATCGAGGCGTACCGCAAGACCTTCACCGACATCGTCGACGCGAACCTCAACGAGGACCCCGCTGTCGCGGGCGACGAGACCATACCCGTGAGTGGCGACGCGTGGGGATTCGATGTATTGCTGCGCCGCCATTGGGGGCGGGTCACGGGCTGGATCGCGTACAGCCTCACCAAAGCGGTTCGACGGGCGAACGGTACCGAGTACCCGGCGGTACACGACCGGCGCCACACGGTGAATGTCGTGGTGCAGGCACCGGGTCCGTTGGGCAGTGACCTCGGCGTGCGGTGGGGCTACGGGTCCCCGCTTCCGTTCACCCCGTTCGTCGGGGAATGGGACCACCGCTATTACCGGGCTGCGACGCACACCTTCGACGATTTCGAGCGGGAGCCCATCGCGAGCCCGGTGCTGAACAGCGAACGATATCCGTACTACGGTCGCCTCGATGTGACCCTGCGCTGGGAGAAGCGCGCGTGGGGTGGTGTGCTGAAACCATACGTGCAGATCGCCAACGCGCTGAACCGTCGAAACGTGTTTCTGTACTTCTACGACTTTGACGACGCACCCCCAACCCGGAGCGCCATCTCGCAACTGCCGCTGCTGCCCAGCTTCGGTATGGAGTTCGAGTTTTGAACGTCATGTGTCGGTTCGCCCTCTTGGCGGCAACTGCGCTGTCGGCCGCCTGCGAGTTCGGTGAGGTCACCGTGCCGACAAGTGATCCCATGGTGATCGTGCAGGCAATCATGCGCCCCGACATCGCGCGGCAGTGGCTGATCGTGGAACAGACGTTGACGGGATTGGCCGTGATCGACCGGGAGTCGATCGTGGTCCCGGGCACCCCGCTGCCGCTGCCGGTGTCCGGTGCGACGGTGACGGTCACCAACCGCACCGATCCCAATGACCCCTGTGGCACCACGGTCTTCACGGAAGACCCCGGCGTGCCGGACATCCCCATGGGGGCCGGTGTGTACTGGAGTCCAGACGGGTGTCCTATGATGCGGGCCGGTGACACCCTCGAGCTCCGCGTCGTCACACCGGGCGGTGCCGTGGTCACGGGAACCAGCGAGGTGCCTGGCGCCACCGCCTTTGTCATGCGGGTCGCCTCCACCGCGGTCGAGGTGCCGGGTCCCGTGCTCACGCTCAACCGGGACGTCGACTCCTTGAAGGCCAACGCTGCGGTCATTGCGGGCCGGGCGCTACAGCTGGAAGTGCGACGGCCGACCGTTTCGGGATCGTCGGTTCCGGGGTTCTGGTTCGTCGTCGACTCGACCGCGATGACCGTGCCCGGTAACCTGCCGGACATCATTTCAGCGTTTCTGCAGGATACGTCCGGCATCCCTGACGAGTTCCCGCCGGTGTTTGCAGCCGGTCGCTACTACGACGTAACCGTCGCGCTCGGCGACGCGCGGTACTTTGATTTCGTGCGATCGGGCAACATCCCGCCCTCCGGCCGCGGATTCGTCAACAACCTGCAAGGCGGGATGGGGGTGTTCGGGAGCCTCGTCGCCGCGACCAACGAGGTGAGGGTCGTGGGGAATCTGGACGACGGTCGGGAAGGGCTCTACCGCGTAACCGGTGCTCTCTTTGGTGTCCCCGTCGACGCGACGCTCGAGCTCTACGTCGAGACCGCGGATGCCGACTCGACGGAGCTCTCCGCGTTTGTGAGCGGCGCGTGGCTGAACGGATCCATCGATGAGAGCGCCGACGGTGTGTTCCGCGCTGACACCCTGTCGCTCGTGATCGAGCAACGTGTGTCAGCCGCGGGCGATTCCGTGTCGGCGTATCTGCTGGTGGGTCCTACGTCGCCGAGTACCGCAACCACGCTCACCGCGTACGATGCTGAGCTTCGGGTCGTGGATAGCCTGACGGTGGAAAGAGTCCCGCCCCTCCCGCAGCCTTGAGTCCAGGTCGCTACGCTGGAGGGCTCACCCCGAGTCTCTGACGGGCGGCGCGTGGCGATCGCCAACCCCCCTCATTCAGTAGCGGCCTCGGGCTCCAATAACGAATCGACTTCGGCCCGAGCGGCAGCGTAGGCGGTAACATCGGCATCCAGCGCTTCCAGCAGCTCGGCCAACTCCTCACGGGCCGGATCGGCATCGACGGTTTCGGCCCGGAGCCGATACAACACACTCACCCCCTGCCGGAACCGGGAGGCCAGGCCATCGTGGAGCGACGTCACGCGGTCGATGGCGGCCTCGTCGAGCACGGCGGCGAGACCATGGTCGAGGTCCGAGAGGTCGATCGCCGCGCGACACGCATGGGTGAGGAGCTGTTCCACGTCCCTCTTGCACGCACCTCCGGCCGGACCGCGCCGCAGGGCCCGATAGACGGGCTCGGCCGCTTGTACCAGACTGGAGAGGAGATCGCGAGCGGTTCCGAGTGGCAACGCGGCGAATGTCGTAACGATCAGATCTTCCACCGGCGCCGGGAACACGGCGCGACGGCGAGGGCTGGCGATCGCCGGATCGCGCAAGCGCACTTGTGCCGCCAGCAGGAGCAGGAGGCCCATCAACGGACTGGTCCAAACGAGCATGGGTTCCGCGATCCGACCGGCCCACGTTCCGACCAGGACCATGACGCCGAGCAGAACGTAGAGCGAAGCCGGGGCCGACGCCCACGTCGTTCCCGCCGTCCGAGCCACCGCCGGCACGTCGTGAAGTGCAAGACGCCGTACCACCGCGTCAGCCGCCGCGGCGGGCACGCGAATCAGCGCACGGTGACCCGCCGCCACCAGATCCCGTCCCTCGCGGTGAGCGTGACCCGCGAGAAGCGGTTCGAGCGCGGACAGCACATGACGCGTGTCGTGCCGGGCCTCGGTGGGCTTTACGAAGATCAACGTGTCGCCGACCGCCTGGGCGGTGCCGCCGCACGCGGGGCAGACGCTCAGTCCGAACGGTTCGGGTGCACCGCAGATCACGCAGACCGTCACGAGGGTGTCGGTCATTGGGTGTCAATCTCCTCGAGCATCCGTTTGGCGCTTCGCGTCCAGCCGTCATTCTGGTCGTAATGCCGGAGGAATTCTCGCAAGTGGGTTTCGGCGAGGCCGTAGTCACCGAGGGCGTAGCGTGCGGCCCCGGCGTGGTACAGCGCCTGGTAGTGGTTGGGCCAGAACTCGATCACCAACTCCATGATCGGCCCGGCGGATCGGTCATCGCCCATGTCCGCAATCGGGTGACCGATGGCAAACACGACCCCCGCCGCCTTCCACCGCTCGTTCCCTTGGAGTGCGAGGATCACGTCGCGCGCCTCCTCGATCCGTCCGGCGAGTGCCCAGCACGCGGCACTGTACCCGGCACCGCCGCGTGACGTGGGTGGAGGGGTCTGTCGGTGGAGGGTTTCCACCTCGAGCGTGTTGCAGAATGGCTTCACGTGACTGAACCAGACCGCGCCGTCTTGTGTGGGATCGCCCGCCAGGACGTAGGACGTCGCGCCGACCGGCACGGGGCCGCGGATCACCGCGTACACACTGATGGCGATGTAGGTGATGCCAACCAGGTACAGCAGCCGCATGGGCGTCTCGTCCGGGTTGTGGGTTCAACCAGGGTGACGATCCGGGAGGGCGGCTTTGCACACCCCCGGCTCCCAATTGCCAAGGAGCAAACGGCGTGCCGCGTGTGATGTCCCCTAACTGATTGTTTTACAACCGGTTAGACGGGATGTGGGGAGACGAGGTGCGGGCGATGGAGGAACACTGCCGCGTGTGGTGCGAATTGCGACAACGGTGGCGTGCGGCCTACGGCAATTCTCGCGTGTTCACACGGTTGTCCGGCGGCGACGCGTCGCCGTCCCGTCCCCGTCGTGGTCGCGCCCCGCGCGACTACGGATGACAGGCCCCGCTTCCGACATCGACGAACTGTCCACCACCGGCCGGAATGAAGTCCCAGTCGTAACCCGTTGACCGCAGTGTCAGCTTCAAGACGCCATAGGTGTCACTGTTGCGGCTGTCGCTGTTTGCGACCAGAGCTGCGAAGTCTCTGAGCGTCTTGCCCCCTGTCCCCGCGACGAACTCACGGATCCCTCGCACCGCATCGGGAGCTCCTGTCGGCGTTTGCGGCGCGAAGCGCTCGTAGTTGTGGTCGTGCCCGTTCACCACCACATCGACCCCGGCGTCGTACAGCGCCTCCCAGATGGATTGCATGGCGTCGTCGTTCCCGTGTTGGCCGGAACTGAAGCGCGGATGGTGCCAGTACGCCACCGTGCAGATCGCGGGGTGGGCTGCGAGATCGCCGCGGAGCCATTGCAGTTGGGGCGAGTCGGGGTCGACATCGATGTTGCTATTCAGCGCAATGACGTGCCAGCTCCCGAGCTCGTAGGAGTAGTAGCCCTCGCCGGGGTTACCGGCGTTCGCGCCGAAGTAGGCGAAGTAGGCGGCCCCACCCGGCGTGTGGTAGTCGTGATTGCCCGGTGACGGGCGCGTGCGTGCGGCGTGCCGGCCCCAGGTCGGATCGTAGCAGTCGGCGAACTGCTGGGCGGTGCCATCGGGGTATGCATTGTCGCCGGCCGTGAAGACGGTGCCCGGGATGGTGTCGAGCACCCGCGCCGTCTCTTCGTGGGCGCTCTCGCCACATGCGGCAATGTCCCCTGCTCCAACCAGGGTCGCGGACGGCTCGGGATTGCCGTTGGGTCCGGGCAGGTCGTCGGCACATGCAATACCCGCCAGCAGCAGAGCGGTCGCCGCGAGCCGATATGAGAAGCGATTCGTCACGGTGGGCAACCTCGACTAGGCATGAAGTGTTCTAACGGTATCTCGCTTCGGCACTGGAGCGTGTGGCGGTGATCACACGTTACCAGGCCGGATCGTGTCCGTCTTGAAGGACACCCTGAATGCACACCACGCCCCACGACCGCATTCACGATCGAGGGGCGTGTCCTGCTACGAAGCAACTCTTGCCTTACGCGGCCTTGAGCTCGGACGTGCAGCTCGAGCAGCGGGTGGCCTTGATTGCCACCTTCGTGAGGCAATACGGACATTCCTTCTTGTCCGGTGGGGGCGGAGCGGCCTCTTCCTTCTGCTGCATGCGCATGAGGCCTCTCACCAAGAGGAAGACGGCAAACGCCACGATCAGGAAGCTCACGATGTTGTCGATGAACATTCCGTAATTGACCGTGACCGCGCCCGCCTCGGCGGCCGCGTCGGGCGTCAGGTACGGCCCGGGGACGTCACCTGCCTTGACCACGGCAAACAGGTTGGAAAAGCTCACGTTGCCGAGCAGGATGCCGATCGGCGGCATGATGATGTCGGACACGAGCGATTTCACGATCGTGCCGAACGCACCACCGATGATGATACCAACGGCCATGTCGACGACGTTTCCGCGCATGGCGAACGCCTTGAAATCTTTCAGCACTCTGCAACTCCTATGCTGGGATGATGGATGAACCACGGCGGGCGCCGCGCGCATGAGGTCGCTGCGCGGCGCCCGCCGACTCGTTGTTACTGATCCAACCGCTGCAGCTCCACGCGGCGGTTCTGAGCGCGACCGTCACGCGTGCCGTTGTCGGCCACGGGATTGTCTGGGCCGTACCCCCTCGCCTCGAGCTGGTTGGCCGCCACGCCCTGCTGCACGAGGTAGGCGACGACCGACTCCGCACGCCGCTGAGAGAGTCCCATGTTGTACGCGCGTGACCCGGTGTTGTCGGTATGCCCCCCCACCTCGACGCGCACCTCGGGGTTACCCTGCAGGGTCTCCCCGACGCGGGTGAGGATCATCCGTGCCTGCGCCGTGAGCTGCGCGCTGTTCGTCTCGAAGTTGACCCCCTCCAGTACGATCCGCGTCTCGGCTTCCCGGAAGAGTATCGGGCATCCGGTCTGATCGACCTGGGTGTTGGCGGTGGTGTCCGGACAGCGATCGATGCCGTTCGGCACACCGTCGTTGTCGCTGTCGCTCGGGCAGCCCTGCGCATCGACCGTCGCGCCGGCCGGGGTGTTGGGGCAGCGGTCCAGGACGTCGGGCACACCGTCCCGATCCGCATCCAGGGCGCAGCCGTTGCCGTCGACCTGGGCGCCGCGCGGCGTGTTGGGACACCGGTCCGCCGTGTCGGGCACGCCGTCGCTGTCCGCGTCGGGGACGCAACCACTCGCATTGACCGCGGTCCCGCGCGGCGTGTTGGGACACTGGTCCGCCGAGTCACGCACACCGTCGCCGTCCGAGTCGAGTGGACAGCCTTCGGCGTCAACCCGCTCGCCGGTCGGCGTGTCGGGACACCGATCCTGGAAGTTGGGCACGCCGTCCCCGTCTGCATCGAGGGGGCAGCCCCGGTTGTCGACCGGCTCGCCGGCCGGCGTTCCCCCGCACGCGTCCCGCTTGTCGCTCACGCCGTCGCCATCGGTATCGGCGGCGCGACTGCCGAGGAGGATGCCCACGCCTCCCTGCGCGCCAAAGTTCCAGTTCTTGTCGGCCCCGTTCTCCGGTGACAGCACATAATCAGCGAGCCCCTCGATACGGGCAAACACCACGTCGGACAGCCAGAACCGGAAGCCGAACAAACCGTTCACGCCGAAGTCGGTCGCGTCGGTGTTGTCGTAGATGTTGTAGACTCCGCCGGCGCCGATCAGCATCGAGACGCGATCATGCAGCGGGGCGTTGTACACGAGACGGGCATGGACCGGGATGTACTTGAGGTTGCCTCCGGCGTCCAGCTCCGCCTGCGTATAGGATCCCGTTGCCTCGAGTTCCAGATTCGGCACGAAGAAGACGCCCAAGCGGCCGCCGAACCCGATGTGGTCTTTGAGCGTCAGGGTGCTGTCGAACCACGTGTACCGGGCGAACGCGCCCAGCTCCACGGCGCCCGGACGCTGGGCAAACGCGGGCGTCGCCAGTGCTGCCAGACCAACGGCAGTCACCACGGCGCTCCGTTTCAACCATTTCCTCTGCATCAAGTTGCCTCCTTGGAAGATCGATCGCGAATTCGCCCTGGCGAAGAGCAAGGCGTATACCAGAATATAAGTCTCTGCGGCAAAAAGGTTTACAAGGTTGGCACCCGAGCCGGTACCCAGCGGGCGTTGTTTCATTCCGGAATCGATCACGTCAGAATGGGACGTGAGCACGGGTGACGGAGCGAGAACGGGCGTCGAAAACACTCCGCGTCAGGAGCGAAGCTCGTACTTCTTGATCTTGCGGTAGAGCGTGGTGCGTCCGATCCCGAGCTCTCGCACCACCTGCGCCACATTGCCGTCGTGGCGCTCGAGCGCTTCGGCTATCGCGTCGCGCTCGATCTCTTCGAGCGACCGAGGGCGCCCGGGCGCCGCCGATGGCTCGGTTCGCGCAGAGGCAGCCGGCGGCGCCTCGGGCAGCGACGCGGTGTTCGCCCCGTGTCCGGTGTCTGGAGCCGGGGTGCTCCCCGTGCCGTCCTCCCGAACGCGCTTGGGAAGATCCCGGATACGTATGGCGCGGCCGTCGGCCTCGACCGCGGCGCGCTCGATCGCGTTCTGCAGCTCGCGGACGTTCCCGGGCCATGCATACGACGCCAGGCGCCCCATTGTCTCGGGCGCAATGGACAGTGCCTTTGAGCGATTCCCCGCTGCCAGCTTCAGGAAATGCCCGGCGAGAAGCGGGATATCGTCGCGGCGCGCTCTGAGCGGCGGAACCTCGAGGTCCATGACCGCAACGCGGAAGTAGAGGTCTTCCCGGAAGGTGCCGGCCTGAACCTCCCTTGTGAGATCACGATGGGTCGCGACGACCAGGCGAAAATCGGAGCGCACCTCGGCAGATCCGCCGACCCGCAAGAACGTCCGCTCTTGCAGCACGCGAAGCAACTTGGCTTGGAGACTCGCGGAGAGCTCGCCAATCTCGTCGAGAAACAAGGTTCCGCTGTCGGCCCGCTCAAAGCACCCGGCGCGTCGGGCGGTTGCTCCGGTGAACGCGCCCTTCTCATGACCGAACAGCTCCGACTCCTGGAGCGATTCGGGGATCGCAGCGCAACTCAGGGGGATGAAGGGCCCCTCACGGCGCGAGCCCTGTGCGTGGATGGCCTTGGCCACCAGCTCCTTGCCGGTGCCGCTCTCTCCATGGATCAGCACCGTGATGTCGCTGGCCGACACGCGATCGAGGCGCCGAAACAGCTCCCGGATGGGTCGTGACTGACCGATGATTCCCGGGTACCCGCGACCCTCCGCCTCGCGCTCCAACTGAGCAAGCCGCACCGACATCTGCGACCGCTCCACCGCGTGCGTCACCTCGGCCACGAACTTGGCCTGGTCCACGGGCTTCACCAGGTAATCGTATGCGCCGGCCTTCATCGCCCTCACGGCAAACTCAGCGCCGGTCTGCGCGGTCATCACGATCACGGGGAGGAACGGATGGTGCGCCTTGATGCGGTCGAGGGTCTCGAAGCCGTCGATGCCGGGCATGACGAGATCGAGGCACACCGTGTCGGGGAGGGAGGTGGCCAACGCCGTCAGGCAGCCTTCGCCGTCGTGCGCGATCCGGACCTCGAAGCCCTCGGATTCGAGCCACCGCTGCTGCAACTCGCCGAGCAGGACGTCATCGTCCACGAGGAGGACGAGTCCCTTGGTGTCCCGCGACGGCGATCCGGATGACTGCGCCATGTGTCGGCCCGTTCGGTTCGCACAAATGTACTCGCCGGCGCGGGATTTGACAGTCCGGCAAATCTCAGCGATCCGTCCGAAGGCCGGGACCGAATCGGAACGACAGCGGACGGTTTTCGGAACGACCATCCCGTTCTGATACGCTCCGGAGCAGCTCGTTCCAGCAAATCCGTCCCTGGCCCTGGAGTTGCACGGGGAGCACGCGGCGCACCCGGTACGACGATCGCGGCGCGCCGTGAACCGAAACGCCGTGACGGTTATGCCCAACGACCCAGTGCCGGAGCACCCACCCGTTCAGATCGAGCGACGCATGGCCGATCTGGTCGCGCGGTATCTCGAGCGGTGTCGAGCGGATGTCGCCGCCATGCGGTCGGCCCTGGACGGAGGTACCCTCGCGACCGTCCGCGGACTGGGCGACCGGCTGGCCGGGTCGGGTGCGGCTTACGGCTTCGGCGAGATATCTGCCCGAGGCTTTGCCATCGAGCGCGCCGCCCGCGATGCGGACCTGTTCGCCATCCGAGAGGCGGTCGAGGCCGTCGACCGCTACCTGGCCAGGGTGGTCGTCACCTATCGGGACTGACTCGCCGCGTCGCGGGTGCTTCATCCTACACCGCCACAACTGACCTTCACCCCCAGCGCCCGAAGTGTATCTTCTCTGGGGTCTTCGTCTCGCTTCAGCTTTCTGAGGGAGATCGATCGAGCCGCATGACGAAGAAGTCGTCACGCCAGACCACGCGCGCACCACAGGACGGGTCGCGGGCCGGGGCCGACGCCCAGACCTCCGAGCACCTCGAGCAGGTCCGGGCCATTCTGTTCGGCGAGCAGTTTGCGGTCTTCGAAGGTCGCCTGGAACGGCTGGAGCAGCGGCTCATCGAAGAGCAGACGGCATTCCGTGACGCGACGAATCGGCGGTTCGACGCGCTCACGGCTGAGATGGAGAAACACGTGACCGCCGTGCGGCGAACACTGGGCGATACGGAGGCGACGCACGCGGAGGCGCTGGCGCAGCTGACAGGCGAGCTCGATCGATCGGTCAACGGGATGGAGCAACAACTCGCGCAGGTTCGGGCGGATGCCGATAGGTTGGCGGTGGAGCACCGTGCACAGACTGCCGAACGCATCGACGCGCTCGCGGCGCAGCTCGGAGATCAGTCGAACGCCCTGTCGGCACTCGTCGAGCAGAAGCTCGAGGAGCTCCGTACACTCACGACCGATCGTGAGTCCCTCGCCGCGCTGTTCGAAGAGATGGCCTCCCGACTGAAGCGCAGCCCCTCCGGGTAGCACACGTTCGAGGCCTTCGGAGCGTCGCGCGCGGTCCAGCCATGATCCGCAAGAAGATCTGCATGCTCGGTGCCTTCGCGGCCGGTAAGACGAGCCTCGTGCAACGATTCGTCGCGGGGCTGTTCTCTGAGAAATACCACACGACGATCGGCGTGAAGATCGATCGGAGGGAGGTCGCGGTAGACGGCGGGACGGTCACCCTCCTCCTGTGGGATCTCGCCGGCGAGGACGAGTTCCAGCGCGTTCGCATGTCCTACCTCCGTGGATCGGCTGGTTTGCTCTTCGTAGTGGACGGGACCCGCCTCGGTACGCTCGATCAGGTGAAGCTCTTGCGACGTGAAGCCTGCGACATCGTCGGCGACGTGCCGGTGGTCGTTGCCCTCAACAAATCCGACCTGGCCACCGAGTGGGAACTCGATGCGGATGTTGGTGACCATCTCCGGGCCGAGGGCTGGATGGTGTTCGTGACCAGCGCCAAAAGCGGCGTGGGGGTCGCGGAGGCGTTCCAGTGGCTGGCGCATGCGGTGAGCGGCGGGACATGAGCACGTTTCCCCCAGCGGTCCTTGCGTTCTTGCAGGAGCAGCTCATCGACACGCAGGCGCCCGCCTTCCTGCTGCTCGCCGACGATGGCACCGTGGTGGACTGGGGTGGTGCCCTCGGCGCCTACGGCATCCATGATCTCGAGCGCGGGGTCGACGTCGCGGAGCGCGTGCCGCTGCTCCAGGGCCTTCTCCCACTTGGGGTCGCACGCGAAGGGGTCCCGCTCGTGGAGACCGATGCCGGTGCGGTGGCGGACGTCGATCTGTTCCGTGGCGCCGAGGGAACGTGGGTCGTGCTGCGCAACGTGACCCCCGCGGTCGAGCGGGAGCGGGCGCTGCAGCAAAGCCGGAATGCGATGCAACTCCTGGAACGGAGCATGGCCAAGCAGGAGGCCGCGAAGGGTGCCCCTGGCGGTTTGCTCCCCAATGCGCTTGCTGCACTCGGCATCGCCATCTTCGAGCCGCTCGGCACGGACCGCTTCCGCCTGCTCGCAGCCCCGCCCCAGTGGCTCGGTGCGCTCTGGCCCGACATCACAAACGCTACCGACGAGTGCCCACTCCACGAGCACTCGCCATTTTTGCGCGACTTCCTCGAGGAAGCTGATGGGTGCTGGCAAACCGGGAGCGGGTCGTGTCGTGCCGGGCCGTGGACCGAAGTAGACGCCTTGGGCCGCGACTGGCACCTAGAAGCTGTTGCGCTCTCGGTGCAGGGTCGATCGCTGCTCGCGATCGTCGATGTTGGCCAGAGCCATCGCGAGAAGACGGCGTTGCTCCAGCGCGCACGCGAGCACGTGCTCGGCCACCAGCGGTTGCTCAAAGATCTCGAGAAGAAAGACGTGCTGCTGCACTGCATCGTGCATGACCTGCGGACGCCGATGGTGTCGGCGCACGCGGCGCTCCAGTTGCTCGCGACCGAGACGCTCCCGTACGATGCCCGACGTGCAATCGTCGTTGGCCGCACGGAACTGGAGCGACAGGACCTCTTGATCCGCTCGATCCTCGACGTGTTCGCGGCCGACCTCAACGAGTTGGAGAGCCGCGCCGATGCTGCGCCGGTTGATGTTGCCGACTGCGCGGCGGAGGTAGTCGACGCCTTCCGGCCCGCCTTTCAGCTGCGTGGCATCAACTTGGCTCTGGAGCGGACCGATGCCGAGCCACCAGGGGGGTGGGGCGTTGTCGCCGAACGCACACGGCTGGTGCGCGTACTGGCGAATCTGGTGGACAATGCGCTGCGCCACTCGCGCCGAGACACGACGGTAGCCGTCGGGCTCGCAGTGGACGGCGAGGGAGTCTTCGTCACGGTCGACGACGAGGGCCCCGGCGTACCGGCCGACCTCCAACCACGGCTGTTCGACCGCTTCTCGCACGGTGGGCCGGCCGGAAACATCGGACTCGGCTTGCACTTCTGCCGGGTCACGATCGAAGGGTGGGGTGGCCGCATCGGTCAGGAGAACCGCGCCGGGGGTGGGTCCCGTTTCTGGTTCCGACTCCCGCAGTCCTCCGGGCGCGCCGACGAATAGTCGGTGCGCCGCTCGCTCCCGAGCTGGAACGGCCGTCCACGATCGGGACGGCTCCGTTCCAAATCGGGCCTTCGCAACGCGGGGGCTTGGTGTTGGTCGAGTGAGGGAAATCGTTGGCGTCCTGCAACTTGGACAGATTCCTCGCGCTGGCATGAACCTTCCGTTGGGGCGTAGCGGTATCGACGGACCGAACTTGCGAAAGGATAGACCGATGAGTTACAAGATTCAGGACATTGAGGGCATCGGACCCTCGTACGCCCAAAAGCTGGCGGTGGCCAAGGTCAGGACGACCAACGACTTGCTCAAGTACTGCTGTGACGCCAAAGGTCGCATGAGCGTGGGTGCCAAGACCGGCGTCGGTGAGGCGCAGCTGCTCAAGTGGGCGAACATGGCCGATCTGATGCGCATCTCGGGCGTCGGCTCGGAGTTCTCCGAGCTGCTGGAGGCCGCCGGGGTCGACACGGTCAAGGAACTGCGGAATCGCAACGCCGAGAACCTCGCGATCAAGATGAAAGAGGTCAATCGCGCTCGGCGGCTCACGCGTACCACTCCGAGTGCGAAGAGCGTGCAGAAGTGGATCACGCAGGCGGGGAAGCTCGCTCCCGTCATCACTCACTAATTACTGGGGAGTAGACGACTATGAGCATCGCCAAAGTAACCGAGATCAGCGCCACATCGTCCAAGAGCTTCGATGACGCCGTCGCCGAGGGGATCAAGCGCGCGGCGAAGACCCTGAAGAACATCGAGGGTGCGTGGGTCCAGACCATGAAAGTGGATGTCGCAAACAACAAGGTGACCCAATATCGCGTCAACATGAAGGTCACGTTCGTGCTCGACGCCTGATCGCGGGTGACTCAGCGAGTGAAACGCAAAACGGCCGGCGGATCCGCCGGCCGTTTGTCGTTGGCCCGCGCGACGGTGTGCTTCGGATCATGTTACCCGGGCCACTGCCGATGTAGGATTTCGCTTGGCGCTGAGCTGACCACGGTGGCGGACTGGCCGTCCCAAGCAGAGGACATGGCCGTGCTGAGCGATGTTGCCCCGGGAGCGGCAACTGCGCAGTTTGACAGGGGTTGGCGCGCCAGGGGCTTGTCGGTCCCGCTCTTGCTCATCCATTCCGGTGCGCGTCGTCCCGGCAACGAACCCGGTGATCAGGAGGTAGTGTGATGACGAGGTCGAATCGCGAAGCCAACCGCACCATGCGCGCCGGTGTCGTGTCGCTCGCCAGGACACGAACGCTGCTCCCCCTGTGGGTCGCGGCTGGTGCCTGGCTGCTCGCCGCGTGTGGTGGATCGAGGGTGTTGGTGCCGCCTCGCGTGGATCTCTCACCGTATTATCGAGTCGGGTTGGTGACCTTCACGATCGAAAACGCCAAGGGATCGCTCAACGTGCTCGCCACCGAGCGGTTCTTGGGCGAGGTCCTGGGGGGGCAGCAGGGAATCGAGGTCCTCGAGCTCGGAGAGGCAGAGCGCGTGCTCAATGATGTGGGCGAGACGCGCCTCGACGCGAGGGCCGCCCGGGCGATCGGTCAGGAGCACGGCGTCCCCGCGGTGTTCTTCGGCCACCTCAAGGTGTCCGACGTCAAACCGCGCGCGGTGCTCGCCGGATTTCCTCACGTAGAGGCCAGGGTCAGCGTCGAACTCAGCGTGCGGCTCATCTCGTCCGAGTCGGGTGGTACCCTGTGGACGAGCTCGGGCAAGGCGAGCGACGTGGTCGGTGAGGTTGGGATCACCGGCGGCGACGTCTTCTTCTCCGCCGAGCATCCGGAAGAGGCCTACGGCCGTCTGGTAGATGCGCTGGTGTTCGAGGTAACCCACGATCTCAGGCCACGATGGGTGAAACGGTGATCTAGATCACTCGATGGTGCAAATTCGTGTCGGATTCGGTCTTCCGCTTCCGGCGCGAACGTGTCAGAATATTCAGTGACGTGTGCCATATCGGTGGCGCACCATCGCGCCGAGTATTCCAGGAAGACAAACCCTCCAACCCACGCACATGAAGACGAAGACGACACGGTTGCAGGCCCGATCCGGCGCTCCGCCGTTTCCCTCACAGGAAATCAAGGCGAAGGCGTGGGCGCGCGTGTATCCCGCCATCCGTCCGCCCCATTCGCGGAACCTGCGGCACGGGGCCTGGTACGCGATTGTGCAGGACGAGTCCGACCGCGTGACGCTTCGTCTCGGCCCGTCGACGGCCACCGTGCCCAAGCGGGTGCTCGAGATCCGCTCCGACCGACCGAACCGCTTCACCGTCATCCATCGTGTGGGGTCCGAGCTGGTGAATCGTCGCGATTCACACGGCCTCGGGAGGTTCTACGCGGTCTGCCCTCTCTGCGCCTGGCGCTTCCAGCTCATTGGTCGCCCCGAGCGCCGTCTCTGTCCCAAGTGCGCCCACGAGGGTGAGGTTGCCTGGTGGGAGACGGTGTGAGTCAGGTCTGATTGACCAGCCACGACGGGGGTGCCATCGCGCCCCCGTTTCTTTTCTTGGTACGCTCGGGTCGGCATCTGGGGTCAGCGGCGGCCGGCCGGTCTGAGCAGCAGATCCTGGAAATCGAAGCTGAAGTCGGTGGCGGGCGAGACGGCGCGCATCTTCACGCGGTCGATGCCTCCGTTCGGCTCGAGCTGAAATGTGACAAACGCGTCGGCCCTGAGCTCGCGGTCGTACCACCGTGCGACAAACGTATCGTACTGCCAGTGCTCGAGCGTACCCGTCAGCTTGGGCGTACGCGAGAACCGGATGGTGAGGTGCTCGTCTTCGAGCGCGATCTCCACGTCCCCATACCACGCGTCCGTGTACGTCCCGGCATACCGGGACAGCGGCAGCGCCGGACGGGAGGAGCTGTCGCGCTGCGCGGCACTGCGCTGCTCGGCGGATGCCATCAGCCACTCGGCGCGCGTCGTGACGGCACGGTACGCGGCCAGCCAGTCGTGCGTGGCCCCAAGGTAGTGATCCAAAACCCGATAGGAGATCGCACCAAACGCGGCGCCGGATTCCTGATTGGTGAGCACGGCCACGCCGAGTCGCAGGTCGGGGATCATCGCCACCTTGGACACGTATCCCGGTAACCCGCCCGTGTGTGAGACGAGCTTCCGTCCGCGATAGTCGTTGACCTGAAACCCCAAGGCATATCCGAGAAAGTTGGCCCGTAGGGGCGCCAGCTCCGGGGCCGGGGTCCCGATCGGAATGGGGGTAACCATCGACCAGAGCTCTGCCGTGGTGGTCGGGGTGAACAGCCGCGTGCCGTCGGCGAGGCGTCCCGAGTCCAGCTGGACGATCATCCACTTCGCCATGTCGGTGGCATTCGAGTTGATGCCACCCGCGGGATTGGTGTTGTCGCTCAGGAACGGCGCAATGGGACGGACGGTACCGTCCACGCGAGCGTGCGTCGCCGCCGCGTTCCCCACGATCCCGGCCGACGAGTGCGTCACGTTGCTCTTGGTCATGCCGACGGGGGCCAGGATGCGTTCGGAAACGAAGTCTTCCCATGATTGCCCGCTCAGCGCCTCGATCAGCTCGCCTGCGATGAGGTAGAGCACGTTGTCGTAGGCGTAGGCGCTGCGGAAGCTCGTGGCGAGCGAGAGGTACCTGATCCGCCTGGCAATCTCCGCGCGGCCGTAATCCGATTCCGGCCACCACAAGAGGTCGCCGGCGCCGAGCCCCAACCCGCTTCGGTGCACCAGGAGATCGCGCACCGTGAGCTCGCGGGTGACATACGGGTCCGAGAGCTGGAACCAGGGCAGGTACTGCACGACCGGCGCATCCCAATCGAGAACGCCCTCCTCAACCAGCAGTCCGAGTGCCGTGGCCGTAAAGGCCTTCGTGTTGGACGCGATGCCGAACAGCGTCTCGGCATCGACCGGTGTGCGTTCGCCAAGTTTCCTGACGCCGTACCCCTTCGCGAGAACGACTTGGCCATCCTTGACGATGGCAACGGCGACCCCGGGCACCTCGAACGCCTCCATGACGGGTGCCACATAGCGATCGAAGTCCGGCGGTGCCGCGGTCCGCTGCTGCGCGGTCACGGTGGATGCTAGCAGGGTCAGGGAGAGTGCGGTCACGATCATTGCGTGCTTCATGGGTCTCTCTCGTTGGTGGTCAGCCGGGCCAGAACAGGAGCAGCAGAACGCCGACGCCAAGGGTGACGCCAAATCCGAAAGCAATGCGGCCCAACAGGCGTCGCTGGCCGAGGGCCGCGACGACGCCGCCTTTGAACACGATGTTGGCCATGGCGCCCACGAGGATGAGGCGCCACCCAGTGGTCGCCTCCAGCTGGTCGGACCGGATGAGCTGAGCCGTGGACAACGTGATCGCATCCATATCGGTGAGCCCGGACAGGCCGGCCACGGCAAACATTCCCGCCTGGCCGAAGTTGGCCTTCGCCACAGCCACCCCCAGGAGGACGGCCGCATAGAGGAGACCGAACGCAATCGCTGCCCCAAGCTCGGACGGCGGTTCACGCTCTTCGGGCGCGTGGGAGAGGATTTCCCTCGAGGACCGATAGAGGATGGCGCTCACGGCGATCATGCTCGCCATCATGATCGCGATGGGCGGAGCTGCCGCCGGTAAGAGCGATGGGGCCACCAGCCCGATCTCCACCAGCACGCGCACGAAGACGATGGTCGACGCGATCATGATGACCACCGCGGCCGACGCGGCCACGGGCGGTGCCGAGCGGCTGCGGCGCGACAGGCTCACCGTCGTCGCCGTGCTCGAGATGAGCCCGCCCATGACCCCGGCCACGAGCGTGCCCGACCGCGAGCCGAAAAGCTTGAACGCCACGTACGCGCCCATGCTGATTCCCACGATCAGCACCACCATGAGCCAGATGTTGAACGGGTTGAGGACGCCGTACGGGCCGAAGGTCCTGTTGGGCAATAAGGGGAGAATGACGAGGGCAATGAGGCTCAGGCGGAAGATGGCCTTGGCGTCTGCCTCGCCAATACGGTCGACCACGTCGTGGAGCGGCCGTTTCCAATGGAGCAAGACCGCCACGCCGCCGCCGGTCACGACGACGGCGGTGGTGTACCCGGCGGCGAGTGCGACACCGAGGACGTACATGACCAGGATCGCCATTTCGGTGGTGAGGCCAGGATCCCCTTCACCGCGCTGGATCCTGGCGGCGTTCCCCACAACGATCAACAACGCGACCGCGAGCAGTCCGGTGGGAAAGATCCATGGACCGAAGGTGACGGCGAGCGTTCCGCACAGGACGCCGAGGATCGCGATCATCGGGAAGGTGCGAATCCCGGCCAAGCGGCTGTCTACCCACTCCCGCTGCAAGCCCACGAGGAGCCCGATGCCCAGCGCGATGCCGAGGTCCTTGAACAGCTCCAAGTCCACGTCCCCTCCGTCGACAGCGTGCGATCGCGCCCTAACGATACGCCGTGGCGGGGCCGGACGTTAGGGACTCAGTGCCCCTCCCGGTAGCGACCCTCCCGTCCCGGAAGTCTCGCACCCATCTTTAGGGTGCTCGGCGGTGGGTGAGGGATTGGGCCGCGGAGCCGAGACTTCTTGCACTCTTCGAGGGAATCATGAGACGACCGTGGGTGGTGCTCTTCGCGTTGGCGGGGTCGACACTGGTGTACCCGAACGCCGGTCTCGCGCAGGCCGGCGTCGATCTCGATACGATCCGTGCGGGTCGGTTCGACAATGGCAAGATGTGGACGTTCGAGTACGCGCCGAAGGCGTACTTCTCGGAGACCTACGGATTCGTGGCCGACGACGCGTGGTTCGAGCGCGCACGGCTGTCGGCACTCCGGATTCCCGGATGCTCGTCGTCGTTCGTGTCACCGCACGGATTGATGGTGACCAACCACCACTGTGTGCGTGGCGCCGTGAGCCGTGTGATGCGGGAGGGCGAGACACTCCTGGACAGCGGGTTCGTGGCCACGACACTCGATGAGGAGCGCCCGATCCCGGGGTACTACGCGGACCAGTTGATCGCGGTTGAGGACGTGAGTGACGAGGTCTTTGCGGCCGTCGATCGGGTACCCGAGGCCGAACGGGCCGAAGCGCGGGTCGATGCTCTGCGAACCATCGAGTTGCGGCTCCGCGCACAACATGCAGGACTCGGTAGTCAGATCCGGGTCCAGATCATCGGGCTCTACAACGGCGGCCGGTACTCGGCATACGTGTTCCGCCGGTTCAGCGACATCCGGCTCGTGGCCGCGGCCGAGCTCCAGATGGGGTTCTTCGGCGGCGACCCGGACAACTTCACCTATCCACGGTACGCGCTCGACTTCGCGTTCCTGCGCGTGTACGAGGATGGCGAGCCATACCGCACGAGTCACTACTTTGGGTGGGGCACCGAGGGTGTCGAGGAAGGTGACGTCGTATTCGTGATCGGCAATCCCGGCCCGACCAATCGGCTCGCCACCGTCGCGCAGCTCGAGTTCCAGCGCGACGTGCTCGTGCCCGCCGCGGTGGGGTTCCTTGGTAGCCGGCTCACCGCGCTACGCGACTTCCAGCGGGCATTCCCGGCAGAGGCCGAGGCGCTCGATCTGCGGAACCGGTCGTTCAGTTTGTCCAACTCGCTCAAGGCCAACACCGGTCGACTCGCGGCCCTGCGTGATCCCACCATCATGGTCCGCCGCTTGGACGCCGAGCGCACGTTGCGCGAGACGATCGCCACGCGACCCGATCTCCAAAGCCGGTTCGGTGCGGTGTTCGACCGGCTGGCGACGATCCAGCGGCAGAAGCGGGAGTGGGCGCGCGATCTGCGAGCGTTCTACGGGTTCGGGAGCTCGTCGGCGTCTGCTGCGCTCGAGCGGCGGGCCGCGGCCGCGTTTGAGTATTTGGAGGCTCGGCGGATGGGGGCGACCTTGGATACGCTGGTTGCGCTTCGAGCCGAGCTGGAGCGGATCCCCGACTTCCCGCGGGAGCTGGAGCACGCGCTGCTCACTGCGCGGCTCGCCGACTACGGGCGTTACCTCGGTGCCGACGATCCGATCACGCGAGCTGCGCTCGGGGGGCAGGCCCCGTCGGATGCGGCGACTGCTCTGCTCGAACGCTCGGTCCTGAGAGATCAGGCGGGCCTGGCGAGCGCCATCGCAGAGGATCGGCTCACGATGCAGGACCCGGCGGTGCGGGTAGCGGCACAGGTGGTGCCCCGGTACGCGCAGTATCAGGCCGCGATCGGCGGGCTGCTCACCGCTGAACGCGAGCTCGCCGAAGATCTGGGTCGTGCCCGGTTCGCAGTGTACGGCGGGACCGCGCCCCCTGACGCGTCGTCATCGCCGCGGATCACCGATGGCGTGGTGCTGCCGTACGAGTACAACGGCACGCTCGCACCAGTGTACACCACGTTCTTCGGGGTGTACAATCTGTTCCACGCGTTCGGGCCGGGTACCGACTGGGACCTGCCATACCGCTGGCGCACGCCGCCCGCAGGGCTCGACCTGGGCACGCCGCTCAATTTCATCTCGACCGCCGACACCTATGGCGGCAACTCCGGCTCGCCCGCGGTGACCAAGGACCTCGCCATCGTCGGCGTCAACTTCGACCGCAACATCCAAGGGCTCTCGCGCGATTTCATCTATCTGCCCGAGCGGGGGCGCAACATCATGGTAGATGTGCGCGCCATTCAGGCCGCGCTCGATCATGCCTACGATGCCGATCGCATCCTGATGGAAGCGACGACGGGCACGCTGTATCGGACCGAGGCGGAGGCGGATGCGGCCAGGCGGTAGCGGGTTGGGTGAGGGCGATGGCAAACGTGAAGCGGGCGGCCCCAGGTGGGCCACCCGCTCTCGTTGGGTCATCGCCTCTGTTCGGTGTGCGGGGTGACCGCGTGGGTCAGGTCCCGTCGCGCTTGTTCTCCAGCGTGATGAACGCCAAGAGCTTGGCCGCCGCGTAGCGGAATGAGCGCTCTCGGAACGCCAGATAGCAGACCGCGGCCGCCAGGACACTCAGCAGGAACAGCTGGGTCCGGATGATGGGGAACGGGCCGATCGTGCCGGCGGCGTCGAGGGCGATGATCGGCCCCCACAACGGCAGCACGATGGCAAACGCGGCTGACGGCAGAATGAAGCCGCGTGCCAGCCGATACTGGTCGCGGTAAACCTGGATGCCGCGATAGAGGTCGAGCGAGCGGTGGAGGACGGAGAACTCGATCGCGTGCATGACCGCCGTGGCGGCGTACACGTGTGGCGGTGGCTCGGCGGCGAACACGTCGCTGTACTTGGGGCCGCCGGGGTATAGCTCCTCGACCCCGGCCGCCTCCATCCGGCGCCGAACCGAATCGCTCGAGACGACCTCCAAGATCCAGCGGAGCTTGACCCGATGGAACACGGCCTTGGAGACTGTATGCATCAGCACGCCGAGCGCGACCGAGGCCGTGAACAGCACCACGATTCCCACGGTGATCTGCATCCCGCTCCAGTCGGGGCGTCCTTCGATGTTGAAGGTCGGTGAGGCAACGTCGAAGAGCACGATCACCCACAGCATCGTGTAGATCCCTTGGACGAGGGTGGTGATGCCAAGAGAGAAGGGGCGCATCGGTGAACCTCCGGACTCGAGTGGTGCCCGCGCCCGCGGGGCCGGCGGCAGCGCATCGATCAGTCGGTCTGACCCGATTGCTGCCGCCCTAAGCTAGGCACCGAGGACCGTTCCGGCCAGACATGCGCCAAGCGCTCGGTAGCCCGACATCACCGAACATGCTAGAATCCTGAGCCGGCGAGCGCAAAACGCCGGTCGATCTCCAGTGTAGACACGAATCCAGACCACAGGTGCGGTGATGGGTAAGAACGCAGCGAACAAGCGTCCCGGTTTCCTCGCGACGCTCGGCATCGAGGACGTGAACCGGGGCGGGTTTGGTGGGAAGTGGATGGGGTCGGGCCCGGAGCAGCAGGTCACTACCCCGATCGACGGCTCCACGATCGCGACGGTGCAGCAGGTCACCGAAGCGGAGTATGATAAGATCATCGATGCGGCGCACCGCGCGTTCCTCGCGTGGCGCAAGGTCCCGGCGCCCAGACGCGGGGAGGTGGTGCGACAGCTCGGCAACCGGTTGCGCGAGGTGAAACACGGGCTAGGCCAGCTGGTGACGCTGGAGATGGGCAAGATCCTGCCCGAAGGCGAGGGCGAGGTGCAGGAGATGATCGATATCTGCGACTTCGCTGTAGGTCTCTCGCGCCAGCTCTACGGCCTCTCGATGCACTCCGAACGGCCCGACCACCGCATGATGGAGCAATGGCACCCGCTCGGCGTGGTGGGCGTGATCAGCGCGTTCAACTTCCCCGTGGCCGTGTGGAGCTGGAACACGGCCATCGCGGCCGTGTGTGGGGACAGTGTGGTATGGAAACCCTCCAGCCAGACGCCACTCACGGCTATCGCGTGCACCAAGATCGCCGAACGGGTTGCGCACGAGAACGGCGTCGACCCGGCAATCTTCTCGCTGGTGATCGGCCGAGGATCCACCATCGGCGACCGGTTGCTCCAGGACACGCGCATCCCCCTCGTGTCAGCGACCGGGAGCTGCCGGGTGGGGCGTCGGGTGGCCGAGGTGGTGGGAACGCGGTTCGGGCGCACCATCCTCGAACTGGGCGGCAACAACGCCATCATCGTGACGCCACACGCAAACCTCGACCTGGCCGAACGCGCGATCCTGTTCGGCGCGGTCGGCACGGCGGGGCAACGGTGCACCAGCACGCGCCGTATCATCGTGCACGCGTCGCTCAAGGATCAGCTGGTGAAGCGGCTGGTGAAGGCGTACGAGGGGATCCCGATCGGCGATCCACGGAAGCCCGAGACGCTCATGGGGCCGCTCGTCACCAAGAGCGCCGTGCAGGACCTGCAGAACGCCATCGTGCAGGTGAAGAAGGAGGGTGGGAAGATCCTGTATGGCGGCGAGCCGCTGGACGGCCCGCAGTACCCGGGTGGGCACTACGTCAGGCCGTGCATCGCCGAGGCGAAGAACGCGTTTGCCATCGTGCAGGAGGAGACCTTTGCGCCGATCCTCTACATCATCTCCTACGGGAAGAAGGCGTCGAGTCCACAACAAGCCGTAGACGAGCTGGAAGAGGCGATCGCCTACCACAACGGCGTCCCGCAGGGCCTGTCGTCGGCGATCTTCACCGAGCACCTGCGGGAGGCGGAGTTGTTCCTGTCCGCCCGGGGTTCGGACTGCGGCATTGCGAACGTGAACATCGGGACCAGCGGGGCCGAGATCGGCGGTGCGTTCGGTGGCGAGAAGGAAACGGGTGGCGGCCGCGAGTCCGGCTCGGACGCCTGGAAGGTCTACATGCGGCGCCAGACCAACACGGTCAACTGGAGCACTGAGCTTCCCCTGGCGCAGGGCATCAAGTTCGGCGACTGATCGAGGCATCGGGCGATCAATTCAGGGCCCGGCTGCACCTCAGGGTGTGCCGGGCCCGTCGTTCGTGCCCTGTGCGGCAGCTGGCGCTCCCGCCGTCCCGGTCCGCGCCTCCCACTCGTCCAGCGAGCGCGGCCAATCGTCCTTGAGCAGGCGGGACAACGCCCGGTCGGCGAATACCTTCCCGCCGGTCTGGCACTCGGCGCAGTAGTTCACCTCGTTCTCCGCATACCGGATCCGTTGCACTGGCGATCCGCACGTGAGACACGGCTGGCGATAGCGGCCGTGGACGGCCATCTCGTCGCGAAAGGCCGTCACCTTGGTTGGGAACGTGTCGCCGGTCTGGCGGCGGAGCCGGTCGATCCACTCGAGCAGCGTGGAGCGCACCGCGCGGTGGAGACGCTCAATCTCCTTGGGCGAGAGTCTCGAGGTGAGGGTCAGGGGCGAGAGGCGTGCGGCGTGGAGGATCTCGTCCGAATACGCGTTGCCGATCCCGCTGAACAGCCGCGGGTCGGTGAGGGCCCGCTTGAGCGTGTGGTTCTCGCTCGTGAGGCGCTGACGGAACGCGGCAAGATCCGCGTCGAGTAGGTCGATCCCACCGGCATCGTGCCCCATCAGCTGCCCACGACCCTCGACCAGGTGAAGCGAAGCACGGCGCTGCTTGCCGGCTTCCGTCAGCACCAGTGATCCCGTGGGGAAGTCGAATGCCGCGAGTCCGTTGGCCTTGGGGATCGCGGCACCGGCCGGCCGCCACAGGAGCCTTCCCGCGATCATGAGGTGCAGGATCACGAACAGCTCGCCGTTGAGCACCATGACGATGCGCTTGCCGAGCCGCTCCACACCGCGCACCGTGCGGCCCTCGGCCGCCGATGGGGGCGGATCGACGGAGCGGAGCACGAAGGGCTTCGTGATCCGGATGGCGTCGAGCCGCCGGTCCACGACCCTCGATGCCAGGGCCTCGAGGTAGATAGTGATATCGGGGGCCTCAGCCACGTTCAGCTGCCTGTCTCGTCAGCACGGTGCCGTCACCCGGGCGTCAGCACCTCTTCGCCCTCGAGCTTTGCCACGATCACCGCGCCGCAGGAATCGCTCAGCACGTTCACCGTGGTGCGGAACATGTCGAGCACCCGGTCAACGGCGAGGATGATCGCGACCCCCTCCAGCGGCAGTCCCACCGCGGCCAGGATGATCGACATCATCACCATACCGGACATGGGCACCGATGCCGCGCCGATCGACGCGAGCAGCGCCGTCAGGACGATGATGAGCTGTTGGTCGAACGAGAGGGCGAACCCGTACACCTGGGCAATGAAGATTACGGCGACGCACTCGTACAGGGCGGTGCCGTCCATGTTGACCGTTGCCCCGATCGGCAGCACGAAGGACGAGATCTTCTCCGAAACCTTGGAGTTTCCGGTCACGGCCTCCATGGTGAGCGGCAGCGTCACGATCGTCGAGCATGTGGAGAAGGCAGTCACCAGCGCGGGAGGCATGCCCCTGTAATGTCGGAACGGGTTTTTGCGGGTCACTAAGTACACGAGTGCGGGTAACGTCACGACGGCGTGAATGAAGAGACCGATCAGCACGATCACGAAGTAGAACCCCAGTGACCGGAACGCGTCGAACCCGATGGTCGCCACGATGCGCGCATTGATTCCGAACACACCGAGCGGCGCCGTCCAGATCACGAGGTGGGTCAGCTTCAGCATGGCGTGGAAGGCGCCGTGGAAGAAATTGCCCAGTTGGCTCCGATGCGGTTCGTCGAGCCGAGTGACGAAGTACCCGAACAGGATGCAGAAGAAGATCACCGGCATCACCTGTCCCTCGGCGATCGCCTGGAACGGGTTTTCCGGAATGACGTTCATGAGGATGTCGCCCACGCTCTGCTGCGCGGCCGGGATAGCCTCGACGGCCTGCTGCAGGTGGATGGTCGATCCGACACCGGGTCGAAACACGTTCACCAGGACTTGCCCGGTCAGGATCGCCAACAGGCTGCTGGTGATGTAGTAGGCGAAGGTCTTGGCTCCGAGGACCTCGAGATTCTTCTTCTCCCCGACGCTGATGACCGCCGACGTGAGCGAGGTGATGATGAGCGGCATGATGGCCATCCGCAGCAGCCGCAGGAACACCTCGGCGAGCGGGTCCGCGACGGCGAGGATCGATTCGCCGGCCGTCGCTCCCGCGATCATGCCGCCGAACAGGCCGACGAAGATCCAGAACGTCAGGGATCGAAGTGGGAGACGCATGGCAGGGAATAGTGCACCCGCTGATCGGGGAGGGGAACCACGGGCCGATGGTGTGCTGGGGTGGGTGGGAGGGCACCGCGTCGGCGGCCGAGGGTATCAGGTTCCAAGCGCCACCGCTCCCCGGACCGAGAGCGGCCCGGCGCTCCACCTACCACAGGAGTGACGACGTATGGACGGGATGGTACGGATGACCCTGGGCGTCGCGACGACACTCGCCCTCACCGCGTCAACCGCGGGGGCGCAGCTCACCAACATGCCGGTCTATGCCAACCCGGCGGTGTCGGCCGTTCGGATCCAAGGGGACTACGCCTTCGGGGTGAACCAGGGATCCGGAGAGAACTCGGCCTTTGCCGCACGCGGCAACCTGGTGGTGTCCAAGCTCATCCTCGGGGCCGGTGTCGGCGTGGTCAAGCTTACCGATACCGAGCCGATGTACATGGGGTCACTGGGATATCGCCTCCTCGGCGGGGGCGCGATGCCACTGGCCGTGGCACTGCAGGCGGGCGTGGGCGTCGTGGAGACCGACAACCTCCAGAAGACCGTCGATGTGCCGGTGAGCCTCGGCGTGGCGCTTCACCTGCCGCTCGTGCTCGTCACGATCGACCCGTGGATCGCGCCCCGCTACACGCTGCAGTTCAACTCGGTTGCCGGGACGACGGGGTCGCGCAACCACCTTGGGCTGTCGGCGGGGATCGACGCCCGTCTCGCCATGGGGTTGGGGTTCCAGCTGGGGTTCGACTGGCAGCGGCTACCCGACTTCAGCCTCGATGCCGGCATCGCGGGAATCGTGAGCGACGCGAAGCGGGAACCGTTCTTGATGAGCCTCGGCATCCACTTCGGGCTCTGAAGCGCCGGCGGACCGGCGCCCGTCGGGGGGCTATCGGCGGGTGCCGGCCACCTCCGGAAGCGCCGGCGCAGCCAACCGTTCGAAGAACACTCTGGTTGCAGCGAGGCGCTGGGGGCCGTTCACGTCGAAGTACCAGAATCGTTCCACGTCACTCCGGTTCATCAGGAGCTGCATGGTCCCCTGGGACTTGTGCTCCGCGATGACCCAGTTCACCACGATACGGTAGTCCAGGCGACCCTGCGGATCGAGGGGCTCGGTCATGTCGAACACGAACGGTGTGAGGCCCGGCTCGACGCGGGTGATCGGGTAGCCCGGCAGTTCTTCGAAGGCCAGCATCGTGGTGTCGGCCTTCGTGCCGACGAAGCAGCCCATGACCGTGGGACGGTGCTCGCCCGCCACCGCCTGCGCCGCCCTGAGGGCCAAGATGCTCGCCGCCTTGTGATGGGCGTGGAAGTTGGGGATCGGCAGGTGCACGAAGACGTAGTCGTACTGACCCCGCTCCAAGAGTTCCTGGAGCCTGGTCTGCACGCGATCGCTCCGCCATACGTGCGTCAGAACCGTATCGACATTCTCGGTATAGGCGGGGTCTGGCTCATCGAGGAAGAAGTAATTCCGGACTCCCACGATCGCGCCGCCTGCCATCAGCTCGCGCTTTCGGATCGCGGGCAGGTACTGCCGAGCTACGCGTTCGTCGGTGAGCCGCAAGCCGTAGATCGGCTCCGCGAGCTGGGCATAGCGGTACCCGCCACTGCCGTCGGTGACGAGCGCGAGATCGACCTGTCCGCCGAGGAACCTGGTGATCTTGTAGACCGCTCCGGCGAACATTGCATCGTCGTCCGGATGGGCGACGACGAGGAGAACGCGCACCCCGGAATCGGCCTGTGCCCCCAGTGGTTGTGGCACGGCGGTTATGAGGAGAAGCGCAAGGGTCGCCGCTCCGAAGACTCCGCGGCGTGAAGCACGAGATGTGCGATCCGTCATAGTCACCTCATCTCGCTCCAGGTACCGTGGTGTGGCCGGCCAGGATCAAAATTCTTCTGGTGGGCCGAGCACGCGTGCGGTGGCGTAGATGAGCTTGGTGGCCCGCTCCGGGAACGCCATCCAGTCGAGCACGACGTACGTCCCGTCCTTCTTGCGGTACCGGTTCTTGAATGCGAGCGTGGGGGTGCCATCGGCCAATCGTTCGACCTCCGCGTGAGTGGCGTCTCGGTCGTCAGGGTGGATGAGCTCGGCGAAGGGGCGTTTCAGCAGTTCACTCGCGGTGTAGCCGAGGGCCCGCTCGAATGCCGGGTTGACGACCTTGAAGTATCCGTCCGTTCCGGCGATGCACAGGAGATCGATCGCATAGTTGAACAGGCGCTCGTAATCGAACACCGGGTACTCGCCAGTCGCGGCCGCGCTCACACTGACGCCGCAGTGGTGGCAGTAGTTGGCCCCGTCGGGCAACGGAGTCTTGCACCTGAGGCAGATCGAGCCGCTCGTGGTCACTCCTCTACTCCTGACAAACGTCCCAACAAGAATCCACGGAAGCCGACTGTCCCGCAACCCCGTGTTCGCTCAGGCGGTGCCCGACTGGCGACACGTGGGGGCACGGCGGATAGATTGATGGGATCCCGGACCGGGCCCCTGACCGGGCGCCCGAGCGGAGGGTAGTCGTGGACGTTGCCGGTCTCAAGCGACGTGCGAGGGAGCTGGAGCGGCAGGGGAGGTATCGCGAGGCCCTTGCCTATTACCGGCATATCCTCACGGGTTTGGAGGGTACGCCCGACCTGATCCCCGAGCTGCCTCTCTACGTCAAGGCCGGCGATCTGTTCCTCAAGCTCGACAACCCCAAGGCGGCCGTCTCGCTGTACGAGCGGGCCGGGAAGCTCTACGCAGCGCAGGGCTCGGCGAGGAGCGTGAGCGCGATCTGCGCCAAGGTACTGAGAGTGATGCCCGAACGGCAGCGGGTGTACCACAAGCTCGCCGGGATCATGCTCGAGAACGGATATGTGGGACCGGCGCGGACGGTGATCGAGGGGTACGTCGCCGAGCTCCACCTGCCGGCGGCCGACCGCGCGCTCGAGGCGCTGGGTGAGGTCAGCGACGACGTGGCCCGGCCCGTGCTCGAGATGGTACTGGATCTCGCCAAGCGCCACGAGCGGGCCTCCGGCCTGATGCTCGCCGTTCCGCTTCCTGCTCCACCGCCTGAAGCGGAGCTGATCGAGCAGCCCGAGCCTCTGCAGCAGCCCGAGCCTGACCCCGGATCGGAGCCCGCGCCGGAACCCGTGGACCTCGTGCCGATCGGGCAGGAGGTCCTCCCCGAACGCCCACCCGCCCCCGAACCGGTGACCGGCGTTCCTGAGGCAGATGAGGTGACTCGGCTGCCGGTCTCCGAGCCGGGGCCGGAACCGGAGTTGCAGCCCGTTGGATCCGACCTGAAGGCGGAACCGGAGGCTCACCCACCGGCTCGGGTGACCCCGCCGGGTCGGGCGCCGTTCAGCGGCTCACTGGTGTTTGCGCCCGAAGGCCGACGGAAGCCGCGGCGAGGCCGTCTCTGGGCAGCGGTCGCGGCGGTTGGCGTCGTTGGCGTGGGTGGGGGGTACGCGCTGATGTCCGGAGGAGAAACTGGGCCGGTCGTGAGCTCGATCGTGACGCCGACCGCGCCGGAATCGCTCGAGCCGCTCCCCACGCAACCAGAGACCACTGTTGTCATGGCACCGGATACCGCGGCTGGCCCGGCTCCCGACACCGTGGCCGCACTCCCGCCGCCGGCCCTCGTAGACACCGGCATTCCTGTGGCGGTTGCGGTCCCAGACACCGGGCTGCTCGGGAGAACGATCATCACGGTGGCTGAGTTGCCGGTCGACCGGGTGTCGGATCTCTTGGCCGACGGTCGCTCTGGCTATGAGGTGCTCCAGACACTGCAAAACGGTGAACGGGTGACGGTAGCGGTACTGCCGTGGCGCGGCGCCGATACCGCGCGGGTCGGACCCGTCCGGACGCGGGCAGATGGGGCAAGCATCGGTTCCGTTCGCTTTGGGCGATACCTGGTGGACGTGAGCGGACGAATCGACCCCGGCACGCTTCGCGATCTGATGAACCGGCTGGTCGGGCGCCGCGAGCCCGAGCGGTGACCACGCTGCTCTCGTCGCACACTCGAAATCGGCTGACACGGAGGAACTCATGGCCCAAGCCAAGGCATTGACCTACGCTACCCATCGCAAATTCGTCCCCCTCTATCACTTCGTCGCCGCATTCCTGCTGCTCGTCAACCTGGTGTACGCCGGCTGGAAGTTCGTAGGCGACCTCTCGCTCGAGCGGGGTGTGTATTTCCTCACCGGGATCGCCATCGTCCTCGTGTACTTCTACACGCGCACCTTTCCCATGGGCGTGCAGGACCGCCTGATCCGGCTCGAGGAGCAACTGCGGCTCCAACGTGTGCTCCCGGCCTCGCTCCATCCGCGCATTCCAGAGTTCACGGTCGATCAGCTCATTGCGCTCCGCTTCGTGACGGATGCCGACCTGCCGGCATTTGCCCAGCGGGTGCTCGACGAGAACCTGGTGGATCGCGAGGAAATCAAGAAGCGGATCACGACCTGGCGGCCGGATGACCTCCGTATCTGATGGCTGGTTCTTCAGGGACACCGCCGTGAGGAGGTTCGCCGTGCGATGTCGAGGATGGACGCTGCGGATTCCAGTTCACGCCTTCTTCATGGCCCCTTCACACTCGGGGGGGCACGTTGCCGTACAACTCCGGTGAAGCGAGGCGATCGTGGCGGACAAGTGCATCACCCTGCGACTCACCGAGACCCAGCGGCGCGCCGTCCGGGACATCCTCGGCCATGACGTCGAGGCATTGACCATTCCCGTGGACGAGTTGGGGGAGCGAGCGATCGCGCCGGAAGAGGTCTCGCAGACCGACGAGAATGCCGTGGTGTGGGAGTGCCTCAATCCGTATCCCTGAGGGAGACCCGGAGAAGTTCTGACGCCCGGCCCATGCCGGGCGTCGTGCTATGTGATCTGCACTCGCGGTCGACGGTTGCGCAGGGTGAATCCGGTGCCATTATGAAAGGAGGACGCACCCGAGGTCGGACGATGGCACGACTCGGATCGATACACCCAAGCCCATGTGGGACAACGTTGGTGGTGCTCGCCATCATGGTCCTCGCTCTTCCCGCCGTCGCGCAGGAACGCCGCGAACCCTCCCCCCCGGGGGTTACGGATTCGGTCATTCAGCGGGGCAGCGTGGTGTTCCGCGGATCCGCTCGGTGCGATGTGTGCCACGGCGCCGACGCGCGCGGCACCGAAGACGGCCCGGACCTCACCGACGACAAATGGCTCCGGGGCGAAGGCACGTTCGACCAGATCTTAGAGCGCGTGCTGTACGGCACGCCCCGCCGTGATGCCAAGACCGGCAAGCCCATGCCGATGCGCGGGTGGGAGCCGGTGAGTGGCGACGACGCGCGCGCCGTAGCGGCGTATGTGTGGTCACTGAGCCGCCAACGCGCGCCCTGACTGCGGCGGTCAGCTCTGCGCTGCCCGCCGTTCCAGCCTGGACACCTCCCACCGCCTCCAGATGAGGTAGATCGCCGGGATCACCACGAGCGTCAGAATCGTGGAGGTGACCATCCCGCCCACCATGGGCGCCGCGATTCGCTTCATGACGTCGGCGCCGGTGCCGTGGCTCCAGAGAATCGGAGCCAGGCCCAGCGTAATCGCCATCACTGTCATGATCTTGGGTCGGAGACGATCGACGGCACCCTCACGTACCGCCGCCGCGACGTCGTCGGCCGCGTGCATTCGACCTTCGAGATTCCGCCGGTGGAACGCTTCGTCGAGGTAGATCAGCATGACCACGCCGGTCTCCGCCGCCACCCCGGCCAGCGCGATGAACCCAACCCACACCGCGACGCTGGTGTTGTATCCCGCGAGCCACAGGTACCACACCCCGCCCACCAACGCGAAGGGCACCGACAGCATCACGATCAGCGACTCGGTGACGCCACGGAAGTTGAGGTACAGGAGCAGGAAGATGATCCCGAGCGTGACCGGGACAACGATCTGCATGCGCTCCGCCACGCGCTGCATGAACTCGTATTGCCCGCTCCACAACAGTGTGTATCCGGAGGGCAGGCTGAGCTGTGTGCTTACCACCCGCTGCGCGTCCCGCACGTAGCTGCCGACGTCCCGGTCCTCGATGTCCACGAACACGGTGGACACAGGGAAGGCGTTCTCCGTCTTGACCGCCATGGGGCCCTGGAGCACCTGGATCGATGCCAACTGCCCGAGTGGGATTTGGCGACCGTCCATGGTGGGAATAAGCACGTACTCGAGGTCGTCCACGTGATCCCGCAACTCCCGTGGGTACCGGACGTTCACTTCGTACCGCTCACGGCCTTCCACGGTGATCGCGGCGCTCATCCCACCAACCGTGGCCATGATGGCGTCGTGCACGTCGCCCACGTTGAGGCCATACCGGGCCGCCTCCGACCGATCGACCTCGATGTCCACGTAATACCCGGACACGCCACGCTCGGCGAACGCACTTCGGGTGCCGGGCACCTGTTGCACGATCCGTTCGACCCGTTCGCCCAATGCCTGCAAGGTGTCGAGGCTCGGTCCGAAAATCTTGATGCCCACCGCAGTACGAACACCCGTGGCAAGCATGTCGATCCGACCCTTGATGGGCATCGTCCAGGCGTTGGTCACCCCCGGCATCTGGACCGCGCGGTCCATCTCGCGGATCAACTCGTCGTAGGTCAGGCCCGACCGCCACTCCGACTCCGGCTTGAGCGTGATCGTGGTCTCGAACATGTCGAGCGGGGCGGGGTCGGTCGCGGTCTCGGCACGGCCCGCCTTGCCCAGCACGGTCACCACCTCCGGAAAGGCGGCGAGCACGCTGTCCTGCTGGCGCATGATCTCTCGCGCCTGCGCAATGGAGACCCCGGGCACGGTCGTGGGCATGAAGAGGATCGATCCTTCGTGGAGCTGGGGCATGAACTCACTCCCCAGGCGCCGCCACGGGATGACGCTGACGGCTAGCACGAGCGCGGCCGTCGCCACGATTGTCCAGGGACGGTGCAACACGAAGTCGATCACCGGGCGGTACGCCCACTGGAGGCCGCGGTTGAGCGGGTTCTCCGCCTCTGACCGGATCCGGCCGCGGATGAGGTAGCCCATCAGTACCGGGACGAGTGTGATCGAGAGCAATGCCGATCCGGCCATCGCAAACGTCTTGGTGTAGGCCAGCGGCTTGAAGAGCCGTCCCTCCTGCTGTTCCAGAGCGAAGACTGGTAGGAAGCTGAACGTGATGATGAGCAGCGAGAAGAACAGCGGCGGGCCCACCTGCTTGGCGCTTTCCAGCACGATCTCCCATCGCGACCGCTCCGTCGCCCCCGCCCGTTCGAGGTGCTTGTGCATGTTCTCGATCATCACGATGGCGGCATCCACCATCGCGCCGATGGCGATGGCGATCCCACCCAAGCTCATGATGTTGGCGTTCACCCCGATCAACCGCATGACGATGAACGAGATGAGGATGCCGAGAGGCAGGGTGATGATCGCGACCAGCGCCGAGCGGACGTGGAGCAGGAAGACGACCGCCACCGCTGCAACGATGAGCGACTCTTCGAGCAGCTTGTCGCGCAGGGTGGCGATGGCACGGTGGATGAGGTCGCTCCGATCGTAGGCGGTGCGGAGGCGGACCCCCGGTGGCAGGCCTCGTTCGATCTCGACGAGTCGTTTCTTGACTCGCTCGATCGTCTGCAGGGCGTCGGACCCGAACCGCATCACGACGATCCCCGCCACCACCTCACCTTTGCCATCCAGGTCCGCGGCGCCACGCCGCGGGGCCGGCCCGATCTGCACGGTGGCCACGTCACCCACGCGGATCGGTGTGCCGCTCATCGTGGCGCCAACGGTCACGTTTTCGATGTCCGAGATCCCGCCCAGGTACCCGAGACCGCGGATCATGTATTCACGACCACCCATCTCGAGCACGCGCGCGCCGATGTCGACGTTGTGCGCACCCACCGCCTGCACTACCCGCGTCACGGGTATGTTGAACGCCCGCAACCGTTCGGGGTTCACCTCCACCTGGTATTGCTTCACGAACCCGCCGACACTCGCCACCTCCGAGACACCTGGCACGGAGGTGAGCTGGTACCGAAGGTACCAGTCCTGCATCGTGCGCAGCTGAGCTAAGTCGAGGCTATCGGACTCCAGCACGTACTCGAAGACCCACCCCACTCCGGTGGCGTCGGGGCCGAGCGTGGGTTCGACGCCACGCGGCAGCGACTGACGGATGCCGTTCAGGTACTCCAACACCCTGGAACGCGCCCAGTAGATGTCGGTGCCGTCCTCGAAGATCACATACACGAGGCTCAGCCCAAAAAAGGAATACCCGCGCACGACGCGCGCGCCCGGCACCTTGAGCATCTCGGACGTGATTGGATAAGTCACCTGATCTTCGACGATCTGGGGCGCCTGCTCGGCGAAGTCGGTCTGAATGATCACCTGCACGTCCGACAGATCGGGAATCGCGTCCAGCGGCGTCGTCCGCATTGCCCACACACCGCCGCCCACGAGGGCGACCGTTGCAAGCAACACCAGGCCGCGGTTGCGAAGCGACCAGCCGATGATGGCGCTAATCATGACGGTGCTCCGAGCTCGGTGGGAGTGTATCTGGTGAGATCGTGTCGGGCTCGATCACAGAGCCGTGCCCTGTGTGCTGCATCCCGGGCATACTCCCGCCGGTAACACCGAGTCGGGACTCCGCGTCCACCAGGAAGTTGGCTGAGGCGACGATCGTCTCGCCCTCCTCGAGCCCCCGGAGCAGCTGGACGCGGTTGCCGGCACGGGCGCCCACGACCACCTCCCGCGGACTCAGCGTGCCGGTCGTGTCGCGCACGAACACCAGGTTGCGCTCGCCGGTAACCACGACGGCCTCCGTAGGGACCGTGAGCACGTTGGGTCCGATCGGCGCGTCGAAGTACACGGTGGCGAACATGCCGGGCTTGAGCCGGAGGTCACGGTTGGGCACCGTCACCCGCACGCGGTTCGTACGGCTCAGCTCCTCGACCGTTGGATAGACGAAGCTCACTTGGCCCATGATGTGCACGCCGGGGTAGGCTGCCACCTCGATGTGTGCCTGCGATCCGACACGCACGAACTGGAGATCCTGCTCGAACACGTCACCGTTGACCCACACCGTCGACAGGTCGGCAATGCGATAGAGCCGCATGCCTGCCATGACCTGCTGGCCCTCGAACACGTCCTTTTCCAGCACGATCCCGGCAAATGGGGCCGCCAGCGTGAGGGTCTTGGTCACCTGGCCCTTCTCCTCGATCGCCGCGATCTGGTCGGGCGAGATGTCCCAGTACGCGAGTCGGCGCCGCGCCGCGTCCAACATGGCTTGGGCGTTCCGCCATGCCTCCTCCGACGACCGGTCCACACGATCGGCAAGGCGCTTGGCAGTGAGCAGCTCCTCTTGCGCTGCCACCAACATCGGGCTGTACAGGGTGAGAAGCGGCTGACCCCGGCGAACGGCCTCGCCGGTATAGCTCACCGCCAGGTGTTCGACGAACCCGTCGATCTTGGGGGTGATATCGGCCACCTTGGGTTCCGGCGCCTCGATCCGGCCGACGGTGCGGATGCTCCGAGTCAGGCTCTCGCGCCGGACCGTCGTGTACGTGATGCCCAGGGCCCGCTCGGTCGCGGCGGACAGCTGCACGCTTTGGCGCAGCGTCTGACCTGCGGAGTCCATCGCGCCCCGCGTCCCGCCGGCCTGCATGCGCGCATGCTCTTCGGCGGTCATCCCGGCCATCGGAGAGTCCTGACTCTCTCCGCCGCAGCCCGTAATCAGCACGGCAGCGGCCAACACGTGTAGGTAGGGTCTGGTCATGGCGTGCCTCCGAGGTCCACGGCCACCAACGCTTCGAGCGCGGCAATGGCCCCGTGATAATCTGCGGTCAGCCGGATCGACTCGACCCGGTATCGGTTGACGGTCATCTCGTTCTCGACGAGCGTCATGTAGTCGACGCTCCCGACCCGATAGGCGGCGAGGGCGGACTCGACCGCCGCCCGGGCCTGCGGCACCACGGCATTGGCGTATAACTCGGCGAGGTTTCGTGCCCGCTCGGCCTCGGCGCGCAACTCCGTGATCTCCGCGAACGTCTCGTTGGTGAGGTCTCGCTCCATGGCCTCCTCATGGGCCTGCATCGCCGCCATTTCCCGCCGCATTGGGAGCTGCCGAGCGCCGGCGAATAGGGGGATGCTCACTCCCACCATGATCGACGCCATGTCGTCGAATTGCGGCCGCTGGCCGTACGCCAATCCGAGCATGAATTCCGGGTAGAGCTCGCGACGTGCTTGCCGGTACCCTGCCGCCGCCGCCTCCACCCGCGCACGAGCAGCGTGCAGGGCCGGACGCGAACGCACCGCCAACGTCATGAGCGAGTCGACCTCGGGCACCGACGGCCCGGACGGCGGCAGCTGCAGCGCCGGGACTGGCGCCCTAGCGGCGAGCCCGAGCAGCGCGTTGAGACGCGCGCCCATCGCGACGCGATCCTGTTCCATCACCGTGATGTCCGCGGTCATCCGGGCGACCGCGATTTGGGCCTGCAACACGTCCTGCTGCAGGCCTTGACCCACGGCATACCTGGTGGCCGACACGTCGAGGAAGCTGCGCAACAACTCGCGGGTGTCCCGCATGACGTCGAGTGCACGATCCATGTAGGCGAGTTGGTGGTACGCTTGCTTGACGCGCGCCTCGAGCTGACGCTCCGTCTCGTCGGCGTCGAGAGCAGCCGCTTCGGCCAGATACCGGGCCTGTTGCCGGCGGAAGCCGAGCTGTCCGGGCCACGGGAACCGTTGCGTGAGCTCGATGGTGTTCATCGTCATCGGCTCGCCGGTCCCGAAGTCCGTGACCGGTCGGTTCATGAGGCCGAAGGACAGCATCGGGTCCATCCAGGCGCCTGCGGGGCCCACCCGCTCTGCCGCCACGTCGGCACTGAGTCGCGCCGCTGCCAGGGCGGGGTTGCCCGATCGGGCGAGCGCCACCGCATCAGCGAGGCGGAGCGTATCGGTCTGTGCCGTTAGTGGTATGGCATGGCCCAGGGCAGCGGCCAGCAGCACCGCAGCACCTCGCGTTCCAGAAGCCCACGCCGCCGTGCGCCGGGGCGGCAGGCACGTTGTCCAACGCATGTACCTCTCCCAAGAGATGGAATCGCCGTTTCACCCGGAGCGCGGGATGCGCCACGGGCACACTACGGCCTCGAGGAGGCTAAGCTCTGGGAGGTGGCGTGAGGGGAGAAAGCGTCCGGCCGTGGAGCACGTCGCCTGCCGGTGAGGAGTGGTCCGGGTGCGTGGTCCCGCTGGGGAGGTCGCGGACCGGCATCAGCACCGGGGCCTGAGCGCTCAAGCCACAGGCCTGCATTCCGGGGCACGGGGTTGCATGCGATTGTGCCTGGATAGCATCGCCCGCGTCATGGTGGGCATGTGCCATCTCCTCGCCATGTGCACAGCACGGATCTCGGTGGCACGCGAACGGCGCCGCAATGGGCGCGGTCAGCGCAATGGCCGTGAGGCTCGCAAACACGGTACGGAGCAAGCGGTGTGACGTCATCGCCAAGAAGTATACCAGAGATCGTGCCCCGCGGTCAAAAAAGCGACGATGAAGGTCGCTTCACGAGTCGACCCTTGGGGGTGCTGGAGGGCCGGTCTCTGGCGTCAGGAGGGCACCCTCCGGTAATATGAAGGAAGCCACTCCATCGAGGAGGCCTCCCATGGCAACCGTTAAGGACATTCTGGGCCGGAAGGGTCGCGACGTGGTCACGATCGTCGCGGACGATTCGGTGCTCAGCGCCGCTCGCCTCATGAACAAACGCGGCATCGGTGGCGTCGTCGTGCTCGAGGACGACGAGGTCATCGGCATCTTCACCGAGCGGGACATCTTGCGCCGCGTGGTCGCCGAACGCCGCGATCCCACCACGACCCTGATCCGCGATGTCATGACCACGCCGGTCATGACCTGCAAGCTCGAGGCGAAGCTCGAGGAATGCACGGCGCTCATGACGGACAAGCGCGTCCGCCACATCCCGGTGGTTGACGCCGACGGACTCTGCGGGATCGTCACGAGCGGTGACATCCTGGCGTATCAGGTCTCGGAGCAGGCGGACACGATCCAGTACCTCAATAGCTACGTGTTCGACCTCCGAACCTGAGTCACGACCCGCGGCGGCCGCTGATGCCGCCGCGAATCAGGTGCACGAAAGGAGCGCGACATGCTCAGAAATGTGAGCGACCGTCGCGCAGCAGTTGCCGGGTTCTTCTACCCGTCGGATCGGGAGGCGCTCCACTCCCTCGTGGCGCAGTTCCTGGATCAGGTGGATGCGTCCCCCGCGCCAGCGACCGCCGCCATCGCACCGCATGCAGGACTGGTGTACTCCGGACAGTGCGCGGCGCACGTCTGGGCGCGCATCGCTCTTCCATCGACCATCGTGATCCTGGCCCCAAACCACACAGGGCGGCTCGACAACCCGGCCGGCGCTGGCGCGTGGGATCGCGGGGCCTTCCACACACCCCTCGGCAGTGTCACCGTGGCGGCGAATTTCCTGAGCCGCCTGGAGTCCGCGTGCGACCGGGTGCGACACGATGTGTCGGCCCATCTCCGTGAGCACGCCATCGAGGTCCAACTTCCCTTTCTTCAGCTCCTGGCCCCGGCGACCCTGCTCGCCCCGATCGTGATTGCGTGGGACCGCTGGGAGCCGTCGCGTGAGCTCGGGGCCGCGCTCGCCGAGGTGGTGCGCCAGTGGCCGGATGACGTGTTGCTCGTCGCGTCGTCGGACATGACCCACTACGAGTCGGCAGCGAGTGCCGCGCGCAAGGATCGATTGGCCTTGGAGGCGGTGGCCCAGCTCGACGGGGAAGCGCTGCTCGAAACCTGTCACCGGGAAGGAGTGACGATGTGCGGTCGTGGCCCGGCGGCCGTGGTGCTCGAGGCCGCCCGGCAGCTTGGCGCCACCAAAGCCGAGGTTGTTGACTACCGCCACAGCGGCATGGTGACCGGCGACGATTCCGAGGTCGTGGCCTACGCTGGTGTGGTGATTCGCTGACGCTACTGGCGTGACGCCAGGATCAGCTCGGCGTACGTTGCCGGATTGGCCGGGTAGTTCCGTCGCGACAGTGAATTGGAGATTCGTCCATCCGTGCCGCTGCGGGTCACCGTAAGGCTGAGGCGCACCGCCGGGACGTCGGCGACAGGAATCGCGATCTCCACGACATACCCATCACGAGTCTTGGCCACCGCTCGCCGAATGCTGACCGCATCCCCACCATCCGTCGCGTCGGGCTGGCCCAGCGACGTGAGCAAGAATTCCGACCACGTGAGATTCCGGTTATCGGCCAGGAACTTGGCCATGAAGCCGTGCACGCCGAGGCTGCCGACCCACTCGGTGTGGTCGGTACCGGTCGTCGGCGCGAGAAGCAGCAGCAGGTCGTCTGGCTCGAGGGAGGTTCGCCGCCGGCCCGGCTCGTGTTGGAGGATGAGCGCCACGTGGTCACGTTCTCCGATGCGGTCTCCCGTCTCGGTGTCCGGCGTACCCGGCACGTCAACGGCGATGTACAACATGTCGCCGTGGGTCCCGAGGGCGACACGAGGCGTCCGCCCATCGCGTGCCGGGCCGTGGGTCGGGCGCCACGCGCTGCGCGGCCAGTCGGCCGTCTGCCCGTCGATCGTCGGAGGCGATCCCATCGATGGGGCCTCCACCCGATCGCGCTCGTCCCGATAGCGCAACATGCCGTCGTGAATCTCGTAGGCCGGGTCGCGCTCGATCTCGGCCAGGCGCTCGGCCGTGCGAGTGACGAAGGGCGAGAGCTCCGCTACCAGCGGTACCATCCCCGGCGTGGCGCCCGCCGCGGCGTCGAGACGCGCGAGCGCCTGCCGCAGCTCCGTTAGCCCGGTTTCGACCGCGGCGCGATCGATGGGTGTACCCGGAATGAACAGGGGCTCGAACAGGTTCGTGTCCCACGGGTAGTCACCGTAGATCCGTACGAAGGGCTCCAACAGATCGGCCGACGGACCGTACAAGTCCGCCAGCGCTCGTCGCAGCGCGCGATCGGGATCGTACCCGCGAGGGTCGCGAACGTACTCGGCGAGCGTGGCAAGTGGGATCATCGAGGCGTGTGCCTCGGTCATGGGATTCGACAGAATGCCCATCGTCTCGAACGGCAGATCGGGCGTGCGTCCGCGCAGGGGACCCAGAAACGGCCGCCAGCGGGCGAAGTCGTTGACCGGATAGTTGTCCCACACGAGCGGCGGCCGAGCCATGAGCCGGCGCCACGAGGCCGCCTGCTCTGCGGTGATCGTCGGAGATGCCACGTCGACACCGGTCCAGAAGAACGGCACATCGCGTGGTACGAGTGAGCCAAGCCGTTCGAGGTAGGTCCGATCGCCCCAGGCCCCGGTGTAGGTCGTGGGCGTGACGCTGAGTGTCGCTCCCGACGCGTCCAGATAGTCGCGCACCGCGATGATCAGCGATGCATGCGCCTCCGCGAGATCTGCGTACTGCCGCCGATCCTGGTCATGGGCCAGCCTGTACAGTACGTCGTCCACGAACAGGGCGAAGTGCCGCACGCCGATCGCCGACAGCTGATCCAGCTTGCGGTACAGCAGCCGGCGATCGGCCGAATCGCCGTAGACCATGCTGCCGCCCGGGCTGATCGCAAAGACGAACTCCACCCGATGGTCGGTTGCCGTTGCCACCAGGGCGCTGAGACGCTCGAGACGATCCGGGGGGTACGGCTCGCGCCACCGCGTGCGGTGGTACGGATCGTCCTTGGGAGCGTAGTAGTAGGAGCCGAGTCCCACCGATCCCATGAACCGCAGCATGTCCAGACGGTCGTCGTGTGACCACGGGGGTCCGTAGAACCCCTCGATGACACCCGAAAACCGGAACACCGCGTCGGATTGCGCGTGTCCGCAGCTCGTGAGCGCCGTCACGAGGGCAATCGAGAAGAGCCAGCGCATGGTGGGAATATCGAACCGCGCGGCGCGCTGCGATAGCCCGGTCACGACGGCGAGGGTAGACCGGTTTCTGGGTGCGCTCGAGGAGGTGCTGCTGGCGGAAGGCTGGCGTGTCTAGCGCTCTACCTCCGCTCGGGCGGTAACGACGGCGACCCAGCGGCCATCGCCGCTGACGGCCACTCGACTGATCTCCGTGACCCCAAAGTGTCCGAGATCGGCCATCCTCACCCATCCCTGGCCGCCATCCCGCCAGCGAAACAGGACCGATCCCTCCCCCATCAGGATCGAGCCGTCCAGTGTCCAGGCAAAGAACTCGTTCTGGCCCGCCGGGCGTGTGAGCACGCGCGCGACTCCGGATTCCAGGTCGCGCTCGACGATCCACGGACCGTCGGCAAATCGTTGGAGGAAGCTCACCGCCGACCGGTTCGGCACCTTGTGCAGCGAACGGCCGACGTCCCTCGAGAGCACGGCCGTCTGACCGGTGCGCACGTCGGCCATCTGAAGCGTGGGCGGCGCGCCGAGCACGAAGAGCGCCACTCGGTTGCGGTCCATCCACGCGTGGTAGCCGACGGGTGCGACGCGCTCCAGGATGAGCGTCGGATTGCCCCCGTCGAGATCGAACCGCCAGAGCCGCTGTGTGGAGTCCATTTCGACACGGACCGCCGAGAAGCTCACGCCGCCCGGCATCGCGGTCGGAGAGTACTCGCTCTCGGCAGTGCTGGTGACGCGTGAGATACCCCCGGTCGCGATATCGTATCGATACGTGTCGGCCTGTCCGTCATCGCGAATGGACGTGTACAGGAGGCCCGCATGATCGGGTGTGAACGACGGTTGGTTGTCGTATCCAGATCGATCGGTGACGCGCCGTGGCGTGCTGAGACGAGGTGCCGACTCACTTCCCGAGACGGCGAAGAGGAAGATGTCGGTGCCCGGTTGGGCCTGGCCGCGGGCCGGTGCAGCAGCGCTCAGCAGAAGAACGGCCGACGTGGCGATTCGGCAAACGTTGCCGACGTGGTTGGTCTTCATGCTCACACTCCGAACTGCGTCAGATGGTGATCGACGTGCGCGAACGCCAGAGCGGCCCACTCCCGTCCCGAAACGCTCCCCGCGACCGGGTTGGGCGGCCACTTGTCACGATCGGCCCGTGCGGCGAACTCCGCGATGGCCGTGAGCAACCGGGCCAGGTCGTCGGCGAACGCCGTTGGTCCCGTGCGCTGGAGCTCCGGCAGCGTCCGCACCCCTCGTGGGTAGCGGAACGGCCAGTGGACAAGCACGGGTCGCATGACTGCCTGGATCCATCTCGGGAACGCCGGGCGGGCCTCCACCCGACCCAGAGCGACGTCGAAGTAATCCAGGAGGTGACACACCATCTGGCCGGCGGACATCCCACCCCACTGGGGAGGGAGATCGGGGCGCAGGCGATCGAGGCGCGTCACGATGTCCTGGTGGTCGGACGGGTCGAACAGCGAACGGGGCATGTGGTCTCCACGGCGCTTGCCGGGGGCGCGTGTTTGACGTATTGGTGTCGGCAGTCGTCAGCCACCCACGACCCGGGGGTTCCATGATCGCTCCTGCCCGACCAGCCGTGCTCCTGCGCCTCGATGGCTTCGCCGTGGCCCTGCTCGCGGTGTTCCTGTATCGCGAGTTGGGAGCGAGTTGGTGGCTGTTTGCCGGTCTCTTTCTCGCACCGGATATCGGGTTCCTCGCGTACCTCGTCAACCGCACTGCCGCCCCCATCGTATACAACGTGCTCCACACCTACGCGATCCCGGCCGTGTGTTTCCTGGCAGGGTTACGAATGCAGTACGCGCCGCTCATGGGCATCGGGCTCATCTGGATGGCCCATATCGGCGTGGACCGGATGCTGGGTTTCGGGCTGAAGTATGCCGAGGGATTTCGCGTCACCCACCTGCAGAAGTGCTGACTCGGAAGTCGACGGAGCGCCGACTTCCGAGTCACACATTGCGCGCCGCCGCTATCTACGCTCCCACACGTTGTTGTCCCGATTCGCGTCCGGGAACCACTGATCGGCATCGATCTCGACCTTGGTCACGGCAGACGGCGTCTTGACCACGATATCCGCCGTCCGTGCGCCTTCGAGCCACCGGTCCACCGGAATCTCGGCCTGCATGGTGTTCCCGTCGGTGAGCGTGAGCGTCAGACGCACGGGCATTGGGGCGAGCCCGAGGTCGGTGACCACGATGCGTGTGCCGCCCCGCTCCAGTTTCACGTTGGCGATGGACTGATCGAGCGTCCAGGTCTCGTAGTACCACGTGCGCCAGAACCAGTCCAGGTTCTGCCCACTCACGTCGTTGAACGTGTTGAAGAGGTCCCACGGCTTGGGGTGCTTGTACGCCCAGCGCTGAATGAACGTGCGGTACGCCTTGAGGAAGACCTCCTCACCCAACAGCCCCCGCAAGGTCCAGAGGAGCGTGGCCGGCTTGCTATAGGAGGCCGTGCCGTACGCGGCACCGTTGTACTGGTAGTCGGAAAGCCGCATGATCTCGCCCTCGAGATCCGTGCGGGTGATCTGGATGTACCCGCTGTAGTTTCCGAGTTCCCACCGCTGCCCCGGATAGAACTCGTTCATGGCGGCACTGGTGTTGAACGAGGTCGTGCCCTCGTCCATCCAGGCGTACCGTCGCTCGTCGTTTCCGACGATCATCGGAACCCACATGTGCGCCAGCTCGTGCGCGTGCACCCCGTACAGCCCGGTGTCACTGGCTTGGTTGTAGTCGCCGATCAGCGTCATCATGGGGTACTCCATCCCGCCGCCCATGATCCCCCCACCCTCGACCGATGTCATGTGCGGGTACGGATACGGAAACCCCGTCCACCGGGACAGGAAGTCGATGGCGTGCTGTGCGTAGCGCCAGGCATGCTGCCACCGCGGTGCGGATTCGCGCCAGATGCTGTTCACCATCGCATAGTCGGCCGTGCCGTCGCCGTTGCGGTCGCCGACGGGCGTCCGAGCAGCGTCCCAGAGTGATTCACGCGACACGCTGTAGGCCACGTCGCGCACCGAGTCCGCCACGAAGCGCCAGGACAGCCGACCGGTGGAGGTCGGCGCCGTCGCCTTGCCCGGGCCAAAATCGGCGGGCGTGATGAGGTGGACCACAGTATCGCTTCGCTCGGCACGCCGCATCCGCTCCACAATCGGTGCCGCGAGCACCGCACTCGGGTTCGGGAGCGTGCCGGTGCCCCACGCTACCCAACCCTCGGGGAGGTCGAGCGTGACGTCGTAGCTCCCATAGCCCATATAGAACTCGGCTTGGCCCAGGAACTGGTCGGTCTGCCATCCGACGACGTCGTCGAACACCGCCATCTGCGGGTACCAGTAAGCGAGGTAGAAGAAATTGTCATCGTTCCACCCCATCCGGCCCCCAATGCCTTCCTGCGGGATGTTGAAACCGAAATCGATCTCGAGGACGGCCGAATCCCCGGACTGAAGGCCCTGGGGTAGGCGGACCTGCGCCACGGTCCCGAAGGACAGATAGCCACCCCCGATCGCCCCTTGGCGGGCCTCGGTGAGCTCCGTTCCGTTCGCCACCACTCGCTTGAGCTCCATCCCACCCGTGACCTCGGTGGGTCGGTTTCTCACGGCACCTTCAGCGTGGACGTT
>Ga0224512_10000173_pt1 | contig 69337 bp, 61 predicted proteins | sample SF_May12_sed_USG_4_FD_169103 | JGI IMG/M metagenome (GOLD analysis project Ga0224512, IMG submission 169103) | Sediment microbial communities from San Francisco Bay, California, United States - SF_May12_sed_USGS_13 | ecosystem: Environmental > Aquatic > Marine > Sediment | place: USA...
CAAACGCCCAGGTCAGACCCATCCCCATCGCGCCGCGGATCCTCCGCACCCAGTTCTTCATAACAACCCCCTGTTCGTGCTCGGGCGGTCAGCAGTCAGGCCGGCAGGCCTCGCATCACTTTGCGTGGCAAAGTAGATGCCTCGGGGGCTCCGGTACAAGAGCCGTGTCCCCGCACCGAAGAAAGGCCTGCGACATGGTCTACGCGGGGCTCGTCGAGCGTCGCTTTCCCAGCAGGGCCCATACCGCCGCCAACACGACCGGATAGCCGACGAGCTGACCGCCGATGAACCACGTCGGGTGCGCAAAGCTCACCCAGTTCGAGACGCTTGCCAGGAGCGCCAACCCGACGATCACCCCGCTGAACACGCGCTCGCGGTCTCCCGCGATCCACCCCGCCGCGACTGCGCCGAGGAAGGCGCCGATGAGCTCGGAAAGGAACGCGGCCGCCCAGGCGGCAGACGGCATCCCCTCGAGGTGGGCCGTGAAGGCGTCCGCGTTTGCGGGATCCATGGGGTCGAGCCCCTCGGGAAGAGGGTGGATCGACGCCGCCACCTGCTGGAGAATCATCACCACCACACCGACCACCAACATCCCGACCACGACCGCGAGGGCTTTTCGCGCCATCGTTCCCCTCCTGGCTCTGGCGTCGATCTTGTCGATGCCGTTGTCCACGACTAGGCTCAGATATGCACCCGATACTAATGCTCGGAGCGCTGCTCGGCTCCCTCACCCCTGCGTTCCCGGTAATGGCCGGGCCAGCGCTCTCGGCGAGGGAAGTGCTCCCGTCGAGGGAGCTTGCTGTGGCTTCGTTCTGCATCGTGCCGACCGGTCCCGAATACTACGCGTTCGATCTCTTCGCCACCCGCAATATTCCCGGAACGGGTCTCGCGATCGGCCGGGCCGAAGTTGCCGTCTCCGGCGCCTCCCCGTTCTCGATCGCGCTCGGACCGGACGGTAGCTACGTGTATGACATCCACATTTCGCTCGAGCGCATGAAACCCCCGGGCCAGGGCCGGCTCGTCGCGTGGGTCACGACACCCGAGATCGATCGGATCGTTCGCATGGGCGCCCTGGACGAGAACCTCCGAAGCTCGGGGACAGTGGGCTGGAACAAGTTCATTGTCGTGATTACGCTCGAGCGCGAAGACGATCCAACCGCCGCGACGTGGAGTGGTCCGGTCGTGTTCCGCGGCATGTCGCGCAGCGGCATGATGCACACGATGGTGGGGCACGGTGCGCTCCAGCAGGAGAACTGCGCCGCGTACGGGTACGGAAACTAGGGAGACGACCGTACCGACGACGTTCGCCTTCCTCGAGCACGGACGCACGCCCATGTCGATCTTCACGAACCCGGCCTCAGGCGCAGCCGGCGCAGCCAACGCCTATGTGTCCGCGATCCTCGAGCTGGTGGGCGACCGGGATCCCCTCGAGATCCTGGGGTCCACGGTAGAGTGGTGCCGCGTGGTCGTCGAAGGGTTGAACGATCGACAGCTCCGCACGCCGGAGTCGCGCGGGAAGTGGAGCGTCGTCGAGGTCATGCAGCATCTCGCAGACTCCGAGCTCGTCTGGGGCTACCGGCTTCGTAAGGTCCTCGCCGAGGATCGACCGAGGTTGACGGGCTTCGATCAGGATCTATGGGCGCGTCGACTCGGATATGCCGTCGCCGACGCCACCAGCGCTCTGGAGATGTTCTCCGCCCTCCGACGGGCGAACCTCGCCCTGCTTTCGAAGGCCGCCCCGGAGGACCTCGATCGTGCGGGCGTGCACGAGGAACGTGGTGAGGAGTCGGTCCGTCACATGATGAGGCTCTACGCGGGCCACGATCTCGCCCACCGAAGGCAGCTCGATCGAATCGTCGCGGGGCTCTAGGCCTAGAAGCCGCGCCGTCTGCTTTCTGCGAACCGGGAACGAGCCTCCTCCTCCGAGGTAGTCGTCTTGCCCAGCTTCGGGACGCGCCACCACCTTCGACTCCGCGGTCGGTGCATGCTCGAGCGGGGCACGCAGAAGCGACTCTCGGAGGACTCGACGGTGAAGCAGTTGATTCGTGGTGTCGGCGCGTTGGGCATGCTTGTCCTCGTGACCCCAACAGACGCGGTCGCGCAGCATGAGATGCACGGGATGACGATGTCCGGGGGCTGGCGGATGGTCCCTATGGACATGTCCATGCCGATGTTGCCTGGCCTCGAGAACGCCGTGCCGGTCGTCGGCCCCTTCCTGCCGGGCAGGGGCATGGACCCGGCCATGTTCCCGGAGGCCCGGCCGTCTGAGCACGTTCCGATGGCGGACGGCGACACGCTCGACATCGCGGTCTCCATGGTACGTCGGACGATCGACGGCCATGAGATGATCATGTTCGGATACAACGAGCAGTATCCGGGCCCACTGATCCAGGCACCGAAGGACGCCACGATCGTCGTGCGGGTCACGAACGAGATCCAGCTGCCAACGACCATCCACTGGCATGGCGTGCGGTTGAACAACCGCTACGACGGCGTCCCGGGCGTCACTCAGGAGGCGATCGAGCGGGGCGACAGCTTCACCTACGAAGTCCACGTGCCCGATGCCGGCATGTACTGGTACCACCCGCATGTCCGAGAAGACGTCCAGCAGGACCTCGGCCTCTTCGGCAATCTGCTCGTGACCTCACCCGACCCCGACTATTACGGACCAGCGCATCGTGAAGAGGTCTTCGTCCTCGACGACATGCTGATGGACGACCAGGGCGCTCTGCCTTGGGGCGACAGCGCGCCGACCCATGCGCTCATGGGTCGGTTCGGCAACGTGATGATGGTCAATGGAGAGACCGACTACCGACTCTCCGCGGATAAGGGCGAGGTGGTGCGCTTCTATCTCACGAATGTCGCCAACTCGCGCACGTTCAACGTGACCTTCGGGTCGGCGGAGGTGAAGATCGTCGCCTCTGACGTAAGCCGCTTCGAGCGCGAGCAGTGGGTCGGCTCCGTGGTGATCGCTCCGGCCGAACGATACGTGGTCGACGTACGCTTCGACGAGCCGGGTGAGGTCGTCATCGCGAACACGATTCAGGCGATCAATCACTTTCGCGGAGAGTTCTATCCGCACGTGGACACGCTTTCGATCGTGTCGGTGGGCGAGGACGCCGCGGAACCGTCCGTGACCGCGGCGTTCGACACCCTGCGGGAGCACACCGACGTCGTCGAAGACATCGACCTCTTCCGACCCTACTTCGGACAGACCCCCGACTACGAGTTGGAGACGACCGTCCGCGTCCGCGACCTTCCTCCGTCGATCGTGCTGTCCATGGAAGCGGACACGCTCTACGTCCCGCCCATGGAATGGAACGACGCCATGCCGATGATGAACTGGCTGTCGACCGCCGAACAGGTGACGTGGATCCTCAAGGATCGTCGCACGGGGGCAGCGAACGAAGCGATCGATTGGCGCTTCGAGATCGGCGAGGTCGTGAAGGTCCGGATCTTCAACACACCGGACTCGTTCCACCCCATGAACCATCCGATACACGTTCACGGTCAGCGCTTCCTGGTGCTCTCGATGGACGGCGTTCAGAGCGAGAACCTCGTATGGAAGGACACGGCGATCCTGCCGGTTGGTTCGACCATGGATCTCCTCATCGAGATGTCGAATCCGGGTGAGTGGATGGTGCACTGTCACATCGCCGAACACCTGCACGCGGGGATGATGTTCTCCTTCACGGTAGAGGATGGTCAGCCGTGAGCCCGCTCGTCCGGACGGGTCTCGCCACCCTGGCCGCGATCGTCGTCGGCCTTCTGGTGGTGCTCGGTATTCAGCGGATCGTGGAGCGCCAACAGACCGTGGCAGAGATCAATCGGCTACGGGAGGAGCTCTTCCGGACGAGGCTCGCCTCCGATCGCTGCCGCGGATCCCTTCAGACCAGCGAGGCGTCGCTGCGCAACCTCAGCGTTACGATCGACTCGCTGCGCGTTGCCGTCGACGAATACGAGACCGCAGGCCGACAGGTACCCGCGGCGATGTACGAGGAGTACCTGGGTGTGTTCGAGCAGTACAACGACTCCGTCGCCGCTTGGGAGGGTCGTGAGCGGCGTCTACGAAGCGCAGAAACGTCGTGCCGCTCCACGATCGAACGACACAACGCCCTCAGGGACTCCCTGCAACTCGTACTCGACGAAGCGGGAATCGAGACGCGCTGAAGCCCCCGCTCCCACCCGAACCGGGACGTCCCCCGGCGGTGGCCCGGTCCGGTCGCGGCGTACGAGAGGGTGCGGCCGTCCCGGCATAGGGCCCGACGCGCTCGAGCGTTCGCGCGACACGCGCCGCGGCATCCGGGGTCATCCCGACCGAAAGCTCCGGCCGATAGAGCAATTCGATCACGGCTCGGTCGATCGCCAGGTACTCCGTGACCTCGGAGTACTGCTGATAGAAGATGCTCGCCGGGTATCGAAAGGAGTCCTGGAGCAGCCCGAGCATCTGTGTCAGCTCCTCACGGATGATGTGCGCCCGAAGGGCGGGCGAAATGTCCGTCGCGATCAGCACGACCGACTGATACAGGTATTGCTGGGCATCCCACCAAAGCCACACGAGACCGACGTTGCCCGGCGGTGCTTGCGGCAGGATTTCGTCGAATTCCGCCTGCGGGACGAAGTGCAGCTCGACGGTCGGAAAGTCCGCGACGATTTCGATGTCGACCGGGGCCAGGCGATTGATCTCCGCGAAAGCCGAGTCGACCACCTCGCGATCTTCGTTCGTCGGTGACCCGTTGACGCGAACCAAGGGTCCCGACCCCTCCCGCCAGCGGCGGAGAAGAGGTGTCGCACCGCCGAACTCCGATCCGAACGCGATCTCGGTGAAATAGTCGATCTCGTCGGCTGCGTACCCGTTCGGCCGAGCCCGCACCGTGAGCGTGACGTCGTCCGGCACGACGTTCGGGGCTGCCACCTCGATCCGAACCACCCCGGGGCGGAGCGCCTCCACCGTTCCTCCGACGACCGTGGCGATCCTCGGGTCGCTGGTCGACCAGATCAGAGGACCGGTGTCACCCGACGCGGTGGCCGAGAGGGTGAGGACGGCTCCGACCAACATGTCGGTCGAGGCGGGCGCCTCGATCGAAAGGACGGTCTCCGGGCCGGCGTCCGAGCAGGCCGCCAGCGCCAGGCCGAGCCCCACCGCCGCGCACCGGCCCGTACACCGCCGGAACCCCTCTCGACGCCTCGTCGGAAAGACTCTCTTGCCGGAGGGCATGAGCCCCTCCTCACTCGTATGCAGACGCGCCTCCCCTACCCGTGCGTACGAGACTTCCCACTGCGCTCAGTTCGTGGGCGCCGTCTCCGTGCGTTCGACCATGAATTGCTGTGTGTACTCCTCACCATCGACGCGAAGAACCACCGTGTACGTTCCTGGCTCCGCCAACGGAGCCGGCTCCGAACGACGCGGGAAGATGCTCCCGCCACCCCGGAAGCGACGACGTCCGCCCTGATCACCCGTGACGAGGGAGCGGATCGTCTGCTGGAGCGACTGTCCGCCGGCGCCCCCTCCGTTCCCACCACGGATCGGTGGGCCCTCCGCGGGACGTTCGACGAACTGCCCGCTAGCGTCGAACGGCAACCCACCACCGCCGCCACCGCCGCCGCCGCCGCCGCCACCACCACCGAAACCACCACCTCCGCCGCCCGCTTCGCGGAGCGCTTCGACTGCCTCCTCGACCTCACCCTCATCCTCGCCAGCGCGGATCAGGGAGTCGGCTACGGCCTCGAGCTTCCGCTCGACCTCGATGCTGTCCCGGACCTCCGAAGGCGACCTGGGCAGCTCGATGGCCTGGCCACGGAAATTCCATGTCGCCGTGTGCATACCTCGAGTGCGGGCTCCGTCGGTCGACCAGAGCTCCTGGCCCTCCGCGTCGAGGACCGCGATCCGAATCGAATCCTCGACCTCTTTGCCTACCCAGTAGCGGAACTCGGCACCGTACGGAGGATTGTCCGCAACGAAGTAGTGCTGCGCGGTGAACTCACCCCCGACCGGCGACGTGCCGAACTGATGGGCGGTACCCGGCTCGAAGAGATGAGCGTCCTGTTCGACGATCCGGCTCGAGTACTGCTGGAGCGGCGTGATATCCGCGATCCAAATGGACCGCCCGTGCGTCCCTGCGATGATCTCCCCGTCGCGGGGGTGGATCTGCAGATCGTGAACGGGCACCGTCGGGAGACCCGTCATGAAGCGCTCCCACGAGCCTCCGCGGTCGACGGAGACGTACGCGCCCACGTCGGTGCCCACGAACAGTAGATCGGGATTCACGTGGTCCTCGCGCACGACGTGCACGAAGTCGGGCTTCCCGGTCGGGAGATTGCTCGATATCGAGCGAAAGCTCCCACCGCGGTTGTCGCTGACGAGTACGTACGGCGTGAAGTCACCCCTACGGTGGTTATCGTACGACACATAGACGCGGTCACGCACGTGCTTCGAGGGCTCGATCCGGCTGACGTAGGTTCCGTCCGGCACCAGCCCGGTGGTCTTATCCGTGAGCTCGACCCAGCCTCCTCCGTCATCCGGCGAGACCCAGAGGTTGCCGTCGTCCGTCCCCGCGTACAGGAGGCCGGCCTGGACCGGGGACTCCGCCAGCGAAACGATCGTGGCGAAGGTCTCCGCGCCGGTCACGTCCGGGGTGATCCCACCCGTCGTTTCGGTACTGATGGAGATCTTCTCAGGGTCGGCTCTCGTCAGGTCCGGTGAGATGGTGTAGAGGTCGTCGCCCCGCCAATCCGACTTCAGCACTCGGTTCGCGCCGGCGTACACCACGTCGGGATCGTGCGGCGAGAGGAAGTACGGGGTGTTCCAGTTGTAGCGGAGCTGCAGGGCCAGCGAGTCCGCGGTGGCACGGGCCTGGAGGTCCTCGATCCGAGTCCGATGCTGGCTCGGCATCGGCTCCGTCATGTCCGGCCAGAGGAGCGTGATCGAGTCCTGGTATTCCCGGTACTCGCTGCGCCAATCGGGTCGATCGAATCCCGTGCGCTCGCCGGTGATCAGGTCGGTGCGTCCCATGTTGCCACCCTGGGACTCGGAGTACACCAGCTCCGGGTAACGAGGGTCCTGTTGGGACACGAAGCCGTCGCCGCCGCTGACACGAAACCAGTCGTGATTCGTGATGTCACCGCTGGCTTTCCGGCTGGGTCCGCACCAGGTGTAGTTGTCCTGCAGGCCACCGCAAACGGTGTACGGGACCTCCATTCCATAGCTGACATTATAGAACTGCCCGATCGGGATGATGTTCGGGAACCAGTAGTTCCCTCCTCGATCGAAGCTGATGGCGATACCGCCGTCGTTGCCGAGTACGATCCGGTCCGGATCGTTCGGGTCGACCCAGATGGCGTGGAAATCGACGTGCACGGCATTGGCCATCGCCCGCATCGTCTCACCGCCATCCTCCGAAAAGCGAAGGGAGGAGAAGTAGACGCGGTCGGGGTCCGCCGGGTCGACGGCGACTTCGGAGTAGTAGAAGGGTCGCGAGTTGTAGTCGTTCACCCGCCGCCAGGTGTCACCGCCGTCATCCGACCGGTACAGACCGTTGAGGTTGTCCTCGTCGGAGCCTTCCGGCGCCGCGGCTTCGACCATCAGATACATGACACGCGGGTAGCTCGGCGCGAACGCAACGTTCATCTTGCCGAGTTCGGTCTCGGGCAAGCCCCGTGCCTCGACCCTCGCCCAGCTGTCACCACCGTCCGTGCTCTTCCACAGCGCGCTGCCCGGCCCCCCGCTCTGCAAGTAGTAGGGGCCCCGCTCCCGTTCCCAGCTCGTGGCGAACAGAACATTCGGGTCCCGGGGATGGAACTTCACGTCGACGAAGCCGGCCCGGTCGCTGACGAAGTTGACCAACTCCCAGCTCTCTCCGCCGTCTTTCGTCCGGTACAGACCGCGCTCGGGGTTGGACCGCCAAAGCGCGCCGAGCGCGGCCACGAACACGATGTCCGGATTCGTCGGGTGCACTTGGATTCGGCCGACGTGCTCGGTGGCCTCGAGCCCCATGAGCGACCACGTCAGTCCCCCGTCCACCGACTTGTATACGCCACCTCCGGGCGAGATCGAGTTCCGGGAGTCCTCTTCTCCGGTGCCCGCCCAAATCTGGTCGGGGTCGCTGGGCGCGATCGCGATGTCCCCCATCGAAACCACGCGCTCGTCCTGGAAGACGGGCCGGAACGTCGTGCCGTTGTTGGTCGTCTTCCAGATTCCGCCCGCGGCGGCCGCTACATAGAAAGTCTTGGACGGACTCGGCACGCCTTCCACGTCCGTCACTCGGCCCGACATGTTCGCGGGTCCGATCGAACGCCAGCGCAGGGGCTCGATGAGCTCTTGCAGAGGGCCCTCCGCGCGATCCTCGTCTTCCTGGCCCACGAGGGGAGCGGCTGCCAAAGCGAGCGTCAGCGTGGTGGCGTGGAGAGCAAAGCGGAGAGGCCTCGGCGTGCCCATGGGCTCAACCTGGTCGAGAGTCGTGGTCGTTCGCAGAAGGCACTGATTCTCGATGACGAGCTGCCGACGCGCCAGGGGGGGCATGCGCAAGGTATGGATGCGGGACTCCCTACCAGAAAACGGCCCCGAGGGCGTGAGCCCCCGGGACCGTCTTGCACGGGCCGACGTCGGGCGCTTCGAGCGGTCCGAACGCTCGCCGGAGTTACATCTCGGGCAGGATGACCGCGTCGATCACGTGGATGAGTCCGTTCGAGGCTTCGATGTCCGTGGCGACGACATTGGCGTCGTCGACCTTCACGGCGCCGTTCTCGACGGAGATCGCGACGTTCTGACCGGCGGCCGTCTCTGCCGCGTCGAGGGTTACCACCTGCGAGGCGGAGACCCGACCGGGCACCACGTGATAGAGCAGCACCTTGGCGAGCGCCTCCTTGTCCTGCAACAGCGCGCTGAGCTGATCGGCCGGGATCTTCGCGAACGCCTCGTCGGTCGGGGCGAAGACGGTGAACGGGCCCTCACTCTGCAGCGTGGAGACCAAGTCGGCAGCCGTCGCCGCGGCGAGCAGCGTCTCGAATCCGCCGGCAGCCTGAGCGACTTCGACGATGTCGCCCTGTTGGGCGTCGACATCGGTGACGTTGAGCGCGAAGAGCGGAGCGGCGATCAGGGCCACGGCAGCAAGCTTGTTGATCATGGGTGACCTCCGTAAAGGGAAGTGTTGTTTAACATCTGTTGAGCAAAATTTCACTCGAAAGCGACCCTGTCAAGAGTTAGTCCAGGATATAACTTTGACGTTCCTTGAACATGCTCCTAGTTTCCGCCATGTCCGATTCCACCGAAGCACGCCACCCGATCCGGGTCGTTTCTCAACGCACTGGGCTGTCTGCGCCCGTTCTTCGCGCCTGGGAGCGCCGCTATGGAGCCGTCGAGCCGTCCAGGAGTGAGGGAGGCCAGCGCCTCTACTCGGACGAGGACGTGCGTCGCCTTCAGCTCCTCGCGACCGCCGTCGACGGGGGACGGACGATTGGGCTCATCGCCGATCTGGGTACCCACGAGCTCCAAGCGCTGATCGACGAAGATCGGGAGACTCCGGTGCAGGCCGTCGCAGACGCGATCGCGCCGGACGTGGACCGCGTCCGCACGGCGCTTCGATTGATCGAAGAAATGCGGACCGAAGAGCTGGAGCAGTATCTCATGCGCACCGCGGTCGAGCTCCGTCCCCACGAATTGGTTGAGGGCCTCATGGTTCCCCTTCTCCAAGAAGTCGGCCGAGCCTGGCAGTCCGGACGCATACGGCCGAGCACCGAGCACATCGCCTCGGTCGCGATCCGCCGGTTCTTGGAATGGATCTCGACGACGAATCAGGCCGACCTGGAGGCGCCGCTCGCCGTCACGGGGACACCGTCGGGGCAGCGCCACGAGTTCGGGGCACTCCTCGCAGGCGTGGTTATCGCTTACGAGGGATGGCGTGTTCGTTTCCTCGGGCCCGATCTCCCGGCGTCCGAGATCGCCAGTGCGGGGGAGAAGCTGGGCGCTTCGATGGTCGCGCTTTCCGCTGTGCATCCCCGACTCGACTCAAGGGGTGTACAGGAGGTCTTGGAAGTGAGGCGGTTACTCGCCCCCTCGATCAAAGTCGTGATCGGCGGCGCGGGTGCTGAGCCGTACCGCGACGAGTGGAAGGCGGCGGGGATCATCCATCCGCCGAGCCTGTCCGGTTTCCGCGCTGTTCTCGCCGTCCCGGGCGACGCCAACTAGAAGGCCGAGGCGCCCTCCCGTCGCGCCCACCGTCGCACGATCGCCGGATCTTCGGACCGAAGCTTGATTGGCAGGCGGCGAAGGTGCGCCGCGAGCAAGCCACGTGGCGTCAGCTCCCGGTCGATGATGCGCGCGATCGCCTCCTCTCGCTTCCAGAGGAATTCCAGTGCTTGCGCCTCCATCTGGAGCTGTCGCTTCTCGACCGACTCGTTCAAGGCGATCTCGAGACTGATGGTTGCCGTGGACCCCATCTTCCACAGCGAACGTCGGTGAGCCGTCACGTGCTGGGTGAAAGCGCCGGCGGAGCCCGCCTCCTCGATCGCTCTCGCGGCGTCGTTGATTCTGCGCTCGCTCGCTCCTCCGACGTTCTGATACGCGAGGAGACGACGAAGGACGTTCTCCGCGACGTCGCCATGGAGCTCGTAGACCTTGTCCGGCGTCCATGGATCGCAGCGCTGGCAGGGTACGCCCACACCGATTTTTCCGTCTGCCCCACGGAGGGGGTAGACCCACCAACCCAGGTCATAGCGGAGCGCTCGCAACGTGCTCCTGCAGTAGGGACAGGTTTCTCGACCGTGCCACGCAGCCCAGCCGAAGCGCCGCCAGCGCACGACGTCCGCAACCGGCGTGTCCTGCCAGTCGATCGTGACCTCTCCATCGGAGAAGCCCACCGCATCGCCGATGACTTGGAGGGCGCCGAAGGTGTACGCGGCGACCTTGGATCGTCGGCTTTCGATGGCTTCCTTGCGCCGGCGCAGCTCGCGCCCGTACCTCCACCACGCTTGTTCCGCCAGCCCTGCCTCACCCACGCGCACGAGCGTCAGCGGGCCCGCACGCAGGAGTGCTACGTTGGCCGTATGGACCAAAGGGCGCGCTTGATCGCGGGCGAGCCGCTCGAGCTCGTAGAGGGCCGCCTCGCGCTCTTCGATCGGAGCCAAGTTCCATCGATCGCACCGCGAGCAGATCGCCCACAACCGACCGCGGACCGGGTCGAAGGCGATCCGGTTGCCACGACGCATCCGCGCCATCTGGCCGTTTTCCGGAAAGGGCGCACGGCAAAAAATGCAGCGCGTGAAGAGCTGCGTCGTTGTCGCCGGTACCGTCGTCGTCATCCTCGACCCCCGGCGCAGCAGCGTGCGGCCGACCCGCACCTGCTTGCGCTTACCCTCGAAGATTACGAAGACGGAGGGACCAGCGCCAAATCTTCATCCGCCACCCCCAGGAGAACCCGGCCCATGCACGACCCGTTTCGCGAAAGGAGCGCCCTCCGCCTGGACGGAAAAGTCGCGCTCGTGACCGGGGGGAGTCGGGGTATCGGAGCGGCGACCGCGCGAGCACTCGCGATCCGGGGCGCGCGGGTCGTCGTCACCCATCGCGACAGCGAGGAAGGCGCGCTCACCACCCTCCGTAGCCTCGAGGGGGAGGGTCACAGAGTCCTTCGGGCGGACGCCGCTGACACGGTCCAGCTCGAACGCATGGCGGCCGAGCTGACCGGAATCGAAGGGCGACTCGATGTCCTGGTGAACAACGCCGCCAGGACCCGCGTGATCCCGCACGGCGACCTCGAGGCGCTGGACGACGAGCTCTTCGACTTGATCATGCGTACCAACGTGCGCGGCCCGTTCGCGACGATTCGCGCCGTCCGACCGTTGCTCGACGCGGACGGAGGTGGAGTCATCGTGAACCTCTCTTCGCTCGCGGCAACCGCCGCCAACGGGAGTAACGTCGCCTATTGTGCGTCCAAGGCCGCCCTGGACAACATGACGCTCTCTCTGGCACGCGCGCTCGCACCGCGTGTGCGGGTGATGTCGGTGGCCCCCGGGTTGGTCGACACCGAGCTGACCAAAGGCTGGGATCCCGAACGACGACGGAGCATGATCGAACGTACCCCGCTGGGACGACTCGCCACGCCGGAGGACGTTGCGGCGGCGGTGGTCGCCGCCGTGACCTCACTCCCTTCGACCACGGGCGCGGTTATCCCGGTCGACGGCGGGCGGATCTTGGGATGAGACGTCCGAGAGAGAAGCTCCGGGTCCCCGCAGAGTCAGCCGCCGGATGGCGCCGCCGCGATACACTCGATCTCGACCAGCGCGCCGAGCGCCAATCCGCTCCCTGCCAGCGCAGAACGGGCGGGCGGATCATTCGGAAAGTACTCCTGATAGACCGTGTTCACCGCGGCATAGTCGGCGATATCCGCGAGGAAGACCGTGCATTTGATGAGGTCGTCGAGGGTGGCACCGGCCGCGTCGAGAACCGTGATGATGTTCTCCATGGTCTGCCGTGTCTCGGGCTCGACCCCACCCTCGACCAGCTGCGGCGGCGTGACGCCCGGAAGAGCGCCGAGCTGACCCGAGAGGAAGATCAGGTCGCCGCTCCGAATGGCGGAAGAAAAGACCGGCAATCGAGCCACACCCTCGGGCTGGATCACCTGTCGTCTCGTACTTTGGCTGGTCTGCGGCTCCCGATCCGTCCTTTGCTCGATCGTGCATCCCACGACCATCCACAAGACCCCGAGCGTGACGAGACCCCGAACACGTCGCCGCATTCCAACTCCTTTTCGATTCCGGACCAGGCATCGACGGGCCGCGAGCCCGACGGTGGTGACAAGGTCGCGTCGGTGGGCCGGACTCGCCAATCCCCGATCTCCCGCCGCTCATGAACCGTCGAGAATTCACGCGCATGACCACGCTCGGCGCGGTCGTCTTCTCTCTTCCCGGCGCATCGCTCAACCGGCGTCCGGGCTCTTCAGGGCCTCAAGCGCTGACAGTCGATCGGTCGCGCCTGGAGCAAGGCATGCGCCGGCTGGCTACCTTCGGCGCGAACAGCGACGGTGGCATCGATCGGGTCGCCTTCAGCGATGCGAACATCGAGGCGCTTTCGTGGCTCGACGAGATGCTGGTCGAGGCCGGTTTCGCGATCGAAAGGGATCTGGTCGGGAACTTGGTCGCCCGGAAGTCCGGGTCCCAACCCGGCCTTCTGCCCCTCGTGTTCGGATCGCACGTAGACTCCGTTCCCGGCGGGGGCAACTACGACGGGCAGGTGGGTGTGATGGGCGCGGTCGAGGTCGCGACCGTGCTCGCCGATGCTGGCCACACGACGCGCCACCCGCTGGAGGTCGTGGTCTTCACGAACGAAGAAGGCGGCAAGACGGGGAGCCGGGCCCTCGTCGGAGAGGTGGAGCCATTCGAGCTCGAAATCGAGACAGCGTCCGGGTACACGATCGGAGAGGGGCTCAGGCGACTCGGCGGAGACCCGGACAGAATCTCTGAGGCCCGACGCCCCGAAGGGTCGATGACCGCCTTCCTCGAGCTGCACGTCGAGCAGGGCGCGGTGCTCCATGCAGACGGCATCGATATCGGCGTCGTCGAGGGCATCGTCGGAATCAAACGCTGGAACGTGACCGTCGACGGAACCACGAATCATGCAGGGACCACACCGATGGATCGGCGGGCCGACGCCCTGGTCGGGGCCGCGCGCTTCGTCGAAGCGACGTATCGGACCGCCCTCGAGCGGCCCGGACGTCAGGTCGCTACCGTGGGGAGGCTGGAGGCCGAACCCGGCGTGCCGAACGTGATTCCCGGCAGAGTCGGTCTCACGCTGGAGATCCGCGATCTGACCATGGAGGGGATCGACGACACCTTCGCGGCGATCCGCGCCCGCGCGGACGAGATCGCCGAATCCACAGGGCTGAGATTCTCCTTCGAGCGCTTCTACACGAGTCGGGCCGCCCCGACCGATCCCCGCATCCGCGACGTGATCGCCGACGCCGCAGTCGAGTCGGGGCTCTCCTTCCAACGCATGCCGTCGGGTGCGGGGCACGACGCCCAGAGCATGGCTCTCCTCGGGCCCGTCGGAATGGTGTTCGTCCCGTCGGTGGACGGAATCAGCCACGCTCCGGAGGAGCGAACGGAGCTCGACGACGTGGTGAACGGCTCGAACGTTCTCTTGCGGACCATCCTCACGCTCGACGCGCGGGGGGTGGAGTAGCATGCCCGGACCCCTCCCCGGAGCTGGGAGTCCGGCGCGCGCGGTCGCCGCCCTTGGGTTGATCGCTTGGGTCGGTAGCGCAGCATGCCCATCCCCGCTTGACGCCCAGTCGCCGGTCGAAGGCGAGGTGCGCCAGCTCGTGACGTTCCGACTGCTTCCGGGCCGATCGGCCGAGGTCTCCGAAATCTTCCGCGAGCAGGCGCTCCCCCTCTACGAGCGTAACGAGGCCATGCTCTCATTCCGTGGCTTCCGGGAGGTCGAGAGCCCGGTCGCACTCGACCTGATCGTCGTGAGCGCGTTTCGCGGGATGGCGGGCATGGACGACTCGAACGAAGCGCTGCGTTCCCTCGCCGCCGAGCGAGGGACGAGCATCGGCGGGGTGTACGGGTCGATCGCGGCCGCGAGCTCAGGCCACGACGATCAGTTCGTCGAGATGCTGGCACACCTTTCCCACGGCGACGCTTCCGACCGCCCCCTGGTCGCCTTGGTCTGGTACCGCCTTCTTCCCGGTGAAGGCGGCCGTTTCGAGCGAACCCTGGGCGACCGGATCGTTCCTTGGGAGCGCGAAACAGGGACCCCGTCGGCGACCGGGCGCTTCCTCGTTTCAGACGGCTGGCACTATCTCCGCTTCCTCGGCTTCGCCTCGCTTGCCGACTACCACGCGTACTGGAAGGGTGTAGACGCCGAGGGACACGATTACCTCGACGGGATTACCGCCGTCCGGCGCGAGGTCATCGTGGCGCCGGTGCCCGAGCTCTCGGTCCGGTAGTGGGCGCGCATTTCGTCACGTGGCCGGCGCGCCCTTCGTATCGTTCACCCGCTGGAGGAGCAAGGCACCGATTACGAACAGGATGCTGATCGACATCACCGCGAGCTTCTGATTTCCCCCGGTCACGAGCGCGACCTGGCCGAAGACGAGCGGACCGATGACCGAGGACGACTTCCCGCACAGCGCGTAGAACCCGAACATCTCCGATTCGCGACCGTCCGGGATGAGACGGGCCATGAACGCCCGGCTCGCCGCTTGGACCGATCCGAGACCGAACCCGGCCACCATCCCGAGCGCGGTGAAGGCGGCCTTCGACTCGACGAAAAAGATCCCGAGGGCCACCGCGATCCAGAGCATGAGGACACCGGTCACGACCTTCTTGGGTCCGAGCGTGTCCGTCGGTCTGGCCAGCGCGAACGCGCCGGCGAGCGCCGCCATCTGGATCGCGAGATAGAGGTAAATCAGCTCATTCTGCTCGAAACCGAAGGTGGTGGAAGCGAGCGTACTCGACATGTAGATCGCGGTGAGCACACCGTCGATATAGAAGAAGAACGCCAACAGGAAGCGGCGCAGCTCACGTTCTCTGAGCACCTCTTCCCACAGGGACCGAAAGCTCGTGACTCCCCACCGTGCAGCCTGCGCGACGGACATCTCGCCCGCCTGATCGGAGGGCAAGTAGACAAAGGAAGGAATCGAGAAGACGATGAAGAAGAGCGCGACCATGACCCACACCAGCTGAATCGTCGTCGTCGCGAAGGGAAGCGCCAGGACCAATCCGAGGGCGGAGCCCAAATACCCGATTCCGAAGCCGAGACCGGAGACCCGACCCTGGTCTCCGGACGGCGCGATGTCCGGCAGGTACGCGTTGTAGAAGACCAGACTCGACTCGAAACCGACGTTCGCGAGGAGGAACAGAACGAAGGCGTACACCACGAGCCCGGGTCCGAGCGTGGTGAAGAGCGCTACCGCCGTCACGCACATGGCGACGTAGAATCCCATGAAGCGCTTCCTGACGCCCGCACGATCCGCGATCGCTCCCAGCACGGGGGCACTCAACGCCACGATGAGCGCGGACATCGACACCGCCCTGCCCCACCACGCGTCGCCCTCACCCGCCTCGTTACCGACGACCACTTCAATGAAGTAGATCTGGAAGACGACGCTCACGATGACGGCGGGGAAGACCGAGTTCGCGAAGTCGAACAGGGCCCAGGCACCGACCTGCTTCTTGTTCATGAACGCTCCGTACGGATGAGTCCGCCCAGGGTACACCGGCGCGAAGGGGAGCGTAAGCCCACCGGTGGGAGGGCGTAGAGCCGGTCCGAGCAGCCATCCCGTTGCCACAGTCGGAGGGCTTCGCGAAGCTCAGGTGTTGACGGGTGAGTCACCCCGTCGCCCTCGTCGCGCACAGAGTCGACCACTCATGAATCGTCTTGTGGGGAAGCGCGTCCTGATTACCGGTGCCTCCTCCGGTATCGGGGCGGCATGCGCGCGGCATTTCGCCGAGCGCGGCTCGGACCTACTCCTGTCGGCGCGACGAATCGATCGCTTGAGGGATCTCACGTCCGAGCTCGCGAAGGAGCACGGGATCGACGCCCGAGCGCACCAACTGGACGTGACTGACCGGGACGCGGTCTTCTCGTACGTCGACGGCCTCGTCGAGGAACACCTCTTCCCCGACATCCTGGTGAACAACGCCGGGAAAGGCCGCGGGCTCGACAAGCTCCAGGACGGCTCGACCCGCGACTGGGACGAGATGATCGACACCAACCTCAAGGGACTTCTCTACGTGACCCGTGCCGTGCTTCCCGTGATGCTCGCCCGGGACTCGGGTCATGTCATCCACATCGGGAGCATCGCCGGGCGATGGGTCTACCCGAAGAACGCGGTCTACAATGCCACCAAGTTCGCCGTGCGTGCGCTGAGCGAAGCGATGAACATCGACCTGCTGGGCACGAAGATCCGGGTCTCGAGTGTCGACCCCGGTCTCACGGAGACGGAGTTCAGTGAGGTCCGCTTCGATGGCGACACGCAGCGCGCCGCGACTGTCTATGCGGAGACCGTGCCGCTCGCCGCCGATGACGTCGCTGACGCTGTCATCTACGTGGCCAACGCCCCGCCGCACGTCGACATCTTCAATCTGGTCCTGATGCCGACCGCCCAACGGTACCCCGGGTTCATGGACCGGGCGGGGGATTGAGCGAGACGAGTCGGAACGCCTCGTCGCAGTACCTCATCGTCTTCACGCTTTGGCTCCTGGTCTTCTCGTCGGCGAGTCAGACCATGATCCTCTCCCCGATCCTACCCACGATCGGGGAACAGCTCGATATCGCGGACGCGGTCCTGGGGACGCTCGTCTCGGTCTATTCGATCATGGTCGGGATCTTCGCGATTCTCGCCGGTCCCGTTTCAGACAAGATCGGACGTCGACGCATTCTGATTTTGGGTTGTGGTGCGATGACCGTCGCGCTCACGCTTCACGGGTTCGTCACCGGCTACTACTCCTTCATCACGGTACGGATCTTGGCTGGGTGCGCGGGCGGCATCCTGAGCGGCGCCGCCGTCTCGTACATCGGAGATTACTTCCCGTACGAGCGGCGCGGCTGGGCGACGGGGTGGGTCATGAGCGGGGCCGCGTTCGGCCAGATCATCGGCATCCCTCTCGGAATCGTCATGGCCGCGCGGTGGGGGTTTCGATCGCCGTTCTACATGTTCGCGGCGACCATGGCGATCACCGTCTTCCTCCTCTTCTTCCGGGTGCCCCAGCCCGACGTGCGATTGAGTCGACACCGCCTCTCCGTCGGGAAGGCGGCCGCCGACTACCTGGACATGCTCCGGCGGCCCGAGATCGCGTGGGCGGCCGCGGCCTTCTTCATGATGTTTCTCGGCGTCTCGATCTACGTCATCTATCTGCCCACTTGGCTCGAACGCGACGTGGGCATCACGGGGGACCAGATCGCGCTCATGTTCTTGTTCGGTGGGATCGCCAACGTCATGACCGGCCCTCAGGCCGGACGACTCTCGGACCGGATCGGACGGAAGGGCATCATCCTCATGGCGTGCATCGGTCTGTCGATCCTCATGGTCGCCACGGTGCCTTTCGTGACCGACCCCCTGACCGCGTACGTCTTCTTCTTCGTCATCATGATTCTCGTGGCCATGCGCATCAGCCCGTTCTCCGCGCTGCTGACCGCCCTTGTCTCGGACGACCGCAGGGGTGCTCTCATGAGTCTGACCGTCGCGCTCGGTCAGCTCGGCTTCGCCCTCGGTGGCGCGATCGCCGGTCCTCTCTACGCCGACGTGGGCTACGCGTCGAACACCATCCTCGGTGCCGGCTCAGTCCTCCTGATGGGTCTGATCGTGTGGTTCTTCATCCCGGAGCCGACCCCCCACGCGAGGTGAAACGACCAGGGCCGGCACCCCACTCCTCGAGCGCGTCCTCGGAAAGAATCCCCTGACGAGCCCATAGCCAAAGCCTATCTTCCCGTAGTCGACAGCATCGCGCGCCGAAGCACCTTCAACCGGTACCACCTTTGACCACCGACACACCTCAGAGCTTTCGTGTTCTGTACGTCGAAGACGCCTTCGATCAGGCGTTGCTGGTCAAGGCGTTCTTTCAGGCCCTCCCGGGCTTCACCGTCGTGCACGTGCAGGACGGTGATCAGGCGATAGCCAAGATCGAGAATGAACCCTGGGACTTCCTGGTGACGGACCTCAACCTCCCGGGCGCCGACGGCTTCACCATCATCCGCCACACCCGGTCGCTGCTCCCCAAGCTCCCGATCCTCGTAACGACCGGCTACACGCAGGCCCATTACGAAGAACAGGCACTGCGGGCGGGCGCAGACCAGGTCATGATCAAGCCGCTCACGCAAAACGATTTCGTGAGTCGCATCTGGGCGATGCTCGAGCAGGAGGAGGTCTTCGAGTCGACGGACGAGTCGAAGGTCGTGCTCGCATTGGAGGGACGCCTCGGAGATGCCGAAATGGGATGTGGCGGATCGATGATGCGCGCGATCGAGAACGGCGCGAGGGTCGTGATCGTCCCGATCATCATGCAAGCGGACGACGCGTCCCAGGCCGAGTTGAAAGCCGCGTCCCTGTCATCGGAGACCCTCGGTGTCGAACTACGCGTCGACCGGACGCAGTTCGGGGACCTCGCCGGCCAGAAGGATCTCCTCGAGCGAACGCTCAACGAGCTTCGCCCCTCGACGCTCTACCTCCCGGCCCCCGACGATCGGGATCCCTCGCGTCGCGAAGCCTCGCAGCTGGGCCGGGCCGCCGCCGTCGAGGTCGAGAACGTCTTCGGGTACGAAACCGCGACCACCGGTCTGGACTTCACGCCGTCGCATTTCATCGACGTGCGCGCCCAAATGGTCATGAAGATGGAGGCTCTCGCCGCGTACCAGTCGGTGGGGTCGGCGAGGGTCGATCTCCGCCCCAGAATGGCGCAGGCGTACGCGCGGTATTGGGGGCGGTTTCGCGACTTCAACGAGGTCGAGGCGTTCGAGCGGGTGGAGTCCGAGCTTGGGTAGTGTCGCGCGGAGGTGGGCACGCGCGGTGCCGACCCCGACCCTGATGGCTGTGCTCCTCACGGGCGGGCTCGGCGCGCAGACGGTCGAGCCCGCACCGATTCAAGCGGGGCTGGCTCCGCCCTTCGGCCCCTACGCTCCCGGAGTCGATGTCCTGCACTACGAGGTCGAGCTGGGACTCGGCTACGACGTGCCCCACTTTGCCGGAGTCGCAGCGGTCACCGTCCTTCTCGATGCCGACGACACCGTGCTGCCGCTCGACTTCACCGGATTGGCGGTCACGGACGTCTCGATCGCGGGTCGTCCCGCCGAGCACGAGCACGACAGGGGCGTGCTGCGCGTGCCGCTGCCGGAGCACGGTGCCGGAGACACCGTGGTCGTCCGCGTGGCCTACGAAGGCGTGCCGGACGACGGCCTGATCATCAGGGAGAATGTACACGGACATCCCACCGCGTTCGTGGACAATTGGCCCAACCGCACTCGGTTCTGGCTTCCGAGCGTCGACCACCCCGCGGACAAAGCCACCGTGCGCTTCACGGTGCACGCGCCGAGTCGATGGGAGGTCATCGCGAACGGCCACTTGAGCACCGAACCCCGAGCGACGCCGGCCGGCGCCCTGGGTCCGCCGGGGGACCGTCGCACCTGGGTCTGGGCGGTCGGCGTGCCGATCTCCCCCTACAACATGGTCGTCGGCGCTGCGGACTTCGAAGTCCGCACGATAGGACTCGCCGCATGCGGCCAGGCGCCCGCCTCGCGCCGGGACGACGGATGCGTCGAGGTCACCTCCTGGGTCTACCCGGAGGACGTGGAGCGCGCGGAGCCGTCGTTTCGGCGGGCGGCAGAGATGGTCGACCATTTCACGAGGGTCATCGGGCCCTTTCCGTTCGAGAAGCTCGCCAACGTACAGTCGGCGACTCGGTTCGGCGGCATGGAGAATGCCTCGGCCATCTTCTACTCCGAGACGGGAATCGCGAACGGTCGCAACATGGAGAGTACGGTCTCGCACGAGATCGCCCACCAGTGGTTCGGCGACGCTGTGACGGAAGCGAATTGGCACCACCTCTGGCTCTCCGAGGGGTTCGCCACGTACTTCGGCGCCCAGTTCTTCGAGGCCGCCATCGGAGTCGAGGACTTCAGAGAACGAATGGAGCAAAGCCGGCGCCGGATCGCCGCATCCGCCGACGTGCATCGCCCCATCTACGATCCGGCCGAGTCGGATCTCTTCGCGCTCCTCAACGACAACAACTACCCCAAGGGCGGGTGGGTCCTCCACATGCTGCGGGGGGTGATCGGAGACGAAGCGTTTTTCGAGGGCGTCCGACGGTATTACCGATCGTATCTGCACGCGACCGCGTACACCGAGGACTTCCAGCGCGTCATGGAGGAAGCCGCCGGTAGGGAGCTCGACTGGTTCTTCGCACAGTGGATCTACCGACCGGGGCTCCCGACCTTCGATGTGGAGTGGAGTTGGGTGCCGGCATCGAGCGGGGGCGGCGCGATCGACGTCACCGTTCGACAGGTGCAGGCGTCCGAATGGCCGACCTTCCAGATGCCGATGGAGATCCTGGTGGTCACGAACTCGGGCCAGATCGTCCGCGACGTCGATGTCCTCACTCGGACGACTGCGTTCCGGATCGATGGGCTTTCCGAGCGCCCCACCCAGGTAGTGCTCGACCCCGACGGCTGGGTTCTCAAGGGCGACGCTCGCTGACCGGATCGGGGGCTCCGGACGCTCGAACAGTTGCGGATCGGGGGCGGCCCCGGCGAGCTTACCGACCCTTGTGACGAACTTGAAGTGACTTCGACGCCATTCTGGCGAGACCCGTGCATCTAGATTTCGAGCGTGACATCGTCGAGATCCAGCAGCAGATCGACAAGCTCCTGGACCTCGCCGAGCGCAGAGGCATCGACGTCTCCGACGAGGTGACCGTCCTGCGCCAAAAACTGGAGGACCTCAAGACGCAGACGTACGACAATCTGACTCCCATGGAGCAGGTGCAGGTCGCACGTCATCCGGAGCGCCCGTACACCCTCGACTACGTCCAGCGGATGTTCACGGACTGGGTCGAGCTGCACGGCGACCGCAACTTCCGCGACGACGAGGCCGTCGTCGGGGGTTGGGCAAGACTCGGAAGTCGCTCCGTCATGATCGTCGGCCAGCAGAAGGGCCGCGACATGAAGGAGAACCTTCGGAGGAACTTCGGCATGCCGCACCCGGAGGGGTACCGAAAAGCGCTCAGGCTCATGCGCCAGGCAGAGAAGTTCGGCCGACCGGTTGTCTGTTTCATCGACACACCCGGCGCGTACCCTGGCATCGGTTCCGAGGAGCGCGGCATCGGCGAAGCGATCGCCTTCAACCTTCGGGAGATGTCGAGACTCGAGGTCCCGGTGGTCTCGGCCGTGATCGGGGAGGGCATGTCCGGCGGGGCGCTGGGCATCGGGCTGACGGACAGGATCCTGATGATGGAGCACTCGATCTACTCGGTCATCTCCCCGGAGGGGTGCGCGGCCATCTTGTGGCGGTCCGCCGAGCACAAGCAGGCGGCCGCCACGGCTCTGCGCCTGACCGCAGACGATCTGTTGGAGCTGGGCGTAGCGGACGAGATCGTCCCGGAGCCCGCCGGCGGTGCCCACACCGACTGGGACGGTGCCGCGGACCAGCTGTCGGAGGCCTTGGGCCGAACGCTGGACACGCTGGGCAAGCTCTCGACCAAGAAGCTCCTGCAGCAGCGCTGGGCGAAGTACGAGGCCATCGGCGCGTGGCGAGAGGCGTAGAAGACCTCGCGCATGTCAGGCTTCGCGGAAGTTCGCTTCAAGGGCACGCGGAAGGCGTATTTCGCCTACGCCGGACTCGATCTGCGCCCCGGCCAACACGTCGTCGTGCAAGCCGATCGGGGCGAGGACATCGGAGAGGTGAGCGCCGTCGGCGCCATCGCCGAGCGGAAGTGCTCGTCGTCCGGCGGCGGATGCACTACCCCCACCCCTGAGCACGCCGTACTTCGCCACGCGCGCGATGCAGAGGTCGCGACCCTGGATCAGCTGCGCCACGACGAGGAGCGCGTGCGCGCCGAAACGAGAAAACTCGTGACGAGGCACGGTCTCAAGATGAAGGTCACCGAGGCCGAATGGCAGTTCGACCGCAACAAGTTGATCATCTACTTCACCGCCGATAAGCGGGTCGATTTCCGTCAGTTGGTGCGGGACCTCGCACGGACCTTCCGAGCCCGGATCGAGTTGAAGCAGATCGGCGTTCGGGACGAGGCGGCCCTGCTCGGCGGGGTGGGCCGATGTGGGCGAGAGCTCTGCTGCTCGACGTGGCTTCCAGAGCTCAAGCCGGTGTCGCTTCAGCTAGCCAAGGACCAGCGTCTTTCGCTGAACCCGGCGCAGATCAGCGGCTGCTGCGGGCGGCTGATGTGCTGCCTCATGTACGAGCACCGAACCTACGTCGAGGCCCGCCGTCGCTTCCCGAGGGAGGGCCGGACCATCCGGACCTCGCTGGGGGAAGAGAAGGTCGTCGCCGTCGACATCTGGCACGACTTGGTGACGCTTCGGGGCATCGACGGCGAGCGCCGAACGGTGTCGCTCGACGAGCTGAAAGGTGAGGTCGGCGCACGCGGGCTCCGCCCCCCGGCCAAGGATGAAGCCGACGAATGAGCCAATCGGGTCGAACCTTCCTGACAACACCGATCTACTACGCATCCGGTGAGCCGCATATCGGCCATGCGTATACGACGATCCTCACCGACGTGCTCGCGCGGTTCGCGCGTCAGAGCGGCGAAGACGTCCTCTTCCTTACCGGCACGGACGAGCACGGCCCCAAGATCCAGCAGGAAGCGGAACAGCGGGGCGTGACGCCCCAGGAGCTCTGCGACACGATGGCCGAGCGGTTCGGGAGTGCGTGGGAGCGGCTCGGGATTTCGCACGACCGCTTCATACGGACGACCGAAGGCGAGCATAAGGCGGTAGTGACAGCCTTCCTCGAACGCCTCTGGGATCGAGGGGAGGTTTATCGAGGCGCCTACACGGGCTGGTACTGCATCCACGAGGAGCGCTACTGGACCGAGAAGGATCTTGGTCCGGACGAGACGTGCCCGGACTGCGGGCGACCGGTCACGCACCTGGAAGAGACGAACTACTTCTTCCGCATGAGCGCGTACCAGGACGCGCTGGTCGCGCACATCGAAGAGAATCCGGATTGGATCGTTCCGGACATCCGGCGCAACGAGATCCTCGGGTTCCTCCGCCAGCCCCTCAGCGACCTCTCGATTTCTCGACCGAAATCCAGGGTCTCATGGGGCATCGATCTTCCCTTCGATTCGGACCACGTAGCGTATGTATGGGTCGACGCACTCATCAACTACCTCACGGCCTCCGGAGCCATCGATCCCTCGTCACCGCCGGAGGAGCGCGGCTTCGAGGACGTCTCGGGCTCGTGGTGGCCGGCGGACATGCACGTCATCGGCAAGGACATTCTCACGACCCACTCGGTCTATTGGCCCACGCTCCTGATGGGAGTCGGGCTCCCGCTACCCCGCCGAATACTGGCGCATGGCTGGTGGGTCGTGGGCGATACGAAGATGTCCAAGTCCCTTGGGAACGTGATCGACCCGATGGCCCTGACGGCCGAGTTCGGCAGCGATGCGGTACGTTGGTACCTGCTCCGCGAGATGCCGACCGGCGGGGACGCCTCCTATACACCGGAGCGCTTCCTGACCCGGTACGACGAGCTCGCGAACGTCCTCGGCAACCTCGCGAGCCGCGCGACGTCCATGATCGTGAAGTACCGCGACGGCCGTGTCCCGAGCGTCGGCGGCACGGGCCTGGCCGACGAGATCGCCACCACGCTCGAGTCGATCCGTGGCGATTTGGACCAGTTGAAGGTCCACGCCGCGCTGGGGGCTGCGATGGACCTCGCCAGGTCCGCGAACGTGTACGTCGAGGAGCGCGCGCCGTGGAGCCAGTCGAAGGATCCGGCGCAGGCCGAGGAACTCGACGAGACCCTCGCGACGTTGGCGCGGGCTCTCACGGTGCTGTGTGCGCTGTTCCAGCCGGTCACGCCCAACGCGATGCATGAGCTCGCCGGACGGTTGGGTCTCGACGGCGTGCCGACAATCGCCCATTCTACCTCGGTGGTACTGGGCGGCCGGTCCGTCGCGAAGGGCGATCCGCTGTTCCCGAAGATCGAACCGTCGTGGGCCACGACGGACGGGACGTGATCGCACCTTTTGGTGCAACCGGACATGGGTTGCTTGACTTCGCTTTCCGACGACCGGTAGCTTTCAGGTATTGGCCCCGTGCGAAAAGCAGTAGACCTTCAGGCTCGCATCGGGTCCAATCCCCCCCGAGCGTGCCGTAGTCCGCAGTCGAATTCGCAAGAACAAGGCGGAATTATGGCCGGAGACAGGTGGACCTTCCTCGTCATGCGAGGACAGGACGACCCGGTCCGACAGTACAGCATCTCGGCTCGAACCATCCGATTCCTCGTGGGGGTATCGGCGGTTTCTGTCGTGGCAGTCATCGCCAGCGCCGCGATCCTCGCGACGGACGCGGTGGTGCGCCTCGAAGCCCAGAACCTCGAAGCACGCAATGAGGTTCTGGAGGCCGAGCTCTCCGATTTCCAGGAAAGGATCGGAGATCTGGAGCAGACGCTCGATCAGGTGGCCGCCAACGACGCACACTTCCGGAATCTGGCGGGTCTCGAGATCATCGACCCCGAGGTGCTCGAAGCCGGTGTCGGAGGGCCTGGTCTGGGTATGCCTGAATCGTCGCCTCTCTGGGCGACCGATCCCGCCACCACGAAGTCCGTTTTCGCCACGTCGTACGACCTCAGTGCACTGGAGCGTCGCGCTCGACTCCTCTCCGAAAGCCTCGACGAAGCCACGGACTCCGTCCTAGCGCACCGGAATCTGCTCGAAGCGACCCCCTCGATTCTGCCCGCCAGAGGCTGGCTCAGCAGTCGCTTCTCCCAATCCCGCATGCACCCGGTCCACAACCGACCTCTGCCGCACGAGGGCGTCGACATTTCAGCCCCCACCGGAACTCCGATCTTGGCCGCAGCCAAGGGTCGGGTGAAACGGTCGGGTTGGATCGTCGGCTACGGCATGACCGTCGAGATCGATCACGGATACGGATTCACCACCCTGTACGGTCATGCCTCCAAGCTGATCGCCCAGGTCGGAGATGAGGTCCTGCGCGGAGACGTGATCGCTCAGGTCGGCAGCACGGGCATCACGACGGCGCCGAATCTTCACTACGAAGTGAAGGTGAACGGCGTCGCCCAGGACCCGTCGCGGTTCATTCTGCCGGACTACGTTCGGAACTGAGTCCGGTCGCCCGCTGAACGCATTTGCTGCAGTAGCGGTTGATCCCGTTTTTCGCCCGCAGTACCTTCGTTCGGCTGGCGCAGAATCTTGATGATCCACGGAGTCGATCTATGAGAAGGACCCTCGTATTCGCCCTGAGCCTCCTGCTCGCCGCCGCGGCCTGCGGCCCCACGGAGGTCGTGGTGACGATCGAGATCGAAGTGCCGAACCCCGACGGTGAGGGGATGGTCACTCGGGCGCTTTCGGACGTCGAAGTCCAGCTGATCCCGTTCGATCGCGACGCCGTCTTCGACTCCATGACGACCGCGTATGGGTCGCCAGAGCCGGAAGTCCCCCAGGAGCTCGTCACGCGACGTGGTGAGGTCCAGGAGGCCCAGCAGGAGTGGGACGAGGCGAACCGCGGGTGGGCCACGATCCGCGACACGCTTCAGAAACTCAATGACGCGATGGAGCAGTATTCCCGCGGGGAAGCGACCTACGTGGCCCTCTTTCGCGAGTGGCAGGATTGGGAGAGCCGGCTGGGCACGGCCGAGCGTGAGGTCGAGCGCACGTTCGACATCTTCGACTCCCTCCAGCAGGGTACGATCCGCGAGTCGGATTCGGTCCGTATCCTTCAAGAGAACTGGGCCGACGACGCGTTCGCGGACATCGGGACGGTCTTCGCCGACAAGCAGCGCGCGACGGGCCTCGATTGGGTCGTGGACACGACCGACGCCAACGGTCTCGCCCGGGGCAATCTCATGGTCAAGCCGGGTACCTACTGGGTGCACGCCCGCTACGAGTTGCCGTACACGGAGCTGTACTGGAACGAGATGATCGAGGTCGTGGGCGGCGAGCCGATGACCGTAACGCTGACGAGGGCCAACGCTCAAGAGCGCATCAAGCTCTAGCCTTGACCACCTCGCGGCACGTGCCGCCCGGACGCTTCGGCGTCCGGGCGGCTTCCTTTTGTACCGTCCCGTCGTATTGTGATGGACGCGTAACCGCACCCCGGCCCGTCCCAGCATGAACCGAAGCCCGAGTCCAACCCTCCACATCGACGAGTACCGCATCGCCTGGATCACGTTCGACGATCCCGAGCGCTCCGTGAACGTCCTCACTGAGCCGGTCATGATGCGATTCGGCGAGACGCTCGACGAGGCCAGGGCCGCGGCGCGCGAGGGACGCGCGGTCGCCGTGGTCATCCGTAGCGGCAAGGCCGAATCGTTCATCGCCGGCGCCGACATCGACGCCATCGGCGACGTCGAGGATCCAAACGTTGCCGAGAAGCAGGTGCGGTTCGGTCAGTCGATCTACAACGACGTCGCTTCCCTTCCCGTGCCCACCGTCGCCGCGATCCACGGGGTCTGCGTGGGTGGCGGCCTGGAAATGTCTCTGGCCTGTGACTTCCGGGTGACCTCGGACTCGAAGAAGACCGCCCTGAACTTGCCGGAGGTACAGCTGGGGATCCTTCCGGCGTGGGGCGGTACCACCCGCCTGCCCCGACTCGTCGGTCTCCAGGCGGCACTCGACCTGTTGTTGACGGGCAAGCCGGTCGACGCGCGCAAGGCGAAGCGAATCGGACTGGCATCTGAGGTCGTACCGGCAGAGCTCTTCTCTGACGAGGTGAGGAAATTCACGCTCGCCGTTGTCGATGACCTCGGGGCGGGCGCGCCGGCCAAGCCGAAACTGATGGCCCGGCTGCTCGAATCGACGCCCCCCGGCCGGAAGCTCGTCCTCAAGATGGCACGCAAGAAAGTGCTCCAGCAGACGGGCGGCCACTACCCGGCGCCCCTGCGGATTCTGGACGTCCTTTCCGAAAACTCGAATCGGAGCGTGGAGCAGAGTCTGGCGGCCGAGGCGGCCGCCGCCGCGGAGCTGCTCGTCTCGCCGGTTTGTAAGAACCTGATCCACGTCTTCCGCATGAGAGAGGCCGCACGAAAGGGCACCGGCCTCCCGGCGGGCTCCAGCGCCCAGCCAAGAGACGTCCGCATGGTGGGAGTGCTCGGGGCCGGGGTCATGGGAGGCGGGATTGGTCAGCTGGCGGCATCGCGGGGCGTCCGCGTCTACATGAAGGACATCAACCACGAAGCTGTGACCGGCGGCCTTAAGCATGCCCGTGAGCTCGTGGACAAGGCGCTCTCGCGCCGCCGGATCTCCAAGCTGGAGGCGGCACAGCAGATGGAGCGGATCGCGGGTGGCCTGGAGTACCACGGGCTCTCCGGCGCCGACCTCGTGGTCGAGGCCATCGTCGAGAAGATGGGGGTCAAGAAGGCCGTGTTGGCCGAGACCGAGGGACACGTGAGCGACGAGTGCGTCATCGCGACGAACACGTCGTCGCTGTCAGTGGCGGAGATGGCCGGGGCCATGACCCGTCCGGATCGGTTCTGCGGCATGCACTTCTTCAACCCGGTTCACCGCATGCCGCTGGTCGAGGTGATCCGAGGGCCCCAGTCGTCCGATGAGGCCATCGCCACGGTCTACCGGTTCGCCGTCATGCTCGGGAAGGTGCCGATCACCGTCCAAGACGGTCCCGGTTTTCTCGTCAACCGGATTCTCGGGCCCTACCTGAACGAGGCCGGCTTTCTGCTCGCAGACGGGTATTCGATCGAGACCATCGACCGGGTCGCCAAGGAATTCGGCATGCCGATGGGTCCGCTACGGCTCATCGACGAAGTCGGAATCGACGTGTCGGGCCATGCGGGGGCGGCGCTTCACGAGGCCCTCGGTCCCCGCCTCGAACCCTCTCCGGTCCTGTTGGAGTTGGGCAAGACGGGGCGACTGGGACGAAAGGGCGGTTCCGGCTTCTACCGCTACGAGGGTGGCAAGGAGAAGGGTGTCGACGAGTCGATCATCTCAGCGCTGCCGAGCGTGCCGGCCCGGGTGGGGGTCCCCACGGTATCCGAGGAAGACGAGAGCATCATTCGGCATCGGCTCCTCTTCGCGATGATCAACGAGGCGTCGAGGATCCTCGAGGACGGGATCGTACGCTCGGCTCAAGACGTGGATCTCGGCATGATCATGGGGACGGGTTTCCCCCCATTCCGGGGTGGGCTCCTCCGCTTCGCGGACACGCTGCACCCCAGGGGTGTTCTCGATCGACTCTCCGATTTGCACCAACGGCAAGGGGTCCGGTTCGCCCCGGCACCCGCGATCGAGCGGTTGGCCGCCGCCGACCGCACCTTCTATGAGGCTTACCCCGGCACGGTAGAAGCCGCAGGAGCGTGAGTCAGGAGATCGAGCCGAAGATCGTCGGCATCGTACCCGCCGCAGGCGCATCGAAGCGCATGGGCCGGCCCAAGGCACTGCTCGAGCTCCGGGGAGCGACCTTCGCGCGGAGAGTCGTCCGGGCATTGGCCGGGGGAGGCTGTGCGGTCGTGTATTTCGTTACGGCCGAGCACGACGAGGATACCTCGCGGATCGCCCGGGACGCGGGCGCCGTCGTCCTCACCAACCCCGACCCCGGCGAGGGTCCAATCACGTCGCTTCGCCTCGCGCTCCAACACCTCGACTCATCTGTCGAAGCGGCCGTGTACCTGCCGTTGGACTATGCCCTGATCGAAGCGGAGCACGTCGCGCTTCTCCTGGCGGTCGCGGCCCGCGAGCACGCCGACCTGGCGCTTCCAATGGTCGGTGGCAAACGGGGGCATCCAGCGTACTTCGGCCGGGCCCTTTTCCGGGAGTTGGCCGATCCCGAATTGGCCGGCGGGGCGCGTTCGGTGGTCCACCGACACCTCGGGCGCGCGTGCCTCGTTCAGAGCGAAGATCCCGCGTTCGTCACCGACATCGATACGCCCGCCGCGTACGAAGAGGCGGTGCGCCTCGACGCTGGAAGCCGAGGGGCACGGCTCGGCACGGCGCATGAGTGACTCGATCGATGCCGCGCAAGCCGCGCGCGCGCTTCTCGAAGTAGCCGAGGCAGGGGGCACCGGCGCGGCGGCGACGGTGATCGGACCGCCCGAGAGCACCCGATTGGGCAGGAGGATGGTGCACACCGTTGAGGGGGACTCCGGCCGTACGCTGGGAAGCCTTGGCGGCGCAACGCTCGACTCGGTCGTGGTGGCGCTCTTACGGGACCTCATGACGGACCCGCGCGCCCGAGACGGCGTCCGCAGAATCGGTGCCAAAGAGGACGCTTCAGGCGAGGTGGAACTGTACGTCGAGGTGCGCCGGCCGGTCCGTGAGTTGATCCTGGTCGGGGCCGGACACATCGCGCAGCCGATGGCCCACCTCGGTGCGCTCTTGGGGTACCGCGTGACGGTTCTCGACGACCGACCCGACTTTGCGACCCGAGAGCGCTTTCCTGACGCCGATCGGTTGATCCGCGCCGACTTCAGCGATCCCTTCGCCGAGATCGAATTGCACGAGCGCTCCCACCTCCTGCTCGTGACCAGAGGACACAAGTACGACTACGAGTGCCTCATCCGTGCGCTGCGTGCGGATCCGGCGCCCGCATACGTCGGTATGATCGGAAGTCGAAGGAGGGTTCGCGCTACGTACGTCCAGCTCATCGACGAAGGCTTCGAGAGAGAGGTGCTCGAGCGAATCCACGCACCGGTGGGCTTGGACATCGGCGCGGAAACACCGGAAGAAATCGCGGTCGCCGTCGCGGCGGAGCTCGTCTTGCTCGATCGCGGTGGCTCGGGCTTCTCGCTTCGCTCCGTCGAACGGGTTGCCGAACGGTTCTTCGACTCGACCGGGAGCGGAGAGCCACGAGACAGGGAGACACCGCCGTGACACACGAAGACGACCGCACCCTTGCCTACGCCCTGATCGCCGCGCGCGAAGCGGGACGTGCGTGCGTGCTCGCGACCATCGTGGCCACGAAGGGCTCCACACCCAGAAAGGTCGGCGCGCGCATGCTCGTAGACCCGGACCAGGGCTTGGTCGGCACCGTGGGGGGCGGATGCGGCGAAGCGGAAGTCATCGAATCTGCCCACCGCGTCCTCGAATGCGGGGTGCCGGAGCGGGTGCGGGTGGACCTCACCGAAGACTTCACGTCGTGGAGTCCGGCCGTGTGCGGCGGCGTCATGGACGTCTTCGTGGAGTTGGTCGGGCAGGTGGACCGGCCTTCACGAAGGCCCTCGTGACGACTACGCCCCGGGTCGCGATCCACTACCGCCGACTGCCGGACCACACCCGCGTCTACGACCAGCGCGTCCTGCTCGAGCAAGACGATGTCGTGGTCACGCTCTCAGAGCCGCTCGCCATGGAGGCACCGATGGTCCACGACCAACGGGTCATGCTCGAGCCGGGCTCACTCGTCGTCTGGTTCACCTTCCCGGAGGCGTGGCACGATATCGGACACTTCTACGCCGCGGACGGTCGCTCGACCGGACTATACGCGAATGTCATCACGCCACCGGTCATGGAGGGGAGCGTTTGGCACACGACCGACCTGTTCCTCGACCTCTGGTGGCCGCGAGAGGGCGCGCCGACGATCCTCGACGAGGACGAATTCGAGAACGCGCTGGCCAAGGACTGGCTGGACGAGGAAACCGCACACAGAGCTCGCGCGGAGGCGGATCGACTGCTGGCACTCGCAACGGCCGGAGCGTGGCCACCGCCCGTGGTGGGTGAGTGGACGCTGGGGCGCGCGCTGGCCGAAGTCGGTTAGTCGCTCTCCGACACGTATACGGACACCAAGCGCTTCACATCGACGTGGAGTCGCTTGAGCACGGCCTCGTCCTCACGCACGAAGTCGATCAGTCGCTCGTATTCGTCGACCGAGTCGGACGGGACGGTCACCGTCTCGTGGTGGTACGATCCGTCGTCGACGAAGAGCAGCCTCAACTCCACACGGCCCGGGCCTTTGCCGCGACGACCCTTCGTTGGGCTCAATTGCCACCTGGGGTCGCGGTCATGGCATCGATCGCACCGACGATCGACGGGAAGTCGACGGCGTTGAGCCGACGTACCTGTCCATCCGCGTTGATCATGATCGTCGGGGTGCCGCTCACGCCCATCCGAGCACCGAGCTCCATGTTGGCCGAGACGACGTCCGCATGCCGGTCGCTGTTCACGCAGGACGAGAATTCGCCTCCGTCGACCCCCACGGTCTCGGCGTAATCCTCGAAAGCGCTGGTCGGCATGGTCGCCGAAGACCAGCGCGACTGGTTGCGGAACACCTCCTGGTGGAACTCCCAGTATTTGCCTTGATCTCCAGCGCATCGGGCGGCCCGCGCAGCGAGAAAGGCGTTCGGGTGGATCTGTACGAGGGGGAAGTCGTAAAAGACGAACTCCGCCCGACCCGACTGGACCAGCGTTGCATCGATCTGCGGCTTCACCTGCATGGCGAAGGAGCCGCAGCCCGGGCATTGGTAGTCGCCGAACTCGACGATGGTGACGGGGGCGTCCGGGTCGCCGAGGGAAACCCCCTGCGCAAGCTCGATCAGCTCCTCGTCGCTCGCGATGGTCAGCTCGACCGGTGCGGTGGCGGCCGAACTGAACGCGCTCGAACCCGCGGTATAGAGAAAAGCACCGATTCCGATCACGGCCACCGCGCCGAGCACGTAGAGAATCTTGTTGGACTCGGACTCGCCCTCACGGGCCTGCCGTCGTTGCTCGCTTCTGGACACCCTACCACTCCCATTGAGCCGGAACGTCTGCGCGAACCGGAATGATGATGCGCGCCGCTTCCCGCGCTCGGATCACGGGGACCCGGTGAGCCCGAAAGATGCCCGACCCCGGCTGGTCGATCAAGCGAGCGGACCGGCGAGCCCCGCCAATGGTACGCATCCCGACGTCACGCCCAGCCGAAAAGCAGCTCCACGACCTCGCCGGTCGAGGTCAGATCTTCGAGTAGGTAATCGGGGTCGGAGGCGGCGAGATCGCCGACGCCGAACGCACCGGTCGCGACCGCCACCGTTCGGGTCCCACCTGCCTTCCCGCAAGCGACGTCCCGGGGCGTATCCCCAACCACGACGGCCAACTCGGCGGTGACCATCTCTCCGAAGAGCTCCCGCGCCCGACCCACGGCGATCGCGGGGAGCCGGTCCCGTTCCTCGTGGTCCGACCCGTAGCTGCCGAAGGTGAAATGCCCCCACAAGCCGCCCGAGGCGAGCTTCAGCCGTGCCCCTCCATGAATGTTGCCCGTGAGAAGGCCGACACCGATGTCTCGGAAACGGGCCAACTCGGCAAGGAGCTGGGGCACACCGGGCAGCACCTGGACCGGATCTTCCGGTAGTCGTTCCTCGAGGTACGTCAGGTACCGGCGCCACAGCTGTTCGAATCCGCGGTCGATCTCGTCGTTCGACAATCCGGCGCCGGCGAGAAGCTCGCGGGCGATTTGAGGATCGGTCTTGCCGGCGAAGCTCACGCTCTCGTGGTTCCCCGGCGTGCCGTACGTCTCGGTCATCGCGTCGACGAACGCGTACTTCGCGGGTCCGCCGCGCACGAGAGTGCCGTCGATGTCGAAGAGAACGAGGCTGCGCATGGTCAGGGCAGGTTGGAGAGCAAGCTCGGGTCGAGGTTGCCGCCGCTGATGATGGCGGCGACGCGCCCACCGTCGTGTTTGACCGCACCCGACAATAACGCCGCGGTCGTCGCGGCGCCGCTGTACTCCACGACCAGCTTGTGGCTGTGCACCAGAAGCCCCGTCGCCTTGCGGATCGTCTCATCGTCGACGGTCACGACGTCGTCCATGAGCTCTCGGGCATGTTCGAATGTGAGCTCACCCGCGATCACGGGCTTGAGGCCGTCGGCGATGGTGTTCACCTCGCCGAGCAGTGTCGGGGCCCCTTCGTCCAGCGCTTTCCGCATGGAGGCGGCGCCCTCGGGCTCTACGCCGATCACCCTCGCACTCGGTACGAGGCGCTTCACGGCCGCCGCCACCCCGCTCGCCAGACCGCCTCCGCCGATCGGCGCCAGGACGATGTCGACGTCGGACCAGTCTCGGGCGATCTCGAGCCCCACCGTACCCTGGCCGGCGATGATGTGGCGATGATCGAAGGGAGGCACGATCACCAGCCCTTCCGCGGCGGCGATCCGTTCGGCGCGACCCTTTCGTTCTATCGAGGTCGTACCCTCGAAGACGACCTCCGCGCCGAGCCGCTCCGCGCCGTCCCGCTTCACCTTCGGCGCGTCGGTCGGCATGACCACGACCACCCTCAGGCCGCGCAATCTGCCCGCGAGCGCGACCGCCTGGGCATGGTTGCCGGAGGAGTAGGTGATGATCCCTCCGGAAACCTGATCGTCGGAGAGCTGGGAGACGAAGTTGTACGCACCCCGGATCTTGAAGGAGCCGGCCCGCTGGAGGTTCTCGCACTTCAATCGGACGTTCGCGTCGACCGCCTCCGAAACGGCATCCGCGGGAATCAGCGGAGTCGGAACCACCACGCCGGCGAGCCGCCGGGAGGCCGATTCGATCTCGGTCAGGCCGACGAGGCCCCGACCCTGCACGACCTCGTTCACCGTCGCCAGGGCCTCACCCCGCCCTACTCCTCTCCCCCGGTGGACTCGTCGTCCTCGCCTTCCGCGCCCGCCTCGCCTTCCGCGCCCGCCTCGCCTTCGAAGTCGCCGTTCGCCCCGTTCTCCTCGTCGTCGATGATGACGCGCGCCACGTCCACGACGACGTCTCCCTCGTCGAGGTTCATGAGCTTCACGCCCTGCGTAGCACGGCCGATAATCCTGATCTCCCCGACGCGCTGACGATTCACGACACCTTTGCGGGTGATCATCATCAACTGCTCGTCGTCCGCGACCGCACGGATCGCGACCACCTCACCGGACTTCTTCGTGACCTTGAGGTTGATCACGCCGTACCCGCCCCTCTTCTGCAGGCGGTATTGGCCGATCTCGGTGCGCTTACCCATGCCGTTCTCGGACACGGTCAGGATCGTCGAGCCTTCGGGCGCGACGACCATGCCGATGCACTCGTCACCCTCACGCAGCTTGATCCCCCGTACACCCGCGGTGGCCCGGCCCATGGGTCGAGCGTCCCCCTCCTCGAAGCGGATGCCCATTCCGGACCGACTCGCCATGACGACCTGGTCCTCGCCGGACGTGATCCGGACCTCGATCAACTCGTCGTCGTCGTCGATGTTGATCGCGTTCAGACCGACCGTGCGGACGTTTCCGTAAGCAGAAAGCACGGTCTTCTTCACGACACCCTTCTTCGTGCCGAAGATCAGAAAACGGTCTTCGCTGAACTCGCGGACCGGTACGATCGCGGCGATCTGCTCGTCCGGACCGAGGTTCAAGAGGTTCACGATCGGCTTTCCACGCGAGATGCGGCTACCGACGGGAATCTCCCAGACCTTCTTCCAATAGCACTGCCCACCGCGCGTGAAGATCATGAGGTAATCGTGCGTCGAGGCGACGTATAGGTGCTCGACCCAATCCTCCTCCTTCGTGTCCATCCCCCGAAGCCCACGCCCACCTCGACGCTGCGCCCGATAGGTGTGGACCGGGAGGCGCTTCACGTAGCCGTGGTGCGAGACCGTCACCACCATGTCTTCCTCGACGATCAGGTCCTCGACGTCGAAGCTCCCTACGGCATGCGTAATCTCGGTCCTTCGCTCGTCTCCATACTTGGACGAGATCTCTGCTAGCTCATCCTTGAGGATGCCCATCCGGACCTCTTCGGAGGCGAGGATGCGCTGAAGCTCCGCGATCAGCACGCGGACCTCGGCGAGCTCCTCTTCGAGCTTCTCGATCTCGAGGCCGGTGAGCCGCGCGAGCCGCATGTCGAGGATCGCCTTCGCCTGCCGTTCGGAGAGCTCGAAGCCGTCCTGGAGCTGCTGCGACGCGGTGTCGGTGTCGACCGAACCACGGATGACCTTGATGACCTCGTCGATGTTGTCGACGGCGATCTTCAGACCCTCGAGGATGTGCTCCCGCTCGAGCGCCTTGGCCAGGTCGAACTCGCTCCGACGCACGATGACGACCAGCCGGTGCGCGATGAAGTGCTGGAGCATCTCGCGCAGGGGCATGACCCTCGGCTGCCCATCGTGAAGGGCCAGCAGGATGGTCCCGAACGTCGACTGCATCTGCGTGTGCTTGTACAGCCGGTTCAGCACGATCTCCGGAACGGAGTCCCGCTTGAGCTCGATCACGATGCGCATGCCGCTGCGGTCGGATTCGTCGCGGAGATCCCGGATGTCCGGCAACTTCTTGTCCCGCACGAGCTGAGCGATCTGCTCGATCAGGCGGGACTTGTTCACCATGAACGGAATCTCGGACACGATGATCCGCTCGCTGTTGGCGTCGATCTGCTCGATCTCCGCCCGGGCACGCATGACGACCCGTCCCCGGCCCGTCCGGTACGCGTCGCGGATCCCCTCTCGGCCGCAGACGAACCCGCCCGTGGGGAAGTCGGGTCCCTGTACGATCTCCTCGAGGCGCTCCTGCGGGAGGTCCGGATCGTCGATGAGCGCCGTCGTCGCCTCGACGATCTCGCGCAGATTATGGGGCGGGATGTTCGTCGCCATCCCGACGGCAATCCCCGACGAACCGTTGATCAGCAGGTTCGGAACCCGTGCCGGAAGAACCGTGGGCTCCTGACGGCTCCCGTCGAAGTTGTCCGCGTAGGTGACGGTCTCTTTGTCGATGTCGGCGAGCAGTTCCGTGGCGATCGGCATGAGCCGCGCCTCGGTGTACCGGTACGCCGCCGCGGAGTCACCGTCGACCGAGCCGAAATTGCCTTGACCATCGACCAGCGGGTAGCGCAGTGAGAAGTCCTGCACCATGCGCACCATGGAGTCGTACACCGCCGAATCGCCGTGCGGGTGGTACTTGCCCAGCACGTCACCGACCACCGTGGCGCTCTTCTTGTACGCGCGGCCCGGGCTCAGCCCGGCCTCACTCATGGCATACAGTATCCGGCGGTGGACCGGCTTGAGTCCGTCCCGAACGTCCGGGAGCGCACGCTGGACGATGACGCTCATCGAATAGTCGATGAACGACTCCCTCATCTCGTCTTCTAGCAGGCGGGCCAGGACGGTCTGGCCGCCCCCTTCTCCACCTCCGAGCTCGAGCTCGTCACTCATTCGGGTGTGATCCTGTCATGATTCGGGGCCGGCGAGCGTGACGTCGCCCAAGGACGATTCGAGACCTCGGGCAAGCACTCACTCCTGGTCGGGGCCGCGGCGTTCGAAGCGGCCCGTTCGGGCACGTCAGGGAAGGGTTCCCGGAACCCAGAAAAATAACTTCGCGGAGACGCGGCACCAAGGCGACGAAAGCCTTGAACCACAAGGATTTTCGGCCCCTCCGGGCATGGGGGATCACGCGACCGCCACGAAGTCCTCCATCGCGGTCATTCCGGCCGCGTCCAGGACGGCCCGAATGCGTGCTCTCGCGCCCGATTGTCCGACCGCGGCCACGTGAAGCGGCCCCCTCAGCGCCACGGCCTCGGCGGTGTCCAGCACGGGCGCCCCATGGATCTCCTGACCGATCTTTCGTGGGTCGAGCTCGGCGAACGCCGTCAGTGGAACCCCACTCTGCCGCAGCGCCTTCGATAGCGCCTTTCCAACAGGCCCCGCCCCCCAGATGACGACCGGCCGTCCACCCACCAGGAGCGTCGCCGTCAGATGTCCGACCTTCGTCGCCAGAAAGGCCTCGGCGGAGTATCGCGCGTCGACGCGAGAGAGCCGGTCGGGCCGCTCCCGCCAATGGTGCAGGACTTCGGGCACCTTTCCGAATCGAGCACCCGCCCGCCACATCCGGAGGATCAGGTCGTAGTCCTCGGGCCCCGAGCACGCGCGGTACCCACCCACCGACTGGACGGCGCGGGCCCTCAGAAAGAAGCTCGGATGCGCGAGCGGGCACTCCACGAAGAGTGCCTCCTCGATCTGATCCGGCGTCACCTGGGCATTGATCCAGCGCTCGTAACGCCGGGCTCCGTCTCGAACCAGATCTCGTGGGAAGTACCGTATCAGGCATCCGCACCCCATCAGTCCGGGCTCCGCCTCCATGAGGGCTCGTTGGGCCTCGAGTCGTGTCGGCGCCATGACGTCGTCCGCGTCCATTCGGGCCAGGAACCTGCCACGCGCGGAGGAGCGCGCGCGCTCGAGCGCAGCGACGATGCCCGTGGGGGGTTGCCGCATCACGCGCACGCGAGCGTCCGCGGAGGCCCACCGCTCCAGGAGCGTGGCGGATCCGTCGACGGAGCCGTCGTCGACCACGATCACCTCGAAGTCGCGGAAGGTCTGCATCGAGATCGAGGCGGTAGCCTCGTCCAGGAACGGCCGCGCGTCCCGGACCGGCATGAGAACGCTGACGAGCGGAGCACGCTCGGTCATGTCACGCCCCCGTAGGGCGCTCGATCTGCGGCGGGCAAGCCGGTCATTTCGCGTTCGTAGTAGTCCTCGCACCGGCTTCGACCGCCCGCAGCGAAGCGATCTCGCGGAGCGCCTCGGCCAGGTACCGTCCCGTCGCGCTCTCCGGAATCCCCGCGATCGCCTCTGGGCGGCCCATGCCGACCACCTCTCCGCCCCGAGAGCCCGCCCCAGGCCCCAGATCGATGACCCAATCGGCGACGCGGATGACGTCCAGATTGTGCTCGATGACGAGCACCGTGTTGCCCGCGTCGACCAGTCGGCCGAGCACCTCGACGAGCTTGCGAACGTCTTCTCCGGAAAGCCCCGTGGTCGGTTCGTCCAGGATGTAGAGCTTGCGACCCTTCTTCCCCGCGGCACGCGCCAGCTCGCGAGCGATCTTCAGGCGCTGCGACTCCCCGCCCGACAGAGTGGTGGCGGGCTGCCCGAGACGCAGATAACCGAGTCCGACCTGTTGAAGCTGCCAGAGCGTCTTGCCCAACTTCCGTTGGCGGATGAAGAAGCGGATCGCTTCGTCCACCGTGAGCTCGAGCACCTCGGCGATCGTCTTCCCCTTCACCTTCACGTCGAGGACTTCTCGCTTGTACCGGCGGCCCCCGCAGGCGTCGCACGGCACGTAGATGTCCGCCATGAAGATCATCTCGACCTCGACGGAGCCGGCACCCTTGCACTCCTCACAGCGCCCGCCCTGCACGTTGAAGCTGAAGTGTCCGGGCGCGTATCCCCGCTCTCTGGCGACCGGAGTCTGTGCGAAGAGCTTCCGCACCTCGTCCCACGCCTTGATGTAGGTCACCGGGTTTGAGCGAGGGGTCCGTCCGATCGGCGACTGATCGACCAGCACGACCTCGTCCAGGTGGGTGATGCCCTCGAGCGCCTGGTACTCGCCGACCACCTCGCCGAGATGCTCCTTGGCGGAAGTCTCGCCCGAGCCCAACTCCTGCTCGGCCGCACGGTACAGCACGTCGTGCACGAGCGTTGATTTGCCCGATCCCGATACCCCCGTCACGACGGTCATCACGCCGAGCGGAATCTCGACGTCCACTCCCCTCAGGTTGTGCTGCGTCGCTCCGCGCAGCACGAGGGCCGGACCGTCGAGAGGCCGTGGCCGGTCGGGCGGCAGGAGGGGTGAGGCGCCGGCAAGGTACCGCCCCGTCGCCGTATCCTGGTTCGGGAGGTCACCGGGAGGTCCTTCGAAGACTACCTGAACCCCGTGCTCACCGGATTCGGGACCGAGCTCGACGACGTGGTCGGCCACACGGATCGCCTGGGTGTCGTGCTCGACGACGACGACCGTGTTGCCGGCGCTGCGGAGCCGGCCCAAGAGGTCCAAGAGGGCACCCGTGTCGCGAGGATGCAGCCCGACGGTAGGCTCGTCCAGGACGTAGAGCGTGTCGACCAGTGCCGAGCCCAGCGAATTGGCGAGGTTGATACGCTGGGCTTCCCCACCGGAGAGCGTCCTCATCTGCCGACTCAGCGAGAGGTACCCGAGTCCGACGTCGACGAGGAAGCTGACCCGCGCGCGCAGCTCCCTGAGAATCGTCTCCGCGATCTGCTCTTCCATCTCTGAAAGCGTGAGCTCGTCGAGCCACGACGCGAGTCCGTCGAGGGGCAGGTCCGCAACGTGCGCGATCGTGCGATCGCCGACCCGGACGTACAGCGCCTGGCCGCGGATGCGCGCCCCACCACACTCTCGGCAAGGATTGGGGCTCTGATACTGTCGAAGGAAGACGCGGATGTATTGCTTGTAGCGCTTCCTCTCGCGAGAGACGAGGAACGGGATGATGCCCTTGAATCCCTTGGTGCCGTGGAGCACGTCGGAGCGGAAATCGTCAGGAAGATCCTCCCACGGGTCGGACGCCGAGACGCCTCGCTTCTTCGCGAACTCCAGGAGCTTCGCACGCTCACGCTTGTAGCGTGGCTTCGTCCACGGATCGATCGCCCCCGCCCGGAGCGATCGATTCGGCGCCGGGACGATGAGCGCTTCGTCATAGTCGAGCGTCGCCCCGAAGCCCGTGCACAAAGGGCACGTGCCGTAGGGGTTGTTGAACGAGAAGAGCTGGGGCGTAGGCTCGAGGAATTCGACGTCGGGGTGATCGGGACACCGGAATTGCTCGGTGAAGAGGAGGCGCGCCGGAGCCCCCTCCGGTGGGTCGGCCACGACCACGACCGCCTCGCCGTCTCCCTCCACGAAGCACGTGCCGAGCGAGTCGGCCAATCGATCGGCCTCCTCGGGATCGACCTTCAGCCGGTCCACCACGACCAGGATCTCGTCGGCGGCCGTCACGTCGAGTCCCAATCCCTCCGTCGTCTCCGCACCGGGGCCCGACAGATCGACCGGATCTCCATCGATCATGACGCGGACGAAGCCCATGGCCAGGAGATTGGAAACGACCAGCTCATGGGTGATCTCCTCGCTGCGAGGGAGCGGAAAGGAGACTTGGATGCGGGCCCCCGCGCCGAGCTCGAGGACCCGATCGACGGCACCGCTCACGGTGTCGGGGCGAACGCGGCGGCCGCACTCGGGGCAGTGCGTCCGTCCGACCCGCGACCAGAGCAGACGCATGTAGTCGTAGACCTCGGTCGCCGTGCCGACCGTCGAGCGGCTCGACTTCGTGGGGTTCTTCTGCTCGATGGCCACCGCGGGTGAGATTCCGTCGACCGAGTCGACGTCCGGCTTCTCCATGCGCTCCAGAAACTGCTTCGCGTACGTCGACAGCGATTCGACGTACCGGCGCTGACCTTCTGCGAAGAGGGTGTCGAGCGCGAGAGAGCTCTTGCCCGACCCGGACGGTCCGGTGATCACGGTGAGGCTCCGCCTGGGGAGATCGAGATCGATCCCCTTGAGGTTGTGCTGGCGCGCGCCTCGAATGCGTATCGGGTCCTTCATCTCGCTCGTCGGAACGACGGGTGCACGAACAGGGTTCTGGTCCCCGAGCCGTGACGGGTGATGGAAGATGATGATACACCGGACGTCCCGTGTCGCGGGGTTGACGCCCGATCATTTTTCTTGAGGTCGACGGTGGTCCACCACGGACGACCGAAACGCAGAGTCACTATGGACGACATGCAGAACGAGGCAGGCATCGGGCGGCCGATCCGCGTCGACGGCCGACACGTACGAGGACGCTCGTCCCTGGCACCCTCTCCGAGCGAGGCGTGATGACGACCGACCGAAGGATCAACCTGGTTCATGGCGCCGAAGAGATCGATTTCGGTAAGAGCGGTCTCGTCCCCGTCGTCGCCCAGGATTCGAAGTCCGGAGTCGTGCTGATGGTCGCGTGGGCGAATCGGGAGGCGATCGAGAAGACGATGGAAACGAGGGACGTCCACTTCTGGTGCCGTTCGCGTGGCGAGCTCTGGCGAAAGGGCGAGACCAGTGGAAACACGCTCTCTTTGGTATCGCTTCATCTCGACTGCGACGGCGATGCGCTTCTCGCGCGGGTCAGGCCCTCCGGGCCCTCCTGCCACACGGGAGAGGCCACGTGCTTCGGTGCGGGCACGATGCCGGAATGGGGCGAGTCGGACGCCTTCGCGCGCCTCGACCGGATGCTGCTTTCGCGAGCCGTCGAGCGACCCTCGGGGAGCTACACGGTGCGGTTGCTGGAGGACGAGAACCTCCGGCTCGAGAAGCTCGGCGAGGGGACCGCCGAACTGGTGGCCGTGCTCGCCAAGAAAGACAGCGCGCGCTCTGTGGAAGAAGGAGCGGATCTCCTCTACCACACCCTCGTTGCTTTGCGGGCGCAGGGGATCGGAATCGAACAGCTCCGCGCCGCCCTCGAGGATCGGGCCGGCTGACCATGGCCGACGCCGCGACCCTGCACGAAGAGGAGGCGCTGGGGAAGGCGTACGACGCTCGCCTCATGCGGCGCCTGCTGCGATACCTCGGGCCGTACAAACGGTACGTGGCACTCGCGCTCCTCGTGCTTCTCTTCGGCTCAGGGCTCGCGATCGTCGGCCCGTGGATCACACAGCTGGTCATCGACGAGGCGATCCCCAACAACGATCGGCGGCTGCTCGGCCTGTTGATCTGGGCATATGTGGCGTCGATCGTGGTCGGCTTCGTCCTGGAGTACGCACAGGCGCTCATCACGACCTGGCTCGGCCAGTCGGTCATGTACGATCTCCGCCAAGAGATCTTCGAGAAGCTTCAGCGGCTCGACCTGCGCTTCTACGATCGGAACCCGATCGGGCGATTGATGACGCGGATCACGAACGACGTCGAAACGCTCAACACGCTCTTCAGCTCCGGCGTGGTTTCCGTGTTCGGCGACGTCTTCACGCTCGTGTTCATCGTCGGCGCCATGCTGAGCATGAACTGGCGTCTGGCGCTCGTTTCGTTCGCTGTGTTGCCGCTCGTATTCCTGACGGCGTTCATCTTCCGGGCAAAGGTGCGCGAAGCATATCGCGACATCCGCGTCCGGATCGCGCGTGTCAACGCGTTCCTGCACGAGCACATCACCGGTGTCCGCGTCGTGCAGCTGTTCAATCGCGAGGACGCCGACGCCCGCCGTCTCGCTGAGCTGAACGAAAGCCACCTGCAGGCTCACCTCCGCTCGATCACGTACTACGCGCTGTTCTTCCCAGCCATCCAATTCTTCACCGCGCTCGCGCTCGCGCTGATCCTCTGGTACGGCGGCCTCCGCATGCTCGACGGCTTCCTGACCGTGGGTGTCATCGCGGCGTTTCTACAGTACGCGCGCCGATTCTTCCGCCCGATTCAGGATCTCTCCGAGAAGTACAACCTCCTTCAAGCGGCGATGGCGTCTTCGGAGCGGGTCTTCAAGCTCCTCGACGAGGAGATCGAGATCAGGGACCCGACGCCAATGCGCGCGCTTCCGGCGAGCGGACGCGGAGAGATCGTCTTCGAAGACGTCTGGTTCGCCTACGGCAACGACGAGGATGGCCAGCCCGACTGGGTCCTCCGGGAGGTGAGCTTCACGGTTGCGCCTGGAGAGAAGGTGGCGATCGTCGGGCACACGGGAGCCGGGAAGACCACACTCATCAACCTTCTCATGCGCTTTTACGACGTTCAGAAAGGGCGCATCCTGCTGGACGGCGTCCCCATACGCGACGTCGGTCTCGACGAGCTTCGTGGCCGGATCGGGCTGGTGCTCCAGGACGTTTTCCTGTTCAGCCAAGACGTCGCGTACAACGTAAGGCTCGGATCGCCCGACATCGGGGACGACCGGATCATCGAGGCGGCCCGGCGCGTCGGCGCCTCCGACTTCATCGACCGACTGGAGGCGGGATACGAACAGCCACTCGGAGAGCGGGGGGCTACTCTGTCCGTCGGGCAGCGCCAGCTCGTCAGCTTCGCGAGGGCCCTCGCGTTCGATCCCCAAATCCTGGTGCTCGATGAGGCGACGAGCTCGGTGGACTCGGAGATCGAGGCGCAGATCGAGCAGGCGACCGATCAGCTCCTGCGGGGTCGGACCTCAGTGGTGATCGCGCACCGTCTTTCCACCGTGCAGAACGCCGACCGCATCATCGTCATGCACCACGGACGGGTGCACGAGCAGGGAACGCACCAGGCGCTGCTGGAGGCGGGTGGCCTCTACGCCCGCCTGCACGAGCTGCAGTTCACTACCGTCGCCGCCTGACCAGGTCGGTCTCGGAAAGGGTATCCACGGGGGTCGCCGGGAGCTCCAACGAATCGCCCGTGAGGGCACCCACCCCAAGCATCTCGGCCTTCAGCGTGTCGACCCGGACGCTGTCACCCGCCGTTGTATCGACCGGGACGGCAAGCGTGTCCACGGACATCGTCTCGGACGGTAGAGCCGCCACGGAGTCCATGACGATGTGCCTTCGGGACGCGGGCGTCAGCACGCCGGCGACCCTCAGGAGCGGCTCTTCCTCGAATCCGCCCACCGGCTCGAGCGCCGACTCCGAGTAACGCGTCGAGGGATTCCAGAGAATCCACTCCTGGATGCCGACGTCGTAGGCCGCCTGGATCTGGGCCCGAACCTCCGGAGCTCCGTACCGAGGCGGGCCGAGCGTGAAGTCCTGAATCCAGGGTCGGGTGAGGCCCGCGCCAGCCACCTTGGACGAACGGCCGATCGCGTCGCGGAGCGCCGCACGCACGACCTCGTACGGGTACGCATTCGGTTCGCTGTATCCGAAGCTGTCCTCCCAATAGTGACTGGGGTACACCATCGGCAGCGCGACGTCGACCACGTCGATGAACGACTCCCAGAGTTGGCCTAGGCCGATGTCGCGACGAAACGACGTGGTCACGCCGAACACGTCGGCGGTCGAGCGAACCGGCAGGTCCGCCAACCCGTCGCGGGCGTACGTGAGGAAACCGCGAATGGCCTCGTCCCTCGCGCGACCCTCACTTCCGGGGAAAACCGCCCGGTCCATGTCCGCGGGCGGCGCGTCCGGGAAGCGGATGTAGTCCCACTGGATCTCGGGAAAGCCCATCTGGGCAACTTCACGCGCGATCTGCACGTGGTATTCCCACACGCCCCGGGCGTACGGGTTCAACCAGACGATGTCCTTGCTGTCGATCCACACCCCGCCCGCCGTGTCCTGGATCGCGAGCTCGGGTCGGTGGGTCGAGAGGAGCGGGTCCTTGGCGACGGTGATCCGGGCGATGGGATAGATGCCCTCGGCCTCCAGTCGATCCAGCAGCGCCGGGAGGTCTCGGATCCTACGTTCCCCGGTCGCGCCGATCTCGTGCGCGAGCGGGACCTCGGTGCGGTGGCTCAGGTAGCCCGTGACGTCTTTGATGTCGATGACGAACGAATTGACCTCCGTGCGTCGGGCCAGATCGAGCAGCGCGGTCATGCGGGCTTCTGAGCCGGCGGCCCAGGCGTTCACGTACAGCCCACGCACGTGCTCGGGCCGGGGGAAGCGCGCGTCCGGGAAGTCGACGAGCTCTCGCGGTGTGTGGATCATCGGGCCGGAGGCTTCCATGTCGACCGCGTCGCTGCCCATGCCCAGCTCGGGAGCCGGTCGGGACAGTTCGGCCGTGCCGCTGGCCAGTGGCGCACCGTCCGGACGCGCCTCTGGCGCTTCGCCCCGATCCTCCGTGTCGGGCGGCTCGAGCTCGGTCAGCGGCAGCTCGCCGGCTAGGTCTGCCGCGTCGTCGGCCTGGGCGGCGCCGCATCCGAAAAGCACGACGAGCGAGACGAGGCCGAGCGCGATACGAGGTGCCACGGAGGAGCGCATCGAGTCGTTCGGGCTCAGTAGGCCGTCAGAGACGGATCGACGTCTTGACGCCATCGGAGGATTCCACCCTCCAGATTCCAAACGCGCTCGTACCCTTTGGCCAAAAGGAACTGCGTGGCCATGGCACTTCGTGCTCCACTCCGGCAATAGATGACCACTTCGGCCGAGGGGTCGACCTCGTCGCTGCGCGACAAGAACTCGCCCGACGGAATTCGGAGCTGGCCCACATCCGGAAGGTCGGCGATGGCGATCTCGAACGGTTGGCGTACGTCGATGAGCACCGGCACGTCGCCCGCGTCGAGGCGCTCCTTCAGCGCAAGCGGCGTGATCTCCGGCACTTCTGGGGGTTCGTTCATGCGCTGGGCCCGTCGTCCAACAGTTGGCGGAGTCGCGCGGCGGCTCTGTCAGCCGCGCCTCGGTGGCGCTGAATATAGTCGACTGCTGCCTGGCCAGCCCGTGAGCGGAGCTCCTCGTCGAGCAGCCATTCCGTCATGACACCGGCCAGTTCGTCCGAAGACGTTGCAATCTTCGCGCCGCCCTCGCGAAGCAGGTCGGACGCGGCCCGTGTGTTCCCGTGACGCGGTCCGAAAACGACGGGTGTCTCGGCGGCCGCCGGCTCCAGCACCGAGTGGAGACCCTCGGCGTGGAACCCGCCTCCCACGTAGGAGATCGCCGCCACTCCGTACAGATGGGCGAGAGCCCCCACTCGGTCCACGACGACCGCATCCAGCGGCTCGTCGACTCCACGCTCCCGAGCTGCCCCGCCGTGAGCCCCCGACCCACCCCGAGCATCGCCGGAACCCCCCGACGCGCGCTCGACATCGGTCAACGTGCCGGCGCCCCATCCGTCCTCGCGCAGGCGCACCACGAGATCCGCCACGGAATCCGCGTGGGGCTCGTGCGGCGCGATGATTACGCGGAGCGCCGGCGCCGCGTCGCGGACCTGCCGCAGCGCGGGCAGCAGGACGTCCTCGTCGGAGCGCCACGTGGAGCCCGCTACGATCGTGGGGCGAGAGGAAGCGCGGAACGGGTCGAGGTAGGGTGCGGAGCGAGGGGTGTCATCGAACCGGGACGCGGCCGAATCGATCCCGGGATCCCCCGTCGACACCAAAGCGGAGCGCCGAACGCCGAGCCCGGACAATCGCTCCGCATCGGCCTCGGTGTTCGCGCACACCAGGTCGAGCGTGGCCCAAGTGGCCCGCAAGAAGGTCCGAGCAAGACGCCCTCCTCGGCCCGCCCCCTCGGTCACGGTCGCCCCCACCATGGCGACGGGAATCCCATGCCGGCCCGCTTCGGCGACCAGCACGGGCCAGACCTCCGTCTTCGTGAACACGATCAGGCTCGGCTCGACCGAGCGGAGCACGCGGGTCAGCGGGCCGCGCAAGTCCCACGGGAGATACGTCGCCACATCGGCTCCGAATCGCCCCGCGAGCGACTCGGCCGATGGAGAAAAGAACGTGTAAACGACCTGAACGTCCGGGCGGGCCTCGAGGAGCGCGTCCTTCACGGCCATTGCCTGGAGCCCTTCGCCGACGCTGGGGGCGTGGAACCACACAACGGGCCGATCGCGGTCTCGGACGACGTCGCCCCACGTGGCCAAGAGCCGATCCGCGTGACGTCGACCCGCCATTCCTCGCGCGAGCTTGGAGTCGCCGACCGAAAACAGAGGGGCGGCGAGACGCACGATCGCCACCGCGATCTGATAGAGGATCGACATGGTCTGAGGATAGGTCGGGTGGACCACCGTCGGTAGATTCTCCGCATGCGCTTCCAAATCACGGTGCGATACGGCGGAGCCAGACAGAGCTATCACACCTTCCTCGTCGAGGCCGCGGACGCGGCCGCCGCGCTGAGACAGGCGGCCGAGGACATGCCCTCCGAGATCGCAGTCGAAGCCGATCTGGTGGAGCTCCGCATCGCGGTCGATCCCGACGCGCGCACCTACCTGGGTGAAGGTGGGGGTCCATGATGCGCCGGGCGGCCGAAGTCGGTGCAAGCCGGGCCGGGAGCGCAGGCGAGATCGAAGAAACGTGAGGTCGACCGCGTATTGGAGTTGAGACGAGCTTTCTCAGAGCCTAGGAGACAATGATGGGCCAGATCATAGTCGCGATCTTCATAATCCTCATCGGTGCCACGGTCCGCACAGTCGGCGCGGCAAGCGGCAAGGCCAGCGCCGAAGGTCCGGCCAAGGTCGCCAGCTACGGCTTCATGCTCGCCGGCATCGCGCTCATCGTCGGCAACGCCTTCGCCGTGATTTCGGTCGGGCAGGTCGGGGTGAAGCACTTCCTCGGCAAGGTCGACATGGTGCCGCTCGGCGAAGGGGTGCACCTGGTCAATCCGCTCGCCAGCATCGAGAAGATGTCCGTTCGTGAACAGAGCTACCCGTCCGGAGGTGGTGTCGAGATCATCGAGGCTCAGACGAGCGAGCAGCTCAACGTGACGCTCGAGGTCGCCATCCTGTTTCGGCTCGACGGCACGGTCGCGCCGGACCTGTATCAGCGGCTCGGCAGCGAGGAGAGCATCAAGAGCAGCATCGTCTTGAACGCCATGAGGAACGGCGTTCGCGACGCCGTGGCCACGAAGTCGATCAACGAGATCTTCTCACCCAACCGTCGGGAGATCGCGTCCGACATGTTCGAAGCGATCCAGTCGAAGGCCGGGGACCGGATCGAGGTCGTCGAGGTCTTCGTTCGAGACGTGCAGGCGCCCCCGCGTGTGCGCGAGGCGATCGAAGCCAAGCTCGAGCGGGAGCAGGAGGTCGAACAGGAGCGTTTCCAGACCGAGATCATCCAAGAGCGGGCACAGCAGGCGATCGAGGAGGCGAAGGGCATCGCCGAGGCGCAGAAGATCATCTCCGAGGGCCTGACGCCCGCGTACCTCACGTTCCACTACATCGAGCAGCTGGGCACGCTTCCCGCCGGCTCTGTGGTCTACGTACCGACCGAGGGCGGCATCCCGCTCATGCGGCAACTCGGCGGCGGGAACTAGCGGTTCACCGGTGCCGGCATCGGCCGCTGGACCATCTTCGCGACGGCGCGCGCGTCCTCCGGGGCGTCGCGCGCTGTTCGCGATGGCAGGCGTCGCGCTCTCGCTGACGTCGACCGCATGCTCACCGGTCTACGTGGTCAAGGCGGGCATCGCCGAGGCGAGGATCCTGAGGGCGCGGCGCTCCATCCCGCTCGTGCTCGCCGATACTACGGTGGACGCGGCCACCCGAGCGAAGTTGGCGTGGGTCATGGAGGCCAGGCGATTCGCCGCCGAGGGCTTGGGCTTCGAGGTGGGTGAGGCGTACACCCAGTACACCGAGCTCGAACGTGACACGCTGGCGCTGGTCGTGACGGCGGCCTACCGGGACCGACTCGTCCCGAAAACGTGGTGGTTTCCGATCGTCGGCCACGTGCCGTACAAAGGGCACTTTTCTCCGTCATCGGCGCACGCCGAGGCGGAGTCGCTTCGCGCGGAAGGCTTCGACACATACGTGCGCCCTACTCCGGCGTTCAGCACGCTCGGGTGGTTCAACGATCCCGTGCTCTCGACGACACTGAAGTCCGATGAGATCGAGGTCGTCACGACCCTGATCCACGAGCTCACGCACCAGCACCTGTTCGTGCCCGGACAGGTAACGTTCAACGAGAGCTTCGCCACGTTCGTAGGACGGGTAGGCGCGGTCCGGTTCTTCTGCACGCGCGACGGAGGCGGCCCTGACTCGGTGAAGTGTGAGCGGGCACAGCGTCGGTGGCGGGACGTGCAGCGATTCAGCGCCTACCTGGACGAGCTGGTCGCGGAGCTCGAGGCCCTATACGGAGACGCGTCCCTCGACTTCGACACCAAGATCGAGCGCCGCGAAGGGGTTTTCACCGCCGGAATGGATCGATTCGACCGGGATTTGATTCCCGAATTGGAGGAACTCTCCTTCGCGAGCTTCCGCAACGACCGGCTGGACAACGCGACCCTGCTGTCGAGGATCCGCTACTACAACCGACTCACCGACTTCGACGCGTTCCTGGCGATCCATGACGGAGACCTCGTTCGGGCGCTCGCGGATCTGAGGGAGCGGGTCGGCTCGGTCGACGACCCGTTCTCGCTCCTGCCGGACGCGTCCTAACCGATCGGGGGCCCCATGCCGGTCCGATGCATCCGATACCGAAGCGGCTACAAGTACCAGCTCCGCGGCGAGTACGTGGACTGGGTCGCTATCCGCCCCGAGCGGGCGATCGAAACGGAATACGTGTGCCTCGAAGAGGACGGGAGGGTGACTCTGAAGGGAGGCTATGCCTGGGATGGCCCCTCCGGGCCCTCGATCGATACGCAGACCTTCATGCGCGGATCGCTGGTGCATGACGCGCTGTATCAACTCATGAGACTCGGCGAGCTCGACGCGGAGCGGTGGCGGGACACGACCGATCGCGAGCTTCAGCGCATGTGTCGCGATGACGGCATGTTCTGGCTACGCTCCGTCTGGGTGTACTTCGCCGTCCGATGGTTCGGCGAGCCGTTCGCCTCGCCCGCCGCGTCGAAACAGGTCGAGACGGCGCCCCGGGGGTGCGAGCCGTGATCCATTCTGCGAGAGGAAATCCCACATGAGAAGCAGTACCCGCGCACGAGTCCGGTGCCGACCCGGACGTGGTCCGGCCCGGCAACCAGGTGGCACCCGCCCGATCGCGAGCACCCTCGGACTCGCAACCGCCGCCCTTCTCCTGTGCTCTCCGTCCGCGCACGGGCAATACGACATGCCGACCGAAGGTCAGCGGGTGGTCCTGGTGACCGGCTCCACGAGCGGCCTCGGCCGAGAGGTCGCGCTCCGCATGGCCAACCGCGGAGCCCACGTCATCGTCCACGGCCGCAACGCGGCGCGCGGGCGGGAGTTGGCATCCGAAATCCAGGCGACCCCAGGGAGCGCCCGGTTCATCGCCGCCGACTTCGCCTCGTTCGACGCGGTCCGTCGCTTCGCCCGAACGATCCTGGCCGACTACGACCGACTCGACGTGCTGGTCAACAACGCGGGGTTCGGCTCGGCACCGGACGAGCGACTGGTGACCGACGACGGCCACGAGTTCCGGTTTCAAGTCAACTACCTCTCGCACTACCTCCTGACGCACATGCTCCTGCCACTCTTGGAGGAGAGCGCGCCCTCCCGCATCGTCAACGTGTCGTCGCTCGCCCAGAGTCCCATCGATTGGGACGACGTGATGATCATGCGGGGCTTCAGCGGTGGCCGCGCGTACGGTCAGAGCAAGCTCGCCCAGATCGGCTTCACCTTCGACCTGCACGAGCAGCTCGAGGGCACCGGCGTGATTGTGAACGCGCTGCACCCGGCGACGTACATGCCGACGGGCATGGTCGCCCGTGCGGGCGTCGAGCCTCGCGCCACCATCGATGAGGGCGCCGACGCGGTCATGAACCTGATCCTCTCGGAAGAGATCGAGGGGGGGCAGTTCTTCAATCAGATGCAACCGCGTCGCGCGCACGAGCAAGCCTACGACCCGGAGTCGCGTCGTCGACTCCGCGAGCTCAGTCGCGCGCTGACCGGTGTCGGACCCGGAGGCTGAGCGAGCCGGCGACGCCCGCCTCGATCGGCTAGCGCGTCAGCAGATACGTCGCCTTCAGAATCAGCCGGCGGTCGCGGTACTCGAAGAGCGTGTCGGGGTCACGCCGAATCTCGTCATAGACGACGTACAGGTCACTGCCCGGACGGTACGTCCAACGGAACCGGGCGCTGGTCCCGAACTGGTCCGCCAGCGAGTTGTACTGTGTGACCGACCGGACCGTCATCGTGGGGGACAGCGCAAAGTCGATCCGCAAGGCGGCGAGATCGATTTCGAAGGGTCCATTCGGCAGCTCAACCGAGTTGCGCGTGTACTGCGCCTCGGTGGAAAAGCGATCGGTCAGCCGCGCTCCCAGCTTGACCTGGGCATCCTGTCTCGTTCCTCCGTAGAAGTCCTGCGGTGACCACATGAGACCGTAGTAGATCCGCCGGGCGGGATTGCTATCGAAGGAAAAACGCCACTCACCGAAAGAATAATCCCCAGCGGGAATCGCGACCCCGTTGAGCGAGAAGTCCTGATCGACTCGATCGAAGTGGTCGTTGTACCACATATTCAGGTACGCCCCATTGTCGAAGCGCGTCCCGAGCATGTAGTGCCAGCGCTGCGCGACCCTTCGTCCCGTCTGATCCGTCGTATAGGTCCAGTTGATCATGGGCGAAAGGACCCGGATGCCCCAGCGATCGGGACGCGGGTTGCGCTCCATATGCAGCCTCGTCGATCGGATCCCCGCGCGCGGCAGGAAGCCGACCTCCGGATTGAAGTCGTTCTCCAGATCGGCGTACTCTCCGTAGATCCGCCAGTCCTGATCGAGCCATGTGGCGTTCACGTACGCGCCCATTTCACCGAAGCCTTCGGCACCCGGCGGGGGCGTCGTCGCGGGTGGCGTTTCCGTCTTCGCGATGAAGCCCATCACCGTGAAGTTCGGGTGTGGCGCGAGTGAAGCGTCGATGGCGTAGGTGCGGTTGAAGGCGTCCCCGCTGGTTTGGGCCTTGTTGATGAAGAGCCCACCGATACGGGAGCGGGACCAGATGTTCCGGCTGTACTTGGCCACGAGGAAGTTCTCGCCCGAGCGACCGAACGCTTCGGCCGTCTGCACATCCATGATGGCGATGTCGTTCCGTCCGATCTTCCCGGTCATGCGACCGCCGGCCACGATGGGGACGGCTCCTTCCGAAGCCAGGCCGATCCGCCGGCTGAAGAACAGGTCGACGTAGCGGTTGAAGGCCAGCGCCGAGCCGACGTTGAACTGACCGGAGTTCTCGAGAAAGAAGTCGCGCTTCTCGGGGAAGAAGAGCGGGAAGCGGGTGAGGTTCACCTGTTCGTCGTCGACCTCCGCCTGGGCGAAGTCGGTGTTCACCGTGACGTCCAGGTTCAGGCCGGGGGTGATCCCGTACTTGAGATCGATCCCAAAATCCCGGTCGAAGGAATCGTCTTCGATGCTGGCGTCGAGCACCCGGGTCACACCGCTCGTGACGAAAGGCGTCACCCGCAGATCGAGTCCGCGACTCAGTTCCTCCAGTCCGTCGAGCGTTCCGGCCATGCTCACCCGGGCGATCGTGAACTCTTTGGAGATCGGCGACCAGAACGATTGCTCGTTCCGGCTGCCGATATTGCGCATGACGTTCAGACCCCAGCGCTGGCGTTCGTTGTCGGGGAAGCGAAGCGTAACCATCGGGATCGCGATCTCAGCCACCCAGCCGTCCTCGACGATCCTCGCCGACACGTGCCACACGCCGTCCCAATCGCGATTGATGTTGGAGGTCGGGAATCCCGGACGGGCCCCTTCCCCTTCATTGAAGACCTGCTGGTCGAGCTGCGCCCCGAGCGGATTGGTCACGAACATGTATCCGGAGCGGGAGTCCTTGAACGTGTCCAGGATGATTTGGATGTTGTCCTCTTCGAGGATCCGTTCCGAGTCGCGCCGCATCTCGGTGGCCGTGACGCCCGAGCGCGACGCATCCCACGCCCTCACCCCCAAGTAGAGATTGGCGGCGTCGTAAAGGACGTAGACTTCGGTCCGTTCCGACGAGGGGGCGCCCTCGTCGGGCTCTTGCTGGATAAAGCCATCGAGCCGTCCTCCGCGCTCCCAAACGCCTTCGTTCAGAAATCCGTCGAGGATCGGCGGCGCGGCGGTGCGGACCGCGAGCACCTGATAGTCCCCCCGCGACTCCTGTGCGGCGAGCGGGGCAACCGCGGCGAAGCCGATGCCGAAAACCGATACCAGCGTCGGAATGATTCGAGTCATGATACCCGTGGGAGTGGGGCGGACCAGCCTATGGCAGAAGCTCGCTTGCGCGGCCGCGCGAGGCGGTCGGATGTTGAGGCGCCTCTTCGGGTGGTGCAACACCCGACCTCCCCATGGACACCGACCGATCCCTCAATGATGACGCGACGCCTTCGCCGCTTGCTCCCCGCCTTCTGTGCCTCCCTCTTCGCGCTCCCTGGCTTCGGTCTGGCGCAGCAGAGCGATTGGGGGGTCGACCAGGAGATGGTTGCGGCGATTCGAGCCGAAGGTCTCCAGCGGTCGCACCTCCCGAACACGCTCTCCTACATGACCGATGTGCTCGGCGCTCGCCTCACCAACTCGGTCGACATGGAGCGGGCCCAGCGATGGGTCGTAGCGGAGATGGAGCGCATGGGACTGACGAACGTGGCCCGCGAGCCTTTCATGGAGTACGGCGTCAGCTGGGACAACGAGTATGTCTCGCTCCACATGCTCACGCCGGACTACTCACCCCTCGTCGGCTACCCGATCGCGCACACGCCGGGCACACAGGGTCGTCAGCAGCTCGACGCGATGATCGCCGACGTACACACGCGCTCCGATCTGGACCGATTCCGAGGGCGACTGAAGGGAAGAGCCGTACTCTCCACCCCGCCTGCGGCGATCGACTTGACGAGGTACGAGACCGGCACGCCGCGGCGCACCGACGCGGAAATGAGGGCGCTCGCCGAGGACGTCATCGTCCCGCCGCCCGGACCGGACCCCTACTTCTCGCGGCTCTACCCACCACCACCGGCCAACCCGGAGATCCTCACTGCGGCCGACAAGTTGGCCTTCTACGTGGCAGAAGGAGCGGCCGTGGTCCTCGAATCGAGTAGCGGGTGGCCCGGAGCGGTCCGCGGCTTCGCACGACCCGGCGCGAAGATCGACCAGTGGTCGCGAGAGGAGACGCTCGCGTCGGTGCCGATCATCGCGATCAACCCCGAGCACTACAACCGCATGTATCGTGTGCTCGCGCGCGACATTCCGGTTCAAGTCGAGGTGGAGGTCCGCAACCGTCACGGCGACGCAGTGTCGCAGGCCCACAACATCGTGGGCGAGATCGAGGGCACGGACCGCGCGGACGAAGTCGTCATGCTCGGCGCGCACTTCGACACATGGCACGCGAGCCCCAACGCCTCAGACAACACCTCCGGGGTCGCCGTCATGCTCGAGGCGATGCGCATCTTGAGGGCGGTGGGTGTCCGTCCGCACCGGACCATTCGCATCGCGCTCTGGTCTGGCGAGGAGCAGGGCCTGTGGGGATCGCGCGCGTACGTTCGCGACCATTTCGGGGACCCGAGAGACCCGTCCATCGGAACGCGACCCGCGTTTGAAAAGCTGTCGGCGTACTTCAACCAGGACTACGGACCGGGCCAGTACAGAGGCATCTGGCTGCAGGGGAACGAGCACGTCCGCGCGCCTTTCGCAGCCTGGATGGAGCCGCTGCGCGACATGGGTATGACCACAATCTCCGCCCAGGGCGTGGGAAGCACAGATCACGTCGCCTTCGACGAAGTGGGACTCCCCGGCTACCAATTCCTACAGGCGCGCGTCGGTGGGACGGGTGGCCACACGAACCTGGACTTCTTCGATACGATCCCGCTGGACGACCTCAAGAAGAACGCCACGATCATGGCCGTCTTCGTCTATCACGCAGCGATGGCGGACGAGCGCCTGCCCAGGAAGGACGGACGGTAGGACCGGCGCCTATTCTCCGGCGGAGAGCACGCTCTCGTTCGAAGTCCGGGTCAACGGGCGTACGTCACCGCCCGCAGGAGCAGACGTCCCTCGACGTCGGCGAAAAGCGAAGGCTCGCTCCGGGACGCCTCTCCGACGACCGCAGCCACGTCCGCGCCCCGCACCGCAGCGTCCCTGATCATGGTGGCGACCCGCCCGAGCGCGCCCGGAGCGGCCGAGCCGAAGTCGGCCAACTCCGATGTCTCGTCGAGCGCCGCAGCCGCCGACGCTCCGAGCAAGTCGAGCCGAGCGAGCGGAAGATCGCCTACCAGCGCCCTCCGGCTCGCGCTGACCACCACGCCCCACTCGGACCGGCCTGCCTCGACCCTACCACTTCGCGCGAGCACAATCCCCTTCAAATAGCGCTGGAGTCGCTCCTCAGGCTCGTAGGGACGGCCCAGGCCCAGCCGCTCCGGCCACGTCATGGCCGCGTCGAGGTGACGCTCCGCGTCGTCCCAGGCTCCTTCATCCATCGCCGCGAGCGCAGCCATGGTGTGCGCCTCCGCGAAGAGCCGATGACTGTCTCCCGCGTGCTCGGACGGCAGCACTCGCACCCGGTCGAGAATCTCGATCGCCTCCCGGAAGCGCATCATCTCATTGAGCGACTGCACGTGCAGAAGCGCCAGATCGAAGTCGTCCTCGAAGCGTTCTCGCCCCGCCCCGCTAACCGAGAGCGCGTCGGACCATCGACCGTGCCTCTGCAGGTACTGGACCAACCCGACGTGCATGCCCCGGTCACCCGGCGAGAGGAAGACGGCGCGGCGGAGATCGGCCTCGGGGTCAGTAGCCGCTCCGACGAGCTCGGCCAGGTGGGCTCGACTCACATAGAACGGCGCGGAATCGGGATCGCCACCGAGCCGCTCGAACAGAGCGTATGCTTCTTCGGCGCGATCTCTGCCCCAGAGGTTCAACCCCAGCAGATACCGCCACGACCAGTGGGTGTCGTTCGCCACGGCCCACTCCAGGGCGTCGATGGACTCGATGCGATAGGGGAATACGAAATCGGGCTGGACACCGCCCCCGAGGAGCGTGGCGTCCTTCGTCAGATACGCGGTCCACAGCCTCAACATCGCGTCGCCAGGGGCGGTCCCTCGGGTGGCGGGCTCGAGACCGGTCCGTCCGAGCCGCAGAAGCCGGACCGCGTCCGACGTCCTACCCCGCCGCTCGTATGCCAACGCGAGCTCGAGAATCTCCTGCTCCGGGAACTCGCCGCGAAGGAGTCCCAGGAATCGCGCGCTCGCCTCCTGCGCCTCCGTCGCCACCTCGGGCGTGTCCGTCACCGACCCCGTCAGATAGCGCTCTGCGCGAACGAAGTGGTGGAGGGGATCGACACGAGCCAGTTCCGCGAGCGCCGACTCGGCCAGCGATTGCTCCCGCCGAAGTCGGCCGACGATGGCGAGGACCTCGTAGGCCCCCGGTCCGTGCCGGTCGTAGTCCACCGACAGACTCGCGTACCGTTCCGCCTCCGCCAGGTCGCCCAGGCCGAGCTCGAGCTCGGCCAGCTGAAGGTACGAGACCGAGCGGAACTGCATGGAACGCGCCGACCAACCGAACGCTTCGACGGCATCCACACTGCGGTTGGCGGCGCGGTGGAGCATGCCCGCGACGAAGTTGGCCTCCGGGTCGTACGCATCGAGTTGGAGCGAGCGCTGGACGAGGTCGCTTCCGGCCTCGAAGCGTCCACGTCGGTACTCTGCGTCGGCAAGGCCGAGTAGCGCGTCTCGGTTCCACGGCTCGAGTGCCATCGCTCGTTCGAACAGCGATCTTGCATCGGGCAACCGACCCGCGCGCATCGACTGGCGAGCGGTGGTCACGAGTCGGGCGGCCTCCGGCAGACTCGGAAGCGCCTCGGGATCCGTGCCGAATGGACGCCGCAGCGCGGTCGCCGCGGGATCGCTGTCGTACCGCAGCCCGAGACCAGGCAACGCTACGATGACCTGCCCCCCCACCGGCGAGGATTCGTCCGGCAGTTCGACCTCGACGTCCATCGGCTCGAGCGCGCGCAACGTAACGGGTACCTCCGCGACCGGAACGCCGTCGAGTGATACCCGCAGCGTGTCGATGCTCCTTCCAAACGAGTGCGCCCTCACGCGGACCCCTCTCCGCGTGCGTGATACGTGCATCGCTCCTTCGCGGGAGGCGTCCGTCAGGCCGCCGAGTCGCTCGACCGGGAACCACGTCTCGGACCATCGATCCGTCGCGCCCGGACCGAAGCCTACTTCCGAAATCGGGTTCACTTCCTCACCGCGCGAATACTGCACCAGGAGACGGCCAGCCTGAAACTCGATGTACTGACCGTCGGTGTCGGTCAGGAGATCCTCCCAGATGCCGCCCTGACGCGACAGCGCCCAGAGCCAAAGCTTCTGACCCGGCATCTCCTCGTGCCGAGCCCAGTGACCGAAGCCGTAGTCGTCGTCGAGGTAGTATCCGCCGAAGAAGTCCTCGAGCTCGCCGACGACGTGAAACGATTTGTTGCCACCGAACCGGTTCTGGTCATACACGGAGAGGTCGCGACCCTGGTCGTCGACGGGCCAAGCGTGGCGCTCTCCCGGATGTCCGAGGTATGCGTTGCCAGGAATCGACATGACGAGATCGTCCTGGGCGAACGCGGCACCGGTCATCCAGTTGTAGTACGGCTGCTCGAGCGGAGTCGGGTTCTGCCACACGACGTTCGTCTCGAAGTACGCCCGATCCGCTGGGAGTCTCACCTCGACCCGCCACCGTGTGCGGGTTGGCAGATCCATCGCTCCGACGAAGACGCTCACGCTCCCATCGTCGTTCTCACGCGTCAGGTAATCGACCGGAGTCGCCGTGGCCGGTGTGTGACCGATCACGCCGAAGTTGAATTCGATCCCGCCCGAGGTCCACGGCCCGCGGAGCGCGATGTTGCGGAATTTCACGACCTCATTGCGGTAAATGAACTCGTGTCCCGTCTGTTTGACCCTCGCTCCCCAGACCTTCCCCCCGATCTGGGGCAGCACCCAGAGCTCGATGTGATCGTTCTCCAAATGAACGACCTTCCACTCCCTAGGCGTCGAGTCGTGCGCGTAGCCCGTGAACCGGTGGTACGGGTAGAGGCGGGTGTCGCGCACAAGGATCGGGACCGGATCCGGCTGGGAGAACGGATAGGTGTCCAGGGCGCGCAGCTCCTCCGAGATCCTCGCCCGAGGTTCCTGACCGTTGACCGACCCACCGCAGACCGCCAATCCGAAGAGCACCACAGCGACGAGCGCCACGCCGAGCAGAAGGCTGGAAGCAGGAACGCGCGCGCGCATACGTCCCATCCGGGTTGGGGGATCCATCATGATCGTGCGTCCGACCCTAGAGTGCGGGCCAGGAGAGGCAACCTCGGCCGCGCGCCAGGCGCACACAACCCCACTCCCGTCGAACGAGACGGGACCGGTTGCCCTGCATACATTACTGTATTACTATGTGGGAATATATAGACCGCCCCTGCGCATTTATTCGATGACCCAGCGACTCTCCTCGGACGTCCTCGCACTCGTTGCGGAGCGATTTCGCGTCCTCTCCGAGCCCACCCGTCTGGGCATCCTGAACGTACTGCTGGAGGGAGAGCGATCCGTCACGGATCTCGTCGACGAGACCGGGCTGAATCAGGCAAACGTCTCCAAACATCTCGGCATTCTCAGGGCTTCTGGGTACGTCGACCGACGAAAAGAAGGGCTCTACGCCTACTACAGCGTCGCAGACTCGTCCGTTGCGGAGCTGTGCGACATCATGTGCCGTAAGCTCGAGGCCGAGGCAGAAGAGCAAGCCGAGATGCTCGCGACCGGTACCTGATCCGATCACCACTCGAAACCCAAAAGACCATTCATGGATCTGCTCACTCGACCCTGGCCCTGGTACGTGGCCGGCCCGATCATCGGCCTAGCCGTCCCGCTGGTTTATCTCTACGCGGGTCGCAAATGGGGGATCTCTTCGACCTTCCGCGACGTTTGCGCGGCCACCCTCCCTCGGGACCTCGACTACTTCCGCTATTCGTGGCGCGCTCAGGGCGGATGGCGGCTCACGATGGCCCTCGGGCTGATCTTCGGGGGCTTCGTCGCGGGTGTCACGAGGTCGACCGACGTCGCGGTGTCCGAGGCCACGCGGGCCGACCTGACCGCACTCGGGATCACCGACTTCACCGGCCTCGTACCAGCCGAGCTCTTCGCGTGGAGCGCGCTCGGCACCGTTCCGGGGATCGTCCTGATCGTCGGCGGCGGTTTCCTCGTCGGGTTCGGTACTCGCTACGCGAACGGCTGCACTTCGGGGCACGCGATCTCGGGGCTCTCCGCCCTGCGGGTCACCTCCTTCGTAGCCGTACTGGGCTTCTTCGCGGGTGGGCTCATCGCGACGCACCTGCTTCTGCCGGTCCTGCTCGGGGGAGGGTCCTGATGGCCACCGGAACGGCGCAGTCCGCGGCTACACAGTCCTCCCTGGCGACGCGGCCGGAGCGTCTTTGGCCCTACGCGGTCATCGGAATCGTCCTCGGGATCGTCTTCACGAGGTCCGAAGTCGTCTCCTGGTTCCGCATTCAGGAGATGTTCCGCTTCCAGTCCTTCCACATGTACGGCATCATCGGCTCCGCCGTCGCGGTCGGAGCAGTCGGCGTGTGGCTCATCAAACGATTCGAGATCCGGTCCGTGACGAACCACCCCATGCGGATTCCGACCGACCGCTTTGAAGTTCCCGGCTACCAGTACTGGCTGGGCGGCACGGCCTTCGGGCTCGGGTGGGGCCTTCTAGGCGCTTGCCCGGGTCCCATCTACGTACTCATCGGCAACGGCGTGACCGTCATGTTCGTCGCCTTCCTCAGCGCCCTGGTCGGAGTCTGGACCTACGGCGCCATGCGCCACCGACTACCCCACAGCTGACGTCCACGTCCGGAGCCAAACATGTTCTTTCGACAGATTTTCGATCCCGAGCTCGCCCAATACGCCTACATCATCGGCTGCCAACGCACCGGTGAAGCGCTCGTCATCGATCCCGAGCGAGACATCGACCGCTACGTCGAGATCGCCGCAGAAGAGAGCCTGCGCATCGTCGCCGCGACCGAGACGCACATTCACGCGGACTTCCTTTCGGGTGTTCGCGAGTTCGCGGAGCAGCACGGCGTGAAGCTCTACCTCTCCGACGAGGGCGACGAGAACTGGAAATACAACTGGGCGAAGGGCAGCGCGTACGACGTGCACCTTCTCAAAGACAAAGACGTCTTCGAGATCGGTAACATCAGGATCCAAGCGCTGCACACGCCCGGGCATACACCAGAGCACATGAGCTTCCTCGTCACCGACCTGGGCGGGGGCGCTAACGAGCCGATCGGAATCGCATCCGGTGACTTCGTCTTCGTCGGCGACCTCGGCCGCCCCGACCTGCTGGAGACGGCAGCCGGCGTAACGGGGGCCCGCGAACCGTCAGCCCGTAAGCTGTTCGACTCGACCCGACGCTTCCTCCAGCTCGACGACCACCTTCAGGTATGGCCTGGACACGGCGCGGGGAGTGCCTGCGGAAAGGCGCTCGGCGCGGTTCCGCAATCGACGGTGGGCTACGAGCGTCGCTTCAACGCCTCGCTCTCCTTCGACGACGAGCAGGGCTTCGTCGACGCGATCTTGGACGGACAGCCCGAGCCGCCCCTCTATTTCGCCCGGATGAAGGACCTCAACAAGAACGGCGTGCCGGTGCTGGGTGACCTGCCTTCGCCCAAGGCATGCAGCATCGAGGAGCTCGTCGAGCGGGGCAGCTCGGACGACGCGGTCATCGTCGACACGCGCGCGGACCGGAAGGGCTTCATGGCCGGACACATTCCCGGCTCCCTGTACGCGCCCCTCGGGATCAACTTCGCGATGATCGTCGGGTCGTACGTCGACCCGTCGACGAAGATCTACCTCCTGGTAGATCACGCCGACATGGACGAGACCGTCCGCACGCTGGTCAGAATCGGGTACGACAACATCGCCGGATTCGCGCCCATTTCGGCGTTGACGGAGCGGGGGCTGTCGGAAGAGATCATCGAGCGTGTGGACTTCCACGACCTCCCGGAGGAGCTCGAGACGGATCGGTACACCATCCTGGATGTTCGGGGCGCGGCCGAATACGCGGGAGCGCACGTGCCGGGGGCGATCAACATCGCCCACACCCGTCTGGCGTCGCGAATCGACGAGATTCCCCGCGACAAGCCGGTGATGACCTACTGCCGATCGGGGAATCGGGCCTCCGCCGCGGCTGCGTTGCTCAAGCGTGAAGGGTTCGCGGTTACGCTCATCGACGGGATGTTCGACTCGTGGCCAGGATTGAAGGAGGCGATGAAGCGGACGGCCGCGGGCGTCGCCTGAGGGTGGTCCCGCTCGCCCGGAGCCTGGCGGGTCACGATCGGGAGGCGTTCGTCTCGGATCTGACCGCCGGCGCCACCGTGGGCGTCATGCTCATCCCGCAGGGGATGGCGTACGCGATGATCGCCGGGCTACCCCCGGTCTACGGGTTGTACGCAGCGCTGGTGCCGCTCGCGATCTACGCGCTGATGGGTACCTCTCGGCAGCTCGCGGTGGGTCCGGTCGCGATGGTGGCGCTCCTCGTCGCGGACGGGGTCGCGCCCCTCGCGGCCGGCCAGGCCGACCGGTACCTCATGCTGGCCGTCCTGCTTTCTGCCCTGGTCGGCGCGATCCAGCTAGGCATGGGGCTCCTGCGCGCCGGATTTCTCGTGAACCTCCTGTCCCACCCGGTTCTCGCCGGCTTCACCGCCGCGGCGGCGATCATCATCGGGACCAGTCAGCTCGGGGGACTGACCGGGCTCGACATCTCCAAAGGCCCCGTCCACCAAATGCTCGCGGCGGCCGTCGGGGAGTGGGGAAGCCTGGAGGCTTCCACCTTGACGGTGGGCCTCGGGGCGATTCTGGCCGGGCTCGCATTGAAGAGGTGGGCGCCGAAGCTGCCGGGTCCGATGATCGTCGTCGCCGTCGGCACGTTGGCATCGTGGGCCTTTTCCCTGTCGCGGCACGGGGTTCAGGTCGTAGGTGAGGTACCCTCGGGACTACCCATGCCCACCGTTCCGGGCTTATGGGGTGCGGCGGGCAATGCGGGCTTGGCACCCGGCGATTTCACGGCCCTCCTCCCGGTGGCCCTCGCGATCGCACTGGTCGGCTTCATGGAATCGATCGCGGTCGCCAAGGTCTACGCCTCTCGGTATCGATACGATATCGACCCCGATCAGGAGCTGAAGGCGCTCGGCTTGGCGAACATCGGCGGCGCGTTCGCGCAGGCCTTCCCCGTGACCGGGGGCTTCTCGCGGACCGCGGTCAACGCGCAGGCCGGGGCGCGATCTCAGCTCTCGTCGCTGGTGAGCGCCGGCGTGATCGCCGTTACCCTGCTCTTCCTCACTCCGTTGTTTTACCACCTCCCCAACGCGATTCTGGCGGCGATCATCGTGGTCGCGGTCGCCGGGTTGGTCGACGTGAAGGGGGCGAAAGCGCTGTGGCGCGTGGACAGGAGGGACTTCGCCCTCATGGTGGCCACGTTCACGGCGACGCTACTCCTCGGAATCGAAGAGGGCATCCTCGTCGGCGCGGCTCTCTCGGTCACGGTCCTGCTACAGCAGATCGCGCAACCGCACGTGGCACGGCTCGGACGCCTACCGGGGACCGATCATTTTCGAAACCTCGCCCGTCATTCCGATGCCCGGGTGGAAGAGGGCATGGCGATCCTGCGCGTGGACGCGTCGCTGTTTTACGGCAACGCAGAGGCTTTCCGCGACGAGGCCCGGCACGCCTTTGCCGACACGGAAACGGTAGACCCGAGTGGCACTCAACGCACGCTGATCCTCGACGCCTATCCCGTGAACCGGACCGACTCGACCGGATTGCACATGCTCCACGCGCTCCTCGACGAGATCCATGGTGCCGGGGGGCGCGTCTTTCTTTCAGGCGTCAAAGGTCCCCTGCACGACAAGCTCCTGGTCGGTGGGATCGTAGACCGGATCGGACCGGAGCATTTCTTCCCCGATGTCGCGTCGGCGGTGGAAGCGGCGTCGGGCCGGGAGCGGGTGGGGCCTCCTACAAGTGCCTCGGCCGCGATGTGACTTGTTCTCTTCGCTCGCGGTCAGGGAGTAGGGCCATCCGTTCAGATCGGAGCGAGCGGACGCTATAGTTTTTGTCTTGCCCAGTCATCACCCAACAGGAGAGGACCCCCATGGGAATCTTCAAATTCGTACGTGAAGCCGGGTCGAAGGTCGGGATCGGCGAGTCGCCGTCCAAGGCGGAGGCCGAGGCCGCGAAGGACGAGGAGCTGCACGAGCTTCGCGAAGGCAACAAGCTCCTGCGCTTCATCATGCAGATGGATCTCGGCGTCGAGAACCCGAAGGTGAAGTACGACGACGGCGTCGCCACAGTCACGGGAACCGCGCCGACCCAGAAGGTCCGCGAGAACGTCATCCTCGCCATCGGCAACTGTGCCGGCGTCGAGGCCGTCGACGACCGCATGGAGGTGAGGGAGGCAGCTCCGGAAGCCACCTTCTATACCGTCAAGAAGGGCGACACATTGGGCGCGATCGCCAAAGAGCACCTCGGATCCGCGAAGCGGTACACGGAGATCTTCGAGGCGAATCAGCCGCTGCTCAAGGATCCCAACCTGATCTATCCCGGCCAGGTGCTCCGCATTCCGGCCGAGTAATCAGTCACTCACCGCCACGTCCGTGGCACATCGAATCGAGGGACGAACACATGGCACACCATGACGTAGCGAAGATCATCGAGATCGTCGGCAGCTCGAAAGAGGGCTGGGCCCAAGCCGCCGACGCCGCCGTCCGTACGGCGAGCAAGAGCGTCAAGAACATCACCGGGGTGCAGGTCGGTGGGATGACCGCACAGGTCAATTCCGGCAAGATCTCGATGTACAAGACCACCGTGAAAATCGCCTTCGGCGTGGACGACTAGGAGCCGGATTCGATGAGCCAGAAGCCCGGATCGCTTTACCTCGGACAGATTCTCGACACCGAAACAGGCGAGCGAAGCGAGGAGCGTCTCGCGCTCGACAGTGATCGCCTCACGACCCACGGCGTAATCGTGGGCATGACCGGGTCCGGTAAGACCGGGCTCGGGATCGTCCTGATCGAGGAAATCCTGGCTTCTGGCATCCCCGCCCTCATTCTCGATCCGAAGGGCGACATGGGGAACCTCCTGCTCAACTTCCCCACCTTCGATCCTGCCGACTTCGAACCGTGGGTCGATGCAGGAGAGGCGAAACGGAAGGACCTGTCAGCGAGCGAGCTGGCGGCCCAGGAGGCCGCGAAGTGGAAGAAAGGACTGGCTGGCTCGGGGATCGACGCGGCGCGTATGCGCTCTCTGAAGGACGGCGTCGATATCCGGATCCTCACGCCCGGATCTACGGCCGGGATCCCCCTGAACATGGTCGGTGACCTGACCCCGCCGGATGTTTCATTCGACGAGCACGGAGAGACGATTCGAGACGAGATCGAGGGGCTCGTCTCCGGGCTGCTCGTGATGGCCGGGATCGAGGCCGATCCCCTGACGAGCCGCGAGCACATCCTGCTGTCGAACCTCATCGAGCACGGGTGGCAGGCGGGTCGGTCGTTGGACCTGCCCACCCTGCTGCTCCAAATCCAGAGCCCGCCCATGAGGAAGTTGGGTGTGTTCGAGCTCGACACCTTCTATCCGGAAAAGGACCGGATGAAATTGGCCATGCGCCTCAACGGGCTCATGGCTTCCCCGTCGTTCGCCGAGTGGATGGCCGGCGAGCCGCTGGACATCGGATCGTTGCTCAGAGCTCCGGACGGTCGGCCTCGGGCGAGTATCATCCACCTGGCACACCTCTCCGATTCGGAGCGGATGTTCGTCGTAACGCTCCTGCTCACCAAGTTCGTGACGTGGATGCGCAAGCTGCCGGGCACATCCGAGCTCAAGGCGCTCATCTACGCCGACGAGGTCATGGGCTTCGCGCCTCCGACCGCCGAGCCTCCGACCAAGCGGCCCATCCTCACGTTGTACAAGCAGGCTCGGGCGCACGGCGTGGGATTCGTCATGGCGACGCAGAACCCGGTGGACCTGGACTACAAGCTCATGTCGAACGCCGGCACGTGGATGGTGGGCCGCCTCCAAACGGAGCGCGACAAGGCCCGTATCATCGAGGGACTTCGGTCTGCCTCGGGCGAGATCGACATCTCCGCCTGGGACGCGCGCATCGGTGCGCTCGGCAAGCGTGAGTTCCTCCTGAAGAGCGCGAAGTCCGCGAAGCCGACGCTGTTCACCACCCGTTGGGCTATGTCGTACCTCCGCGGTCCGCTGACCCGGGCGGAGCTCCTCCGGCTCAAGCCGGAGGTCACGGACTTCGAGACGGTAACGAGCGCGGCGACGGAGGTGTCTGGCGCGCCGGCTGTCGAGGACGATGAGACGACCGTCCAACCCAAGGTCGCGTCGGGTGTCCAGGTGAAGTACCTCGACCCGGCGGCCACATGGAGCGACCAGTTCGGGGTCCGGGCGGGCGGTACCAGACTCGAGCCCGGACTCGCCACACGCATTCGCATGATCTTCGACGGAGTGGGCGACCTCCGACACGAAGAGGAATGGGAGGCGGTTGTCTTCCCGATCCGCGATCCCTTCGATGCCGACGACGCGGTGGCGGTGGATTTCGATGAGCGGGACTTCCGTGGACGCGCGCCGGACGACGCGCGGTACGCGCTTCCGGCCGCTCCAATCGATCGGTCGGCGTTCTTCGATGCCGCCGAAAAAGCGCTCGAAGAACGACTCTTTCGGGAAGAGACTTTGGAGCTCTACCGGAATCAAAAGCTCAAGCTCTACTCGAGGCCCGGAGAATCCGAAGACGACTTCCTTCAGCGATGCCTCGCGGCTGCGGAGGACCAAGCGGACTCTGACGCGGAGAAGATCCGCGACCGGTACGAGAAGAAGGTCGATACCGCGAAGAAGCGCCTCGCTCAGGCCGAGCGGCGTGTCCGCGAGCTCGACGTGGACGTGGGGCAGCGGACCCAGCAGGAGCTGATTTCGGGCGCCGGTCAGGTCCTCTCGATGTTCCTGGGAGGTCGTCGGCGGGTGAGCGGCATCTCGGGCATGGCGTCACGACGGTCGCAGACGCGACGCACGCAGGAGCGGCTGCGCAGCGCCACCGAAAAAGCGGACGAGTACGGAGCGACGATCGAGGAGCTCGAAGAAGAGCTGACCGAAGAGTTGGACGAGATCTGGGAGGAATGGAAGGAGAAGGCGGCCGAGGTCGAGCGCTTCGAGGTTTCCCTCGAGCGCACCGACGTCAGCCTCGACTCGATGATCCTCTTCTGGGCTCCGGTGGCCTGACGCACTCTACTGCTTGACCACTTCCTCCAGGAAGACCGAATTCGCCACTGCGACGACCCGGTCGCCTTGTTGGAGTAGGGTCTGGGTCGGGGTGATCGTCTTCAGCTCGCCGGACTCGCCGCGCACCTCCATCGTGCGGCCGATCTCGAAAGTCTTTCGTGCGTAGAAGCCCGCGAGGATGTTCCTGGTCAGGTCTCGGCTCCCGAGCCCGAAGGTGAGCCCGAACGCGAGCGCCATCCCGGCGAGGACAGCGGCCGTCACGACCTGAACGATTTCGGTGTCGATCTTCAGTTGGCTGACGGCCATGATCCCGAGCACGAACATCACGACGGCCGAGACGACTGAGCCCAACGAGCCCGCGAACTCGATCCCGGAGCTGGTCGCCGCTTCCGTAACCGCACGGCCGGCGAACTGCGCCGCCGTGCTCCCCAGCACCAAAATCAAGATGGCGGCCACGATGTTCGGCAGGTACGCCATGAAGGCGCCGATCGCGTCGGAGATCGCCGCGAGACCCATGGAGTCGGCGGCGGTCTTCGCGAAGAGTATCAGGAGCAGGTAGTAGACGATCCGCGGAACGACCTGATTCAGAGATTCGCGGATCCCCACTTTGGCCATCATCTGATCCAGACCCGCACGCTCTATGAGTGTGTCGAAGCGAAGGCGGGTCATGATGGCCCGGAGCACGCGCTCGGTGATCTTCGCGAACACGAGCGCGACGACGACGAGCACGAGCGCGAGAATCATCCGGGGCGTCCAAGCGATCACGGAGTCGATCATGCCCTGGTAGGTCACTAGCAACTGATCACGCACTTGGATCAGCATCGGTCCCCTCCTGTCGGTCCGCCGGACCGGTATCGAATAGTGAGTAGATCACCTTGACGAACTCGAGGAAGACCTCCCCGAGTCCCGTCCATCCCAGGGTCGCGAGATGCGAGCTCAGATCCCTCCGGCGCAACGCATTGAGGAGCCTGAATACGAACCCCTGCGGCGGCTCCGTGACGAAGTCCGCCAATTCGCCGATCGGATCGCCCATCTCCTCCGCGCCCAGCCCTTCGCCGAGCGCGGCTTCGTCATCGGCCATGACTCACTCCGCCACCTCGTCGGCTTGCGCCTCTCTGAACAGGGTGCGGAATTCCTCTCGACCTCGCTTGATGCGCATCTTGACGGCCGAGAGCCCGATCCCGAGCTGATCGGCGATCTCGTCGTAGGCCATCCCGTCCAAGTCTCGTAGCACGAGCGGGATCCTCAATGTCTCGGTCATGCGGAGGAGGACGGCCCCGACACGGCCCTGGGTATCCTGGTTGTCCAAAGCCCGCTCCACGGCGGGTGGCTGCCGCGCGGCGTTCTCGACCACGCCCGGGTCCACGTCCACGGTCTGCACCCGCTTCTTTGTCACGAAGTTGATGCAGTGATTGGACTTGATGCGCTTCACCCACGTCTCGAAGGACGCTCGCCCCTCGAAGCCCGCGAGCCCGAAGTACGCCTTCACGAATACCTCCTGTGCCAGATCTTCCGCGTCGCTTGGGGAGCCGGACAGGTAGCGGCAGTTCGTATAGACCTTCCGCTCGTACCTCCGCACGAGCTCCTCGAACGGCCTCGTGTCCCCCTCGGGCGCTTCACGCGCGAGGCGTACGAGATCCTCGTCCGACAGGCCTTGCTCGAAGGTCATCGCAGCAGACGTTCCCCTTTGCTTTCTCTCATGGACCCTCCTCGAGCGGGGAAAGTCACACGTGGGCCGTCGAATGCAAATCTGGAGGAGTGCCAGCCGGTCATGTGACTTTCTCGAAGGAGTTCGGTCTATGCCTCCGAATGACCGCGGCTCGGCGGCGGAGTGAACGACTCATTTCGCCACTGGATCGCACCTTCTGGAGAAAGCAATCCATGCTGAACGAGTTCAAGGAGTTCGCCGTGAAGGGCAACATGCTCGACATGGCGGTCGGAATCATCATCGGTGCCGCGTTCGGCACCGTGATCACGTCACTGGTCAACGACGTCCTCATGCCTCCGATCGGGCTGGCTATGGGCGGGGTCGACTTCACCGACCTCTTCGTGACACTGCAGACGGGAGCCACCCCGGGGCCGTACGCTACGTTGACCGCCGCTCAGGAAGCGGGCGCCGTAACGATCAACTACGGTCTCTTCGTGAACTCGATCGTCTCGTTCTTGATCGTCGCGTTCGCGGTTTTCATGGTCGTTCGGAATTTCAACAAGATGAAGCGCCAGCAAGAGGAGGCCCCCGCGGCACCGCCCGCCCCCTCCGCGGAAGAGACGCTCCTATCCGAGATCCGTGACCTATTGAAGACTCGGGCTTGAGGCCAGTCGAGCATGAACGAACTTATGACACTCGTCTGTCCCGACGACGCGAAGAGGCTGGAGGCGGCTGGCGTCGACTCCGTGGCCGAGCTCGCGCGGCGGAATCCGACGAATCTTGCGGCGCGGATCTTCGCGGGCGCCCCGGAAGGCGCCACACTGGGTCCCTCCGCACAAGCCGTCGCCGACTGGGTTCGGCGTGCCCGAACCACCACGGAAAGGAAGACAACTATGCGAAATGGATCGCGAGCGCTTCTTACGATCGCAGCGCTCATCATGGCAGTGACGACGCCAACGCAGGTGGACGCCCAATATGTCTGGGAGAACGCCACCGAGCTCAGCTTCGTCTCCACGGGCGGCAACGCCTCATCGAACACGCTCGGACTCAAGGCGCTCCTTTCGGGAAGCGACGATGTCAACTCGTTCCAGATTCAGCTCGGCGGGATTCGCGGAGAAACGAATTTCCGCATCCTGACGGCGACGGGCACGGCATCGAACTTCACCGTCAACGAGGACACCGACTCGCAGTTAACGGCGGAGAGCTACTTCGCCCGAAGCCGATACGACCGGTCGTTCGGCGTCGCGTACGGCTTCGGCGGGATTGGGTGGGATCGGAATACCTTCGCAGGTATTCAGAACCGCTACTCCGGTGTCGTGGGGCTCGGAAAGGCGTGGGTCGACGACGACGCGTCTCGCTTCAAGACGGACCTGGGCGTCACCTACACGATCCAGAAGGACGTGAGCCCGGTTCCCGGGGCCGATGACGGGTTCGGCGGACTGAGGCTGTCGGTCGAGGCTATGCGCCAACTGTCCCAGACGACCCAGTTCACGTCGATGCTGATCGCCGACGAGAATGTCGAAGATACGGAGGATTTCCGCGCTGACTGGACGAACGCGCTCTCGGTTTCGTTGTCCGACCGGCTCGCGCTCAAGACTTCCCTCCAG
>Ga0224512_10000175_pt1 | contig 69012 bp, 67 predicted proteins | sample SF_May12_sed_USG_4_FD_169103 | JGI IMG/M metagenome (GOLD analysis project Ga0224512, IMG submission 169103) | Sediment microbial communities from San Francisco Bay, California, United States - SF_May12_sed_USGS_13 | ecosystem: Environmental > Aquatic > Marine > Sediment | place: USA...
TCTCAGCCGCAACGGCGACGTCTCCGAGATGGAAATTCCTATGGGCGATGGCCTTGCCCCCCTTCATCTGAAGGCCGAAGGAGGCAAGGGTGCGTCGCGCGGCCAGAGAATCATCCTCAGCCTGCGCCCCGAAGATATCTCGCTGCATCTACAGCGGCCGGAAGGCGATTCCAGCGTCAATCTGATGGAAGCGGAGGTGATCGACACGGTTTACCTCGGCAACTTCCTCGACTGTCAGGTGAAGGTGGGGATGCACGAGGTGGGCATCCAGATCGACCACTTCGAGCGCCTCGCTCCTGCGCAGAAAGTGTTTCTCACTTTCCGACCCGAGCACGGTCTGTGTCTGACAGAATAAGCTGGCACAGCTTTCCGCTTTTCCTGCCTCGGTACTCGGATGGCACGAGGTAAAGAGATCAAGATAGCGGTACTCGCTGGTGACGGCATCGGGCCCGAGATTACCGCGGCGACCACCAAGGTACTACGGGCGGCGGCGGCAGCAGCCCGGCTTTCGATTGTGCTCAAGCCTGCCCTGATCGGCTGGGTTCCGTACAAGCGCTACAAGACGACATTGCCCGACGCGACGCTGGCGGCAATGCGGAACTGCGACGGCTGGATCGTCGGCCCGACCTATGCCGGGGAATACCCGAAGGACGACCCCTATCGGGGGCACCCCAACGGCTTCATCCGCAGGCATTTCAAGTTGTTTGCGAACGTCCGGCCCGTCGAGGCCTGGCCGCAACTCGATCCGCTGATCGAGGATCTCCGGATCACGGTGTTGCGAGAGAACACGGAAGGTTTCTACCCCGATCGTAACCTTGCCTGGGGATACGGGGAATTCAAGCCGCGCGACGACGTGGCGCTTGCGCTCCGCGTCATAACCGGGGAGGCGTGCCGTAGATTCGCGCACTTCGCATTCGAGTATGCGCAAGCAACGGGCGAGCGCCGCCTCGCGGTGATCCACAAGCGTACCGCTCTGCCCCAGACGGAGGGATTGTTCATCGGTGCCTTCGAGGCCTTGCGTGGCCGCTTCAGGAAGGTTTCGCTCGAGCTGGTCAGAATCGACACGTTCAGCTCGTCGTTTCCTCGCGACCCCGGCCGCTACCGTCTGGTCGCCACGACCAATCTGTTTGGCGACATCCTTTCGGATCAGGCATCGGGCCTGGCGGGGGGCGTCGGTCTGGCGCCGTCGTTGAACGCCGGGCGTGACCATGCCATGGCACAAGCCGTGCACGGAACTGCGCCGGACATTGCCGGCAAAGAAAGAGCCAATCCCGCCGCGTTGATACTCTCCACGGCGCTGCTGCTGCGCTGGGTCTATCAGAGGAGCCGGAACCGGGCGTGCAAAGACACGGCAGCGTTGATGGAGCGGGGTGTCAGGGCGGCCATTGCCGCGGGAACGGTCACACCCGACCTCGGGGGTAATGCATCAACGACGGCATTCGCCAATACCGTCATTTCCTCGTGCAAAAAGCGGTGAGCGGCATCAAGGGCAGCGCCAGGTTTGATTTAGGTCAAGAAGCGGAGCGAATGTTGGCACTACGCTAACCTGAAAACGACAAGGAGTGCCCTCGTGTTGATACGGAACCATATGAGCACGCCCGCAGTGACCGTCCGGTCGGACGCGGATTACAAGGCTGCCCTGAAAGTCATGCAGGAAAACGCATTGCACCACTTGCCGGTCGTGGATGCGGACGGCAAACTGGTCGGGATGGCCGCCGAGCGCGATCTTCTGCTCGCAGCGACACATTACCTGCAATCGGCGGTCGAAGTCGGAGACATCATGCATCGGGGCGTCGTGACAGTGACGTCGGAGATGTCAGTCGCAGAGGCGGCGACCCTGATGGTCGAGAAGCGCATCGGTGGGCTGCCGGTCCTGGACGGCGGCAAGCAACTGATCGGCATCATCACCGAGACGGACATGTTCAGGGCCCTCGTGAAATCACTGGACGAACCCAGAGCGGCCTGAGCGTACCGCAGGACGGCTGGCTGGCGGCGCGAAAACGCGTAGCGGCACCGGCGCTCCCGGACTCGGATTGCAGTTCCAGCGGCAGCGCTCGACGTTGAAGTCAAGTAAGGCTAAGTGCAGCGCTAGTTCGTTTTCTCCGCACTACGTGGTCCCGGGGTGCTTTACACTTCCGGGAGCTCATCTTTCTTTTCTTTGGTTATGAATCCACCAGTCATTGGAGTGATCGGCCTGGGCATCATGGGCGGTGCCATGGCCGAGGCCCTGCTCGAAAAAGGGTATAAGGTCGTCGGCCACGATATCGTCCCGGCTGCGCGCAGGCGGCTGGGCAAGGCTGGCGGACGTCCGCTGGCGTCCGGCGCGGCGGTGGCGAGAAGCGCCGACATCGTGATTACGTCGCTTGCGACGGTCGAGGCGCTCGAAGACGTGATCGGACAGCTGGCGATGGCCGGGCGGCCGCGGCGTCGCGCGAGACCTGTCGTGATCGAGACCAGTACGCTTCCGCTCGCCGACAAGGAACAGGCGCGGCGGCGGTTGCAGGCCGCGCGTATCTCAGCACTCGATTGCCCCATCAGCGGCACGGCGGTGCGGCTTAAGGAGCGGGCCTGGACGATCTTCGGAAGCGGGCCAAAAGCTGCTTTTGATCGCGTGCGGCCCGTGCTCCAGGTTTTCACCGATAAGGTTCCTTATTGTGGCGCGTTTGGAAATGGCAGCAAGATGAAGTTCGCGGTGAATCACCTGGTGGCGATCCTGAACGTAGCTACGGCCGAGTCGCTCGCCTTCGGGCGCAAGATGGGCCTCGACCCCCGTCAGCTCCTCGAGCTGTTCGGTCCCAGCCCGATCGTCGGCACCGGCGTCTACCGGCTGCGCGGAGCGATGATGGCGCGCCGCCGCTACCGGCCGCCAACGATGAAGGTCGAGGTGTGGCAGAAGGACATGCAAGTCATCGGCGACATGGCCAAGTCGGTGGATTGTCCGACGCCGCTTTTTACGGCGTGCGCGCCGCTTTACAGCGCGGCGATGGCGCAGGGTTATGCCCAAGCGGACACGGCCTCCGTTCACGAGGTGCTCGCGGTGATGGCAGGTATCGCTCGCCCGAAGCGGGGCCACGTTAAACGGTGAGCAGCCAGCGTTGACCACAGAACAGTTAACGGTGAACGAAGATGCATGACAATCTGAAGCTGGACATTTTCCCGCACATTTTCCCGAGGCCGTTCTTCGAGCGCGTGAAGGCGCAGGCCGAAGGCAACCCCGGCCTGGCATCGGTGTTGAAACGCTGGCTGGATATCCCGGTGCTCTGGGACCTCGATGCCCGGCTGCGCATGATGCGGCGCTTCAGGGGCTACAAGCAGGTCCTGACGCTGTCGTTACCGGCGATCGAATTTCTTGCCGGGCCCGAAGACTCACCAATGCTTGCGCGCCTCGCCAATGACGGCATGGCCGAGATCGTTGCCGCGTACCCGGAGCAGTTTCCGGCATTCGTCGCGTCCCTGCCCATGAACAACGTGCCAGCGGCGCTGGAGGAGATGGACCGCGCGATCGGCACGCTGGGGGCAAAAGGCGTCCAGGTCTTCACGCATGTCAACGGCAGGCCGCTCGATGAGCCGGAGTTCTTCCCGGTGTTCGAGCGTTGCGTGATGCAGTACGATTTGCCGATCTGGCTCCACCCGACGCGCACTTCAAAGTTCGCCGATTACGTCACCGAGAGCAAGTCTAAGTACGAGATCTGGTGGCTGTTCGGCTGGCCCTACGAGACCAGCGCGTGCATGGCCCGCATCGTTTTCTCCGGAATGCTCGACCGGCTGCCGCGGATGAAGGTCATTACCCATCACTGTGGCGCGATGGCGCCGTTTTTCGAGGGACGGCTCGGGCCGGGAATGGATCAGATGGGGGCGCGCACCTCCGATGAGGACTATGGTGGCCTCCTGAAGCGCATGTCAAAGCGCCCGATCGACTATTTTCGGATGTTCTATGCCGACACGTCTGTGAACGGATCGGCTTCGGCGATACGTTGCGGACTGGATTTCTTCGGCGCGAAACGGGTGCTGTTCGGTACCGATTGCCCCTTCGATCCGGAGGGTGGCCCCATGTTCATTCGCGAGACCATCCGCGCGATCGGGTCGCTGAAGCTGAAGCAGGCGGACGCCCGCAAGCTCTACTATGAGAACGCCCTGGGCATGATGCGGCTCGACTTGCCAATGTCGCGCCCGGCGAAATCCAGAAGCCGCCCGCATGCTCGCAGGAAACCGAAAGGCAGAACGTGACGACGGGGCGGTTGAGCGACGAGCCTCGAACGTATCCGCTGCGGGGTGAGTAGGTGCCATGGATGCCATTGAGAGCATAACGACAACGCCGGCGCTCACGTGCGTCACGTCGCTGGCGGACGGGCAGAAATTGCTCACGATGGACCGTTTCGTGCCCCATGTTTCCACGGTGCCGGCGAATCGCGGACGGGCCGTGGGTCTGCATTTGCGAGAAAAAGTCCTCGCTAGCACTCTCGATCGAAAGCGGGCAGCCAGTGCGCCGATCGTCCTCTTTATCCACGGCGGCTATTCGCCATCGGTGGTGGCCTACGACCTCGACTACCGGGACTACAGCTGGATGGGCCAGCTCGCGCGCGCCGGTTTCGACCTCTTTGCGATGACCCACACTGGCTACGGTGGTTCGCCGAAGCCGATGATGGACGATCCCTGCAACGTCGACCCGGCATATCAAGCGCAGCTCATTCCCAGGGTTCTGAACGATGCGTGTGCGCCGCGCTATCCATACAAGCTCATTTCCAGCCGCACGGAGTGGGATGAAATAGAGAGCGTCGTGGGATTTGTCATGGCCCTGCGGCAAGTGGACAGGATCAGCCTCGTCGGCTGGTCCACCGGGACGCCACGGGCGGGCGGATTTGCCGCTATGCATCCGGAGAAAGTGGACAAGCTCGTGCTGCTCGCTCCTAGCCCGTTCTTCCCGTCGGACACACCCCCCGACCCGATGCCGGAGCCGGGCGCGCCGGTGATCTTGCAAAGTCATGACATGCTCATGAATCAGCGCTGGCAGGACCATGTGCGCACAGCCGGCCAGGTCGAGCATCCGGAGATACGCGAGGTCATGTGGCGTGCGCTGATGGTCGAGGATGGACTGGGCGAGCAGTGGGGTCCCGACGGTGTGGGCGTCATGCGAGCGCCTAACCGGATGAATTACGGTTGGCGCGCCAACGCGGCGCGTCTCAGCGCGCCGACGCTTGTCATGCTGGGCGAGCACGACAACTACGAAAAGCGGCGCGACGCATGGGGCGGCCTGGCATCGGTGCACAAAGTGTTCGTGAAGATTGAGGGCGCATCTCACTTCGTGCAGTACGAGCGCGGCCGGCATGTGGTGCACCGGTTTACGGAAGAGTGGTTAAAAAGCGGCTGTATCGCAGATACGACACGCGCCGAATTCGCGGCGGACTGGGACGGCAAGCTCCGACGCCTCGATTAAACCGAGGTGCGCTGGGGCGAGCGGCGCCCAGAGGCTGTCCCGTCGGGGAGGCGAGAGCCGGCTGCCCGCGCGGCGACCTGTTAGGAAGCGCGGGATCTCTTGCCGGACATGCCGGCCGTCAGCGTGAACCGCAGGGCGTCCTCGATCGTCATGTCGAGCGGCTCGATCCGCGACCTGGGCAGATAGATTGTGTAGCCGCCAATCTGGTAGCTCATCGGGAGATAGACTCCGACGAGCGAATCGGACGCTCCGGACTTTAAGGACGCGCCGCTGACATCCGTGACCGTCACGAACCCGACCAGCCGGATCTGGTCCGTGAGCGACACCGCGACGACCTGCTGGAAGCCCTTTTCAGAATCCTTCTTGGAGAGGAAACCGGCGATATCGCGGATGCTTCCGTAGATGCTTTTGACCAAAGGAATCCGGTCGAGCAACGCATCGATGCGGGCCAAGAGCCGCCGCGTGATCCAGACGTTCATCAGGATCCCCGCGATGAAGATGAGCACAATGGCCAGCAAGATTCCCATCCCCGTCCAGTAATTCCCGTACGGGAACACGGATTGAATAAGGCCACCCAGGAAATTCTCCGCCGTGGCGGCAAGCCAGTAAAGCATCGCCAGCGTCAACGTGATGGGCAACGTAATGGCTAACCCCTGCAGAAAGATGCTCGAGACCGTTCTGGCTCGCTTTCTGGTTTTATGGCTCATGCCTGTCTCCTCTATATTCCTGTAGTACGCCGATCGAGCCGGCCATCTCGCTGCAACCACGGAGCGCAACACCGGGCAGGCGCGTCGCCGGAAGCGTCAATCTACCGCAACAGCGCAGGCTTGCACTATGCACGATGTCTGCCCGTGGACCATTCTCCGCCGAGGGCGATCGGTTTTCGTGCGATTGCCGGGCGCTAATCGATGAGCTACGATCAGCCGACCCGGATGAATGATGAATGGTAAATGGTGAATAACAAGCCTGAAACGTCGGCGCGAACCGAAAAAATGGAAGCAAGTCCTCCGCGGGATGCGAGGCGAGGCTATCCCGACCTGCACGAGCACCTCGAAGAGCTGAAGAAGCGAGGGCTGCTCTTGACCATCGAGCGGCCGATCGACAAGGACGCCGAGCTGCATCCGCTCGTCCGCTGGCAGTACGTGGGTGGTGTCGAGGAGCACGAACGCAAGGCGTTTCTTTTCACCAACGTCGTGGACGGCCGCGGACGCCAATACCGTTTCCCGGTCGTGGTCGGCGCTTTCGCCGGCAATCGCGAGATCTATTGCATCGGCATGCGCACACCGGCCGAAGAGGTGCAGCACAAATGGGATCATGCGATCGCCAACCCGCTGCCGCCCCGAATCGTTGAAAGCGCCCCTTGCCAAGAGGTTGTCATCGTTGGCGAGGCGCTGAAGGGGGAGGGCAACGGGCTCGATTCCCTGCCGATTCCGATCTCGACCCCGGGCTACGACAGTGCGCCCACGCTGACCGCGACCAACGTCATTACCAAGGACCCTGACACGGGCGTGCAAAATCACGGCACTTACCGGGCCGGGCTGAAAGCGCCGGACCGTTGCGTGATCCGCATGGCGACCCGGGTGGGTGGTGCGGGCGGCTACCAGTATTACCTCAAGCATCAGAAGCGCGGCGACAAGACCATGCCGTGCGCGATCGTGCTCGGCGCGCCGCCGAGCGTCGCCTTCGTGGCGCCGATGAAGCTACCGATCGGGCTCGACGAAATCGGCGTGGCGGGCGCTGTCGTGGGCCAGCCGATCAACGTTGTGCGCGCGAAAAGCGTCGATCTGCTGGTGCCCGCGGAGGCGGAGATCGTGATCGAAGGCCTGATCGACACTGAGTACCTGGAACCCGAAGGCCCGTTCGGTGAATCTCACGGCCACATCGCGCTCGAAGAGTTCAACATGCCCATGCACGTGACGGCGATCACGCATCGCAAGAACGCCATCGTTGCTTCATACATCAGCCAGGTGACACCAAGTGAGTCGAGCGCCATTAAACGGGTGTCATATGAGCCGATGTTCCTGTCCCATTTGCGCAATACCCTGGGCGTGAGGGGCGTTAAACGCGTGACGCTGCACGAGCGTATGACCGCACTGCGCCGTATCGTTCTCGTCACGGTGGAAAAGGGCACCCCGCGCACGGAAATCTGGCGCGCTCTTACGGGTGCCGCGAGCTTCAAGGCGGATTGCGGGAAGATCTGCATCGCCATCAACGAGGACATTGACCCGGACAACTCGGATGCCGTGTTCTGGGCGATCGCCTTTCGCATGAATCCGGTGAACGACCTTCAAGTGCTGGACTATCGCAGCCCCGGTCACGGCCCCGAGCGGGAGCATGAGGCGGAGCGGGGAGATGCGACGTTGCTGATGGACGCGACCATGAAGGAAGAACTGCCGCCGCTCGCGCTGCCGAGGCAGGAGTACATGGAGCGCGCCCGCAAAGTATGGGAAGAGCTCGGGTTGCCGAAGCTGCGTGCGCAATCTCCGTGGTTTGGCGCGTTGCAAGGCGACTGGCTTCCGCAGTGGGAGGAAGCAGCAAAGCGTGCCGCCGCAGGCGGCTATCTCGAGAACGGCCGGGCGAGCGAGAAGCTCAGGCGCAAAGGTCTCAAGCCCGAGACCAAGTTCCGGCCCGATGCAGAGTGATGAGAACTGGTGATGAGAACTGGTGATGGGAAATGGTGATGAAAGGCGCTAGCAACACGGAGGAATAAGCGTCGCCCCATCACCATTTTTCATCACCATTAATCATCACCATCTTTCATTACTTCTATCAGCCTGGAAGCTGTCGCAGCAACGCCATCATCGTCTCTCCGATTCTTTCCCGGATGACCAGGTCGGCAACATCATCCAGCGGCGTCTCCTGATTGTTCAAGATGACCAGCGGCGCGCCCGCCTGCTTGGCGAACCGCGGGAACGAAGCTGCCGGCTCGACCACCAGCGACGAGCCGATCGAAACGAAGAGATCCGCGTGCAGGGCTGCCTCCATCGCGAGGCGCATCTCGTTCTCCGGCATTCCCTGTCCGAACGAGATGGTGCTGGTCTTGATGGGGCCGCGGCACACATCGCATTCCGGGGCCTCGTCTCCTTTTTCGACCCGCTCGACGATGGCCGAGGTCGGCCATTCCTTGCTGCAATGCTGGCAAGCTGAACGGCGGTTGGTGCCATGCAGCTCGATGACACTGCTACTGCCGGCGTCGTGGTGGATGCCGTCTATGTTCTGCGTAATGACGGTGGCGATGTGTCCGCGGCGTTCGAGCTCGGCGATAACGAGATGTCCGTCGTTGGGACGGGCATCGGCGCAGCGACGGAACATCCGCGCGCCGCGCTCCCACGCTCGAACTCGTGCATCCCTGTCGGCCATGAATTCCTGATAGTAGACCGGCGTTTCCGTGGTCCAGACGCCCTGCGGTCCGCGAAAATCCGGAATGCCGCTCTCCGTGCTGATGCCGGCGCCGGTGAACGCCACGCCGCGCTGGGCCGAGCGCATGAGCTCCGCGAAACGGGTGAGTTCACTCATCAATCACGAAGGTCGTTCAGAAATAAAAACACAATAGGAGCCGCAGATGAACGCAGATAAACACAGATCCATATATACAAGAAACAGAACACCAAGAACAGAACCCTTAGCCGCCAATGCGCGCCGATCAATGATTGTGAATCGTGAATCGACCACTGTTTCGAGGATACTACTTCTCTTGGCGGCCTTGGCGTCTTGGCAGTTCAAATTGTGATCTTATCTGCGTTCATATGCGGCTAAGGGGTTCTTGGTGTTTGTTATACCCAGCAGCCATGTCACGTGAGTCCCCGTGTCAACGCCGCTTGATTCCTGCGGCCTTGACGACTCGCGCCCATTTTGCGCGCTCAGACCTGATCGTTTTACAAAACTGCACTGCCATCGTGCCTTCGCGCCGGTGGGGCCGCCGCGCTAGTGTAGTCGCATGTCTATGCAAAGCATTATATCGGACAGGATTGCGGCGAGAGCATGGTTGCGGCGCTCATCCTGATGATCTACGATCACTGCCCTGTTGGCGCTGGCATGGACCACGAGATGCGCTTCGTGTCTCAAGTGATCGGCAGTTTATCCGGAACACGAGGCGGGCGGTTACCCGTCACGGATCACCAATCATAAGGCACGAAACTCCATGAAAATTCTGATCTTTGGCGCTGGCGCGATTGGCGGCTATCTCGGCGGCATAGTCACGATCGCACGCGCGGACGTCACGCTCGTGGCGCGCGGTGCGCAGTTGGAGGCTTTGGCAAGCGGGGACCTCGTGCTCGAGAGTGCCAAGACTGGGCGCTCCATTTCTGCGCGCGTGCGCGTCTGCAAGCAAGGCGAGGAGAAGCCGCCCTATGATCTCATCTTCGTCGGGCTGAAGGCGCACCACCTGGCCGGCACCGCGAAGCACATCGCCGGGCTGTGCTCGTCGAGTGGAACGATCGTCCTGCCGCAGAACGGGATTCCCTGGTGGTATTTCGAGAAGCTCGATCATCCGTTGCGTGGCACAAGGCTTCCGTCCCTGGATCCCGATGGCGAACTCGCGAAGGCGTTTTCGATTGATTCTCTGGTCGGCGGTGTCGCGTACCGGCCCGCGGACCTGGTCAGGCCGGGGCACATCCGCTTCGCCGATCAGCCGACCGACCGCCTCGTCATCGGCGAGCTGGACAACAAGCTCACTCCGCGCTTGCAGGAAATCGCATCCATTATCGAGCCGGCGGGCTGGCCAGTGGTGACGACCGACAATATCCGCGGCTTCAAGTGGAGCAAGCAGATGTCGAATGCCGTCTTCAACCCGCTTGGAGCGATTACCCAGTCAACGGCATTGGACGCTGTGTGCTACCCGCCGACGCGGCGTGTGGCGATCGATATGTTGAACGAGGTCTTCGCGGTTGCCGGTTCGGTCGGCGTGGTGCCGGAGATGACGCCGGGGCGCATGCTCGACTACACCCAGAAGCGTGTGAGCATGGCGTCCTCGACGCTGCAGGACGTGCTCACCGGTCGCGAGCTCGAGCTCGACGCGCTCGTGACTGCGGTCATCGACATCGCCCGGCTGACGAAAACGCCGGTGCCCACGCTGGAGACAGTGGCCGCCTGCGCCGCGCTGCTTAATCGCCGGATCGTCGAAGACCGCGTGGCGATCGTGCCGCGGCCGGTGCAAGGCTAACCGGGAAGCCGCGCACAGGGGGGTCTGGAATTGGCTACCTGTTGCATCGCTTCCGACCTGGAGATGGCAGCGGCTCATTCCCCACACGCGGTTGCTCGTGCTGCCGGGCGACTCCTATCACGTCGCGGCAAGCGATGCCGACCGGTGCGCGGGAGACGCTGGAATTCATCCGGCAAGTTGCGCCACCGGTTTAGGCCTTAGAGCGCGTAACAAGAACCAACAACTATTAGCCGCAGATAAACGCAGACGAATCACCGTTCACGGAAGGGGAGCCAACCTATGAAACTGGCCTTTATCGTTCACAACGAGTATTTCACGCGCAGGGTAATGGGGCTGCTGAAGGATGCCGGTATCGATTACTACACGCGCTGGGACCATGCGCAGGGAAAAGGCCACGGCACAGAACCGCATGTCGGCAGCGGAGGATTTTCCAGCATGAATGCCGTTTTGATGATCGGATTCCCGGAAGAGCCGCCGCTCTCGACGTTGATCAGGGGAATCACCGCGGCGAACGAGGAGATCACTCGCGATGCCGACAAGATCCGTCTTTTTCAGTTGCCGCTGGAACGCATCGTGTGAGGCGGCTGGCGTGCCCTGAGGGCGCAGGAAAATTCCGGGCAGGGAAACAAAAAAAGGGCCTGCGATGTCGCAGGCCCGAGACACATGAAGCGCTTCTGATTGTCATGTCCTTTGGTGACTTGAGCCCCCGGAGCTAAAGTCGTAACTCCACGTCCCCGCTTGTTCTTGCAGCGTTCGAGAGTATTGATACCACGGCCCGTGGAATTGGTAAGTGAAGCCCGTCACGTCGCGCGGCTCGCGAGCGGTCCGGGAACGGTGTAAAAAACTCTTTTTAAATCATAGGGATGATTTGCAGGTCCGAGGCGCCGGCGGGCGTGGCGCAGTGTCTGGTGGTGATAGGTCACAGGCCAATCGTCAAAGGCGTGGCTGCCGGCCAGGGCCGGCGTGCGCGGACGCCGTGGCCCGAGAGAGCGCGCGCCGGATAGAATGGATCCGCGCGACCGGCGTTGGCGTTTTTCGCAAGATCGCTGATTTGATACGGAGGAGTGAGATGGCTGAGAAATCGGGGCTCGTGCGCAACCCGGAGGGGGAGTTGGTCATCAAGGGCGGCGACCGCGTGAAACCTTATGGAGCTGCCTGAGGAGCTGAAGCCGGGTCTGACTGGCCTCGCCGAGATTGTCGTGGGCACGCGCGACACGGCGCCGCATGTTGGCAGCGGCAAGATCGGCGTGCTTGCCACGCCGATCATGGTCAATCTCATGGAGGCCGCCGCGCTGCAGGCGGTCGAGAAATTCATGCCGCCGGGCTATCAGACCGTCGGGACGCGTCTGGATGTGAAGCATTTTGCGGCGACACCCGTTGGCCTCCGGGTGCGGGCGGAGGCGAAGCTCGTCAAGGTGGACGGGCGCACGCTCACGTTCCGGATCCAGGCCGCGGACGAGCGCGAGCCGATCGGGGAAGGCGATCACGAGCGCCTCATCATCAACGTCGAGCGCTTTGACCAGCGCATGCAGAAGAAGCTTTCAAAATCGTGACGAGTGACGAGTGACAGGTGACCGGTGTAATTGGCTGTTGGCGGCGGTAATCGGCTGCGTTGCGTTGGTGGCGCTGGCGTGGGGCGCGGACGAGCCCGGCGCGCGGGCGCTGCACGAGCAGCAGATGATGCGGCAGCAGCAGCAGGACACCCTGCAGCTTCGCATGCAGCAGCAGCAACGCAGCCTGCAATCTCCGCCCGCTGGTGCGCGAGAGGGCGAGGCGCTCGAGCGGCTGCAGATCAACCAGCAGCAGCGGCAGCAGCAGCTCCATTACCGGCAGAACATCGAGCCGCCAACGGCCCATCCCGACGATGATGCGGGCGCGCGGCGCACGAAAGCGGAGCTGGAGCGACAGCGGGCGCAACGGCAGGGCGAGCGGCAGCTGCAGCGTTTCGACTCCGAGCTGCAGCAACGCGTCGAGAGCGGGCGGGGGGAGAAAGCCCGCGGCGAAATCCGTCCACCTGAGCCCCCTGCAACGCTGCAGTGATCGTCGAAGAGCAGCCGATGAGCGGCTAGGAGTTTGTCGGACTTGGCCCCGACAAACTCCTACGGACTGTTAAGTCCGACGGGCTGCTAGGCCTCGGATCTGCTGACGGCGGTAACGAGGCTGAGGGTGCGACGCCGCTGTTCAGCGCTGCTTATTTATCGTCTATCGGCATCAGGCGGCGACTCGGGCAGGGCCTCGCGTTCGATCACCTTGTATTCGGTAGTCACGAATTCACGGTCGGCTGCCTTTTTCAACTGCCGCTTGAACCACCACAAGCGCAGCAATACCACGCCGGCAAGGATAGCACCCGCCACGGCTGCGGCAGCCAGGAAGAAGAAACCCAGCACCACGAGCGCGAGCGCCAAAATCGCATAAAGGATGCGCTCCAGCAGGCTGCGCTGACGAACGTTGAAGTGGACGGTGGGCATGTCGAGGTCGTGTCGGGGTGAAATCCTGGGTTGGACAAGATTCCCGGAGCCGGGTTCAGGATTCGACGCCGGAGCTTTTGATGACGACGCCGCCCGACTTTTCATCGTGCTCGAGCGTAAGCAGCTTGCGCGCCTCGGCTTCGTCGAGCAGCTTGCTGAAGGATCGAAAGCCATAGTAGGACTCGTTGAAGCCCGGCTTTCGGCGTTTGAGCGCCTGCTTGACCATCGAGCCCCAGATCCGGTCCTCCGCGCCCCGTTCTGTAGATAGTGCTTCCACGGTTTCCATCACCAAGTCGAGCGCCTCCTGTTTCTTGTCGGCGCTGCCCGCTGGGGCCTTGGCGGATTCCGCGTGGCCAGCGGTTTCCTTCCGGCGGGCCTGCTTCTTCGGTTTCTCGCGGACGAGGTCGTCGTAGTAGATGAACTCGTCGCAGTTGGAGACGAGCAGATCGGAGGAAGATTTCTTGACGCCGACGCCGATGACCGTCTTGTTGTTCTCGCGCAGTTTGCTCACGAGGGGGGAGAAATCGGAATCGCCGCTGATGATGACGAAGGTGTCGACGTGCGATTTGGTATAGCAGAGGTCGAGGGCATCTACCACCATGCGGATGTCGGCGGAGTTCTTGCCCGACAGGCGGCGGTGCGGGATCTCGATGAGCTCGAAGGCAGCCTCGTGCATGGCCTTCTTGAAGTCACGGTAACGGTCCCAGTCGCAATAGGCCTTCTTGACCACAATGTCGCCCTTGAGCAGCAAGCGCTCGAGCACCTTTCTGATGTCGAAGTCGGCGTAGCGCGCCTCGCGCACCCCGAGGGCAACGTTCTCGAAGTCGCAGAACAGCGCCATGTTCTCGGTATCCAGTTTGGCGGCCATGTTTCTTATCCCGTCAGTAATCGCGAACGAGTTATGAAGAATGAGGCACGAGCAGATGGGCCGGGCCTCGCCCGATGGCCGGCCGCAGCCTCAACTGCTTTCACCCGGCATTGTGACGCCGCGGCGGGGATCTGTCGATTTCCGGGCCGGATGCGAGGCGATGGGCCCACCGCGTGGTCTCCGGCAGGCGATAGCGCGTCACGCACGCCAGGGTGCACGCCACCGCAGTGTCGAGGCTCACGCAGTGCCCGACTGATACGAAGATCGGCTTGACGTGTGCGCGCGAGCGCAGCACGGCGCCAATGATCTCGCCGTCGTCCCGGAGCGGCGTCCATGAACCCCGGCGCAGCGGTGGTTCGCGGGAGGTGCCGATGAGCCGGCTTTTGGCGACTCCGATCGTGGGAAAACCGGCCACAAGACCCAGATGGCTCGCTAGGCCGCAGCGGCGCGGGTGCGCGAGACCCTGCCCGTCGCAAAGCACGAGGTCGGGGCGCACCGTCAGCCGGGAGAGAGCAACGAGGAGCGCGGGAATTTCACGGAATGAGAGCAGGCCCGGTACATAGGGAAAGCGGGTGGGCTGCCGTATCACCGCCCAGTCGGCAAGCTCGAGCGCCGGGAATGTCAGCACGGCCACGGCGGCGCGTGTGACACGGCCCCCACCTTCAAATCCGACGTCGGTGCCGGCGACATGGTGCACGCGGCCCAGGCGATTTCTGGTGACGACCTTTGTTCGCAGACGCGACTGTAGGGCGATTGCTTCCCGCGGCGTAATTTCCCAGGAGTGAATGTGTTTTTCCATCGGCTTGCAGGCGCCAAGACCTTGCGGTCTCCGTTGGTGGCAAGGATACTATGACCCATGAGCGACGAGGTGTTCGAGAGCCTGCGCAACCGAATGATGGCGGAAATAGCGGCGGAGGCCGCGTTCACCGCGGAGCACACCGGAATCGCTGTCTTCAGCGAGCGCGTGATGCGCGTGATTGGAAACATGCCTCGGCACGAGTTCATCCCGGTCGAGCTCCAGCCCTACGCTTACCTCAACCGCCCGCTCCCGATCGGTTACGAGAAGACGGTGTCGCAGCCGTTCATCGTGGCGTTGATGACCGATTTACTCGATCTTCAGGCTGACGACGTGGTCTTGGAGGTTGGCGCCGGCGCCGGCTACCAGGCGGCCATACTTGCCGAGCTTGCGCAGCGCGTCTATAGCGTGGATATCATCGAAGAGCTCGCGCTGGGCGCCGATCGCAGGCTCAAACGTCTGGGCTATGAGAACGTGCAGATCAAGATCACGAATGGCTATTACGGCTGGCCGGAGCATGGGCCGTACGACAAGATCATGGTCACGGCTGCCACCGAGCTGATACCGCCGCCGCTGCTGGCGCAATTGAAACCAGGCGGCCGTCTGGTCGTTCCCACCGGCATCCCCGAAAAGCAGACACTGACGCTGGTCGAAAAATCGGCCACGCGCGGCCTCGCCGCGCGCGACATCCTGCCGGTTCGCTTCTCCGAGCTAGAGGATCCGGGGGAGACGGCCGGCGTCGCCTGACTTCTGTGACCCGTCACCGGTCACTGACTCATGCCGTTCTCATACTACAATCGACTGACGGCGCGGCAACAGCTCATCTACCGCAAGAGCGACGCGATCGAATCGGTGAACCTGCCGCACGCCGCGCCGCTCGTGTCGGCGACCGTGCAGATCGCGCGAGCCCTTTCGGCGGCGGACCGTCTGGCGACGCAGGCCGCCTGTCAGGCATTGGTGGACGCGCTCACCTCACGACTCGGCGTGCCGGCAGTCTGCGTCTGGGTGCTCGCGAAGCGGCCGGAACTGCGGGACGGCGAGCTGCACGGTCTCTACGAGCCTGCGGAGCGCGGAACGCCAGTTCGCATCTCGGTATGGATGCGAACTGCCCGACGCAAACAGGTGGTCGCGTTCCGGACGTTTCTACGAACGCTGTTGCACGAGTTCTGCCACCACCTCGACTATGAGTGCTACAAGCTTCACGACTCGTTTCACACGGAGGGCTTCTACAAGCGCGAGTCGAGCCTCCTCAAGCAGCTCCTGCCCCTTGACAGACTCGTGAGCGGTGACCCGTGACCCGTGACGGGTCACAAGCGGCTCTCATTGCTCATTACTCATTACCCATCAGGGCCGTATAATCGGCTTCCGTGTCAAGACATACCCGGACATTGGCGGTGCTGTTCGCCGACATCACCGACAGCACCAGCCTCTACCAGAAACTCGGCGACGTCGCGGCGCGCAATATCGTCAACGCCTGCCTGGGCGCGATGAGTGGCGTGCTGTTGCGCCATGAGGGCCGGCTGGTCAAAACGATCGGTGACGAGGTCATGTGTGTATTCCCGAGCGCCGACCTCGCCGTGCTGGCGGCGAGCGAAATGCAGTCCCTGGTCGCATCGACCAAGCCGGGCAACTACCCGGTCAAAATCCATATCGGGCTTCACTTCGGATCCGTGCTGGTTGATGAGGGCGACGTCTTCGGCGACACCGTCAACGTCGCCGCCTATCTCACTGCGGTAGCAACGGCCGAGCAGATCCTGACCACGGCATCAACAGAGCAGTGCCTTTCGGCAGCCCTCAGGTCACTGGTAAGGCCGATTTTTCACACCGTGCTGAAGGGCAGCGACGAGGAGTCAACCGTGTACCAGGTGCTGTGGCGTACCGATAACCTGGAGCTCACCGACGTTAACCTGCATTCGAGCAAGACGATTCCCGGCGACACGGGAAGCCTGCTGCTGACCCTGGATGAGGAGCGCGTGCGGGTGGATCAATGGCGCCCTGGCATCGTCATAGGGCGCTCGCAGGAGTGCGACCTTGTGGTGACCGACCGGTTTGCCTCGCGCGAGCACCTGTCGATCAAGCTGGTTCGTACGCATTTCTACCTTTTCGATCACAGCATCAATGGGTCGTTCGTGTCGCTCGAGAGCGGAGAGGAAGTGCACGTGCTGCGCCGCGAAATGCCGCTCGATGGCACGGGACAGATCTGCGTCGGGCGCAGCCGCGGCGAGCGCCCGGGCAAGCTGATTACGTTTGCGCGCGACCGGCGCTCGATGTTCAGAATCTAACCGTGTGTCTCCAGTCGGCCTGAAAAAACCCGCGCGCTCAGAAAGATCATTAACCACGGAATCACACGGAATTACACGGACGAAGATCTGAAGCGGAAGGTGCGGTTACGTGGAACAATAATTTCCGTGTGCTTCCGTGGCCGTGTTGTTTTTGAAATAAGTTTTGGCGAATGGCGGCGGGTCAGTCCAATCCCTCGGCCAACTCGCGCGTCACCTCCAGCCCGTTGCGCGCGGCCTTGCGCGCCTGTTCCGGACTTTCCTTGCCGAGCGGTTTTGCGGCGACATACTCGTACATGTCGGTCGCCCCTTCGAAGATGCGCCGGGTCATGCCGAGCTCGCCGAAGGTCTTGGCAATTTCCTGCATTTCCGGAACCCAGCGATAGGCTTTGGGTGGCATGATCGCAATGTTTCTCAGTTGCCACTCGAAAACGTCGTTGCGGCTCTCGCGCAATTCCTTTTCCAGCGCTTGCTCGACCCCGAGCTTTCGTGCGGCCACGAGCAGTTCAATTGCCAGGGCGGTCGTGCCCTTGGTCATGGCGGCGTAGCACATCTTGGTCCCGGAAGCATCGCCGACCCGCTCGGACAGCACGCGAACCAGCAGGTTGGGATGCTGAATTTGATCGAACAGGGTGGCGTGCGGACCGGAGACGTAAAGGCGCGGGCGGTCTTTCTCGCCACGCGGGGGCGGACCAATGATGCCCCCGTCTATGAACATGCCGCCGGCCGCGCTTATGACGCCATCCATATCGCGCGCTGTCTGCGGTGAGACGGCATTCAGATCCGCGTACGCAATCTTCCGCCCGGATGCCTTAATAGCGGCCCCGGCGTCGCGGGCGACAGAGAGGGCTTCACCGGGATTGAGGACCGAGATGATCATGTCGCACGTTGCCACCAACTTTTCGAGCGAGCCGCAGTCGGTAAGTCCCGCCTCGCGCGCGAGCCGCTGTGTGCGCTCGCTGCGCCCCGCCAGGGCGGTATAGACCTCCAGCCCGCTTTCCTTAAGGCGCGTAGCGATTGCCTGCCCCATGTCGCCAGGGCTCACCACGCCAATCTTCCCGAGTTGCATGCGTCTGCTCCTTTCGCTGCGGCTCCGGCTGCCCAGAATGTGGGGACGTTCCGGATCGATAAGATAGAATACGCCGTTTTGCTCTGGCCCGCGCCACGATACTGCGACCCGAATGGCAGTTTATCTTATCCTGTTTCTCGCGCTGCTCAATTTCACCGCGTTCATGGGTTGTCGCGTTCTGATGTCGTTGTTCGCGATCGAGCTGGGCGCGTCCACGGCGGCGATCGGTGTGCTCATTTCTCTCTTCGCCTTGTTCCCGTTCCTGCTCTCGGTTTACGCGGGCAAGCTCATCGACCGCTTCGGCAGCCACCTTCCCGCGCAGCTGGGAACGGCGACGTCGGCTCTGGCCTTTTCAATCCCATGGCTTTTCCCCTCGCTGCCGGCGCTCTATCTCTCGGCCGCGGTTATCGGGCTTTCGTTTGTCTTTATCAGCCTCGCGATCCAGAACCTCTCGGCGACAGCGCGTGACCCCGACGTGCGCGCGCGCAACGTGAGCCTCGTGAGCCTCGGGTTCGCGCTGTCGGGCTTGTTCGGACCGCTGCTGACGGGTTACGTCATCGACCATCACGGGCACGTGTTTGCCTACTTCCTGCTGACCGTGCTCGCCATCGCGGCAACCATCGGGTGGTTGGCTAGCCGGCGTTTCGTCGCTGACTCGCATGCGCGGGGCGCGGCCGCAGCGCCGACCGATATGCGCGAGCTGCTCAAGCTTCCGCATCTGCGTCGCACAGTCGTCGTAAGCGGCCTGGTGGTGGCAGGAGTCGATCTTTACAACTTTTACATGCCGATCTACGGGCACTCGGTCGGCCTTTCGGCGACCATGATCGGTGTTGTCTTTAGCGCGAACTCGCTGGCGGTTCTGATCGTGCGCGTGCTGCTCCCGTGGCTCACGCGGCGCCTCGGTGAAGATCGCGTCATGAGCTATTCCATGTACCTCGCCGGAGCGGCGTTCCTGCTGATACCGATGTTCAAGGAGGTGCCTGCGCTGATGCTGCTCGCGTTCATGCTCGGTCTGGGGCTGGGCTGTGGCCAACCGCTGTCGATGCTCATGACCTACAACCGCGCGCCGGCGGGGCGCTCCGGCGAGGCGTTTGGTGTGCGATTCGCGGTGGTGAACTTCACGCATATGGCGATTCCGCTTGCCTTCGGCACGCTCGGATCAGCGCTTGGCGTCATTGCGGTGTTCTTCTCGAACGCCGCGTTGATGTTCGGCGGCGGCTTTGTCAATGCCCGGGGAGCCAGGGCCAGGGGCTGACATGGCGTTCTATCTCATCCTCCTGGTCACGCTGCTCAATCACATCAGCTTCAAGGGCAGCAAGATTCTGATCACTCTGTTTGCGATCGACCTCGGGGCGACACCGATGACGATCGGAGTGCTGTTCGCGATGTATTCGGTCTTCCCGGTGTTTCTGTCCGTTTACGCCGGCAAGGTGTCCGACCGTCTCGGTTTCCGTCTGCCCATGATTTTTGGCTCCATAGGGCTGCTGTGCGGGCTGCTCCTGCCGTACTTCGTGCCCAATGTCACCGCGCTGTTCTTTTCGGCGACGCTGATCGGGATGTGTTACATCTTCTACATCGTTTCCGTGCAGCACCTCATCGGCTCGATCGGGGAAGGGGTCGCCCGCACGCGAAATTACAGCATCTTCAGCGTCTTCATCGGGTTGACTACGCTACTCGGGCCGACCACCGCCGGCTTTGCGATCGACGGCGTGGGACATCGCTCGACGTATCTGCTGCTTTCCGTGTTTCCGCTGGTTCCAATCGTCGTATTGATGTTCCTCAGGCGTTATCTCCCGCAACCCAAGCACCACGACGAACCGCGGACCGGCCATCGCGTGATCGATCTGCTGAGCAACGTGCCGCTGAGGCGGGTACTGGTGACGGCGGGGATTCTTGAGACGGGAAACGAGCTGGTCAACTTTCTGCTTCCGATCTACGGGCATTCGATCGGGCTGTCGGCCTCGCAGATCGGTCTGGTCATTGGTGCTTTCGCTTCTGCGCTGCTCCTGGTCCGAGCGCTCATGCCGGCGCTCGTGAGGCGCTGGAGTGAGGAGAGGGTACTGAGCGGCTCGATGCTGCTCGCCGGCTTCACCTGCCTCGCGTTTCCGTTCGTCGAGACCTTCACGTTGCTGCTCGCTGTCTCGTTCGTGATGGGGTTGGGGCTGGGTTGCGGCGCTCCGCTTTCCCTGGTGCTCGCCTACAATCGCGCACCAGTCGGCCGATCGGGCGAGGCGATGGGATTGCGGCAGACCGTCAACAAGGGCACCGAAGTGCTGGTGCCCGTCATATTCGGGACCCTCAGCACGGCGCTGGGCATGTTGCCGGTGTTCTGGCTCGATGCGCTGATGCTGAGCATCGGCGGCTGGCTCATGCACCGCGAAGCGGGTGCGGCGGGGAAGCACGCACCGGCCAAGACCAGGGTGCGCTAGAGCGAGACCTACTCCGCGTCGTAGCCCGGCAGCACCCGCGCATCGATCACGCAGACCCCGCCCGCGCCTACTGCCTCTATGCCTTTCTCAAGCGCAGGTTGCACCTCGGCGGGGTGCGTTACGGGACCAATGCCGGTCGCGCCCTGCGCGCGCGCGATTGCTGCGATATCCACATCAGGGTTGCCGATGCGCTGGCCGATCCAGCGGTTCTCCACCGGCCGGTGGCGCGTGCGCGCCACACGCTCCTGGTGCATCTCATCGTTGAAGAACGAGCCGTTGTTGCAGATGATCAGAAGGCATGGGATCTCGTAGTGGACGGCGGTCCACACGGCGGTGTTTCCCATCAGGAAATCACCGTCGCCGAGCAGGCCGATCGGAAGCCGGCCGCTTCCTTTCAGCGCCAGTGCCGCGCCAACGCTGATTCCCGGACCCGAGCCCAAACCGCCACCGCCGTCATAGCCGATGTAGTCGAGCGGATGCCGGAAGTGCGTGTAGGCGCCATGCCAGCCCAGCGGAAACCGCGTGAAACACACATCGATGCCTTTGATCACGGCGTTGAGCGCATCGGCAACGCCGCGCAGTGTAACGGCGTCCGTTGCCGCTGCGGGCGGCTTCGCGGGCGCAACCGAAGGAACGGCCGCGGTTCGCGCCTTCACGGCCTCCAGCAGCAGGGGCACCGCCGTGTCGGCCTCGCACATCAGGTAAAAGTCCACGGGCGGCAGGCCCTGGTAATCCATGCTCCAGCCCCGATGCGAGTGCGCGTCGCACGAGACCTGAATAACTTTGGCGGTCACGGGCTTGTCTCCGAAGGCCTGCTTGAGCGTGCCGCCGAGATCGAGCCAGTCGAGCGAAAGAATGACATCAGCTTCGGCGACGAGCTTCTGGGCCTCAGACGACAGGCGCACGAATGGCGGCGTAACATGCAGGCGATGGTCGGTTGGGAAAGCCGCTGCGACCTTGAGGTTGGTGAGCACGGGCGAGCTCAGCTTCTCCGCAAGTGCGATGCGTGCGTTCCACGCGTCGAGGCTGCGCGAGCTACGGCCTGCCAGCACGACCGGGTTTTTTGCGGCAGAAAGTATTTTCGCGGTGGCTACGACGAGCTCTCTTGCAGGCTGCGCCGGCTCAGGCGCTCGGTAGCGGCTGACTTCCGGCGTGGGCGGCAGCGCGCTGATCTTGGCTTCCTGGACTGCGGAGTCGAGATTGACATATACCGGGCCGCGCGGTGCGGTCTGAGCGATCTGCGCGGCGCGCAGGATGGCTTCCATCGCAGCGGGGACGGAGCCTGGCTGGTTGTCCCATTTCGTGTAGTTGCGAATCATTCCGCCCTGATCGGAGCAGGTATGGATCCAGTCAATCCATGGGCGGCGCTTGGCGGCGTCCCAGGGGCCGGTAGCGCCGATGATCAACACCGGCGCTCGGTCGCACCAGCAGTTGAAGATCTGCATGGATGCATGCATGAGGCCGACGTTGGAGTGCAGCGCCGCCGCCATCATGCGTTCCGAGGCCTTCCAGTAACCGTGCGCAATGGACACTGCGTGCTCGTCATGGATCGTCAGCAGCATCTGGGGCGCGCGGTTGCCGAGGTAGTTGACGATGCTGTCGTGAAGTCCTCGATAGCTTGCGCCGGGGTTGAGCGCGACGTACTCGGTCTGCAAATCGCGCAGAACCCCGGCAATCGCGTCGCTGCCCCAGAACTCATCAGAGCGCTGGGCGGGCATCGGCGTGTCGTGGACGATGGAGCTCGGGGCGGTTTGCTTGTTGCTCATGGGCGTTCGTCGTCCTTCTGCTTCGAATTGTCCGGAGTCGTCGCATCCGTTTGTTTCCCGGCCCGGGCGCCGCAACCACTTCGCGCGGGTCTCTTTGCCCGGGCGTCAGGGCGGCATGTTAGCGGATCACGGCCGGTATCGCGAATCGGATATCGTGGAGCGCTCGGATTCAGGGGCTCGGGTCAGCTCGCGACGCCGCCCGACCATCATTCCAATGCTACTGTGCACGCGCCGCATGAGCTGGCGGTCCGAGAGCAGGAGAGACGCGAATTGCGTCCAGTCTGCGGCGTGCCCGCGTATTCCGGATGCTATGATAACGGCGTTTGTTCCGCGAGGGAGCGTCAATGAAGCGTTTTGATATCGCGTTGATACCGGGCGATGGCATTGGCCGTGAAGTGGTGCCGGCTGGCCAGAAGATACTGGACGTCACCGGCGAGGTGCACGGCGGATTCCAGTTCCGGTACAAATCTTATCCGTGGAGCTGCGCCTACTATCTCAAGCATGGCAGAATGATGCCCGATGACGGCTTGCAGCGCATCGGCGACTCAGATGCGATTTTTCTGGGCGCGGTCGGCTTTCCGGGGGTGGCGGATCATGTGTCGCTCTGGGGTTTGCTGATCCCGATCCGCCGCGGCTTCCAGCAGTACGCGTGCGTGCGTCCGGTAAAGCTGCTGCCGGGCGTGCGCTCTCCGCTCGCGGGCCGCGGGCCGGAAGACATTGATTTCATTGTCGTCCGCGAAAATAACGAAGGCGAGTATTCCAATATGGGCGGGCGCCTGCACACTGGCACGCCGCACGAGCTGGCGACGCAGTTGAATGTTTTCACGCGTCACGGTACCGAGCGCATCATCCGCTATGCATTCGAGCTCGCCCGGAAGAAACGCAAGAAGAAAGTGACCTCCGCGACCAAATCGAACGGCATCAACTTCAGCATGCCGTTCTGGGATGAGGTGTTCTGGCAGGTGGCGACGAAATATCCCGGCGTTGCGGCCGAGCAGATGCACATCGATGCGCTCGCGGCGCGCTTCGTGACCCATCCGCACAATTTCGGCGTGGTGGTGGGCAGCAATCTGTTCGGCGATATCCTCACCGATCTCGGCGCGGCCATCGCAGGGTCGATCGGGATTGGGGCATCGGCCAATCTCAATCCCGAAAAGCGTTACCCCTCCTGCTTCGAGCCGGTGCATGGCTCGGCGCCGGACATCGTCGGCAAGGGCATTGCCAATCCGCTGGGCCAGATCTGGAGCGGCGCGTTGATGCTCGAGCACCTTGGCTACACCGCTGCCCATGACGTGGTGCTGAAAGCCATGATTGCGGTGCTCAACGCCGGGATCAAGACGCCTGATCTCGGGGGAAGCGCGAAAACGACCGAGGTCACTCAGGCCGTCGTCAAAGAAATTCGCCGCCTCGCGAGCTGATTCTCCCGCGCTGGGAAACCCATGGCGCGCAGGTTGGTTGACCGGAGCTTGGGTGCGATGTTTGCCGGACAGACAGTGTGCGCAGGCATTCTCCGCAAGTCAGGGGTGGTGAGTCACATGCTCCGGATTGAGTTCAGCGGGTGGCTTAGAGCCCGTAGCACAGGATGTGCGGCGGTCATCTTTGCGCTCGCGCTCGTCTGGCCACAGATCGCCGTAGCGCAGACGCCGGCAGCCACAGAGCAAGCGGCGATTGCCTCGGCGCATCCGCTGGCAACCCGTGCCGGGCATGACGTTCTCAAACGCGGCGGGAACGCCTTCGACGCGGCCATTGCTGTTGCAGCTGCCCTGGCGGTCGTTGAGCCCTATTCGTCAGGATTGGGCGGTGGCGGGTTCTGGCTGCTGCACCGAGCGCGTGATGGGCATCAGATAATGGTCGACAGCCGGGAGGTTGCGCCGAGCGCTGCGAGTCCCGGGCTGTTCTTCGACGCCGAGGGAAAGCCCGTTCCCGGTGCTACGCGACGTGGCGGCAAATCGGTGGCGGTGCCCGGCGTCCCCGCGGCGCTGGTTCACATTGCCGAGCATTACGGAAACCTGCCGTTGTCGGTTTCGCTCGGTCCGGCGATCCACTATGCGCGCGATGGCTTCGCAGTCGGGTCGCGTTACGCGCGCATCGCTGAACGACGTGAGGGGCTTCTGCAGAAAAGGCCGGCGACCGCCCGCACCTTTCTCGACAACGACCGGGTGCCGCAGCCCGGTTTTCTGCTGCGCCAGCCAGCGCTGGCGCAAACGATGCAGGGTATTGCCACCGATGGTCGAGATGGCTTCTATCGCGGTGCGGTGGCGCAGGCCCTGGTCGAGGCGGTGAACCGGGCAGGCGGGGTCTGGCAGCTCGAGGATCTCGAGCGCTACCGCGTCGTCGAGCGCACACCGCTGCGCATCCGATATCACGGCGCGACGATTACCACCGTAACGCTGCCCTCGGCAGGCGGAATTGCCCTCGCGCAGGTGCTTCAGATGCTGGAGCGCTTCGAGCTCTCGGATGCCCGGGCCCCTCGTGACGCGCATCTGGTGATCGAGGCCCTGCGGCGCGCGTTTCAGGATCGTTCGCTCTACCTGGGCGATGACGATTTTGTCGCTGTGCCGATGAGGAGGCTGCTGAGCAGGGAGTATGCAGCCCGACGCGCGGCGAATATCGATCCGATGAAGGCGACGAAAAGCGACGAGATGGGCAACAAGCAGTCGATTGCGCCGGCGAGCGGCAACACGACCCATTTGTCGGTGATCGATGGGGAGGGTAACCGGGTAGCTGCTACGCTCAGCATCAACCTGTTGTTCGGTTCCGGCATCGTCGCCGCAGGTACCGGCGTGCTGCTCAATAACGAGATGGATGATTTTTCACTACAAGCGGACCTGCCGAATGCGTTCCGTCTGCGGGGTGGTGCGGCGAACGCGGTCGGCCCCGGCAAGCGGCCGCTATCGAGCATGACACCCGCGTTCGTCGAGGACGAGAAGGGCATTCTCATCATCGGGGCGCCGGGTGGGTCCCGCATCGTGAGCCAGCTGCTGCTCGCAGTACTGGATTATGTCGGGTCGACCACCGTGGACCTGGCGCAGATCGTAAGCGCGCCGCGCTATCACCATCAGTGGTGGCCTGACCGCGTCGAGATCGAGATGGACAGCTTCACGCCCGATTGGCGTGCGAGCCTGGAAGCGAAAGGCCATCGGCTGCGTATGGTCGGGCGTAAATGGGGCAACATGCAGGCCGTTCTCAAGTCGAAGACGGACGGCGCCGTGCAGGCAGCGAACGATCCGCGTGGTGCGGGTGTCGCTTGGTATTAGGGACGTGATGGGTGATGGGTGATGAGTGATGAGTGATGAGTGATGAGTGATCCGTGGCCGATTCTCCCGTTCTTGGCCCGTCACCCGTCACCCGTCAGTCGTCACCCGGCACGGGGTCTGATCCGGTATTATTAGCGCTCGATGAAGACGACGTTTCTGGATTTTGAGCAGCCTATCGCGGAGCTCGAGGCGAAGATCGACGAGTTGCGCTATGTACAGGACGATTCGGCGCTCGATATCTCCGAGGATATCGCGCGCCTGCAGAAGAAGAGCCAGACGCTCACCAAGAACATCTACGGCAAGCTCACCGCCTGGCAGATCGCGCAGGTGGCGCGCCACCCGCAACGGCCCTACACGCTGGACTATATCGCCGGGCTGTTCACCGGTTTCGAGGAGCTGCATGGCGATCGCAGCTTTGCTGATGACCCGGCGATCGTGGGCGGGCTCGCCCGGCTGAACGGCGAGCCGTGCATGGTGATCGGGCAACAGAAAGGGCGTGATACCAAGGACAAGATCTTCCGCAACTTCGGCATGCCCAAGCCCGAAGGCTATCGTAAGGCAATGCGACTGATGAAGCTTGCGGAGCGGTTCGGCATCCCGGTGTTCAGCTTCATCGACACGCCGGGCGCCTACCCCGGCGTTGGCGCCGAGGAGCGCGGACAGTCCGAGGCGATTGGCCGCAATCTCTACGCCATGACCGAGTTGCGGACCCCGATCATCTGCACTGTCATCGGGGAAGGCGGTTCGGGCGGCGCGCTCGCCATCGCGGTGGGGGACGCGCTGCTCATGCTGCAGTACGCCACGTATTCAGTCATCTCGCCAGAAGGCTGCGCGTCGATCCTGTGGAAGAGCGCCGATTACGCAGAGGCGGCGGCGGAAACGCTCGGTATCACGTCGACCCGGCTCAAAGCGCTGGGCCTGGTGGACAAGATCGTCAACGAGCCGCTCGGCGGCGCGCATCGCGACTACGAAACGACGATGCAGAACCTCAAGAAGGCGCTGCAGGATACCTGGCGGCAGCTCAAGGACATTCCCCTCGACGAGCTGCTTGAGCGGCGCTTCGACCGTCTCGTCGATAATGGCAGATACAAGGAAGTCGAGCAGAAATAGCCTACGTCCGCCGGACCTTGCTGCCCGCGTCGCGTCGCGGCTGGCGACCGTCGTTCGACCTGCCGATCGTCTTTTGGCCGGCGTAAGCGGTGGCGTCGATTCGGTCGTCCTGCTCGATTGCCTGCGGCGCGTGTCCCGCAAGTTGCGCGTCCGGGTGGCAGTCCTGCACATCAATCATAGGCTGAGTCCCAACGCGGGGCGGTGGGATGCCTTTTGCCGACGTCTTTGCCGGACGCAAGGCATTCCCTACTCGAGCGTCACGGTGAAAATTGCCCGCGGCGGAAATCTGGAAGCTGCGGCACGCGCTGCGCGTTACGCAGTGTTTGACCGGCAGCGGACCGACTACCTCGTGCTTGCCCAGCATCGGGACGATCAGGTCGAGACGTTGTTGCTGCAGTTGTTGCGCGGGGCAGGCGTCAGGGGGCTCGCAGCCATGCCGCTGCTTCGCAAGGTAGAAGGCGGAAGGCGGAAGGCGGAAGTGAAGCGCGGAAGAACAGATCATCCCTCATCCTTCATCTCTCATCCTTCGATTCTCCGGCCCCTGCTCGACGTGACGCGTGCCGAGATCCTCGAATACGCCAGGAAGCGGCGTCTGGAATGGATCGAGGACGAAAGCAATGCCAGCGTCGACTTCCGCCGAAACTTCCTGCGCCACGAGGTGCTGCCGGTGATCGCCCGGCGCTTTCCGTCGTATCGCACTACAGTGGCGCGGAGCGCGCGCCATCTGGCCGAGGCCGGTGAGCTGCTGGATGAGCTGGCCGCACAGGATGCAACGGGTTCATTCGACGGCGTAACGCTCGCGGTTGCGGCACTGGGTCGTTTGCCTAGCGCCCGCGCCCGCAACCTGCTGCGCTTTTTCCTGGCGCGCAGCGGCGTGGTCATGCCTAACGTCGAACGCCTGGAGGAAGCGCTGCGGCAGGCCCTCACCGCGCGGCAGGATGCCCGCGTCGCCGTTGCGCTGGATGACAGCGTGCTTCGGCGCTACGCGGGCCGTCTCCACGTGGTCCCCGTCAGCCGACCGTTGCCCCGCGGGTATGTGCGGCGCTGGCACGGAGAGCTTGAGATCGAGTTGCCCGAGTTCGGCGGCGTGCTACTTCTTCAGCGCACTCGCGATCACGGCATCAGCCTGGCGCGGCTGCGGGCGCAGCCTGTGACGATTCGCTCGCGACAGGGGGGAGAGCGGCTCCAGCCGGACCCGAGCCGGCCACGCCGCAGCCTCAAGAACCTGTTGCAGGAAGCGCATGTCGCACCGTGGCAGCGCGATCGCTTGCCCCTGATCTATTGCGGCAATGCTCTGGTCTGGGTGCCTGAAGTCGGGGTGGATAGTGCCTTCCAGGCGCGGCCTGACGAAGTGGCGCTGCGCCCCGAATGGAAGGGCGCGGCGTAATACCGCGCCCGTCGGGCCACACCGGCGGCCGCATGAGAGCCCACCGGTGGCGAAGCCCCCTCGACCCGCCCGCCTGAAATTCGCGGGATTGGGGGTCGTGTTGACGCCGAATATGGCGTGAAATCTCTTTATTTCAAAGCCTTACCGTGTTATCCTTCGCGCTTGACCTGAAGAAAATAGTCGACCAGGGGAGCTTCATGGCAGTGGAACGCACGTTGTCCATCATCAAGCCGGATGCCGTCGCGAAGAATGTCATTGGCAGCATTTACAGCCGATTCGAGCAAGCTGGCCTCAAGATCGTGGCCGCGCGAATGAAGGGGTTGTCGCGCGCCGAGGCCGAGGGGTTCTATGTGGTGCACAAAGAACGGCCATTTTTCAAGGATCTCGTGGATTTCATGACATCGGGACCGGTGATGATCCAGGTGCTGGAAGGAGACGACGCGATTCAGAAAAATCGCGATCTCATGGGCGCCACCGACCCTCGGAAAGCCGAGAAGGGCACTATCCGCGCCGATTTTGCTCAAAACATAGATGCCAACGCGGTGCACGGCTCTGACTCGCCTGAGACGGCGGCAGCCGAAATCGCGTATTTTTTCCCCAAACAGGAAATCTATTCGCACTGAACGCGAGGCGGTGATGACGGTGAATCTGCTCGGGCTTGATCAGGAAGGACTGAAGGCCTTCTGCGCTGACCTGGGCGAGAAGCCGTATCGCGCCCGGCAGTTGCTACGCTGGATTCATCAGGTCGGCGTCGACGATTTCGCTGCCATGACCGATGTGTCAAAGGCGCTGCGCACCCGCCTGCAGGATTGCGCGCGCATTGTCGCGCCCAGCGTGATACGCGACACGACGGCCGGTGATGACACGCGCAAGTGGCTGCTCGACGTCGGCACGGGTAATGCCATCGAGACTGTCTTCATCCCGGAGGAAAACCGCGGCACGTTGTGCATATCGTCGCAGGCCGGGTGTGCGCTCGAGTGCTCGTTCTGCTCCACGGGGGCGCAGGGTTTCAATCGCAACCTGTCGACCGAGGAGATCATCGGCCAACTATGGTGGGCGAACCGGTGCCTGGGCCGCGGCGTCTCGGCCGATCGTCCCATCAGCAACGTCGTGATGATGGGCATGGGAGAGCCACTTGCGAATTTCGATAACGTGGTGGCGGCGCTGCAGATCATGCTCGACGACTTGGCCTACGGCCTCTCCCGACGGCGGGTGACGGTTTCGACGGCGGGGCTGGTGCCGGGCATCGATCGGCTGCGGGACGCGTGCCCGGTAGCGCTCGCGGTTTCGCTGCATGCGCCCAACGATGGGCTGCGCGATCGCCTGGTGCCGATCAACCGTAAGTATCCCATCAAGGAGCTGCTGGCTGCGTGCGTGCGCTACATCGACCAGGCGCCGCGTAATTACATCATGTTTGAGTACGTCATGCTGGGCGGTGTAAACGACAGCGTGGGCCAGGCGCGCGAGCTCGCGGCGCTGGTTAAGGACGTGCCTTGCAAGCTCAACCTGATCCCGTTCAATTCTTTTCCGGGCTCGAGCTACGTGCGCTCTGCGCCCGACGTCATTGCGCGTTTCCGCGACGTCCTGCTGCAGGCGGGACTGGTCGCCACGATCCGCAAGACACGCGGCGACGATATCGAGGCGGCTTGCGGGCAGCTGGCGGGGCAGGTCCAGGACCGGACGAAGCGCCGGCAACGCCGCGACGAGGAGGAACTGACGCGATGAGCGTGAAATCGCTCGCGCCCGCGCTAGGCCTGGTATGCGCGCTCGTGGCGGGATGCGCGACGCAGCCGGCCTCCGATACGGAGCTGCAACCTAGAACGGCGACCAGCGGTGAAGAAAGCCAGGCTCGCGCTCGGGCGCGTATTCACACGGAGCTGGCAGCCAGCTATTACCAGCTGGGCAACATGGGGGTTGCGCTCGAGGAAGTGAGGGAGGCCCTGCAGAGCGATTCGACCTACGGTCCGGCTCACAACGCTGCGGGGCTGGTCTACGGCGCGCTCAAGCGGGACAGCCAGGCCGAAGCGAGCTTCCAGCGCGCGTTGAGCATCAACGCGCTCGACTCCGACGCCAACAACAATTACGGAGAATTCCTGTGCGCGCGCAAACGCGAGCAGGAAAGCATTCGGTATTTCATGACGGCTGTGGAAAATCCGCTTTACCAAAGGCCGGACCGCTCGTATGTCAATGCGGGAATCTGCGCGCGCCGGCAGGGCGATGTCGGAGCGGCGGAGAACTATTTCCGGCAGGCGCTGCGGGTGCGGCCGAACCAGCCCCAGGCGCTATACAACCTTGCCGAGCTGGAGTACGAAGGACGCAAATATGATGCAGCCAGGGACCACGTGGATCTTCTGATGCGCGTTGCTCAACCTAATGCGGAAGCGCTTTGGCTGGCGGTGCGCATCGAGCGCAAGCGGGGTGATGCTGCGTCAGCGGCAAGCTACGCCCAACAGCTGCAGAAGAATTTTCCCGGTTCCAAGGAGGCGCGCGCCCTGAGCGCAGGCCAGTTCGAATGAGCGAAACCGACGATCAAACAACGGAAGACGCGACCGGGGAATTTGGGGTCAAGCCTGGCGCGCGCCTGGCCGAGGCACGCGAGCACCTCAAGCTGAGCGCGACTGACGTCGCGCGTCAGCTCAAGCTTTCGGTAGGGCAGGTGGAGGCGCTGGAAACGGACCAGTTCGAGCGTCTGCCCGGTTCTGTGTTCGTGCGCGGCTTCATCCGCAATTACGCGCGGCTGGTCAAACTTGATCCGGAAGATCTGCTCCAGGCGGCGGGCAACAGGCTGCCGCAGCAGGCATCACGGCCCGAAACGCCGCCGTCGAAGGACATACCGTTCCCGTCAGCCCGACCTCGCCGGTGGCCGAAATACGCCTGGATAGCGGGCGTGCTCGTTGTCGCGCTCGCGTGTTACGAATTTTTCGTCAGCAGTGAAGAGCCCGTGATCACTACGCATCCGACGGAGGTCGCACCTACGCCGGTACCCGTGGCGATACCCAAGGAGGAGCAAACGCCTGCGCCGCTGGCCACTCCATCCGAGTCACAGGAGGTGCCAGCGACGCTTGCCGCCGCCGCGCCGAGCGAGCCGGTTGTCGAAAAAGCGGCAGCGCCGGAGCCCGTAGCAGAAGTTCCTGCGCCGGAGCCCGTATCGGTGGTTTCCGCGCCGGAGCCGGTGCAACCGCCTTCTACCGCAGCCCCGGAGTCCGTCGCGGTAGTTTCTGCACCTGAGCCGGTGCAGCCGCCTTCTACCTCAGCGCTTCCCTCGCCAGAACCGGAAACACCAGCCCAAGCGTCGAAACCGGCAAAACGGCAGGTAATGCTCGTGTTCGAGGATGAGTCCTGGGTCGAGATTCGCGATCGCGACGGCAAACTGATCCTGTTTCAGCTCAATCTGCCGGGCACGCGCCAAGTCGTGAGCGGGCCGCCGCCGCTGTCGTTCGTCATCGGCAACCCGCAGGGTGTGCGGCTTACATACGACGAGCGTCCAGTGGATTTAACGCGCCACACGCCGCCGCAGACCGGAGTCGCTCGGATGACTCTGGAATGAATTGCTATCCCGATTACGGCCCTGCCGCGCGGCGCACAAGCGCCCGGGTTCAGGTCGCGCATGTCGCGATCGGTGGGGACGCGCCTATCGTCGTTCAGTCCATGACAAATACGGACACGGCGGATGTGGCGGCCACAGTGCATCAGGTGGCGGCGCTTGCGCGGGCGGGCTCGGAAATCGTGCGTATTACCGTCAATGACACTGCCGCCGCCGCGGCCGTTCCCCTGATCCGCGAGCGGCTCGACGCAATGGGCGTGAATGTGCCGCTGGTGGGGGATTTTCATTTCAATGGGCATCGATTGCTGGCGCAGCATCCCGTGTGCGCCGAAGCCCTCGCTAAACTCCGTATCAATCCGGGCAACGTCGGGCGCGGCTCGCGGCGCGACGATCAGTTCGCGACGATGATCGAGTTTGCCTGTCGTTACGACAAGGCAGTGCGCATTGGCGTCAATTGGGGAAGCCTCGACCCGGAGCTGCTCGCGCGCATGATGGATGAGAATGCGCGCCAGGCACAGCCGGATGACGCCGCGGTCGTCACGCGCAAGGCGCTGGTGAGCTCTGCACTGGAAAGTGCGCGCCAGGCGGAGCACCTCGGCCTCGCGCATGACCGTATCGTGTTGTCCTGCAAGGTGAGCGGCGTGCAGGACTTGATTACCGTCTACCGGGATCTCGCTCGATGCGAGGACTTCGCATTGCACCTTGGTCTGACTGAAGCGGGCATGGGCTCGAAGGGAATAGTCGCCTCATCCACCGCGCTCGCCGTGCTGCTGCAAGAAGGCATCGGCGATACCATCCGCGTTTCGCTGACGCCGGAGCCGGGAGGCGACCGTACCCGCGAGGTCGTCGTGGCGCAGGAGATCCTTCAGACCATGGGCCTGCGCTCATTCGCTCCGCTCGTGATTGCCTGCCCCGGCTGCGGCCGCACGACCAGCACCTATTTCCAGGAGCTCGCCGACCGCATCCAGAGCTGGCTGCGCGCGCAAATGCCGTCGTGGCGCGGGCGTCATCCTGGCGTGGAGAACATGCATGTGGCAGTAATGGGCTGCGTCGTGAATGGTCCCGGGGAAAGCAAGCATTCGAATATTGGTATCAGCTTGCCGGGCTCGGGCGAGAATCCCGTGGCGCCGGTTTACGTGGACGGCGTCAAGACGGTTACGCTGAAAGGTGAGAATATCGCCGCCGAGTTTCAGCGGCTCGTCGAGGAATACGTGATTGCAAAGTACCCCGCTTCGGTCGATGAATCGCAGGAGAGGCGGCAGGACGCCGCGCACGCGTGAGCGGCAGTGGAAGCGCTGGCGTTACGTACCAGCCATAAAAACATTTTCGCGGTTTGCACGTCGAGAGTAGCAAGTTTCCAGCCAGCTTTTGCCATGAGCGCCAGAACCATACAGGCCATCCGCGGGATGAACGACATCTTGCCGGATGAGTCGCATCTGTGGGAGTTCTTCGAAGAGACCGTGCGCGATTGGCTGCGCGCGTACGGTTACCGCAACATCCGCACCCCCGTTCTCGAGCAGACCGACCTCTTCGTGCGCTCGATCGGTGCGGCCACTGACATTGTCGAGAAGGAGATGTACACCTTCGTCGATGAGCTGAACGGCGAGAACCTGGCGCTGCGGCCAGAGGGGACCGCAGCCTGCGTGCGCGCGGTGATCGAGCACAACCTCCTGTATTCGGGTCCGCAACGCCTTTGGTATTGGGGGCCGATGTTCCGCCACGAGCGGCCCCAGAAGGGGCGCTATCGCCAGTTTTTCCAGGTCGGGGCGGAGGCGCTCGGCTTTGCCGGCCCGGATGTCGATGCGGAGCATCTCGTGATGTGCGCGCGCCTGTGGCGCACGCTGGGCCTCGACGGAATCGAGCTCGATCTCAATACGCTTGGTGACAGCGAGGCGCGCGTGCGCTATCGTGCGCGCCTCGTCAAATACTTGCAGCGGCACGATGTGCATCTTGACGGTGATTCCCGGCGCAGGCTGCATTCGAATCCCTTGCGGGTCCTGGATAGCAAGAACCCGGCGTTGCAGGAGCTCATTGCAGGGGCACCCCGGCTCGCCGACGATCTCGACGAGAACTCGATCAAGGCGTTCGACGAGCTGCAGGCGCTGCTGCGCGACGCGGGCGTGAGCTTCCGCATCAATCCGAGACTGGTTCGCGGGCTGGACTATTACAACGGCGCCGTATACGAATGGGTGAGCGGCCAGCTGGGTGCGCAAAATGCAGTATGCGCGGGGGGGCGCTACGACGGGTTGGTCGAGCAAATCGGTGGGAAGCCGGCCCCGGCGTGCGGGTTTGCGATGGGAGTCGAGCGGCTGCTGGTGCTCGTCAAGGACGGCGTTAAAGTAGGCTCGCGCGCCCCGGATGTCTACTTGGTGCGTCAGGGTGAGCTTGCGGAGCGCTTTGGCGCGCGCGTGGCGGAGGCATTGCGAGACGCGGGTCTCCATGTACTCCTGCACTGTGGGGGTGGAAGCTTCAAGTCGCAGATGAGGAAAGCGGACGCGAGCCAGGCGCGCTTCGCGGTGATCGTAGGTGACGACGAGGCGGGCGCAGGCGTCGTGAGCCTGAAGCCGTTGCGCGAGGCCGCGCAACAAATGCGCGTCCGGATTGATGAGGCAGTGCGCCTCATCAAGAGGTGAAGGGGCGAAGGCATTGAGGAGTGCAGGAGTGAAAGGGGTGTCGATTGACGTGCCTGCGCATGTCCGCGCCGGTGAACGCCCGGCGCGATACAGCGCGGCGGGCTGGAATGGAGCGTTACGCATTCACATGGTCATCGACTCAGTGAAATGAAAACCTATCTGATTGGCGAGCCGCGCTGATGGCATACGATCATGAAGACCAGGAACAGCTCGACGAGCTGAAAGCGTGGTGGAAGCAGCACGGCAAACTCGTGATACTGCTTGTTGCAGCCTTCTTTGCGAGCATTGCGGCGTTTCAGGGCTGGCGCTATTACCGCGATACTCAGGCGGTGGCTGCCGTCACGCTCTACGGGCAGCTGGAGCAGGCCGACCATGCCGGCGACGGGAAGAAGGCGCGGGCAATTGCGGCACAGATCGTGGACACGTACGGCTCGACCACGTATGCCGTTCTCGCGTCGCTTGTTGCCGCGCGGCACGCATTCGCCGGTGGCGATTTGGCCGAAGCCAAGGCCCGCCTGCAATGGGTCACCGAGCACGCGCGCGAAGAGGAAGTTCGCGACGTTGCGCGGCTGCGGCTGGCAGCGGTCCTGCTCGACGAGAAAAACTATGCAGATGCGTTGAAGCTGGTCGAAACAAAGCCGGGGGACGGCATGGCAGGCCTCTATGCGGACTTGAGGGGCGACATTCTCCTGGCTCAGGGCAAAACGCCCGAGGCGCGCAGTGCCTATCAATTTGCGCTCGATAAGAGCCAGGCAAACAATCCCTATCGCGCGACGCTTCAGCTCAAGCTCGACTCGCTGGGTGAGGCTCGGTGATACGGGTGCGCAATGCGCTCGTCACGGCTGCCATCGTCCTGCTAGGCGGTTGCCAGTGGATGGGAGACACGTACGACAGCGTCTTCGGCAGCTCCAAGCCGAAGATTCCGGAACTGGCACCGATCAAGCCGACGGCGACCGCGAGGATCCTGTGGCAGGCCAATGTCGGGGCCGCCGAGAAAAGCGTCTTTTTTCCGGCCGTGGTTCGCGGCGTGGTCTACGTAGCAGGCAGAGCAGGCCAGATTGCGGGTTTTGACCCGGCGACTGGAAATAGCGTCAGCCGTTTTGAGGCGGGGCAGCGCATCGCCGCCGGCGTTGGCGTCGGCAGCGGCTTGATACTGGTCGGGACGGACAAAGGGGAGGTGCTGGCCTTCAACAACCAGGGCCGGCCCGTTTGGCAAGCGCAAATCCTGGGCGAGTTGTTGGCTCCCCCGGTAGCCGACCAGGGCATCGTGGTCGTGCGCGCGGGTAACAATAAAATCTACGGCCTGAATGCTGCCGATGGCAAACGGCGCTGGGTGTATCAGCGAGCGATACCCAGCCTGTCAGTGCGCACGCACGCGGGCCTGGTGCTGCACCGCGGGGGCGTCTTCGCCGGTTTCGCCGGAGGGCGCCTCATTGCGCTGGCGCTCCCCACCGGCGCCGTGGGGTGGGAAGGCGTTGTCGCGCTGCCCCGTGGCACGACCGAGCTCGAGCGAGTCACCGATGTCACAAGCTTGCCCGCGATCGACGGGAGTCAGGTGTGCGCCGTCGCTTTTCAGGGCCGGATCGCCTGCTTCGACCTGATTCGTGGCACTCAGCGTTGGACACGCGATGTGTCCAGCGTAGTCGGGCTCACGGTTGCGGCGCGCTATCTCTACGTCACCGACGACAAAAGCGCGGTGCTGGCGCTGGACAAGACGAACGGCGCCAGCATCTGGCGCCAGGACAAGCTCGCCGGCCGCAGGCTGAGCGCGCCGCTGAACGTCGGCAGGCACGTGGTCGTGGGCGACGTTGAAGGTTACGTGCACGTTCTCTCGCGCGACAGTGGCGCGTTCGAGGCGCGTCTTCCGACGGATGGCAGCGCCATCATGGCGCCGCCGGTGGCGCTGGATCGGGCGAGCTTTCTGGTGCAGACGGAAGACGGCGGAGTTTTCGCGATCACCGTCCAGTAACCGCGAAGGCAAATGGCGGCGTCAATCCTTGAGCGCTTTGCGAACAGCGAGGCGCCCCATCGCTTCTTCCTTCTGCATTCATCCTTCATGCTTCATACTCTGCTCTACAATGCTTCCCATCGTCGTCATCATGGGCCGCCCGAACGTGGGCAAGTCCACGCTGTTCAACCGGCTCACGCGCAGCCGCGATGCCATCGTCGCGGATGTGGCCGGTTTGACGCGCGATCGTCATTACGGGCGCGGCCGTGTCGGCGGAAAGCCTTATCTGGCGGTCGATACGGGCGGGTTCGAGCCGGTTGCAAGCGAGGGCATCTTCTATGAAATGGCGCGTCAGACCCGGCAGGCGCTGGACGAGGCTGACGCGGTATTGTTCGTGGTGGATGCGCGCGCCGGGCTGGTCGGGCAGGACCGGGCGATCGCGTCCGAGTTGCGCCGTAGCGGCCGGCCGGTATTTCTGGTGGTCAATAAAGCCGAGGGCATGAATCCGGCCATCGCCTGCGCCGAGTTCCATGCGCTCGCCATCGGCGAGCCAGTTTCAGTTTCGGCCGCGCATGGCGAGAATGTCACGGCGCTTATGGAGCACGTGCTGGCCGGGCTCCCGGATGCGGAGGAGGTGTCCCCGCGGGATGAAAGGCACCCCAAGATTGCGGTTGTGGGCCGGCCTAACGTTGGCAAGTCCACACTGGTGAACGCGCTTATTGGCGAAGAGCGCATGATCGTCTTCGATCAGCCGGGAACCACGCGGGACTCGATCTACATCGAGTTCGAGCGCGGGCCCCGCCGCTATACCCTGATCGACACTGCGGGGTTGCGCCGGCGCGGCCGGGTCACCGAGGGGGCGGAGAAGTTCTCGATGGTGAAGACGATGCAGGCCATCGAGGACGCGAACGTCGTTATCCTGGTACTCGATGCGCGCCGGGATGTCGCCGAGCACGACGCACACATTGCCGGATACGTGCTGGAAGCGGGACGCGCCGTGGTGGTCGCGGTCAACAAGTGGGAGAAGCTGCCGGACGAGGATCGCGAACTTACCAAGCGCGCGCTCGTGCGCAAGCTCAATTTTCTCGCTTTTGCACGGCTGCATTTCATTTCCGCACTGACCGGTCAAGGGATCCCGTCTCTCCTTAAATCGGTCGACGAGGCATACGCGGCCGCGATGGCGTGCCTTTCCACGCCTCGGTTGAGCCGTGCGCTGGCGCAAGCCGTGGCGCAACAGGCCCCGCCCCGGGCGGGGGCCATCCGGCCCAAGCCGCGCTACGCCCACCAGGGGGGCGTCAACCCGCCCCGTGTCATCGTCCACGGCAACGCACTCGACCACGTGCCCGAGGCCTATCGCCGCTACCTGGAACGTTTCTTCCGGGAGGCTTTCCAATTGCAAGGTACTCCGCTGCAGATCGAGTTCAGAAGTGGCGCGAACCCCTACGCCCGGCGAGCGGCTTCGCGGCGATAACCCCATGGCGTAATTGCATAAAAGCGAGTAGAGTGGTACCCGCAAAAACACGATAACGACGAGGCTGATATGAGCAATAAGGGGCAGTTGCTACAAGACCCGTTTCTGAACACCCTGCGCAAGGAGCACATCCCGGTATCGATCTACCTGGTCAACGGCATCAAGCTGCAAGGGCAGATCGATGCCTTCGACCAATACGTGGTCCTGCTCAAGAACACGGTCACGCAGATGGTCTACAAGCACGCGATCTCGACCGTGGTGCCCGCGCGCGCCGTCAACTTTCAGACCGACCCGAGCTCCGACAGTTGATGATTGCCCCCCCGCTGTTTGATGTTTGACCGTCCCGGCAGCGGCACCGACGCGGTCTTGGTCGGCCTCGACTTCGGCGCGGCCGATTACGCGGAAGGCCTGGAGGAAATTCAGCTGCTGGCTACCAGTGCTAGCGTGGTGGCGCGTGCGCTCGTGAAAGGCCGGCGCGCACGCCCGGATGCGGCTCTCTTCGCTGGCACAGGCAAGGTCGAAGAGATCAAGCGCGTGGTGGCAGCAAGTGGCGCCCGGCTCGTGATCTTCAATCACGAGCTCTCTCCGGTGCAGGAGCGTAACCTCGAGCGCGCGCTCGATTGCCGGGTCGTCGACCGGGTCAGCCTGATCCTGGACATTTTCGCGCAGCGCGCGCGCACCCATGAGGGCAAGCTTCAGGTCGAGCTCGCTCAACTCGAGCACCTGGCGACGCGTCTGGTGCGGGGATGGACCCACTTGGAGCGCCAGAGAGGGGGCATTGGCTTGAGAGGGCCGGGTGAAACCCAGCTCGAAACCGACCGTCGGCTCCTCGGCAAGCGTGTCAAAGTGCTAAAGGAGAAGTTGGCCAAAGTGCGGGCGCAGCGCGCAGTGCAGCGCCGTGCGCGCAAGCGGTCGAATCTCCGGCACGCCTCGCTCGTCGGCTATACGAACGCCGGCAAGTCCACGCTGTTCAACCGGATCGCACGGGCCGATGTCTTCGCGATGGACCGCTTGTTCGCGACGCTCGACACGACCACGCGCCGTGTATACACCGAAAACGGCTCGGGCGTCGTGGTATCGGATACAGTGGGATTCATCCGGCGTCTGCCGCACACGCTAGTCGCCGCCTTTCGGGCCACGCTCGAAGAAACGACCGAAGCCGACGTGCTGCTGCACGTCGTGGACGCGAGTAGCGCCGACCGGGCAGCGCAGATTGCAGCGGTAAACGAGGTGCTGGCTGAAATCGGTGCGCAGGAAATTCCGCAGGTGCTCGTCATGAATAAGATCGATCGGACCCGGCTCCCGGCGCGGGTCGAGCGGGATCAGTATGGTAGAATTGCGCGCGTGTGGGTCAGCGCGAAAACGGGTGAAGGCGTCGACGGCGTGCGCCTTGCGCTCGAGGAGTATGCCGCTCCTGCGCTTGCACCCATCGAGACCAACCATTCAGCTGTCGCTTAGGATCAATCAGTTCTGAACATGCTGGCCAATTTGAAGGCATTTGGCGGAAACATTCGGGATCGCTCGCTGCGCCTGCTTGGCGCGCTCATGTCGATGAACGATCCGCAGTGGGGCCGGCGCCCCAACCAGGGGCCGCCGGACCTCGATGAGCTCTTACGCGGGTTTAACCGCAAGCTTAATGATTTCTTCGGCCGGCGCGGCGGGGGCGGCGACGGGCCTTCCGGGGGCGGTAGCGTGAAACGTCTCGGTGGCGGGGCGGGGCTGCTGCTGGGGCTCATCGTTGTCGTGTGGCTCGCAAGCGGTTTCTACATCGTAAACGAAGGCCAGCGCGGGGTCGTGCTGCGCTACGGGAAGTATGTTGCAACCACGATGCCAGGGCCGCGCTGGCACTTGCCCTATCCCATCGAGTCGGCCGAGGTCGTGAACCTCGACCAGGTGCGAACGGTCGAGGTGGGCTATCGCAATAACGTCGGGAGCAAGGTGCTGAAGGAATCCCTGATGCTGACCGATGACGAGAACATCGTCGACGTGCAGTTTGCGGTGCAGTACGTGCTGAAGAGCCCTACCGACTACCTCTTCAACAGCCGGTCGCCGGATGAGGCCGTGTTGCAGGCGGCGGAAACGGCGGTCCGGGAGATCGTGGGCAAGAGCAGCATGGACTTCGTGGTGTTCGAGGGCCGGGCCGAGGTTGCGGCGCGCGCACAGAAGCTGATGCAGGAAGTTCTCGACCGTTACGGCACCGGCATCAACATTAGCAAGGTGACGATGCAGAACGCGCAGCCGCCGCAGCAGGTGCAGGCCGCGTTCGACGACGCGGTCAAGGCGGGGCAGGACCGCGAGCGTCAGAAGAACGAAGGCCAGGCTTACGCCAACGACGTTATTCCGAGGGCGCGCGGGATGGCCGCGCGCTTGCAGCAGGAAGCCGAAGGCTATCGTCAGCGCGTGATCGAGCAATCGGAGGGTGACGCCGCCCGCTTCCGCCAGGTCCTGGTTGAGTACAACAAGGCGCCGCGGGTCACGCGTCAGCGGCTCTACATCGACGCGATGCAGCAAATCATGGGCAACACGACCAAAGTGCTGATCGACCAGAAAAGCGGGAGCAATCTGATCTATCTGCCCCTCGACAAGATCATGGATTTGTCACGCAGTGGCGCGGCTGATACGACGTCCAAGCCGGCGGAGCAGACGCCGGCGCCGGACGCGTCGACCGCGCGTTCGCGCGAGGCATTCCGCTCGCGCGCGCGGGAGGGACGCTGATGAGAGCCCATTTCGGCGCCCTGGTCATCGGTGCGGTGGTCGTACTGATCATCGCTTCCCTCAGCCTTTTCGTCGTCGACCAGAGGCAAAACGCCATCGTGTTCCGCCTGGGTGAGGTCATCGACATAAAGAAGGACCCAGGTCTCTATTTCAAGGTGCCGTTGTTGGACAACGTGCGGACATTCGACGTGCGCATTCTCACCATCGATACGCCCGAGCCGGAGCGATTCCTGACCTCCGAGAAAAAGAACGTGCTGGTCGACCTCTTCATCAAGTGGCGGATCATCGATGTGCGTCAGTTCTACGTCAGCGTGCAGGGAAATGAAAACCTTGCGCAGACGCGGCTGCTGCAGACCATCAACGACGGTTTGCGCGCCGAGTTCGGCAATCGCACGGTCCACGAGGTGGTTTCCGGGGAACGCGACCAGATCATGGATCTGATGCGCAAAAAGGCCAACGAGGATGCGGTCAAGATCGGCGTGGAGGTGTACGACGTGCGGTTGAAGCGCGTCGATCTGCCGCAGGAAGTGAGCGAATCGGTCTATCGCCGGATGGAAGCGGAGCGCAAACGGGTCGCGAACGAGTTGCGGTCCACCGGTGCCGCCGAGTCGGAGAAGATCCGGGCTAACGCCGACCGGCAGCGCGAGGTGATCGTGGCGGAGGCTTACCGTGCAGCGGAGAATATCAAGGGCGAAGGCGATGCGAAGGCGACGGGGATCTACGCGCGCGCCTACGAGCCCAACCCCGAGTTCTACGCGTTCTACCGCAGCCTCGAAGCGTACAAATCGAGCTTCAAGGGAAAAAACGATCTACTGGTGCTTGACCCAAGTTCGGAGTTCTTCGACTACCTCAAATCACGCGGCAGCCCAGGCAAATAGCGGGTCGCCGGGCGGGTGGGGCCAGGACCCGAGCTGCTGTTGCGGAGATCTCGATGGGCAGTATCCTGCTAACGGCTGTCGCCCTGATGCTCATCATCGAAGGGGTGCTGCCCTTCCTGCTGCCTGTGCTGTGGCGCGAGACCTTTCGCAAGCTGATAGCCATGTCCGACGGGCAAATCCGCTTTGTGGGCCTGACCTCGATGCTGGCCGGTCTGCTTCTGCTGCTCATTGTGCGCCATTGACGCGCAGGAGCCAGGATCGAGGGCTCAGTGAGAGTCCCTACCGTTCTCCTCTATAAAGCGGGGCATAATCTTGGTGCGTGGTTCGTTTCTTGGCGTGTTCTTTGCGCTTTGGCGTCTTTGCGGTAAGGATTGTCCGGTATGTCGAAGAACGTAGTAGTCGTAGGTGCCCAGTGGGGCGACGAGGGCAAGGGCAAGATCGTCGATTGGCTCACCGATCATGCCCGGGGAGTGGTGCGCTTTCAGGGCGGCCACAACGCCGGCCATACCCTGGTGATTGGCGGCAAGAAAACCGTGCTGCATCTGATCCCGTCCGGTATTCTGCGCGACGGTGTCGCGTGCTATATCGGCAATGGCGTTGTACTGTCTCCGCACGCGCTGGTGGAGGAGATCGACACGCTTGCACAGGCGGGCGTCGACGTGAGTCCGCGTTTGAAGATCAGTGAGGCCTGCCCGCTGATCCTGCCGCACCATGTCGCGCTCGACCAGGCGCGCGAGATGGCCAAGGGGGCGGGGAAGATCGGCACCACGGGCCGCGGTATCGGCCCCACCTATGAAGACAAGGTGGCGCGGCGCGGACTACGCCTTCAGGATCTCTTTCACCCGGATCGATTCGCAGCCAAGCTGAAAGACGTGCTCGAGTTTCACAACTTTGTGCTGAAGAGCTACTTCCACGCGCAGACAGTCGATTACCAGAAGACTCTAGACGAGACGCTGGCGCTCGCTGGGCGCATCAAACCCATGATCGCGGACGTGCCGCGGTTGCTCTACGAGGCGCAGAAAGCGGGTCACAATCTGTTGTTCGAGGGCGCGCAAGGCGCGCTGCTCGATATCGATCACGGCACGTACCCGTACGTGACTTCGAGCAATTGCGTGGCGGGCGCGGCTGCCGCCGGGGCTGGTATCGGGCCGCAACATCTGCATTTCGTGCTCGGCGTCACCAAGGCCTACACGACCCGTGTGGGCTCGGGGCCGTTTCCGACGGAGCTGCACGACGAGATCGGGCGGCAGCTCGCGAGCCGCGGCAAGGAGTTCGGCGCGACCACCGGACGCCCACGGCGCTGCGGCTGGCTGGACGCCGCGGCACTGAAACGCTCGATTCAGATCAACGGCATCACGGGCCTGGGGGTAACCAAGCTCGACGTGCTGGACGGCATGGATCCCGTGCGGATTGCGACGGGCTACCGCCTCGACGGCCGCCACAGCGATATCCTCCCGGTGGGCGCGGAAGAGCTGTCCGGATGCGAGCCGATCTACGAGGAAATGCCGGGCTGGAAGGAAACCACGATCGGCATCACGCGGTTCGAGGAGCTTCCCGCGGCGGCCCAGGGCTACCTCAAGCGCATCGAGGTCATCTGCGACGTTCCGATCGACCTTATTTCCACCGGCGCGGATCGTACCCAGACGATCGTGCTTCGCCACCCCTTCAAATGAGGTTCAACGTTCAAGGTTCAATGTTCAAAGTTCGATGCGCCAAGTCCGGCGCGGAACCGCCCGCCTTGAAAACCCTGAACCCTGAACCTGGAACTTGGAACGTTTATGGTGCCCAGGAAGGGACTCGAACCCCCACACCATTGCTGGCGCCAGGTCCTGAACCTGGTGCGTCTACCAATTCCGCCACCTGGGCTCAGCAGCCTGACGGAGTGGGCCCTCGCCAGGCTGCTTAAGGAGTTTGTCGGCTAACAATCCGACAAACTCCTAGGCGCGCGATTCTAGCTGAAGGCGCCCCATTTATCAAATGAATCAACGCAAAGAAAACAAAACTGCTCGCGCCCGAAAACGCATCGAGCGCACACCGCGTCATGCGTACGAGATGCCTAGCCGGGAGCTCATCCTCGAACGTCTGACCGAGCGCGGCGTGCCCGTCCCGGAGCGGGAGCTTGAACGTCTGCTGCGCATCGGCCCACACCAGCGCGAGGGGTTCGAGCGACGCGTCGCCGCGATGGAGCGAGACGGGGAGATCATGCGCAATCGCCGCGGCGCAATCTGTGTGGTGGCGAAGCTCGACCTCGTCCGTGGACGGGTACAGGGCCACCCGGACGGCTTCGGGTTTCTCCTGCGAGATGACCGCGGTCCCGATCTCTTCCTCGGCCCGAAGGAGATGCACCAGCTCCTCCACGGCGACCGCGCCGTGTGCCGTATTGCCGGGACGGACCGGCGGGGGCGCCCGGAAGGCAAGGTCGTCGAGGTGCTGGAGCGCGGCCAGCAGCGGGTAGTCGGGCGGCTGCACCGAGAGCACGGCATCCTGTTCGTGACGGCCGAGGACAAGCGCCTGAGCCATGAACTTCTCGTACCGCCACATGAGGTGCGCGGCGCCGAGCCGGGCCAGGTGGTCACGGCCGAAATTGTCGCGCAACCATCCAAGCACGCGCAGCCGGTGGCCAGAATCGTCGAAGTGCTCGGTAACTACGCCGATCCGGGCATGGAGATCGAAATCGCCTTGCGCAAGCACACACTGCCATACCTGTTCCCGCGCCAGGTCGAGCGCCTGTGCGCGAAACTTCCGGATACAGTCATGACCGAGGACCGGGCGGGACGCACGGACCTCACGCGGCTGCCGCTGGTTACCATCGACGGGGAAACCGCGAAGGATTTCGACGACGCAGTGTATTGTGAGCCCTTGGGGAAGGGCGCCGATGCCGGCTTCCGGCTGGTCGTCGCGATCGCGGACGTGAGCCACTACGTGAAGCACGGCGATGCCCTCGACCACGAGGCGAAGCTGCGGGGCAACTCCGTCTATTTTCCGCGGCGCGTGATCCCGATGTTGCCGGAGAAGCTCTCGAACGGCCTGTGCTCGCTCAATCCCAAAGTGCCGCGCCTGGCGATGGCGTGCGACATGCAGATCGATGGCGACGGGGAAGTCGCGTCCTACCGCTTCTTCCCGGCAGTGATCCGCTCGCACGCACGGCTGACGTACACGGAAGTCGCAGCCATGCTGGAAAGCGACCGCAGCGAGGCGGCGCGCCATCACCGCGAGCTGCGGCCCCACATCGGGGCGCTCTACCGGCTTTACCAGAAGCTTGCGCAGGCGCGCGCGCGACGCGGCGCGATCGATTTCGAGACCATCGAGACCGAGATGATGTTCGACGATCGCGGCAAGATCGAGCGCATCGTGCCAGTCGTGCGCAACGACGCGCACCGTCTGATCGAGGAGTGCATGCTGGCGGCAAATGTGTGCACATCCGAGTTCTTGCACAGCCACCGGCAGGCGATGCTCTACCGTATTCACGAGGGACCGACGCCGGAAAAGCTCGCCGCGCTGCGCGAGTTCCTCGGCAGCTTCGGTTTGCAGATTGGCGGCGGTGAGGATCCCCGCGCTCATGATTACGCCCGGCTACTCGAGCGCGTCAAGGATCGGCCGGACGCGCAGCTGCTGCAGACCGTGATGCTGCGATCGTTGCGGCAGGCAGTGTACAGTCCCGACAACGTTGGCCATTTCGGGCTCGCATACGAGTCGTATACTCATTTCACCTCGCCGATCCGGCGCTATCCCGATCTGCTGGTGCACCGGGCGATCAAGGCGGTATTGCACAAGCGGGGCTACGATCCCGGCAACTGGCACGATCTCGGAGCGCACTGCTCGATGACCGAGCGGCGGGCGGATGACGCGACACGGGACGTTGTGGCATGGCTCAAGTGCTATTCCATGAAGGACCGGATTGGCGAGACGCTCAGCGGCACCATCAGCGGCGTGACCGCCTTCGGCGCGTTCGTCGCGCTCGACGAGGTCTATGTCGAGGGGCTGGTGCACGTCTCCGAACTCGGCAACGATTATTTTCACTACGATGCAGCCAAGCACCAGCTCATGGGAGAGCGCACGCGCAAGCGTTTTCGGCTCGGCGACCGTGTCCAGGTAACATTGGTGCGGGTGGACTTGGACACCAGCAAGATCGATTTCACGCTTGCGTGAAATCGATGAACGAGAAGAACATGAGTTTCCTTGTTAAGCGCGCCTCTCCGGACGTGAGCAGGTACTCGGGCCTCATTCGAATCGGGGCGTCGGAGCTTCATGGCTGAGGCGCGCTTCATCTACGGTTTCCACGCCGTCACGAGCCGGCTGCGCCAGAACGCCGCCGGCGTAAAGGAAATCCTGCTCGACCAAAGGCGCGAGGATCGCCGCGCGCGCGAGCTCGAGCGGCTCGCGGGCGAACGTGGCGTGCGCATGATCCGGGTGGACAGCGCGCGGCTCGACGGCATGACGCAGCATGCCCGCCATCAGGGGGTGGCAGCGCGCGTCGAGATGGCGGGTCCCGCGCGGGATCTTGAGAGCGTGCTGGAGAATCTCCAGGAGCCGGCGCTGTTGCTGATCCTCGACGGTGTCACCGATCCGCACAATCTGGGCGCATGCCTGCGGGTGGCTGATGCCTTGGGCGTGCACGCGGTGATCACGCCGAAGGATCGGGCTGTCGGGATTAATGCGACGGTCGAGAAGGTTGCCAGTGGCGCGGCAGAAACCGTACCGTTTATTGTCGTAACCAACCTCGCGCGCACGATGCGTGACCTGAAGGAACGCGGGGTCTGGCTGATGGGTGCCGATCAGGACGGTGAGAACGAGCTTTATTCGGTCAAGCTTGAAGGGCCGCTGGCGTGGGTGCTCGGCGCGGAGGGCGAGGGCATGCGCCGGCTCACGCGCGAGAATTGCGACGAGCTCGTGCGCATTCCGATGATCGGCACGGTCGAGAGCTTGAACGTTTCGGTCTCGGCCGGCATCTGTCTCGCGGAAACGCGCCGTCAGCGCGCGCTGCCCGCTCGGTAATATATTTTGCGCGCCACGCGGGTTCGCAGAAAGAATTCCGGGGCGTCGCGAGCAATTCGCTCACAAGAATTTGCAGGTTTTGAGAGCTTAGCCAGCATAACTCGTCAATCAGCTCGAAACCAGGTCCGCGTTATCGTGCTATCTGCAGGCTTACTGATTCTCGCTCGCTGTTTCCGGCTCTCTGATGAGCTTTTGGCGAGGCTTTGACCTCGCCAAAAGCTCCTGTATAATCCGCGCCTTCTGTAGTTGGGGCCCTGTTCGGTCGGTGGCCTTGGCCCTTGCCTCACCGCGCACGCATCACGGGAGGCTTTACCCATAAGGAGATATCAGGATGCGTCACTACGAGATCGTTTTCATCGTCCATCCGGACCAGAGCGAGCAGGTCCCGGGCATGATCGACCGCTATCGCCAGATGGTGACCGGGCGGAACGGCAAGATCCACCGTCTGGAAGACTGGGGCCGCCGCCAGCTTGCGTTTCCGCTGGAGAAGGTGCACAAGGCTCACTACGTGCTCATGAACGTGGAATGCGACGGCGAGACGCTGAGCGAATTCCAGCACGCATTCAAGTTCAATGACGCCGTGCTGCGGCACCTTATCGTGAAAATGAATGAGGCCGTGACCGCGCCCTCGCCGATGATGAAGGAAGAGAAATCGCGGTCGCTAGGTGCGCCTGCTGCCGAAAGCGCCAGGCCCGCGCCAGCGCCGCCCGCTCTGGCTCCAGCGCCAGTTCTGGATCCAGCTCTGGCTCCAGCGCCAACAGAATTAGCCAGCTAGCGGATGTGAACGCGGTCGCGCTCCACGGTGAACTCACCGAGGTCGAGCCGCTCCGCCACACTCCGGCCGGGATTCCCCTCCTGCGCTTCAAGCTGCAACACCGCTCGCAACAGAACGAGGCCGGTTTCAAACGCCAGGTCGAGTGCGAGATGGGCGCCGTGGCGATGGGAGAGGTGGCGGTCAGGCTGGCCCGGCTCAAGGCGGGGCAGACGGTCACGGTGAGCGGGTTTCTCAACCGCAGGAACCGAATGAGTAGACAGGTCATTTTGCACGCAACCGAAGCAGAGACAACAAAGGACGACAGTCATGGCGATGGCGAGACGGGGCAAGTCCGGCGGTAGAGGCGGCCGCAAAGGCGGGAAATTCAGCAAGGGCAAGGGGCGCGACAGCCGCGGGCGCGGCCAGCTTTTCCGGCGCCGCAAGTTCTGCCGCTTCACCGCGGAGGGCATCAAGTGGGTTGATTACAAGGACGTAAATCTTCTGAAGGACTTCATCAACGAGAACGGCAAGATCATTCCGGCCCGCATCACCGGCACGAAGGCCCGGTACCAGCGACAGCTCTCGGTGGCAATCAACCGCGCGCGCTACCTCGCGCTGCTGCCTTACACCGATCTTCACTGAAATTTACCAACCCGTTCCGGTAACGAGTACAACCGTGAAAATAAGATGAAATGACAAGGTGACCGGGCGAGATCCTGATGGTGTGAAGTAATCACTCGATGACTCAGTCACTTAGTCGTTTCATTACGCGAGGAAGTGCAAGCATGCAAATCATACTGCTCGAAAAAATCGTAAACCTTGGTCAGCTCGGCGACGTCGTGAAGGTGAAAGACGGGTTCGCGCGCAACTACCTGATCCCGCACGGCAAAGCGAAGCGCGCGACGGCGAACAATCTCGCCGAGTTCGAAAAGCGCCGCGCCGAACTCGAAGGCGCGCAGGCCGAAGCCCTTGCGCAAGCTCAGGAAAAATCAGCGAAGCTCGACGGCATGATGGTTCAGATCACGCAAAAGGCCAGCGTGGACGGCAAACTGTTTGGCTCGGTGACGAACGTCGACATTTCCGATATGCTGAAGGTGCAAGGCGTTGAAGTTCCCCGTTCGATGATTCGCATGCCGCAGGGACCGCTCAAGACGGTCGGCGATCACTCGATCAAGGTTGCGCTGCATGCAGATGTCGTTGCTACTGTCACGGTCTCCGTGTTGGGCGAGCAATAAAACCAATCGAAACAACGCAAAAATATTTTTGAAAAAAAGGGCTGGCGACAGCCCTTTTTTTTCTGTAAATTCCCTGTTCGGTCGCGCACGACTCTGGCGCGCGGCGTTCCCCTTTAGAGCATACTGGATCGACAAGCGAGACAACGGCGGCACGCGTCATGGCACTAGTTACCTCGATCGTCAAAGACGCGCAGGTCGAAGCCACCCGAGTTCCGCCACAGTCGATCGAAGCCGAGCAATCGGTGCTTGGCGGGCTACTGCTCGATAACACGGCCTGGGACCGGATCGCGGACGTCATCACGGCAGCGGATTTTTACCGGGCAGACCATCGCCTCATTTTCGAGCATATCGGTCAGCTGATCGAGAACGCTCGGCCAGCCGACGCGCTGACGGTGGCCGAGAGCCTCGAGCGAAGCGGGCGGCTGGATGAGGTGGGCGGACACGCCTATCTGGGTGCGCTTGCGGCCAATACCCCCAGCGCGGCCAATATCCGGCGCTATGCGGAGATCGTTCGTGAGCGCTCGGTGATGCGCAGCCTCGCCGGAATCGGGACCGAGATTGCGGACGCCGCGTATAACCCCATGGGGCGCGACGCAAAGGCGCTCCTTGACGAGGCCGAGACCAAGATCTTCCGGATCGCGGAGGCTGGCTCGAAATCGCGGCAGGGCTTTGTCAAGATTGACCCGCTGCTGACCGAGACGGTCGAGCGGGTGGACGTCCTCTACAACCGTGAGAACAAGGACGACGTTATCGGGCTCGCGACCGGTTTCGTGGACCTTGACCGGATGACGTCGGGATTGCAGGAGGGTGAGCTCATCATCATCGCAGCCCGGCCTTCGATGGGCAAGACGGCGCTCGCCATGAACGTCGTCGAGCATGCCGCCCTGCACCTGAAGCAGGCGGTGGCAGTGTTCAGCATGGAAATGTCGGGCGCCCAGCTCGCCATGCGCATGATCGGCTCGGTCGGGCGCTTCGATCAGCACGAGTTGCGGACCGGAACGTTCAAGGAAGAGGACTGGTCGCGGCTGGTCGATGCGGTAGGCCGGCTCAACGAGACGCAGATCTTCATCGATGATACCGCCGGTCTCAACGCGCTCGAGGTGCGATCGCGGGCGCGCCGCCTGCACCGCCAGTGTGGCGGGCTCTCAATGATCGTGGTCGATTACCTCCAGCTCATGTCTTCGCACGGGCGGGAGGAGAACCGCGCGACCGAGATCGCCGAGATTTCGCGCTCGCTCAAGGGGCTGGCGAAGGAGCTCAAGGTGCCGGTCGTGGCGCTCTCGCAGCTCAACCGGAGCGTCGAATCGCGCCAGGACAAGCGGCCGATGATGTCCGACCTGCGCGAATCGGGTGCGATCGAGCAAGATGCCGACGTGATCATCTTCATCTACCGCGACGAGGTCTACAACGCGGATTCGCCCAATCGGGGCATGGCGGAGATCATCGTCGCCAAGCAGCGCAACGGGCCGACGGGCAAGCTGAACCTCACCTTTCTTGGCAAGTACACCCGTTTCGAGAATTACGCGGGGGGCGACCGCTTCTAACTGCCGTGACTGGTCACCGCTTTTAGAGGGCTTCGGCGGCGTGGTCCGCCAGGCGCGAGCGCTCGCCGCGCGTCAGCGTGACGTGCGCGCTGTGAGCCCAGCCCTTCATGCGATCCACCACGAAGGTCAGGCCCGAGCTGCCCTCGGTCAGATAGGGCGTATCGATCTGGGATATGTTGCCGAGGCAGACTACCTTCGTGCCCGGGCCGGCGCGCGTGATCAGCGTCTTCATCTGCTTGGGCGTCAGGTTCTGCGCCTCGTCGATGATGAGGTATTTGTGAATGAAGGTGCGCCCGCGCATGAAATTGAGCGATTTCACCTTAATACGCGAGCGGATGAGATCGCGCGTTGCGGCCCGCCCCCATTCGCCAGCCTCGTCGTCGGTCTTGTTGAGAACGTCGAGATTGTCCTCGAGCGCCCCCATCCAAGGGTTCATCTTTTCTTCCTCGGTTCCCGGCAGAAAGCCGATGTCCTCGCCGACCGGGACGGTCACGCGGGTCATGATGATCTCGGTGTAGACCTTGTGCTCCAGCGTGTGCATCAGGCCCGCGGCGAGGGTAAGAAGCGTTTTCCCCGTGCCGGCCTGGCCGAGCAGGGTCACGAAATCGATCTGGGGATTCATGAGCGCGTTCAACGCGAAAATCTGCTCCCGGTTGCGCGCGGTGATGCCCCACACGTTGTGGCGCTGCTGCGCGTAATCACGCAGGGTCTGCAGGATCGCCGTCTTGCCATTCGCCTCCTTGACCTGGGCGTAGAACGGGCGGTCTCCTTCGAGGTAGACGAACTCGTTCACGAGCAGCTTGGAGCATAACGGCCCGCGGACGCGATAGAAGGTCTGGCCGCTTTGTTGCCAGGACTCCATGTCGCGCCCGTGCCGGTCCCAGAAATCGCCTGGCAGCTCGCGTGTCCCGGAGTAGAGGAGATCGGTGTCCTCCAGGACCTTGTCGTTGAAGTAATCCTCGGCCGCGAGACCCAGCGCATGCGCCTTGATGCGCATGTTGATGTCCTTCGAGACAAGGATCACCTCGCGCGCGGGGTGGGTCTCCTGGAGATGTCTCACGACGGCGAGTATCTGGTTGTCGGTCTTGCCGCTCGCTAGCCGCGCCGGCAACTCGCTGTTGACCGCCTCGGTCTGCAGGAATACCCGCCCGGTGGCGGTCTTGTCGCCATGGAGCGCGAGCGCGATGCCGTCGGCGATCTTGGCCCCGGACTGGCTGATCAGCTCGTCGAGAAAGCGGCTGGCCTGCCGCGCGTTGCGGGAGACTTCAGACATGCCCTTCTTGTTGTTGTCGAGCTCCTCGAGGATGGCCATCGGGATGTAGAGATCGTGCTCCTGGAAGCGGAACAGGCACGTGGGGTCGTGCATGAGCACGTTGGTATCGAGCACGAAGAGTCGGGTTGCAACGGATGGAAGACGGGTGACGACGGCACTGGTTTTGCGATGAATCATGAATCTCCCTAATCAGGTTTCAGGTTCAAAGTTCCGAGTTCAAGGTTCCATGTTCCCTGTTCCATGCGAGGAACTTGGCGCACCACGGTCATCCAACCTTGAACCTGTTGCTCACTTGAGCGTCTTGACGAACTCAAGGACTTCCTGCGCGTGCCCCGGGACCTTGACCCCGCGCCATGTGCGGCGCACGAGACCCCAAGCGTCGATGACGAATGTGCTGCGCTCGATGCCGCGCACCTTTCTGCCATACATGTTCTTCATCTTGATGACGGCGAACGCCTTGCACGCGGTTTCCTTAGTGTCGGAGAGCAGGTCGAACGGGAAGCCCATCTTGGCTTTGAAGTTCTCGTGCGACTTCAGGCTGTCGCGTGATATCCCGTAGACCGCGCACCCGAGCTGCACAAACTCGGGATGGAGGTCTCGAAACTGCTGGCCCTCGGTCGTGCAGCCGGGGGTGTGGTCTTTCGGGTAGAAGTAGAGGACGAGCGGCTTGCCTTTGGCGCTGGAGAGGCGGAACGTCTCGCCGCCGGTGGCGGGTAGTTCGAAGTCAGGCGCAGGCTTATCTAGCATTCGGTGAGGCGACACCTTTACCACTCACGTCTACGGGGAATACTGAACGAAAGAACCGCATTTCGCAAGCAGAGACGATCGGCGGGAAGGCGGGTGCTTTCACGCCAGAAATTCCGGGCCCTGGACCGTGAGAGTTCCGGTGCGTCCAGGGATGCTTGCCTCGCGCAACACGCAGCGGGGCAAGCTCGAGATGTCGAGTCCATCCGCGTAGTCGTTGAGGGTTATGAGCGAGTAGCCCTGGGCCTGCCAGCCCGTCAGCAGTTCTTCGAAGATGCCCGTCAGCCTGTTGCCCTCGAGTTCGGCGTGCAAGGTGTACACGTGCCCCGTTGGCACGGGGCCTTCGGTCAGGGAGAGGAGGTGCCGGGCGACGTTCTCAACGGTCACGCCGTCGGTTCCGATCAGTTCGTCCAGCGTGGGTAGCGTCGTCGGAAGCTGAGGGCAGGCAACGATTTCCGCATCATAGATCGGCACAAATGGGCACGTGCCCCGCGTATCGGAACAGAAACGGAACCCGAGCCTCTGCGTAAGCCGAAAGGCGTATCGGTTCATCTGCCAGCCGGCGGCGCCGTGCACCCGTGCCGGCTCCCCGAAGATTTCCTGGAATCGTTCGCAGGCCAGTCGCATTTCGCGCAGCGTCCAATCGTAGTCGGCGCGCGCCACACCATCCTGCCATTTCACGTGGTCGTAGGTGTGGATACCGACATCATGTCCCGCAGCCTGGGCCGCACGCATGACGTCCGCGCATCGCCGGCCGATGTCGGGACCGGGAAGCAGCGTGCCGTAGAGAAGGGTAGTGATGCCATAGCTCGAAACTACCGAGCTGCGCGACACTTTGCTCAGAAAACCGGGCCGAAACACACGGCGGATGGCGCGGCCGGTATGGTCTGGGCCGAGGCTGAATAGGAACGTCGCCCGGACCCCATGCCTGTCGAGCAGTTGGAGGAGGCGCGGCACGCTGTCGCGAGTGCCGCGGTAGGTGTCAACGTCGATTTTTAGCGCGAGCTCCACGCCAAGCCTAAGCAATGCTGCCGCTTGATATCATTCGGGCTTTTCGGGGCGCCGCGGCAAGCTTCTGCGGGGCGCCATCATGGTTGGGAGATCTCGCGTGAAGATTTGCGTGGTAAGAACCGGGCATGTCGGCTTAATAACCGGTGCAGGCTTGGCGGAGGTCGGGCGTTCAGTGACGCGCATCGATCGAGATTCTACTAAAGTCCGGCGCCTCACGATACGAGGCGGCGGGCGTCGGGTATATGTTGGCGTTAGGCGTCGTAGATGCGCCTTAGGGCCACCTGCATGTCTACGACCGGCCGCCATCCGAAGTCGCGGGTCGTCGCCTCGATCTTGGGAACCCGATGCTGCATGTCCTGGTAGCCGGTGCCATTCAGGCGCGGCGTTATCCAGTTTCCCGTGGCAGCCATTTCGCGGGCGATCTCCGCGTAACGCCCTTCGTCGGGACGAACAAGTTTGCGGTAGTCGAGATTGCTGAACCAGACGGCTCCCACCAACAGAATCAGAATGATTGGCCAGCTCGACTTCGGTTGGGGCGCCTCTTCCACGATCGCGACACGGTCCGTCAATGCCGAGTTCCAGGCCGAGGACCTTCTGCCTGCATCGCTTGCCGAGCAAGATCCTGGAAATGCGCTTCGCTGACCTGGTTGATCTCAAATTTCCTGGCGCGTGGCAGTGCCGGGTAGTGGCTGGTGATCGCGCGCGTGTAGGCCGGATCGTAATGGCTGACCAGGAGATCGGCAGTGAACTCGTCCCAGCGACGCGCCAGTGCCAGCTCGCGCCAACGGTCGATCACGGCGTGCCCGTGCAAGGCGGTAAGGGCTTCAAGCTTCGCGATGAGGTTTTCCGGTTGCTCGAGGAAATGCGCGTACTCCTCCTTGAGCAATGCAACTCGCACCGGCAAGGGCGCTTCGATCACCACGCACTCGCTTTCCCACATGCGCGCGACCAGCGCCTCGGGCACGCGCAGGTTTCCGACCTTCTTGCTCTCGGCCTCAATGTAAACGGGGTGCCTGGCGTCGAATCCGTGGAGTGTGCTCCAGATGCGGCTCTCGAAGAGTTTCTGCGGTGGTTGAGCTTCCTCGGGGAGGCTGCCCAGCACGGACCCGCGATGGGCAGCGAAGGCCTCCAGATCGAGCACCTGACAGCCCGCATCACGCAGCGCGCGCAGCAGGCGGCTCTTGCCGGTACCCGTGAGGCCGCATACGACGCGCCAGCCGAACTTGCGCGGCAGGGTTTCAAGTTCGCTCACCACGGCGCGGCGATAGGCTTTGTAGCCCCCATCGAGACGGCCGACGGGCCAGCCGACCTGGGCAAGCACGTGCGCAAAGGCGCCGCTGCGCTCACCGCCGCGCCAGCAATAGAGCAAGGGATGCCACTCGCGCGGGCGGTCGAGAAAACGCGCCTGAATGTGGCGTGAAATGTTCGCGCTGACGAGCGCCGCGCCGATCTTCTTGGCGTCGAAGGGGGAGACCTGCTTGTAGAGCGTGCCGACGCGGGCGCGCTCGGCGTCATCGAGGACCGGGCAGTTCACCGCGCCCGGAATGTGGTCTACCGCGAACTCGGACTCGGAGCGAACGTCGATCAACTCGTCAAATTCGGGCAATTGTGCTACGGTAACGATCGCTGGTCCACGCACGGTATTTCCTGTTGCATCGCGCTTTTTCGGTACGCTTGGTGGCTCGGTGGTTCACTTTGCGTGCGTCAACGTCGAATTAAAGGTAAATCTCCATGAACAAGCCTTCTGACGTCGCACCCGTCCGCCTGACGCAACTGTCGCATGGCGGCGGGTGAGGGTGCAAGCTCACGCCAGCGTTGCTGAGCGAGGTCCTGGCAGGAACGCCGGTCGGCAAGGTTTATCCGAACCTGCTCGTCGGCAACGAGTCGAGCGACGACGCGGCTGTGTATCGCCTGAACGATACGCAGGCAGTGGTCGCGACCACCGATTTCTTCATGCCGATCGTGGACGATCCCTACGATTTCGGCAGCATTGCCGCCACCAATGCGATCTCCGACATCTACGCGATGGGCGGCAAGCCCTTTCTCGCGCTGGCATTGCTCGGTGTCCCGGTCGGCAAGCTTCCCGTGGAGGCGGTGCAGCGCATCATCTCGGGCGGTCACGATGTCTGTGCCCGGGTGGGTGTGCCGATCGCGGGCGGGCATTCGATCGATTCGCCCGAGCCCATGTACGGGCTGGTCGTGCTCGGTCTGGTGCATCCGGACCAGGTCAAGCGCAACGACCGGGCCCAGGCTGACGACGTGCTGATACTCGGCAAGGGGCTTGGCATCGGCATTCTCAGCGCCGCGCTCAAGAAGGGCGAGCTCAAGGACAAGGCCTACCAGCAGATGCGCGAATCGGCGACCCAGCTCAACACGCCCGGTCCCGATCTGTCCACGATGGAAGGCGTGCATGCCCTGACTGATATCACGGGCTTCGGGCTGCTCGGCCACCTGCTCGAAATCTGCCGCGGCTCTAAGCTTGAAGCACGCCTGGATCTCGAGGCCGTGCCATTGCTGTCGGCGGCTCGGCATCTCGCGGAGGCGGGTTACAGCACTGGCGCGGCTGATCGCAACTGGTCGAGCTATGGCGGATCGGTCGAGCTGCCGGCGGGCGCGCCAGCCTGGCACCGGAACATCCTCGCCGATCCCCAAACCAGCGGCGGGCTCCTGGTCGCCTGCGACCCCGCGAGCGCGCCGGCGGTGCTGGAAATCTTCCGCAAGCAGGGATTCAGCCACGCGAGCCAAATCGGGACGCTGGCCGCGGGCGCGGCGCGGGTCATCGTCACCTAGAGACGGTGATCAGTGAACAGTGATCAGTGAACTGTTACCTGCAGGAAAAGCCGCGCGTCTTGCGCGGTGGGCCGCCACCGTTCACCGTTTACCTGCGTTTGAGCAGGGGCTCCAGCGTCGGCCAGATATTCTCGAGTATCTGCGGCTGGGCGGCGGCGGTTGGATGAATGTTGTCCCGCTGCATCAGCTTGCGGTGCTCGCCGATTCCTTCCAGCATGTAGGGGACTAGCGGTACGCGGTGGCGCTCCGCAAGCTCGGTGAAGACTGCCTTGAACTCGCCAACGTAGCGCGGCCCATAATTGGGCGGGACCCGCACGCCCACCAGCAGTACACGGGCACCGCGGCTTTTCGCCGCTACGATGATTCGCGACAGGTTGGCATTCATCTGGGCGGCCGACAGACCCCGCAGGCCATCGTTGCCGCCCAGGGCGACGATGACCACGGCGGGGCGCGCGCGTTGGAGCGCCTCACCGATCCGGGTTGCGCCGCCACTGGTGGTTTCACCCGAAATACTGGCGTTCACGACGCTATAATCGAACCTTTTTCGCTGCAGGCGCTCTTCTAACAAGGTTACCCAGCCTTCGCGTGCACCAATGCCGTAGGCGGAGGAGAGGCTGTCGCCGAAGACGAGCAGCGTCGCACCGTGGCCGGCGGTACTGATAATCCACAACAAGGCAATAGACAGAAGCGTTTTCATGAGTAAGCGCCATGACGAGCCAATTGTCCGCGCGTCGGGACTGACGAAGATCGTCCCGAACGGTGATGCCACACTGACGATTTTGCAGGATATTGATCTCGCGGTCATGCCTGGAGAAGCGGTGGCGGTCGTTGGTGCTTCGGGCTCCGGGAAGTCCACGCTCCTGGGACTGCTCGCTGGGCTCGACACGCCGTCGCTGGGTTCTGTTCGCCTCGATGAGACCGAACTCTTCGCGCTCGACGAGGACGGACGCGCGGCGCTGCGCAAGCGCCTCGTTGGTTTCGTGTTCCAGTCGTTTCAGCTGCTGGCGCCGTTGACCGCGCTCGAGAACGTGATGTTGCCACTTGAGCTTGCCGAGCGCGGCGATGCGCAGCGCGTGGCGCGCGCGATGCTCGAGCGGGTTGGGTTGGGCGATCGGTTAAACCATTACCCCAGGTATCTCTCCGGCGGCGAGCAGCAGCGAGTTGCCCTGGCGCGCGCGTTTGTCATCCGGCCCAAGGTGCTGTTTGCCGATGAGCCGACCGGCAATCTCGACGGAGCGACGGGCGAGGGGATCATCGATCTTCTCTTCGAGTTGAACTCCGAGCATGGCACGACGCTGGTGCTAGTCACGCACGACGAGATGGTGGCGAGCCGCTGCGCGCGCCAGATCCGCCTTGCCGGCGGGCGTATCGTTGACGGAGAACGCTGATGGGGCGCGTGGCCATTGCACTGCGCATGCTGGCGCGCGACTGGCGGGCGGGCGAGCTGAAGCTCCTTGGCCTCGCCCTCGTCGTCGCCGTGACCAGCGTGACGAGTGTGTCCTTCTTCGCGGACCGCGTGCGCCAGGCGCTGATCCGCGACGCGAACCAGTTGCTCGGGGGCGATCTCCTGATTACGGCGGATCATCCGCTCGACCGTGCATTTGCGGACGAGGCCCAGCGACGGGGCCTGGCCGTGGCCTCCCGCATCCGCTTCATCAGCATGTCCCGGCGCGGCGACGCTGCCCAATTGACCGGCGTCAAGGCGGTGGCGGACGGCTACCCGCTGCGGGGAAAGCTGCGTATCGCGCCGGCGCCCAACGCGTCGGACGCCGAGGCGCGGGGCGTGCCGCCGCCCGGAAGCGTGTGGATCGATGAGCGGCTCGCCAGCGCGCTGGATGTGCCGGTGGGAGCGCGCCTCGAACTCGGTGCCGCGGAGCTGACAGTGGCTGCGATCCTCACGCTCGAACCCGATCGCGGCGTGAGTTTCTTCAATCTCGCGCCACGGCTCATCATGAACGTGGCCAATTTGCCGCAGACGGAACTGATCCAAGTCGGAAGCCGCGTGCGCTACGGCTTACTCGTCGCGGGCGAGCGCGAAAGCGTCGACCAGTACGAGCGCTGGGCCAAAACCCGCCTCGGGCGCGGAGAGCGCGTGCAGGGCCTCGAGTCGGCGCGTCCGGAAATCAGGGTGGGACTGGAGCGCGCGCAGCAGTTCCTCGGGCTGACGACATTGCTGGCCGTGATGCTGGCCGCTGTCGCGATCGGGCTTGCGACGCGCCGCTATGGCCGGCGCCATCTCGATAACTACGCCGTGATGCGTTGTCTCGGCGCGAGCCAGTGGCAACTGTTCGCGCTCTTTGCGTGGGAGTTCATCGCGCTCGGGGTCATTGCCGCTGCGCTCGGTTGCGCGCTCGGCTTCGCCACGCAGCAGCTGCTCGCGGGGGGGCTTACGGAATTCGTCGCCGTGGTATTGCCGCCCCCGTCATGGGTGCCCGCGGCCCAGGGCGTGCTGCTCGCCTTCGTGCTGCTGCTTGGCTTCGCCCTGCCGCCGCTCATGCAGCTCAAGGATGTGCCGGCGCTGCGGGTGCTCCGCCGCGATATCGGGCGCCCGCGCGAGCGCCAGTTGGTCTCCTACGCCGCGGGGTTTGCGGTGCTGACGGCGCTCGTCCTGTGGCAGGCGGGTGATGCGAAGCTCGGGGCCTACGTGCTCGGCGGGTTCGTGGGAGCGGCGATCGCGTTCGCGGCCATCAGCTATGGCAGCTTGCGGCTCGTGGCCAGCGCCGGCGGGCTGGGCGGTATTGCCTGGCGCTACGGGCTTGCGAACCTGCGGCGGCGGGCACGCGCCAGCACGGTGCAGATTCTCGCGCTCGCGCTGGGACTGACCGCGATCCTGTTGCTGACGGTGACGCGCGCCGACCTGCTCGCGGCGTGGCGCGCGAAAACACCCCCTGATGCGCCGAATCGTTTCATCCTCAACATCCAGCCCGAGCAGCGCGCGCTGCTCGCCCGCTTTTTCCAGAATCACGGCCTGCCGCCGGTGACGGTCTATCCCATGGTGCGCGGTCGCCTGGTTGCGATCGACGGAGCCGAGGTCAGTGCCGAGCGCTACGAAGAGCTGCGCACCAAGCGCCTGGTTGAGCGTGAGTTCAACCTGTCATTCATGGACCAGCTGCCTCCCCACAACCGCATCAGCGCTGGGCGCTGGTTCGCGGCGGCGGACCGTGCTAATGGCGCCTTCTCGGTGGAAGAGGGCATCGCGCGCACCCTTGGAATCAAGCTGGGCGACCGCCTCACCTGGTCGGTGGGCGGGCGCTCTTTTACCGCGCCGGTCGCCAATATCCGGCGCCTCGATTGGGACTCGATGCAGGTCAACTTCTTCGTGATCGCGACGCCGCCGCTGCTCGAGCGCTACCCGACCAGCTACGTCACGAGCTTTCATCTGCCCGGCTCCTATGCTCCAGTCATGAACAAGCTGTCGCGAACGTTCCCGAACCTGACGGTCGTGGACATGAGCATCATCGTGCGGCAGGTGCTGGGCGTGATCGAGCGCGTGGTGCAGGCGGTCCAGGTAGTGTTCCTGTTTGCGCTGGCGGCGGGCCTGCTCGTGCTCTACGCTGCCTTGCTCGCGACCGAGGACGAGCGCGTGCGCGAGGCCGCGCTGCTGCGGGCGCTCGGCGCGAGCCGCGCGCAGGTGGCCGCCGCCCAGCGCGTGGAGTTCGTCGCCATCGGCCTCGCCGCGGGAATCCTGTCAGCAGGGGGCGCGGCCGCGATCGGCGCATTGATCGCCGAGCGGGTGTTGAATCTTCCGTACACGCCGAGTCCCTGGCTATGGTTGTGGGGTCCGGCGTTGGGCGCCGCGTGCGTTGCGGTCAACGCGCTGGCCGGCGCGCGAGCCGCGCTGTCGCGGCCACCGATAACCGCACTGCGGGAGGCCGAGTAGCGCATCCAAGCGGGTATACTTGGGCAACTTGGAACCCGCGTTTGAAATCGTTATCGCGCTCGGCCTCTTGGTTCTGCTGGGGCTGGTGGTGGCCCTCTACCTGAAGCTTACAGCGCTCGAGCGCACGCAAGCGACGCAGCAGGGCGAGCTCCTCGAGGAGAAGCACCGGGCGATGCTCCTCGATCTGCACGAAGGCCTCGCGAAGCAGTCCGACCGCATGGGCTCGGTCCTGGGCGATAGCTCTGAGCGGCTGCGCACACGGGTGGCGGAAGAGCTGACGCAGACCCGCGAGTCCGTCCACACGCTGCAGCTTGCCCTGTCTCGGAGCCTCTCGGAGAACCGCGAAGCGATGCTGGGGCGGCTGGCGGAAACGACCCAGTCGCTTACCGGGAAGATCGATGAACGCCTGGAGCAGATCTCGGGCAAAGTCAACGAGCGGCTCGATGAAGGCTTCCGGAAAACCAACGAGACTTTCGTGAGCGTGATGGTGCGGCTCGCGACCATCGATGAGGCGCAAAAGAAGATCGAGACCCTCACGGGTAGCGTCGTCAGCCTGCAGGAGCTGCTCGGGGACAAACGCTCGCGCGGGGCCTTTGGCGAGGTCCAGCTCGAGGCGCTGGTGCGCAACGTGATGCCGGCGGCGGCGTTCGAGATGCAGTACACGCTCTCGAACGGCCTGCGCGTCGATTGCGTGCTGAAGCTGCCGGATCCGACCGGGCTGGTGTGCGTGGACTCCAAATTCCCGCTCGAAAACTATCACCGGATGCTTACCCCCGGAACGAACGACGTCGACCGCTCCCTAGCGCAGCGCCAGTTTCGCACTGATGTGAAAAAGCACGTGGATGACATTGCGCGGAAGTACATTCTGACCAACGAGACCTCGGACGGGGCGGTCATGTTCGTGCCGGCGGAGGCAGTATTCGCGGAAATCCATGCCTACCACGCAGAGGTGGTGGATTATGCCAACGGCAAGCGGGTGTGGATCGTTTCGCCGACGACGCTGATGGCGGTCCTTAACACGGCGCGGGCGGTCCTGAAGGACGTCGAGACGCGCAAGCAGATTCACGTCATCCGGGAGGCGCTGACGCGCCTGGCGGTCGAGTTCAACCGTTTCGACGACCGGCTTAAGGAGCTTGCCCGCCACATCCGGCAGGCTAACGAGGACGTCGAGAAGATACAGGTCACGGGGGGGAAAATCACGCAACAGTTCCTGCGCATCGAGTCGGCCGAGCTCGACCAGCCGGAGGCGAAGCCCCCCAACGTGGTCGAGCTGCGGGAGGAAAACAAGGGTAGCAAGAACTCCTAACATGATGAAACGCGCGTGCGTTGCGAGCCAAATTCGTGACAGCGCAGCGTGTGTTTCATTATGTTAGGGCTCTAGGTGAGCTCTTGCGCGAAGAAGAATGCAGTGGATAAAAAACTGGTGCCGCAAGCGGATACTCAGGCATGCCACGCTCGACGAGAGGCTGTGGCACTCGGTTCTCGCCCGTTATCCGTTCACGCGCGTGCTTTCGGCAGCGGAGCGCGAGCGGCTGCGCGAGTCTGCGATCCTGTTTCTGGACGAGAAATCCATTACCGGCGCGGGCGGGCTCGTAGTGCGTGACGAAATACGCATGTGTGTTGCCGCGCAGGCCTGTATGCTCCTGCTCAACCTGGATCTCGAGTTTTTCCGGGGGTGGGTGGAGGTGATCGTTTATCCGGACGAGTTCCTTGTCGATTACGAGTACGTTGACGAAGACGGCATCGCGCACCGCGTCAGAGCCCCGACGTCGGGTGAATCGTGGCTGGAGGGGCCGGTGATCCTCTCCTGGGCGGATGCCGAGCGGGGCGGCGACGGCTACAACGTCGTGATTCACGAGTTCGCACACAAGCTCGACATGCTCAACGGGAACGCGAACGGCTTTCCGCCGCTGCACGCCGAGATGAACCGGGCGCGCTGGTCGGATACTTTCGGTGCAGCCTACGAGGATTTTTGCAGACGAATAGAACGGCGTGAGGAGACCGTGATTGATCCCTATGCCGCAGAAAACCCGGCGGAATTCTTTGCGGTGCTGAGCGAGGCTTTTTTCGAGACCCCGGACGCGGTGCAAGGCGCGTACCCGGCGGTCTATGGCGAGCTCGCCTCGTTCTACCGCCAGGATCCGGCGCTGCGCCTGTCACGGGCATTGCAGTCTCAAGAAACGGCCATCCGGCCCCACCCATGAATCCGCCGAAGCCTCGATCGCAGTACCTGCTGGTGTTCAGTTTTGGACTGCTGCTGTTGGTGCTGACTGTGCTGATGGCGCTGGGAATGACGCGGATCGAGTCGTTCAACAGCCAGCTGAACGAGGTGACGGACTCGCAGAGCCGCGACATCGGGACCATTTCCGAGCTCTTCCTCAGCAATGGTCGGCGCGTCGCGGCCATAGACGGCATGTTCGCGGCCACGACCCCGGAGGAACGCGCGGCAGTCCATGCCCAGTATCGCGTGACGATTGAAATTTATAACCATGCGGTCGCGAGGCTGCGCGAGCTGCCGGTTTCCGCTGCGAGCCGCGCGGCGCGCGACGATGCGATCAAGGCAGCCGCGCGTGCGCAAAATGTCGGAGAGGAAGTTGCCCAGTTCCTGCTTAGAGGCCAGATCGCACCCGCCTCCGAGCTCAATCTTACGCAGGCGGTACTGACGGACAGCCGGTTGCAGGAGACCCTCTACCGGCTGCTCGAGGCCAACCACAGCGCCACGGCGCAGGCGGTGGCCATTGCGAACCAGGGCATGCGAAACGGCTTTTTGCTGATTGGCGCCGGAGGGCTGTTCGCGCTGCTGGCGGGCGCAGTGATTGCGCTGCTGGTGATCCGGGTGGTCGCCAGCACCGAGGCGAACCTCGAGCGCGAGATAGAGCTCGCGGAGGTGACGCTGCACTCGATCGTGGACGGGGTAATCACGACCGACACTTCGGGGCGCGTTGATTACCTCAATCCGGTCGCCGAGCGCTATCTGGGATGGACCACCCAGGATGCGCACGGAAAGCCGCTCGGCGAGGTCTACCGCGTCATCGGCGAGCGCAGCGGGAGCGTCGTCGATCCGCTTACCGGCGGGCCGGATGCGGCGCCTGGCGACGAGCCCATTGCTGTGCGCCTAGTTGACCGCAAGGGGCGCGAGTGCCCGATCCGCTACTCGCACGCACCGATACGCGGGCGCGATGGCACGGTGCACGGAATAATCGTGGTGTTCCACGACGTAAGCCAGGTCCGCGCGATGGCCCAGCAGCTGATCTGGCAGGCGAGCCACGACGCGCTCACGGGGCTCGTCAACCGGCGCGAATTCGAGCGGCGCCTGTCGGATCTCATCGACACGGCCAAGACCCAGGGCAAGGAGCACGCGCTGCTGTTCCTCGACCTGGACAATTTCAAGGCGGTAAACGACACCTGCGGGCATGCCGCCGGCGACGAGCTGCTGCGGCAACTGACGTCGGTGATGCAGACACGTATGCGCGGCAGCGATACGCTCGCGCGGCTCGGCGGCGACGAGTTCGGGGCGCTGCTGGAGTCGTGCCTTACCGAACAGGCGGTACGCGTCGCGAACGGCCTGCGTGAAACCATCCGCGAATTCCGCTTCGTGTGGCAGGACAAGACCTTCAGCGTCGGGGTGAGCATCGGGCTGGTGCCGCTCAATGTGGAGAGCCGGGATGCAAACAGCGTGCTCACGCTTGCCGACGTGTGCTGCTACGAGGCAAAGAACCGGGGGCGCGATCGCGTGCAGGTCTACCGCCCGCAGGATCGCGACTACACCGGCCGGCACAGCGATCTCCAGGTGGTGTCGCAGATCAACCGCGCGTTCGAGCTGGGCCAGTTCCGGCTGTACCGCCAGTTCATCATGCCGGTCAATCCGGCGCGGGGAATGCCGCCGCATCACGAGGTGCTCGTGCGCATGCTCGACCGCGCGGGCAATCTCATTCCGCCGACCGGGTTCATGCCGGCGGCTGAGCGCTACAACCTGCTCACGTCGATCGAGCGCTGGGTGGTGAGCACGCTGGTCGAGTATCTGCACCGGCAATGGCTGAGCGGGAGCATTCCGCGCGAGCCGGACGCGCGTGGCGAGCGGGGTAACTACTCGGTCAATATCTCTGGCGCGAGCATCAACGACAAGAGCTTCCCGGATTTTCTTCGCAACCTGCTGACGCGCTATGAGCTGCCGCACGGGCTGCTGTGCTTCGAGATCACCGAGACCACCGCCATCTCGAACCTCACCAAGGCGGCCGAGCTGATGCACGAGTTGAAGGGCATGGGCTGCCGCTTCGCGCTCGATGATTTCGGCACAGGCATGTCGTCCTTCGCCTATCTCAAATATCTGCCGGTGGACTACCTCAAGATTGCGGGCATGTTCATCAAGGACATGGAGACCGACCCCATGGACCACGCGATCGCGGATTCGGTGAACCGAATTGGCCATATTCTTGGCATGCAGACGGTGGCCGAGTCAGTGGAGGACGCGGCGACACTTTCGCGGTTAAAGGAGATGGGTGTGGACTACGCGCAGGGCTTCTTCATCGCCGAGCCGGAGGCGCTCGGCGCCGAGCCCGACCACGAGCGCACCATCCTCTCGGCGTAGCGGGCGGCTGCGTGAGCGGGCGTTACCTTCTGGCCGCCGACGTTGGCGGCACGCGTAGCATGGTTGCCCTGGCGCTCGAGGGCAGGCCGTGGCCCAGCGTCGCCACCCAGGCCGTTTACGAGAGCCAGCATTTCGAGAGTTTGAAGGCCATCATCGAGGATTTTCTGACGAAGCCCGGTGTGGCGCCGCACCGCAGGGCCGTGCGTGCGGCGTGCTTCTCAGTCGCGGGGCCGGTTGCGTTGAACAGCGTGACGCTGACCAATCTGGGCTGGAAGGTGAGGGGTGATGCATTGGCCGCGGAGCTTGGGTTGACCGAGATGAAGCTCGTCAACGACTTCGCGGCGGCGGGCCTGGGCATTCCGCGCCTTGCGCCCACGGACCTCGAGACGCTGCAGGCTGGCTATCCCGTCGCCCAGGGCACGCGGCTCATCATCGGTGCTGGGACCGGTCTTGGCACGGGGCTCCTGACGGCGCATGGCGGGGGCTACGTGGCGCATGCTTCCGAGGCGGGTCATGCTGACTTCGCGCCCGTGGACGAGCTCCAGGACAAATTGCTCGTCTACCTGCGCCGCACGTTCGGGCGGGTTTCGTACGAGCGCGTGGTGTCTGGCCCGGGGCTGATGCGCATCTTCAGTTTCCTGCAAGAATCCGGCGTGGGCATTCCCTCGAAGCAGTTGCAGGAAGCGGCGCGCAACAACACGGACACGGCTAGCGTCATCGGCGGGTTCGGCCTCGAGAAACGTGACCCACTCGCGGCGCGCGCTCTGGACTTGTTTGCGAGCGCCTACGGCGCTTTTGCCGGCAATATGGCGCTTGCGACCCTTGCCCGAGGTGGCGTCTACTTGGCAGGCGGTATCGCGCCAAAACTAGCGCCGAAGCTCAAGGACGGCACCTTCATGCGGGCTTTCAACAGCAAGGGGCGCTTCGCGGACCTCCTGTCGACCATTCCGGTGCACATCATCATGAACCCGCAGGTGGGGCTGCTCGGCGCCATGATCGAGGCGCAGCGGATGCTGGACTGACTTTCATTGTGTTACGGGCTCTAAGGCGGCGGCTCGTTCTCGAGCGCTTCCAGATCCGCTTTCGTATTGACGTTGCTGAAAGCCCCGGGTTCGTCGTCGAACGCGACCTCGATCACCTTGAGCCGCGAATACCACGCATCGATCTTGCGGCCTCCACCGGCCAGAAATTCTGTCAAGCTGGACGATACGCTCTTGCGACAGAGGCAAAATACCGGATGCGCCTGTGCGCCCGTTTTGGCGACCGCGAGGTCAGCCTCATGGCGTTGCAGCGCGCCTCGCAGGCGCTCGATTAGGTCGAGCGCCAAGTGCGGCGAATCGCACGGCACCGTGGCGACGAGTTCGTGCCGCGCTTCGGCCAGCGCGCGCTCCAGACCGGCGAGTGGTCCCGCAAAGCCCTCGATCGCGTCGGGGATGACGCGATGGCCCAGTTGCGCATAGCGGTCGAGATTCTGGTTCGCGTTGACGAGCAGTTCATCCACCTGTGGCGCGAACCGCTCGATGACCCACGCCACCATCGGTTTGCCGCGCAGGAGTTTGAGACCCTTGTCCACGCTGCCCATGCGCTGGCCCCGCCCGCCCGCCAAAATCACTCCCGTGATTTTGTCCGTTCCGGGGCCAACGTTCCAAGTTCCAAGTTCCAAGTTCCAAGTTCCAAGTTCCAAGTTCCGAGTTCGCGATTCCGCCTCGATGCGCCGACTTCAGCACGGTTGCTTGATATCTAACCTTGAACCTTGAACCCGGAACCTGGAACAGAAAATCAAGCCAACATGGTTGGCATGATTTGCTTGACGAAGCGGTGCGTCCCGGTAAAGAGCAGGTAGTGCTTGCCGACAGTGCGCCCGAGCATGGTAATGCCGACCTTGGAGGCGATCTCGTGTCCCATCTCGGTCAGGCCCGAGCGCGAGACCAAAAACGGTATTTGCATCTGCGCCGCCTTGATCACCATCTCCGAGGTGAGCCGGCCGGTGGTGTAGAAGATCTTGTCGGAGCCGTCCACGCGGTCGAGCCACATGAGACCGGCGATCGCATCCACGGCGTTGTGGCGCCCGACGTCCTCGACGAAATAAAGGATATTGTCACCCGCCGCCAGCGCGCAGCCGTGCACTGCGCCCGCGCTCTTGTAGATGGTCTCGTGGCGACGCACCGTGTCGAGCAGGGCATAGAGCGTTTCTTCCGCTAGACGCACGTCGTCACGCAGTTTGATCGAGTCGATTTCCTCCATCAAATCGCCAAATACCGTACCCTGACCGCAGCCGGTCGTCACGGTGCGTTTCCCGAGGCGCGCGCGGAGCCCCTTGACGCCCCTGCGTGTGGTAACCGCGACCGAATCGCTTTCCCAGTCGACCTGCACCGCGGTGATCTCGTCGATCGAGCCCACCAGCCGTTGGTTGCGGAGGTAACCGATCGTGAGCGCCTCCGGCGCTTGCCCGAGCGTCATCAGGGTAACGATCTCGCGCTTGTCGAGATAGAGCGTCAGCGGGTGTTCTCCCGCGATTGGCGTCGCCAGCCGCTCGCCGCGCTCGTTCACGGCTTCGACTTCGAAGGTCAACGGACGGGCCGCGTTGGTGAGCTTCGGACGGCGCATTTCAAAGTCAGAAGTCAGAAGTCAGAAGTCAGAAGTCAGAAGGCGGAAACGAGAAGGCGAAAATGAAAAATCGCGCGACCGCCCGCAAGCGGGGTTACGACGAATGGTGTCTTCATCCTTCTAACTTCTGCCTTCAAGTTCAGCCGCCGATGTACGACATCTCGATTTTCTGCAGCTTCGCGGTGTTTGCGGTACGGATCTCGGAGTAGCGGTCCGCACGCCGGGTCCAGAGCTCCGAGACCGACGACCCGATATCGCCGTCGGTGGCGCCCGCGCGCAAGAGGGCCCGCACATCATGGCCGGCCGTTGCAAAAAGGCAGGTGTAGAGTTTGCCGTCGGTCGAGAGTCGAATGCGGGTGCAGTCGCGGCAGAACGCCTGCGTGACCGAGGCGATAACGCCGATCTCGCCGCTGCCGTCCCGGTAGCGCCAGCGCTGGGCCACCTCTCCGGGGTAATTCGCGTCCAACGGCGCGAGCGGCATCTCCGCGTGGATCATGCCGACGATCTCACGTGCGGTGACGACGTCATCCATGCGCCATCCATTGGTATGGCCGACGTCCATGTATTCGATAAACCGCAAAATATGGCCGGTGCCGTGGAATTGGCGCGCCATCGGCAGGATGCTGTCCTCGTTGCCCCCGCGCTTCACCACCATGTTGATCTTGACGGGTGCCAGTCCCGCGGCAGCGGCGGCTTCGATGCCCTCGAGCACGCGAGTCACGGGAAAATCCACATCGTTCATACGGCGGAATACGGGATCGTCGAGCGCGTCGAGGCTGACCGTCACACGCTTCAGGCCCGCGTTCTTGAGCGCCCGGGCTTTCTGCTTGAGCAGGGAGCCGTTGGTGGTGAGCGTGAGATCGAGCCCGGGAATGGCCGCTAGCATCTCGATCAGCTGCTCGATATTGCGGCGCACGAGCGGCTCACCGCCGGTCAGGCGAATCTTCTCGACGCCGAGTGCGCGAAAGATCCGCGCGACCCGGGCAATCTCCTCGAAGCTCAGGATCTCTTTGCGCTCGAGGAACTGATAGTCCTTTCCGAACACCTCCTTGGGCATGCAGTAGACGCAGCGAAAGTTGCAGCGGTCGGTGACCGACACGCGCAGATCGCGCAGTGGCCGTCTCAACCGATCGCGCGGCCCGTTCTGCGCTGTATCCCGTTCTTGAGGTGTGTCCATATAAGTAACGCCAAGGCCGGCTGCGCGCCGGCTCCCGTTGAGTGCGATTATCCCAAAGCAGCCGGCCTCCAGGCAAGGAAAACACTTTTTTCAAATCAAGTATTTGGACTCGTTTCAAGTTGCACGGCCGTCGTGCCTGGCGCACAATGCCGCCATGGTCGATGCCCCGACGAATCCCCGTGCCGCGCCGTATCCGCTTGCCGTCATCATGGAGCGGGTGCGCCTCGCGGACCGCTGGGCCACCGAGAAGTGGGAGGCGAAGGGGATCCTGCCGGACACTTCGCCACCGGGAAGCGCCGAGCGGATCATCTTGGACGACGGGCAAACGACGCAGATACTGTTTCCCGGCGCGATCCTGCGTCTCGTCGCGGCGGAGGCCGAAGGCTATTTGCTCAACCTCACCTCGCCGCAGCCCAAGGTGTTCGTGCTCTGGCGGATGGACGGCGAGGTTGCGCGCCCGGAACGGCTCACTGTGAGCTACCACGAAGGTGCCCGGTGGGCCGATAGTGATGAGACTGTCGACAGCGTGTCGTTACCAGAGGATCTCGTTCCCTGGATTGCCGAGTACGCTGGCGCGAACTACCGGCCCGAGCCGGAGAAGAAGCCGCGCTACGCGAGCAGCAAGGACAAAGGGGTTGCCTCGCGACGCGGGGGCTAACGGCGCCCGGGGCGGTAAAGCGTTATGACGATAAAGGATGACGGGGAGCCGTTCCTGTCGCGCTGGTTGCGCCTTAAGCAGGAGGTGCGCGAGAAGCCAGCGCAAAACGTGCCAGCGAAGGCGGACGATGCGCAGCCCGCTCCCGAGCTGCCGCCGGTTGACCAGCTCAACTACGATTCGGATTTCAAAGCATTCATGGACAAGCGTGTGGATGCAGGCTTGCGCCGGATTGCCTTGAAAAAGCTGTTCAGCGATCCGCGCTTCAACGTGACCGACGGCCTCGACGACTATGCCGAGGACTTCTCGGTCCTCGAGGATTTGTCGAAGGCAGTGGTAGACAAGTTGCAGCACGCTCGCCGCACGCTCCATGGGCCGGGGCCCGAAGAGCGCGAACATGCCGAGACGCCCAGGGTGGAGCAGGCGGCCACGGAGCCGGAAGAGCAGGCCGCCGATGAGGCCGCCCCATCCTCTCAGGACCGGCTGGAGACAGCCGAAGGGAACGCGCAAGCCGACGAGCTCGGGACGCCGCGCAAGCCTGGTGAA
>Ga0224512_10000176_pt1 | contig 68885 bp, 69 predicted proteins | sample SF_May12_sed_USG_4_FD_169103 | JGI IMG/M metagenome (GOLD analysis project Ga0224512, IMG submission 169103) | Sediment microbial communities from San Francisco Bay, California, United States - SF_May12_sed_USGS_13 | ecosystem: Environmental > Aquatic > Marine > Sediment | place: USA...
TACTATTTCAAAATGGGCAAAGCAACTCGTTAATCAATATGATGATTCTCCTTAAGTGATATTATGCAAGTCGAAGTGAGTAAGCAAGAAAGGATTTCTTCAATGCCTCCTTCTATGCTTGTATCTGCAACATACGATAATATCTCAAGGTCTGCCGTCCTCAAATTTTATGAACCAAAGTCACAAAAATTAATTTTGTGGATTGATGAAACTAATCACAAACCATATTGTTATTCAAAATTGAATCCTGATGAGCTAGACTTTCTTGAAGAAAGAGAAGATGTTTTGAAAATTGAAAAAATAAAACGTCAAGATTTAATCAAAGATGAACAAATTGAAGTCTCTAAAATCTCTGTTTCTGATCCACTTGCTATAGGAGGTACAACTGGTGAAAAAAGTATCCGTAATGTTATTGAGACTTGGGAATCTGACATTAAATATTATGAAACATATTTGTATGATAGGTCGCTAATTGTAGGAAAATATTATGAAATTATAGATGGAAAAATAACACCTCATGATTTAGAAATTTCTGATGAGGTCAAGATTGCTCTGAAAAGTCTTCTTTGGGATAAAGTCGACAGCAAAAGTATGGTTGATTCTAAGGAGTTCAAAGAGTGTATTACTGATTGGGCAGAATTACTAAATCAACCTATTCCTAAAATAAAACGATTAAGTGTAGATATTGAAGTTGAGGCTGAAATTGGCCGAATTCCTGACCCAAAAATTGCTGAAAAAAAGGTCACAGCGATAGGATTTAAAGGAACGGATGGATTTGACAAAATTTTTGTTTTGAGAACTGAAGACACTGAAGAAGGAAAAAATGAACTTGATGACAACATCGAAGTTGTATTTTATGAAAAACATCAAGAAAAAGAGATGATACTTGATGGGTTTAAGGTTATGATGGAGTTTCCTTTTATTTTGACATACAATGGGGATGATTTTGATCTACCATATCTTTACAACCGAGCAGAAAGACTCGGAATAAAAAAAATAGACAATCCTCTCTATATGATGAGAGACTCTGCGACATTAAAGCAAGGAGTACACTTGGATTTGTATCGGACTCTTTCAAACCGATCATTTCAAATTTATGCTTTCAGCCAGTCTTATACGGATTTTAAATTAAACAGTGTTTCTAAAGCTCTTTTAGGAAAAGAAAAAATAGATTACGGGATTGAATTAGGTGATCTTAATCTTTACCAAACAGCAAATTATTGCTATAATGATGCACTGATAACCTACGAACTTACCAGCTTTAATCATGACCTTTTGATGAATCTACTTGTAATTATTGCAAGAATTGGCAGAATGCCTATTGATGATATTGCAAGACTTGGAGTATCTCAATGGATTAGAAGTCTACTCTATTATGAACACCGACAAAGAAATGCTCTGATTCCCAAAAGAGAAGACTTGCAAAAAAGATCAGAGGGTGTTTTATCTGAAGCAGTAATCAAGGATAAAAAATACCGAGGAGGTCTAGTTGTTGATCCAAAAGAGGGAATTCATTTTGATGTTGTTGTCATGGATTTTGCCAGCCTGTATCCAAGTATCATTAAAGTAAAAAATCTATCCTACGAAACAGTACGCTGTTCACATGAGCAATGCAAAAAAAACACCATTCCTCAGACAAATCATTGGGCATGCACAAAACGAAATGGAATAACTTCCATAATAATCGGTTCTTTGAGGGACTTGAGGGTAAATTATTACAAAAGTTTATCTAAAAAAGAAACTCTATCAGAAGAACAAAGACAGCAGTACACTGTTGTTAGCCAAGCACTCAAGGTAATTCTTAATGCTAGTTATGGTGTTATGGGTGCTGAGATATTTCCTTTATACTTTCTACCTGCAGCAGAAGCTACTACAGCTATTGGTAGATACACCATTCTTGAGACTATTAAAAAATGTGAATCTATTGGAGTTGAGGTACTTTACGGTGATACTGATTCTATTTTTATTAAAAAACCATCTGACCAACAAATCAAAACAGTAATAGAACAAGCAAAACTTGACCACGGTGTAGATTTAGAAATTGACAAGATATATCGCTATTGTGTTTTAAGTAACAGAAAGAAAAATTATCTCGGAGTTACCAAAGATGGGAAAGTAGATGTAAAAGGATTAACCGGAAAAAAATCACACACCCCAGCTTTTATCAAAAATCTATTCTACGAATTACTTGATATTTTATCCAATGTTCAAACCATGGAAGATTTTGTGAGAGCAAAAAAAGAAATTACCGAAACGATAGCAGACTGTGCAAAAAAAGTCCAAGACAAAGAAATTCCTTTGAAGGATTTGACTTTTAATGTAATGATAAGCAAATCTCCGTCAGAATATGTAAAAACCATTCCGCAACATATACGAGCTGCTAAGCAGTTAGAATCAATAAAAGAAATAAAAAAAGGTGACATTATTTCTTTTGTAAAAATTTTGAATAAACCAGGAGTTCGTCCAATAGAGCTTGCAAAGAAAGAGGAGATTGACTCTAAAAAATACATGGAGTTTATGGAATCAACTTTAGATCAAATTACTTCCTCTATGGATATGGATTTTGATACAATTCTTGGGAAACCAAAACAAACAGGGCTGGATGAATTTTTTTGGAGTTAGTTTAACAAATCATGGAGGTTGATAACACTTTTCTTACTATTTTGGGAACTCTGGCCGGCATTTTGATTCTTTCTGGTTGGGTTGAGCAGATTATCAAAGGCTATAAAACAAAAAGCCTCAAAGACATATCGAAATATTTGATGATTCTAATATCCGCGGGGGCTGCATTGTGGTTGCTCTATGGATTTATTGTCGATGATGTATTTATCATAGGCACAAATCTTGCGGCAATTATTCTGATGGTTACTGTATTGATTATGAAAAAACAATACGAGAAAGCTGCAAATAACTGATTTTATAATCAAGGGTTAAATAGAATCTTGGAATTTTCTAAGAAAGATGTTTGTTATTAATTGTAAAAATTATGAGGAAATTGCAGGAGATAAAATAATTAAATTTGTAAAAATTTCAGAAAAAATTTCTAAAAAATACAAGATTAAAATTGCAATTTCTCCACCCCAACACCTTATGGGATTAGTTTCCAAGAGCTCCGTCCCTATATTGGCACAACATGTAGATGTATCCAAGGTTGGCAGTACTACGGGATTTATAGTTCCAGAACTTTTAAAAAAATCAGGAGTTAAAGGTTCTTTGATTAATCATAGCGAACATAGAATTTCTGGCAAAGATATTGTTTTTCTCATTTCAAAATTACGTGATCTCAAAATGATCTCGATTTTATGTGTAAAAGATGTAGCTGAGGTAAAAAAATACGTGAAGTTAAATCCTGATTATATTGCAATTGAACCTCCAGAATTAATTGGTTCAGGCAAAGCAGTGTCCAAAGAAAAACCAGACTTGATTATCAAGGCAGTTAATGCAGTAAAAAGTGCCAAAAATAACACCAAATTACTTTGCGGCGCTGGAATTGTCTCTGGTGAGGATGTATCAAAAGCAGCTGAACTTGGCTCTCATGGAATTTTAGTTGCCAGTGGAATAATAAAAGCAAAAAATTGGGAAAAAATGATTATTGAATTTGCAAAATCGCTATCATAAAATCTTTATTTTATTTTATCATGTTGAAATTGTGTAAACCATTACTTTGCTATTTTCTAATAAAATAATTAAAATGATTTTACTCTATATAGTATACTATGAGAAATAGAATAATCTGTAGAGAATGCAGAGTGGAACTTGAAACTAGATCTGAGCGAAGCATTCAGAAATGTGATGACTGTCAATTAGCATGAGGAATATATCAAAACCCATATTTGATGTCCACATTTAAAAAAGGATTTTACGTTAACCGTTGGATTTTTTTTGCTTATAAATCAAATTATTGCTAGGTAAAATAACAATAAATTATTTTAAAATTAATTAAAAACACGGGATTACAAAAATAATTATCTGTCAAATTAGTTTAAATTCCTCTAATTTTGATTGGTTTACCTAGATAAAAAATGAAGCAAATTTATTTTTATGATGAAGGTGACGGGAAAAACAAAAAACTCCTAGGCGGAAAAGGAGCTGGTCTATGTGAAATGACCAGATTAAAGTTACCAGTCCCTCCAGGATTTGTGATTACAACTGATGTGTGTAAAAAATACTATGAAAATGACCAAAAATTACCAAAATCATTGATTCCAGAATTAAAAAAAAATATTGCAAAAATTGAAAAAAAGACGGGCAAAAAATGGAATTCAAAGTCAAACCCCCTTTTAGTTTCAGTCAGATCTGGTGCTGCAATATCTATGCCTGGAATGATGGACACTATTTTGAATTTGGGACTAAACGATCTTACCGTTGAAGGTTTGGCAGAAAAAAGCAAGAATCCACGATTTGCATGGGATTCGTATAGGCGATTTGTTCAGTTATTTGGCAAAGTGGTATTTGGAGTTGATGATAAAAAATTTGATAATGTTTTAGATAATGCAAAAAAAAATCAAGGTGTAAGTGAGGATAGTGCTTTAAATGAAAAATCATTAAAACAAATTGTTTCAGAATACAAGAAAATATGTGAGAAATCTACCGGGAAAAAATTTCCTTCCGATCCATATGATCAGGTTGAACTTGCTATCAAAGCAGTATTTGGAAGTTGGATGGGTGAGAGAGCAATTGTTTACAGGGAAAAAAATAACATTACACGAAATATTGCAGATGGTACTGCGGTAAACATTGTAACTATGGCATTTGGAAATATGGGAAATGACAGTGCTACTGGAGTAGTGTTTACCAGAAACCCTGGTGATGGAGAAAGAAAAATCTATGGAGAATATTTGATAAATGCTCAAGGTGAGGATGTAGTAGCTGGTGTCAGGACTGGGAAACAAGTTGATGAACTAAAAAAAGAAATGCCTGCATCTTATGTTCAGCTAAAAAAAACATGTGACAAGTTAGAAAAACACTACAAAGAGCCACAGGACATTGAATTTACAATCGAGCAAGGAAAATTCTATCTTTTGCAAACAAGGAATGCAAAAATGAATGCAGTCGGAATGATAAAGACTTCTGTTGATATGGTAAAAGAAAAATTGATTACCAAAAATCAAGCTTTGCTCCGTTTACATGCAGATCAATTAGAACAACTCCTTCATAAAACTCTAGATCAAAAGACTGTGAAAAATTACACTCAGATAGTTAAAGGAATTGCGGCATCCCCTGGAGCTGCAAGTGGAATTGCAGTATTTGATGTAAAAAGAGCCACAGCTCTAGGTGAAAATGGCACTAAAGTTATTTTAATTCGTGAGGAAACAAAACCTGAGGATGTCCCTGCATTTTTTGAATCCGTAGGAATTCTAACTAGTAGAGGTGGGAAAACCTCTCATGCAGCAGTTGTCGCAAGAGGAATGGGTAAACCCTGCATTGTGGGATGTTCTGATATGAAAATTAACAATGATAAAAAAATGGCAGTAATTGGCGATAAAATATTCAATGAAGGTGATACTATTACTATTGATGGAAGTAGTGGTAAAGTATACCTAGGTGAAATTCCAGTAATTGAGCCAAAAATGACTCAAGACTTTAAAACTATTTTAGACTGGGCACAAAAAGCAAAAAGAATTGGAATTCGTGGTAATGCCGATACTCCTGAAGGTGCAAAACTTGCAAGACAATATGGAGGACAAGGAATAGGACTTTGTAGAACCGAACGAATGTTCAATGGACGTGATAGAATAGGATTGTTTGTAGATATGATAATGGCACAAACAATTGCAGATAGAAAAAAAGTTTTAAAAAAATTAGGAGAGCTACAAAAAAGTGATTTTATTGAAATTTTAAAGGCTATGGAAGGTTATGAGGTCACAATAAGACTATTAGATCCACCATTGCATGAATTTTTGCCAAACCCTGAAGAACTATCTGAAAAAATTCACAAACTAGAAGGGACAAATAATACTAGCGAACTAGATGATCTAAAAATTATATTTAATAGAGCCCGTGAACTAGCCGAGATTAACCCTATGATGGGACATCGAGGGGTGCGAGTTGGCGTAACATATCCTGAAATTTATGAAATGCAAATACGCGCAGTATTTGAGGCCGCAGCATTTTTAGCAAAAAAGAAAGTAAATGCCCATCCTCAAATTATGATACCTCAGGTTAGCAGCATTGAAGAGCTTAACCATATTAAGAAAATCTATGATAGTATTAAAAAGGAAATTGAAACAAAATACAAAATGAAACTAAAAATTAATTTTGGGACCATGATTGAGGTAGTTAGAGCAGCCCTTACGGCAAATGAACTTGCAAGCACTGCGGAATTCTTTAGTTTTGGAACAAACGATTTAACTCAAGCGACCTTTAGTTTTAGCCGAGAAGATGCTGAGGGTAAATTCCTTCCAGAATATATTGAAAAAGAATTACTAGAGCGCAATCCATTTCAATCAATTGATGTTAATGGGGTTGGAAGCTTGATGGAAATTGGAATTGCCAAAGGACGAAAACTTAAACCAAAAATGGAAATTGGAATATGCGGTGAACATGGAGGAGATCCCAGTTCCATTAAATTCTGCCATGGGGCAAATCTGAGTTATGTTAGTGCATCCCCACATCGAATTCCAATTGCAATAGTAGCTGCCGCTCAAGCAGCACTTGAACAACCTAAAATCAAATAGTGAATACCTATATTTTAAAACCATTTAGATAAATTGAAAGTAATATGTTACCTCGGGTAGAATCCATAAAACAAATGAGACTCAAATTTGGAATCACTCAAAAAAAACTTGCTGCATTAACTGGAGTTAGCACATCGATGATTAATCAAATTGAATCTGGGAGAAGCCAACCAAGTTACAGTACTGCAAAAAAAATTTTTGAAATTTTAGGAGATATGGAAGGAAAGTCTTCCTCTCACAAGGCAGGAGATTTTTGCAGTAAAGATATTGTAAAATTAAAACCAACAAACACTCTTCATGATGCCATCAAAAAAATGCATGAACTATCAATTAGTCAGATTCCTGTTTTTGAAAAAGATGAACTAGTTGGAATTGTATCTGAAGATGGAATTGTAAAACATTTGGCAGATGTTGGAGAAACTGAACTAAAAAATGCAAAACTCTCAGACACAATGGATGCCGTTCCACCAATCGTAGATTTTGATACTCCTGCAAATGTTTTGGTTCCACTAATTAGATATTCAAAATGTATTCTTGTATCAAAAAAATCAAAAATTATTGGAATTATCACTGCATCTGATACTTTGAAAATGATGGAATAGAATAATTATTTTGGATGAGAGCATAGCTCAGCCAGAACCCCATCTAATGATTTTGGGTGGATAAAAGTAACTTTGGTCCCAGCTGATCCTGGTCTTACTTTACCTAAGAATTGAACCCCACAACTTTCCATTCTTGTTACCTCACCGTTGATATCATTAGTTTCTAAAGCTATGTGATGAAGTCCCTGTCCTTTTTTATCCAAAAACTTTTTGATTGGGCTTGTGTCATTTGTAGGCTGCATTAATTCAATTTTTCCATTTTCTAAGTGAATAATTGCAACTTTGACTCCTTCTGATTCCACTGTTTCAAATTCAATATTTTTAACCCCGAGGGCTTTTTGGTATATTTTGGCAGATTCTTCTACATCGTTAACTGCAATTGCTATGTGATCGATTTTCATTGCTTATGACAGTTTATTATAAAACCCGTTTTTATTAATTTTTTATATTTGAGGCAATTTTGTTTAAGATCCATCAAAATTATTGTCAAGACAATTAAGACGTTTAATTAATATACGATTATAATTGAGGGTGGTGGTGCAAGCGACTATTTTTCTAGTGGTGGCCCTAGGTCTTGCAGGTCTATTTGTAAGTGGATCCTCTGAGATCAGTTTTGCACAAACCATTAGCACAGTAGATGTAGTTGAAAATAAGATTGTCACTTTAATTGGTGAGGGATTCGATGCTGATGATGATACTTTAACTTATTTCTGGGAGCAACTTGATGGCGAGAAGGTTCAGTTATCATCATATGTAGCAAAAACACCACAATTTATGGCACCAGAAGTTGAAAATGGTGCAATCAAAGTATTGACTTTTCAATTAACAGTAACTGATCCCTTTAATGCAAAAAGTTCAGATATTGTCGAAATTGTTGTAAATCCTGTTAATCATATTCCAATAGTGAGTGCTGGTCGTGACCAAATAATTTTCCCATCTATTAGTGTCACAACCTTGGTAGGTAGTGCAGTAGATGCTGATGATGATACTTTAACTTATTCTTGGGAACAAACAAGCGGTCCTAAACTCCAACTTGCCAATACTAACTTAAGATACCTTACAATTTTGTCACCTTCAATTGATTTTTCAAACTTTACACCAATGACCTTTAAACTCACAGTAGATGATGGGTTTGGAGGTATAGGTAGCGATTCTGCAAGTGTTTATCCTTATAATGCACAATTAAAAAACCGATTAATTTCAATTGATGCAGGTCCAATTCAAACCGTACGAGAGGGTGAATCAGTCACGATGGATGTTACTGGGCAAACTTCAAACGGTGCACCCATTAGATATTCTTGGGCTCAATTAATTGGAACTTCTGTTTCACTAGATAAATACGTCGGTGACAAAGTACAATTCATCGCCCCTGAGATTGGTGATGTTAGTTCCGAATTATTATCATTCCAAGTAACAGGATATTCGGAAGGTAATGGTTGGGCATCTGATATTGCAATGGTCAAAGTGCTCCCATTTAATGGCCCGCCAATTGCCGATGCAGGACCTGATCAAACTGTAAGTCAAAATGTATTTGTAAATCTGATTGGTAGTGGAACTGACCCAGAAGATAATAAATTAAGATTCCAATGGTCACAGCTATCAGGCGATAAAGTAACATTATACCAAAGAACTTTGCAGGAAGTCTATTTCGTTTCTCCATTTATCGAGAGCAATTCTGAGGATTTAGTGTTCCAACTAAAGGTCACTGATTCTGATGGTAATTTTGATACAGATACTGCCACAGTTACAGTTTCCAAACAAAATCATCCTCCAAATGCAAATGCAGGACCTGATAGAAGAGTTATCAGTGAGTCATCAGTAACTGTCACTGGGGTAGGGGTAGATCCTGATGGTGATCCAATCACATATTCTTGGAAACAACTATCAGGCGATAAATTAGCATTTGACGGCTCAAAGTCAGTCATTTCATTTACCGCACCAAAAGTCTCATCTGGTGAGACAAAACGATTGATATTACAATTAACAGTAACTGACAGTCTTGGGCAAAGCGATACTGACAGATTAACCCTATTGGTTGTACCAGAAAATAATAAACCACGAGTAGATGCAGGACCTGATCAAGTAATAAATGAAAATACAGTCGGAAGTGTATTTTGTACTGCATTTGATATTGAAAATAGTGTATTAACCTATACTTGGACATCTGCCTCTAGTGATTTGAAATTTGACACACCATCAAATCCAGGAAGCACCTTTATGGCACCAAGTGTAGTTGACTCTAAAAATATAGAATTAACTTGTAGTGTGTCTGACGGAGTATTCACAGTATCTGATAGTTTGACACTTACAGTCCAAAATACCCTGTCAATGCCAATTGCTGCAAATGCAGGTCCAGATCAAATTGTAAATGAAAAGGTCAAAGTTTCCTTAGATGGTAGTGAAAGCTTTGATCCTGAAAACCAAATAATGTATTACTCGTGGACTCAAACCTCAGGTGAGAGTGTAATAATTGACTCTGCAACTAGTGTGACGCCATCATTTAAGAGTCCAACTGTTGCAAATAATGAAATCAAGGTGTTAGTCTTTGAACTCAAAGTCTATGATGATTATGGCAGAGAATCTTTTGACACCGTCGTAATTACAGTTGATCCGGTAAACGCACCACCAACTGCAGATGCTACTGCAATACAAGAATAATTTTTTACAATTTTTAATAAATTAGTTTTTTAGACGAGGTTATTTACCGTCTAATCCCCAACTGGTTTTATTTGCAGCAATAATTTTAAGAAATGGTGCTTCATTTTCTCTCCATGGATCGTCTCTAACCCATTTAAATTTTTTAAAAAACTTTTGATAAATTGCCTCAAACTCTTCTCCATTCTCAATGACTTTAACTTTGCCTTGAATGCAAACTGCCTTGTGCTTGTCAGGTTTATAGCAGTCAATCACTATTGCTACATTTTGATTTTTCTTAATATTTTGAAAAGATCTAGTTTCATAATCTGTTGCAACCAAAATTAGATCTTTATGAAAAATGTATGATACTGGTTTAACATGTGGGATATCTTTATTGCAGGTTGCAAGTCTGGCCTCTTCTAGGGATTCAAGAAACTTGATTTCGTCTTGAGAGTATTTTAGCAATTAAAGATCCTTTCTCGAATTTGCGGAATGTTTTTGTATACTAAATCCCTTACTTTTATCTGCTCTTCAGGAGTAGGTGTAGTTTCTTGAGCACTTAAAATTGCCCCACTCAAACCTAGGGCCATTCCCATAACTAGACCATATACAAATTCCTTTGGATCCTCTACTTTGAAGGTTTCTTTATTTTCTTTAATTTCATCCATATAGGCAGGTATTGTTAAAACAGCTCCGCTGATGGTCTGTTCAATTATTGTCTCTAATTCTTGCTCGTTCATATGATTGAATTAAAATAATTGTTAATAAATCTGCACTATTCAAAAAAATAATTTAATTGATAATGACTGACAAAGTAGCAAGTCTGGTTAGAAACATATTTTATTAATTTAGACATTGCATTAAATTTGTATTTAATTTTTGGAATATAATGTGGAAATGCTAAGTTATTGAACCACCAAATTTAATCCAAACAGAACTTCCTGATTTTACAGTAATATTGTAACTGGTAAAATCAATGTCCAGAGTAACTCCTGGGGGAATAGTAAGCCTAGAATTATTTTGAATCAGTACATTTTCTGGAGCCGAAGCACTAGAGCCAAGATGACAATCATGTTCTACAATCCAAATTCCTGGTCCTGTTGGGGCACATGTTTCAATTTGAGTTATTATTTTAAGTAAATCATTTGTTCCATCAAAATAGCTTATTATTGGAAAATTATTCTTTGTCATGGCAATGGATGTGTAAAATCCCACATTACCCGCACTATCCAAAGTCACTGGCGTATCTTGGGTAGAACACGAAGGACTAGTACAGTGAACAATCTTAAGATCACCATTTGTAAAATCATAATAACTAATTATTGGATTGCCGTCATTACCAATTGCAATGGATGTATACTCTCCCACATCACCTGCACTATCCAAAGTCACTGGCGTATCTTGTGTAGAACACGAAGGACTAGTACAGTGCACAACTTTGAGGTCACCATTTAGAAGATCATAATAACTAATTATTGGATTGCCGTCTTTACCAATTGTACTGGACAAGTAAAACCCATCATCGCCTGCACTATCCAAAACTACTGGCGTATCTTGAGTAGAACACGAAGGACTAGTACAGTGAACAATTTTAAGATCACCATTTGTAAAATCATAATAACTAATTATTGGATTGCCGTCACTACTAATTGCAATGGATGTATAAAACCCCACATCCCCTGCACTATCCAAAGTCACTGGCGTATCTTGAGTAGAACACGAAGGACTAGTACAGTGCACAATCTTAAGATCACCATTTGTAAAATCATAATAACTAATTATTGGATTGCCGTCACTACTAATTGCAATGGATGTATACTCTCCCACATCACCTGCACTATCCAAAGTCACTGGTGTATCTTGAGTAGAACACGAAGGACTAGTACAGTGCACAAATTTAAGATCAGTATTTGAAAGATCATAATAACTAATTATTGGATTGCCGTCATTGTCAATTGCAATGGATGTATAATTTCCCACATCCCCTGCACTATCCAAAGTCACTGGCGTATCTTGTGTAGAACACGAAGGACTAGTACAGTGCACAACTTTAAGATTGTCATTTGTAAAATCATAATAACTAATTATTGGATTGCCGTCATTACCAATTGCAATGGATGTATAAAACCCCACATCACCTGCACTATCTAAAATTAATCCCTCACCCCACGGATTATCAAATAAATTACACGAGGGACTAGTACAGTGCACAATCTTAAGATCACCATTTGAAAGATCATAATAACTAATTATTGGATTGCCGTCACTACCAATTGCAATGGATGTATAAAACCCCACATCACCTGCACTATCCAAAGTCACTGGTGTATCTTGAGTAGAACACGAGGGACTAGTACAGTGCACAACTTTAAGATCATCAGTTGCACTATCAAAATAACTAATTATTGGATTGTCATCATTGCTAATTGCAATTGATGTGTAAAAACCAATATCACCTGCACTATCCAAAGTCACTGGTGTATCTTGATTAGAACACGAAGGACTAGTACAGTGAACAATCTTAAGATCATCAGTTGCACTATCAATATAACTAATTATTGGATTGCCGTCACTACCAATTGCAATGGATGTATAAAACCCCACATCACCTGCACTATCCAAAGTCACTGGTGTATCTTGAGTAGAACACGAAGGACTAGTACAGTGCACAACTTTAAGGTCTACATTGTTGTTATCAATATAACTAATTATTGGATTGCCGTCATTACCAATTGCAATGGATGTATACTCTCCCACATCACCTGCACTATCCAAAGTCACTGGCGTATCTTGTGTAGAACACGAAGGACTAGTACAGTGCACAATCTTAAGATCATCAGTTGCACTATCAAAATAACTAATTATTGGATTGCCGTCACTACCAATTGCAATGGATGTATACTCTCCCACATCCCCTGCACTATCCAAAGTCACTGGCGTATCTTGTGTAGAACACGAAGGACTAGTACAGTGCACAATCTTAAGATCACCATTTGAAAGATCATAATAACTAATTATTGGATTGCCGTCATTACCAATTGCAATGGATGTATACTCTCCCACATTCCCTGCACTATCCAAAACTACTGGTGTATCTTGAGTAGAACACGAAGGACTAGTACAGTGCACAACTTTAAGATCCTCATTTATAAAATCATAATAACTAATTATTGGATTGCCGTCTTTACCAATTGCAATGGATGTATACTCTCCCACAAGTCCTGCACTATCTAAAACCGTAGCCATATCTGCTATTACATAGTTGGTCTCTATGCTAATTGAAACCAGAAAAAGAAATAAAATTACAAATAAAGTATTTGAAATTGATTTATGACTCAATATTTTATCCCTTCCAAAAAAATAAATTATTTAAGTTCACTATTATTTCCCATATTTTTTGTTAATTAAATATGAGATTGTTATCTTAATTACATTCTGCAAAAATATATCTTCGTTTTCCTTGTTTTTAAATTAAAAAAGTGAATCAATTGTCATATTTTGTTGAGACCTAATTCTTATCTTAAATATTATAGGTAAGAAGCACCCAAGATTTTTAATTAGCAAAATCGTGACTAGAATGTGTATTATTTTACGGCAAAGGATGCAAATATGGTCCTACCTGATGTAATAAAAAAATTTGAATTTGCCTTAGAAAAAAAGAATGAAGTTTCAAAACTTGAACAACAATTACAAATGATACTCAGCACAACAAATAATTTTGCAGAATATATTCCGCTAAAACAAAAACTCAATACTGCAATTACCCAATTTTACGAAGCGTCTGAAAAGTTAGAAAAGACTGGTGTAATGATTAAAAGCATAGATCAAGGACTATTAGATTTTCCCTCCAAAAGATTTGATGAGGATGTCTGGCTTTGCTGGAAGTATGGTGAAACTGAGATAAAATTTTGGCATGAAAAAGATTCAGGCTATATGAGTCGAAAACCAGTTGATGTTAGTGATGAGTCTCTAGTATAGTCTGTTTCACTTTTTCTTTTTAACACCAACTGTATCAATTGGCTTTGCTGATTTCCATAGCATTCTGCATAGGCTATCTATATTATTAATCATATCTTTTGCATTAGTTGATAATGAAAAATCATTCTCAGAATTAGAATTTGTTTGACTAGAATCTGACATTATCATATGTTTATCTTTTTGCACTGTAATTCTTCCATTAGATGGAAGTTTACAAACTCTGGTTTCAGTTGCACCAAATCTTTTTACAAATGAAAGCATTTCGACATCGTTGACTTCAACTAGAAGCATAACTTTACCTCCATTTTTTTCACAGGTTTTAATTTTTTCTGGGATCATACTATGATACATCTTTGAGATATCCTCAAGAGTTGTTGCAATGTATAATACATCTGTACAATTTTCAATTAATTGTCCGATATCAGAATAAATATTTGTCCTTCCTTGGATAATTTTTAGTGTTGGAATATTCGTAGTCTGATTAGTTGAGATTTCATTATTTATTTTATCAATAATTGCCTCTCCGGAAAGTTTTATTTTTCTTAATTCTTCCTCTTTCCTTTCTAATGCAGTCTTTAATGCTTTTTGTGGTTCTATTGCGATACATAATTTGGGACTAGATAAAGTAGTTGAAATAATATTTCTATCGACTAGTTTATCTACAGTTCTGTACATTCTTGCTCTATCAATATTTAGATCTTTAGCAAGTGCACTAGCCGTGATTGGTCCAGTTCTTAATAAACTCAGATAGATTTTTGATTCCAAATCATCAAGATCCAGGGTTCCTCTTAATTCTAAGGCAAGTTTTTCAACTTGTTCTTGTGCTGACATCAATTTTGACTACCTCTGGAATCTTTGTGTTGCTTTTCTAATTGTGGTATTTGCTCAATTTTGCTTAGATTTGTATTGTCATTATTTGCTGTCATGGTTTTCATGATATAATGAATTAATTTTAGAACAAAAAGATCTGTGTGTATTATTTTGTTACCTACTGATTATGCCTACAAAGGGCTCCATTTTTAGGAAATATTCGTGGATTTTGGGTTTATTGGCACCCTAGACCACATTAAATGCAATTACTGCAAGGACGATCATTACAACAACGTGTTTAATTCCCGCAACATATGATCCGGCACCTATCTTTCCTGCCGCTAGACCGCCAAAAACTGCCTCAATAAGGGACATGTTAAACAAGGCAGCCTCCATTAAAGCAATATCCATACTTGCCAGGGATCCGAACAATCCGCCTTCAGATGCCCCTCCTCCCGAAATCAGACTTTCTTGAACTTTTTCAATTTCTGTGAAAAAACTAGTTATCAACAAAACTGCTACTGCCAAAAATACTGCATAAGAAATGTAAATTGTATATGTATATGGGGCTAATTGTGACTTTCTATTTTTTTCAATATTCTGCATCTCTGTAACATGTTTTTGAATCATGTCTAAGTTCTCATCGATGTCGCCTCCAATCTTTAAGGCCATCTCTAAAAGCACTGTCACACGTCTTGAAATCTTGGTGTTAGTTGAATCTGCAAAATGTGCAAATGCCTCATCCATTGGCATTCCCCAACTCATATTTGCTCTAAGATTTCTCAATGGAATAGTTAATCCTCCAAGATTCCTATTTGCAGTCTGCTCTATTGCTTTGATAAGATTAGCTCCACTTTGAACAGAGCTTAACAATGCTAAAAGAAAAACTGGCATATGTTTATCAATACTGTCTCTTCGCTGAACCTCTTTTAATTGAAACAGCGTCATTGGAACAATTCCTGCAATGACTCCAAAAATCAATCCAATTTCTTTGATTGATGATGATCCTGAAAAAGATCCTAGCAATTGTGTAGACATAATGACACTTAATGAAGCAACAATGGAGATTATTATCAACCTGACTTTATTGTTTCCTAAAATTGATTTGCTGGGAGTTAATCCTTTTATGAGTTTTTTTTCTAATCTCTTTGAATTTTTTCTTACAGATTTTTTAGTTCCTTTTTCTAGAGCCATATTTTTACCTCTTTGGTACCATCCCGTCCATCATTACAAGCATCATTACACCACATAGGGGCAAAATGGCAAAAGTTAGAATATTAATCAAAGTTACTAAATCCAGTCCCCCTAAACTAGGACTCATAATTCCCATTATTGAGAGCATTATTACTGCAAGTAATGGAAATACAATCAAAAGAATTGTATAAATTTCTGCAACTGCTCCAAGTGATTCTGTAGTTCTTGCCATTAGTTGCTTTTTTTCTTCTAATTGGACTTTGGCGGTTGCGTTAAAGTATTCTTTAAGATCCCCTCCGGATTGGGCTGTGATTATTGCCCCTTCTAATAATTCTGAATAAGCTCCATGTGGGGTTCTATGAATAAGATCAGTAATTGCTGTAATCAAGTCCATTCCCATAATATCCAAATTTCTAACAATGAGCTTGGAATCTTTTACAATCTCTTCTTCTGACTCTTCTCTTGCAATTGCCTTGAATATTCCCTCCAAACTCAATCCACTTGTAGCCAAGGTAGACATGTATCCAATAAAGTGAGGAATCTCCTCCATGAGCTTTGAAGACCTTGTTTTTACCTTCATTGATGGAATCATTTGCAACACTACAAACACCATTCCACCAAAACCAAATGCCGCACCAATGGGTATGAGAATCTCTAGTATTGGTGGTTCAATATCAACTAATAATGCTACAATGATTCCAATAACTCCTCCAGCAATGGTTGATACTAGACTAAATAATGCCATACTTGCAACATATACTTCGTAAGGGATTGGCATCATTGACTCTTTGATTGCTTTTTCTACATGTCTGAATTTTGGATGTAGAAATTTAACGTGCTCATCTAAAAGTTTGTATGCGTATATGTGGGCCGGACCTACCTTTTCACTTTCCAACACTCTTTTTTTACGTTTTACAGTGCTCATACTAAATCATCACCCTTTTTCTTTCATAAAATCTCTCAGGATCTTCGTAGTATTCCATTATCATTTCGCTTACTTTTCTGTGCTCCCGGATGTCATTTTTTACCATCCATTCCAAGGCTACTCTTCTTTTAGTTAATTCATAATCAATTTTTTCTTGAGAATCCCCGTCTCTATCCATTATTTTTTCAAACACTACGCTCTTTCCACTAAAGTCATGAGAATCTGTTCTGGGATTCCACTTGAAGACTGTATTTGTTTTTAACTCTCCTGTTTTTTCATCAATTCCATCCAGCTCTGCAACTTCGATAATTCTTCTAGCCGATTTGCTACCTACGCGAATTTTTAATTGAAGTGTAATCAGGTCTAAACTATTTGCAATCAATGCTTTTGGAACATCCATCGGTGCAGATACTAATCTAGTTAGTGTGGCATCAATCGAATCCGCATGTATTGAGGAAAATCCTCCGTGCCCTGTTGCCATTGCCTGAAATAGAGTATATGCTTCTTTACCTCTGGTTTCACCTACGATAATAATATCTGGTCGCTGTCTTAGTGCTGCACGGAGCAGGTCAAACTGATTAATTTCACCTACCTGTGTATCTGTAAAAGTTTGTCTCGATACTGCAGGAACCCAATTCTCATGTGGTAAGTTTAGTTCTTGGGTATCTTCTATGCTGACCACCTTTTGTCCTGGTTTGATAAATGTAGATAATGCATTTAATGCCGTAGTCTTTCCACTGGCAGTTCCTCCAGCAATAAGCATTGTGGATTTTTTTTCTGCAAGATACCACATAAAGGCTGCAATATCAATTGAACATGTTCCAAATTTTATCAAATCTATTATTGTAATTGGATCTGCTCTGAATCTTCTAATTGTAAAAGTACTTCCCCGTTTAGTAATCTCATGCCCTAATGTTAAATTTATTCTACTTCCATCTGGAAGTGTTGCATCAACAATTGGATCTGCCATTGAAACGTGCTTTCCACAAACATATGCGAGTTTTCTTGCAAAATTATTTAATTCAGCATCTTTTTGATATATGATATTTGTTGGAAGTGATTCATATTCTCGGTGCCACACATATAGGGGAATATTCGTTCCATCGCAACTAATTTCCTCAATCATATGGTCTCTCATAAGAGGCTCTATTTTTCCAAGGTGGATGTAATCTCGAATGGCATAATATTTTATTTTCGCAATATTTTTTTCTGGAATTTTAAGTCTGTATGTCTTGATCAACCTATCAATTTTCTTAGAAAGTCGGTACTCCGCTTCCTTTTTTGATCTAATTTCCCCCATGGCTACTGACAATTCAGTCATTAGAAGTTTTTTTATAATCCCTAACGCTTGCTCATCTTTCATGGTAAGGGCTGGTTCAATAATTTGATATCTTATCCCTCCCTTGGCAGTTGGGTCTTTGATTAAACCGGCTCTAACATCAAATCTGTCAAAATCTAATTTTGCAAGTGTCATAAATTGAGGAATAGATTGAACGTTTGAGACTACATGCTGTTCAAGAGAATTTGGACTAGAATTATTTTCTGAATTAATTTCTTTTGTAGGGAATTTTACTGCTGCGCGTCTGATAAGTTTTGGAATATCTATCTTGCTCTTGAGAATATTTAGATTCATATGAATAAACTATATTCGTCATTTGTGTTTTAACGCTTGTTCGTCCAATTGAACAACCTACATCTTTTACATGCAAATATGAATAAAAATTACTATGATATTTGACCTTGAGAAGAATTTAGGAGGCAATTTTTAATGTTTGGAAAAATTAGTAAAAAAAACCTCGAAAAATTATCAAACATGACTAATCTTAAACCAAAAAATGATATTTCTTCTATTCTTGAAGAATCTCCTGAGAAAAACATTACTTCGATAAAATCATCTCTGATAAATTTTTCCAAAATAAATAACTCAAAATCTAAAACCGTCTCAGAGGCAAATGCTAAATCCCCTAGTATATCAGAAAAACCTTTACAGCAACTAGAACCTGATTCTAAAACCCTTAATGTCCAGAGTCTCCAATCCAAACCCATTGTTACAGAGTCCAGCAAAATGGGAGATCTCTCTCAACGTCTTCTTTTAGAGATTGAAAAATTACCTGATAAAACCATAAAACCAATCATTGATTATAATGATAATTGTTTATTTTATCCCATTTTATCAACAGTTGGTAAACCCACTGATGAAATTTCATATCTTGATGATCTTGTAACTGATGGAACTTTAGTAAAAGAAACTCTCGAAAAATTAATCATATGTCCTGTTCATCGTGATGCTTTTTCTTCTAGCGTAAAACTATATTGCCCAAAATGTAATTCACTAAACGTTGAAAAACTAAATCTGTTTGAGCACAAGAGATGTGGATTTATTACAGAAAATCTTGCATATGATTTTTCAGATCCAAATAATTCTACATGCCCTTCATGTAAAAGAGCGATTAAAGATTTTAAAAAAGAAATTCGAATTCCAGCAATGTGGCACCAATGTCTTGATTGTAAAGATAAATTTGATAACGCAATAATAAAGATGTACTGCAGACAACACGAGCATGATTTTGATATAAACTCTGGTCAATTTGTTACTACGTATAGGTACAAAATTAAAGATTATGATGCTCCCTTAAGCGTTGAAGATACAAAAATGCGAGAAGACTTAGCTAAAATCCTAGATGGGTTTAATTTTTCATCTCAAATCAAGGCTTCAGTTAAAGGCAAAAGTGGAAACCCTCACAAAGTTCCAATATTTGCAAAAAACAACTCAAACGGGGATACGATTGCAGTTTTTATTAATAATTCTGAAATAGTATCCCAATCCGATATCAATTCAATCTTGGTTCCAATTTTAGATATTAGCCCAAAACATACTGTACTACTCTCATTCTCTGAGGTTGACCAAGGCGTAAAACCTGTAGCAAAACAATATGGAATTCAAATTATTGCTAATCCTGATATTTCTAAAATGACTGACGCAGTTAGCGAATTTATTTCTGCAAATTACTCTATAAATGGTGAAAAATAATGCCTCCTAAATCTAAAAAATTCTCGATGAAAAATCGTCGTGGAGTTAGCAATATTATTGGAAGTCTTATAGTTCTGGCAGTAGTAGCATCTATGGGTTCTGTAATTTTATTTCAAGGATTAAATCAAATTAATGCTTTTAGTTATGAATTGACGTATCATGACAAGGAACATGTTAATGAACTCCGAGAAGACATTATTTTTGAACATGTAAGGTTTCCACCAACTGAAAAAAATCTAGAACTTGATCTTGCAAATGTCGGAAGTGTTGATACTACAATTTCCACAGTCACTGTTGTAAGAATTGACAATCAGGAACTTATCATAAACAAGGAGGTTAGTAATGATACTATTCTAATTGAAGATCACAAGAAAATAATTCTAACAACCGCTACCTTACCAATCGGTCCTGATCCAATATGGAACTCTACTGAATATAAGGATAAAATTTACAAGATATCGATTACCACATCCAAAGGAAATTTCTTTTCAACTATCGCCACTCCCTTTAACACTTGAGATATGAAACAAAATAATTTAAAATCAAATATTCAAAGACATGTCCCTAAGAGACGAGCAGTAGCTGAGGTTATTTCTTCATTATTGTTAGTAGTAATTACAGTTGTAGGTGCAGTTTTGCTTACAGGTTTTATGGATGAGTCAATGGTTGAAGGGAGTTTAGCTGTTTCATCTAGTGCAGATTCCACAATCAAAACGATCAAGCTCAAATCATTTGACACGAGAGACGGATTAAAGTTGATGGGTTATGATGATTTAGATAATGACACCCCGACTGATTTAAAATTATGTGGTGTTGGTTGTAATTCCACTTCAAACCAGCATCCTAGGATTGGAGGGACGGAATTTTTAGTTATTCAAATTGAAAATAGAAGTTTGAATCCAATTTACTTGGAAAGTTTGTACTTGGAAAACAATCTATATCTTTGGGATGTTAATACATCTGGAGTAGTTCTTAATGCAATTCCTGGTACCTCTGCTGGGGGTGTGTATCCAAGAGATGGAATGTTTTCAATCTTATCTGATGATATTTCTGATAAAACTCAAAACACCAATACCCAAATTCAAAATGGCAGGATAGTTAACATACTCATAAAACTTGCCCCAGACCATCCAGATATTGAACTAAGTAAAACCAATAGAGTTCAATTAAATATTGGTGCAAATACTTTATCCGAGTTTTTGATTGAGACTGGAGGGGCCCAATGAACTTTAAATCTAGTCGATTTACGCCTAAAAAACGACGTGGACTTTCCTCTATAGTAGGTGCCTTGCTTTTTGTAGTACTTATGGTCTCTACATTCACTGTACTAGGTCAGGCCTTAGATTCTCAAACTGAAATTGTCAGTGTTAGTCGAGCAGTTGCAGATTCAGGATTGAAAAAACAACAAGAAGATTTTAGAATAAATGCCTTTACTGATAATGGCAATCCTAATGCATTGCTTTCTGTAGATGTTGAAAATCTGGGACAAAACTCTTTGGAGATATTTAGTATGATAATTACTGAAGAGACTGATATTAATGGAATTTATCCATCAACAGTTTATGACATTCCATCAGATAAATCCTTTATTGCTCCAGGAAAAACAAACAACATTGTATCTGCACCAACGGTCATTACTTTAGCAGTTCCAACAGGATTGGAACTAACCAAAGTTTATACAATAAAGGTAATTTCCTCACTTGGAAATATTAGCACTGATAGTATTCTATGTGATCAAACTAGCTGTATGCCTGCAGTTGCAGGTCCAGGAGACGGAAGTTTAACTTCTACAGTATTTTTAGATGGTCCAAATGGAATTAACGGAAAAATATCTACCTTTGTAATGTTTGTCTCAAATACTTCTGACCTAACTATTACTGATGTACAACCTGTTTTTGGGTGGACGGCGCCAATCTGTGATGATATGTGGACCAATGATGATACAGGACAAACTGAAAATAAGGTTGATCCAGAAACAATGACACTTTGCAATGTTACTCCAGGCCCCGTCCCTCAAATAGATTTAGGTCCTTATGCTTCTGTTTTATTCAAGTGGGATATGGTAGTTAATGGTGATATTGGATCAACTTTTACCCTATGCAACTCTGTGACTGGAGATGATGGGACTCCTCCTATCATAACTAGTGTGCAGACTTGTGATATGCTGACGATGATTGATCCTAATGATTGTGGAGGATGCGGTCCTGGTGGTACTACTATTATTTTAGTAGATGATCTTTTGATAAGACCTGAATTATTTTTGACCCTTCCAGGTCCATTTGGGGATTCCTCTTCACAAGGTATTTGGGGAGTAAATGTTGTAAACCCTACAACAAGGGATATGCAAATAACCAAATTGACTCTAGTGGCATATCCGCCAGGAGCTAACAATAATGACAAAGTTTTCATTGATGGTTGCCCATTTACTGCAATTACCCCTACTACTAATTGGTCATGTCCAAGAGAAAACACTTTGATGTGGGTAAATCCTACAGGTCCGTTAACTATTCCATCTCATTCCAGTGTTGCATTTGCAGCAAAAGTTGAGCCAGGATCTATAGCAGGAGCAGAAGATCTTGATGCAATTATTGTACAGGCAAACGCATTTACGACATCGGGTTCCTTTGGAAAAGCGGGATATCAGAGTTCCATGCTTGGCTCAACTGGAACAATTGCCAATGTCTTTCTTACAGACACGGCATTATCTCGAACGGATATTAAAACTCAAAAATTAGCAATGACTGAATTAATTCCTCAGTCATTTAAAGTGACTTTAGCTGATATGGATGATAGTAATGCTACTTACATTAAATCCGGAGCAAGATTGGTCATCAATGTTCCAAGGGACTGGACTGATGTTATCATAACAAGCTCAAATAATTTTGTAGCTGATGGGGATCCTGGCCCTGATGATGACAGAATTACAGCGCATGCAGATGGTTCTACTCAAATAGTTGCAGTTACAGCCTCACATTTAGGTCAGGCAGCTGATGCATACACAATAGAATTTGATGCAACACCTCCTGCAAATGCTGATGCTGCTCCTGAAATACTGTATGTTATGTATGTTCTAGCTGATGGTTTGACTGATGATGATCTTCCAATTGGACCATTAAGTGAGGTAGTCTTGCAAGTTTTGCACCCATAAGTTTGAAAAAATACCACAATCAAAATCTTATTGATAAAACCAATCATTATTTTTTCTTATTTGAATTTTTACATTTTAGAAAATACTTTAATTTTTATATTGCGACCAACTTTTTTTTCGTAAATTTATTATGGCTTTACCACTTTACAATACACAAAAAATATCTGCATAGTTTGAAAAACCTTCTATTAATCGAAACAAAATTTTTATGAAATATAGTTTAACTTCTTTTTTAATTCATCTGTGATTTGATGTTAGAATTTTTAACACTCATGCCTAGCCCTAAAAAATTACCTTCTATTAAAACATGTGTAGAATTTTTCTCCACGCTTTTTCATTATTTTTCTAATGTCTCTACGATAACAAAATTGTGCCTATAAAGTGTAGTTCATTATGCACACAGACAGCTATAACTCTAAATTCATTTCATGTAATTTTAATAATGACAAAGTTACACACAAAACAAAAACAAATGACCTCAAGAAGAGCAGTTGCACCAGTCATTGCAACACTCTTACTGGTAGCTATCGCTGTCGTTGGTGGAAGTATCATCTTTGTGTTCTCACAAGATTTCTTTAGTTCTGCCCAAATCAGTGGTGCTCCACAAATCGAATCAGTAGAAATTACTGGTTATGATGCATCAGATGTGTTAACGTTGAAAATCCATGATGGACTTTGTACAAACAACTGCGCATTCGCAACCGCTTGGGACGGCCTAGCAAATAACGGACTAGTCACAGGTGAAAGAGTCGCAGTATATGTCCAAAACCAAAGTGCTCAAAAAGTTGTATTAACTGAAGTAGCATTCGCAGGAACAACATACGCATATGATTCTTCTGGAACAAATGTAATCCATTCAGCAGCAGCTCCTGCACCAGGTGAATTCCAAATACTCACCAGCGGTGTAAGTGGTGCAGTTGCACTGGTAAAAAGTGATCCAGTAGCTGCCTTGGAAGCCGGTGAAGAAGCAACTATCTTATTTGAATTAGATAGTGGTTTATCTAACGGCAGAGATGCACAGTTTAAGATAAAGACTGCCACAGGCGCAATATTTGTCGGAACTGTACTAGCAGGTCAGCAAAGTGGTTAACCCCACCCCTTTTTTTTATGGAGAAAAAAATGAAAAATAAAATTAAAACAAAAAACATAACACTAGTACTCATATTATCATTGTCCTTACTTTTGAGTGGAAATCTTCAAGCAGTTTCTGCTCAAAACTTGGATCAATATTCTAATTACAAAGTCCACATTTCAATTAATCCTTCTCATATAGAAGAAGGCTCAAAATCTCATCCAATAGGATATGTGTATCTATTAAATCGATCAAATATTCCAGTTACCAATCCTATGACTGTAGATGTAATGTTGACCTCAGATAATCCTTCAATTGCTTCAGTTCCAGAAAAAATTACCTTTCCTGCAAATGCCGAATATGTACAATTTGATATAACTACTGGCAAAAAGGGAAAAACCACAATCACCGGTTCAATTAATAACAATTTAGGATTTGCTGATATCAACGTCGGAGTAAATGCAGAACATCTTCCAGATAATTTGATTTTAGAATTAAATCTTCCAACAGACAAAATGCATGTTAATTCTGAAATGCCATTTTCAGTTTTTTTAAGAACGATTGATGAAACTGATGATGACATTGATGACTCTACAATTGTTAGAGTACCATATGATATAGATGTGATTTTAGATTATGAGAAATCCCTTGCAATCCCAAGTAATGATACAATCACAATTAAAGCAGGAGAGTTTTATGCTTGGGGAACTATAAGCTCTGGCCAAAAAGTGGGCAATACGTTTATTCGTGCAATCCAACCTGATACTCAACTTGATACTGCAAAGAGCATAACTATAACATCTACTCTTCCTGCATCTTTGAATATCAATATCTATCCATACTTGATACCCGCCGATATTGATAGAACTCTGGATATTTTTGTAAGTGTTGTTGATTCAAATGGAGATCCTACTGTTGCGTCAAAAGATATTCCCTTGAAATTTTTCTCAAACAATCAAGATTACATTGGTGATGAATTAGATGATGCAATGAAAGAACTAGATATGGTAATAAAGAAAGGCGAATTTGGATATCACTTTAGGTTAGGTTTGGATTTAATTGGTTTGGTTAGCAACGATCTTTTTATTGGTGTTAGCTCTACTGGACTAGGAACTGCTATTGATAAGTTTCAAACCGTTGGAGAATCAATAAGTGTTGAAGATCAGCGAATAAATACCCAAGGGGGATTGTTAAAATCAGATAGGATTGTTAATATTAATGATAAAAAGGCAGTGCAACTTTTTGGTCCACTAAAAGTACCTAGTAACTCTACAGTTTTGTTTGGATATCAACTTACCATTGAAGAAAACGATGATAATGATAATCCAGATGATGATCCAAATTTCAAAGAAGTAAATTTGGATGATATCATAGAAAAAGATCAAAGCGCCGAGGAAAAAAGACGAGGAGGAATGAATGCTCAAGATAGGGCAGGAAGCGGTGATGTTGAGCCAGAAAATACTGGTACTGCAACTGGTAATACTGAATCTAGTTCTGATGATGATAGTGATGTACTAATTTACACTATAGATAATATTGAAGATGGCAACTTGTATCCAATTCAAGCAAATGAAAATTACCGTTCAACAGGATTAATTCAGTATTTAGATGTAATTTCTGAGGATGATTCATTAGCAACTGTTACAGATGTTGGAATGATTCGCCCATCGTATTCTTATGGGGTAGCTGAAGTTGTTACCACTCAAAAAAGTGGGACGGTATTGCTTTCTGCTAACGTGAAGGGTATTGGTTCGGGGTCTTTTCTAACCGAAGTTGTAAACTCTCTTGAGCAAAAAAAGATAAAAATATTTTCTCCTACAGGAGAGAACTCTCTTTTAATTAATCGGGATGGTTCCTTTGATGTATTCCTAGTTGCACTTGATGCAAGTGATAGGCCAAAAATACTTGAAGATGATAAAAAATACTTGGTTACCCCTTCTAACGGAATTGTTGACCTTGAAAGAAAATCAACATTTTCAACTACAACATTACAAAGTGAATCATTTACACTAGAAGATGGCGGAGCTGTGGTCCTCAAAGTCACACCAATTGGAGAAGATGCCGATTTGGATTTAGAATCAACTAGTATTTTTCAGACACAATTGTCATCCGAAGTCCAAATATTACTCCCAGTAGAAAACCTTGATATCAATACGAAAGAAAAATTTGGTATTGTTCAATTAGTTGATCTTCAAGGAAATCCTATTGAAGCATTCAAAGACATGCGAGTAAAAATCAGTTCAGATAATGAATTTGTAGCTCAAACAAATCAAGATGCAATAATAAAAAAAGGTTCATCTTATGCTGAATTTCCAATAGAAACACCGGGAACTCTTGGATCCTCAATCCTCTCTGCCAGTGCAAGGGGAGTTGTAGGATCCGATGTTGAAGTAAAAACAGTTACCTCCTCATCGGCTTTAACTATCTATACTAGTGGATTAGTTGAGCCAATGCCTGTAAATGAAGAAGTTCTAGTTAAGATAATTGTAGATGATGTAAATGGTATTTCAATTCCAGGTGCAACCGTACAAATAACTCCAAATGTAAATGCAACTGCAAATACTGAATCCATTAGAACTGGAACCGATGGAAGTGCTACATTTGGTCTTACTGCAGTAAACGGGCCAGAAATATTCGTTGACTTTAAGGCATCTGCTCCAGGATTCCAAGATAGCAAGGAAACAATAGGAATTGTAGTTGATACACCTCCAGGAGGATTAACTGAGCTTAAGCTTCCTACAGAATTAATTTATGTGATAGTTGGTGGAATGGGGGTAGTCGCAATAGCAGTGGTATTTTTCGTGAAAAAATCCAAAGAGCCTATAGATGACGAAGAAGAACCATGGGAAGATGACGACATTTAATTAAATTCGATTCTTTTCAAATATTAAATGATTAGAGTTTGGTTACGGGTAATCCGAATAAGATTCCTTCTAGCCTCAGTTATTGCAGTATCTGTTGGCCTTGCAATTAATTGGAACCAAAACAATTTCATTGATCCGCTAACAGCATTTTTGACTTTTGTAGGCGTAATTGCTTTGCATGCTAGTGTTGATTTACTAAACGACTTTTGGGATTATAAACGAGGTATTGATACCATTACAAAAAGAACTAAGATGAGTGGTGGAACTGGCGTTTTGCCAGAAGGGTTGCTAAAACCATCATCTGTTTATAGAGCTGGAATTATTTTTTTGATTATAGGTGGTGCCATTGGGTCATACTTTGTATTTACTAATGGGTTGATAATTGCAGTTATTCTTGCATTTGCCATCATATCAATCTATTTTTACTCTACAAAAATTGTCGATTCTGGTCTTGCAGAATTTTTTGTTGCAGTAAAGGGAACAATGATTGTACTTGGAACATTTTTCATACAATCAAACCAAATATCTGTCGAATCTATCACTGGGGGAATAATAATTGGGGTGCTTTCCTCGATGGTCCTCTTTATTGCATCCTTTCCTGATTATGATGCAGACAAGTCAAAGGGTAGAAAAACATTAGTAATAGCACTTGGAAAAAAAAAATCTAGTCAGATTTTTTGGATATTTCCAATTATTTCACTTGGTTCTATTATTTTGGGAGTAGGTCTTGGATTTTTCCCCATTTCATCTCTAATCGCACTTTTTCCAATACCTCTTGTTATTATGTCTGGAGTAGGTTTGAGGAAAAATTTCCAAAACCAAGATCTTCTACTTCCATCAATGTCCAAAACGTTGATGTTTAGCAGACTGACTGGTATTTTATTTGTAATTGGTATTTTGATTGGGTTGTGACTGTTTTGTTATTGTACAATTAAATTCAAGATTAAATAAAATAATTCATGATTTCTGGCTTTGCAACAGAACTTGGGACTGAGGAATTTGCTAAAAACTCAAATGCAAATATACAAAATTATAAAAAAATACAGAACCTTACTTTATCAAATATAGGAATCGGCACATATCTTGGAGATCCTGACGAAATTACAGATAATGCAGTAAAAAACGCCATTAAACAATCTGTTCTTTCTGGAGTAAATGTAATAGATACTGCAATTAATTATCGAGCCCAAAAAGCCGAACGCTCAGTCGGCTGTGCAATTGCAGAATTAATCAAAGATCAAAAAATTACCCGTAATCAAATTTTTGTTTGTACAAAAAATGGATATCTTACAAACGATGCAGACATTAAACAAGAATTTTGGGAATATGTCAAAAACGAATATTCCAATAAAGGAGTCATTGGTGAAGGCGATGTGTCATCAGGATATCATTGTATGACTGTACCTTTTCTTAATGATCAACTTGAGCGGAGTTTGAAAAATTTAGGTCTAGAATGCATAGATTTACTATATCTGCATAATGCAGTAGAAGGACAGGTTAATGATGTTTCAAAAGCCCAATTTTTAAAAAATTTGAGCCTTGTTTTTGAATTATATGAGCAAAAAAGAAAAAAAGGGAAAATTAAATTTTATGGGATGGCTACCTGGGAATGCTTTAGGGTTTTTGATGACAGCCCACAATATCTTTCTCTCAGAGAGGTCACAAAAATGGCCGAAGATGTAGGGGGTGCAGATCATGGCTTTAGATTTATCCAATTACCGTTTAACATGCACTATGATCAAGCCCTGTTAAAAAAGAATCAAGACATTGAAAATTCAAAGGTCTCGATTTTAGAGGCAGCATCAAAATTAGGTATAGGTGTTTTTACTAGTGTCCCATTTATGCAAGGACGCCTATTAGCACCTGGAGTCATTCCTGAATTCAATGACTTAAAACCATCACTTCGGGCTTTACAGTTTATTCGCTCAACTCCAGGGGTAGTGGCACCTCTAGTTGGTCAAAAATTGTCAGAACATGTTTCAGAAAACTTGGAGATTATGAAAATACCGCCAATGGATGAGGTAGAGTACATTTCACTTGTCAAGAAACTCACTGCGTAACCTGTCTAAAATATAATTAGTTTAGCAAAATTTCTAGAAAGCTAATAAGAGGGAAAAGAGGCAGAAATGTCGATAAATTTGTCCAGTAAAATTTTTGACTATCCTAAAATCTGTGAATCTATAATGGGCATAGATTCTAAAATTAGGTTTGCAGGAGTTATAAACGAACGAGGCAGATTGGTATCTGGAGGAATGAGAGAAAATGTCGAACCACTTGAAAGTCAAAAAGATGATGAAATGATTTTCATGGAGTTGGCATTAAGAGTAAAGATGAGAAAAGAATTTGACAAACAACTCGGCACAGTAAATTTTGCAATGGCATCAAGAGAACGTGCTCTTGCGATGAGTTTTCTTTTAGGCGAAGATATTTTGTATGTGGTATCAGAGCCTGATTCTGATTATGGAGTTTTACCAAAGAAAATTCTAGAAATTATCCATTCTTAAAATTACACATTAAAATTCAATCATTAAATTTACACAATAAAATTATTTGAAATTACTTAATTCAAGAATCAATTAAATTGAAACAAGCTCAAATAATCTGTAATATTGTATGACAGACATGAGCTTAAGTTACAAACCTTGTATTAAAAAAACATGACAATGGAAGAAGCCTTAATTGAAAACCTAGTTTTAGGAAATGATCATAAGGAATCTCTAAAGAAAATAAATCAAAATTTGATTCAATATGGGCTTACTCCAAATCAATCAAAAGTCTATCTCTACCTAACAAAAACTGGCGAAAAGACTGCATCTACAATTTCAAAAAGTCTCAATATTCCAAGAACTGAATCTTATCATTTGCTAAATTCACTTGAACAAAAAGGAATTATTTTTTCCATTTTTGGAAAACCCACCAAATTTAATTCAGTTCCTATACAAGAGGCTTTGACTATAATTATTGATAATGAAAAAAATAGAATTGCTGATCTTGAACTTAAAAAAGAGAAAATATTGACTCTCTGGGAAACTATTCCAAAACATGTAGATGAATCAGAAAAAGTCGATGGAAACAAGTTCCAGATTCTTCAAGGAAGAAACTCAATCTTGGTAAAAATTGAACGTATGGTAAAAATTTCAAAAAAGGAAGTATTGGTATTAGGTTCTGATACTAATTTTATTAAATTTTATCACACAGAGTTTGTGAGTTTACTAAAAAAGACCAAATCTGATCTTCAGGTACTTACAACTTATCCTAAAAAAGGATTATTTTCTTTGGATGGTTTGCCACTGAGTCAAATCAAAAAATTAGATGAGAGTAACAGGCATAATTTTTCATTTATAATAAAAGATGATGATGAGGTGATATTTTTTATAAATAGTGGGAGTGCAGAATTAATGGCAATATGGACTGATTCTAAATCCTTTGTATCCACTCTAAAATCCCTATTCAAACTAATTTGGAGAAAATCTCCATTTGTTTTAGAAAAAGATAACAAATTAACTGAAAATATGAGTGGAGATTATAAACATCGACTCAGAGAAATTGAGCAAGAAAAGGTCATTTTAGATTATCTCCAACAAAATTTAATGGTATCTAAAGGAGAAAAAAATGAGTAAAACCCTTTCTAAAACAAAGAATCAAAAATCTCGATTAAATATTCTAATCATTGATGATAATGAACAGATAACAAAATTAATTTCATCATTTCTTGATATGAGTAATCATGATTGCACTGTCGTAAATGATGGTAAAGAAGGGCTAGAACTAATCAAAACTAATCAATTTGATTCCATAATACTTGATCTTGCCATGCCAGAGTTTGACGGATATGAAATTATCGATGCGATTCAAAAAGAAGATCCATTACAAATGCATAAAATAATAATATTAACTGCATCTAGCATATCTATTGACATTATTCAAAAATTCAAAAATTTAGGAGTCTCTGCTTGTCTGCAAAAACCAATTGACATTGATCAACTATTGTCTAGTATTACTGACATTGCAACTTAATTTATTTTGAAAACAAATGTTTAAGATCAAACAAGCACTTTTTTTGATATTTGGTATTACTAGCTTTATTATATTCTATATAGGATTTTTAAATTACCTTAAAACCCAAGATTCCAATATGGGTTTATTGATTTTACTTTTTTCGGTGATTGTTTCTGTTGGTACACTCCTTGCAACGTTTCATGTTTCAAAAAATCTCACAAAACCTATAGAAACTTTGGTACAAAGAATGCAAGATTTTTCTCAAACTAACATTGTTACTCCAAACCCTTGTGATGATGGTGGGATTCAAGAATTACATATACTTCATAAAAATTTTGAAGAGATGGCAAACAAGGTAGGAGAGACATTGAAAAAAGAAAAACAACTTAACATAAAATTAAAAGAAATAGATACTAGGAAAACTGAATTTATGTCTATGATTTCTCATGAATTAAAAACTCCTATCATGCCAATCATGGGGTATATTCAATTATTAAAAAAAGAAGAATTGATGGGAGAATTGAATGAAAAACAAATGAATGCATTAAACGAAATTGCTATTTCAACTGAAAGATTACAAAAAATAATTCAGGATATTTTAACTGCTCAAAAAATTGATCTTGGAAAGTTATCTTCTGAAAAGGAAAACGTGCAGTCTAGAGTTTTAGTTGAAAATGCATATAGAGCATTTTACCCTTATTGCAAAAATAAAGATGTGCAATTAACTATGCTATTAGATACAAATGATAATGTTTACTCTGATCCTGATAGGGTATCTCAAGTTTTTTCAAACTTGATTTCAAATGCGTTGGCTTTTTTACCTGAAAAAAATGGTACAATCAAAATTGGAACTCTAAATAATAGTGATGAAAATGTAACTTTTTATGTTCAAGATAATGGAATTGGCATTTCAGATGACCAGCAAAAAAATATCTTTAAAAAATTTTATCAAGTTGATACCTCATCAAAAAGAAAAAAGGAAGGAAGTGGTCTGGGGCTCTCCATTTGTGAGGGAATAATCAAAAATCTAGGAGGGAGAATGTGGGTCAAAAGCACATTAAATCAAGGTACTACATTCTTTTTTGACTTGCCTAAAGCTCAAGTTCCAGTTGACCATTTAGATTCTCTAGACAAACCTTCACACTCAAATCACTTGGCAAGCTGATAAACATACAATTAATGTACCTACTTTAATATGAAATGTTTTTGCATGGCCTATCTATAAATAGAAAAGATCAGTGAAAATTTTGTGCCAGTTGATCCTGTTTGTGGAATTGAGCTTGATGAGAGTTTAGCGGTTGCCCATGATTACGAGGGTAAAAAAATCTTTTTTTGTTGCAATGGGTGCAGAAGAATTTTTTTGAAAAAACCACGAAAATGGCGAAAAAATATTTAGATTGGAAAAGCTCCGCACATTCGACAAAATTTTGAATTTACAGTATCAAAATGACAATACGGGCAAGAGTTTTCCATCTTTTTAGCATTATCTGATAAACCATACATATTTTTATAAATTTCAAAATAGTGTAGGGACTCTTTTGATCTTATTCTAATGTTTGATTCTTTTTTTATTGTTTTCTTTTTTTCTGAAAAAACCTCATCGCTAATTATATTTTCAAATAAACCACTCAATCCTTGAGTACCTGCTCCATCCTGCATAGGTGATTTGTTTCTCCAAGCTATTTGTACCGGAATTTTGCTCTCAAATATTTTCCGCAATATCCACTTACCATACTTTTTATCATTTTTAGTATTCACCTTTAATTTAATGGGAATACTCTTTGCATACTCGATTATTTTTTTATCTAAGAATGGTGATTCTACTTGAACCCCAAAGAATTTGCCTATTTTTTGTGTAGGGAAATGCATTATCGAACTAATCCTTTGAATCTCTTTTTCAATCTCATTTTCGTCTTTTTTTATGAGAAAACTATACCCTGCAAATAACTCATCTGCCCCGTCTCCCGTTACTATGCTTTGTAAACCATGATCTTTTACCCATTTTATGGCAAGATACATCACTACGTTATTTCTAATCTCAATATCGTTAAAATTTTTTAAAATTGATATTGTCCCTTTGATTGATTCTAGAATCTCTGCAGTATCAACATTAACTATGGTTAGTGGCAATTCTAATTCTTTGGATGCTAATTGACAGAAGGTCAGATCAGTGGAAGTAAAATCTCGCGCGATTATTGAAATTGCCTTTGGTTTTTTTTCTTTTAGGTAATATGCCAAAATAGTGCTATCAAGACCTCCAGATAATGAAATTGAATCTGCTTTACAAGAGTCACATGATTCTTTTAATTTTTCAAACAAACTTTTGGAAATTTCTTCCAATAAATGGATGGAGTTTTGAAACTATAATAGGATAGCCACAAAAATTCTCCATTTTATGATCCTAATATTTTTAGATTGCAAACTTTAAATCCAGTATCAAGTACTCTTGGATTTATGCTCCTTCCAGCAGAAATTGAATCAAAAACATTGATTCCTGCCCTTAGAGCAATTCTTGCAAAAAAATTAGCTGAGGATCATAATGTTCGCGAAGATGAAATCTCAAAAATGCTTGGAGTAACACAGGCTGCAATCAGCAATTATATCCGAGGAACACGCGGCGATCCTGCATTGATAACTAAATTATTATCTGAACCACAAGTTTCCAATCTGATTGATGAATTAACAGATAACTTGTCCTCAGACATGGCATATACTCCATCAAGCCTTTCAAAATTTATTGGGCTTTGTAATTATATTAAATCTAGTTTGTTAATCTGTGAAATCCATCACAACTTGGAATCTAATATTGATGAGAAGATATGCAAAGAATGTGAAAACATGCTTCTAAAAGGCCCTGGAAGCGTCTACTAACTTTTTCTTAAAATTATCTCAATGTTTGATAGTGTCCTTCCCATTTCATGAATAGGTTCACTATCCACAGTTATTTTATGAATTTTTGAATTACCCTTCAAAATGTTTTCAGTAATAATATTTGCCACAGCAACTGCATTTGGAATGGCGTTTCCTTTTGCTCTTAATATTATTTCTCCATACTTTACCAAAACAGGTATCGCATCCAAGGCTGATTGCATTACTGGTTCATTATAGATTACAATCACAGAATCTTCAGATGTTTTGATCTGCTCTTGACCACTTTTTTCATTTGTCTCCATGAGCATTGTTCAACCTTCCAAAAATTTTGAGTTCTTTTAAGTTTTATCGACCATTGGTCCACTTAAAGAAAGTAATCAATTGGAATATTTTGGAAATCACCATTTGGAAGTACTCTTCTAATTGTTATAGGTATAACTCGTTGTTCTAATTCTTCCATTGCAATATCCAAAGAAATTCTTGCAGTTTTTGGAATGGGAATAAATGGTGGTGCCCCAAGCGATAATTGAAGTGCTCTTGCACCCATAATTCTTGCCTTTTCAAATCGTGTAAGTGTTGGTGGCCCAATAGTAATTTTGCCTTTTTCACATGGGATCTCTACTGGATCATGTTCTTGAATTGTGTCAACAACGTCTCTGTTTTCAATTTCAGATAATCTTTTTTCCAGTGCTGCTTCTTGTTGTTCTGTTAATGGATCTGCATCCTTGCCCCCTTCTGTTAATTTTCTATATGTGGCCAGTGCTTTGTTTAAACCAGTGTTTACCTCAATAGTAGATTCAATTTCAGTAGATTCAATTTCAGTGGATTCAACAATTTCAGCATCTTCAGCATTAGACAAGAGTACCAAAATTCTCTCAAAGCGTTATATATTCCAATAATATGAAATTAGGCTATCTTATTTTTTAAAATTACAACAATCACACAAAAAGGAAAATTATTGAAGAAATTCATTTTTATCTATTGTTTGATGAAAATAAACCCAACAATTCGGTAGGGGAGGTGGGTAGATTTACCTAATTTTAAAAACTGGAATAATGAGATCTAAATAAGAAAATATTGCCAATCATATTTTGATGTTCTGATGGGTTTTGGTAAATGATTTTAACTAGTACAAAAATTAGCAATCAATGCAAAACTTGGAAGATATGTCATTTTGGATTTACAATTTTAAAAATCAGATTTTACTTTCTCTTCTAGTTTAACTTTGCAATTAAACATTATACTTTGTGTTTTTTAAAACTAGCATCAATTTCCCCAAAAACCATATCATAACATTTCCTAAGATCTTCTTCCTTTATGTGGGATATTTTTGCCATCTCTGTTAGGGTTGTGGGTTTTTCTGAAATTCGAGAAACTGTAAAGATACAGATTGGAACCATTAGATACGGGGATTCATATTTGAAAAGATTTTTTTCTATTAGATTCTCGTGCAATTTTTTAGCATAATTTATGGTCTCCTTTTCTATTTTTAATTTAAATTGAAATTTTTTGTAAATAATTCCTACCTTCCTGTCTATCAATAAATTGAATAAAATAGAATAGATTGTATATTCTATGTTGTTCAAATAAAACTCTCAAAATTATAAATTCATTAATGATAAAATTTATCCTAGAAAAATAAATCTTGTTTGGATAAATTTGTTTTTTAATTTTTGTAATATCTATTTTTTACAATTTTTGCTGGACTGTTTATGGTAATACTAACAAAATATATGTTATTGAATTACAAATATTATATTTAATTAATTACGAGCATGCAGGAAAATGAGTGTTTGATTTATTTGTGGTACCTTCTCTAATTTTTTCTACTAAGCCATTGCAATTAAAGAGGGAGGTTACTTTTTTAATGATTTTTTCAATATTGGCATTTCTTTCGACTGACATTAACAAATGTAAATTTTTTATCATTGGTACGATGATAATTATTACATTATCCCTATAGGTCGAAATATAGTTAACATTGCCCAAAGCATTATCAAACTCTTCTTTCATTGATAGTTCTAGACTTGATTGAATGTATAACATTCTTCTTAACCCCTCGTTGTCAATTGGCTGTATTCCATTTTTGAAACCCCCAGAAACAATTCTGCCAAGTGGATTTATGATTCCACAAAATCTGATTTTGGGTTCACCGCAAAGCCTTTCACATATAATCTTCAATCCCTCATTTGTCAAGGGAGTTTTAAAATCTTCTTTGAATTGTAGATGTCTATCGATTTTCATATGTTGAGTTTAAAATTTAGTTGATATAATTTAATGTCTTTAAGGTTAATAACAAACATGAGACTTTACGAAATTTTGATCATTTATTCATAAATACGAAATAGATATACCTTTTAAATTACATTAAATGCATAATGTACGTTGAGTTCTTCGGTATCAAAAAAACAGCTTGTTTTAGAAATTAAAAATAAATCCAAAATCCAATGTGATCTAAAACGCCACTTATCTCCCAGAACTGTTGGTACTATTATGAGATCATTACCCCTTGATGGTCATGCACATTTAATGGGAAAAAATATCGCTTATTTTGAAACAAAAATTGATTCTGGAATTGAGCGTGGAAGACAGGAATTTAAAAAAGGCGATGTAGCTTTTCTACCATCCACAAGTAGTATTTGCTTTTTTATTTCTGATTCTGTACCTGGAAAAACAATGACATTGATTGGTAAATTGGGTGGAGACATTGATTCATTAAATGATCTTAAACCAGGTGATGTTTTTGAACTCTACGAAGACACTGGCTGATAAACGTAATGGCCACTAAATCCGCCTACACGTTTGATTAGTCCCTTCTTTAGGGATTCTTTTAGAAACACATTAGCAGCTGAAACTTTAACCCCTGTTTGCCTTGCAAGGTCATGAACTGTAATGACTTTGGCGCGTTGAATAATTTTAGTTGCCTCTTGCTCATTTAGAATTATGGATATTTCTGCTTTCTTTTGTCCACTTTCTCCTTTTTCTTTTTTACCTTTCTTTGAATCTTTCTGAGTTGAAGGGCTTACTTTTTTTGTTCCTGCCATTATTGGTTGAAAAAAATATTCCTCTTATAAACGATGTATTCAATTTATTGCATAAAATTTAATTTAAAAATTGTTTAAACTTTTTTAAGATATTATGATTTTTCAAATATAAATAACATCGATTCCCTTGGATGGTATGGGCGTTGTTTCAAAAGGTGCAAAATGCAATGTTGAGGGATGTGAAAATGATGGGGTTCGGTCAATAAACACCACCAAGGTTGAAAATGCAAATTTGAGAGTAAATTCTTCAGGAAAAAAGAGTGTTTTATGCAAAGAACACTATAAAGAATACAAAAAAGAATCAAAAGATGATAGAGACCTTGAGCGAGCTAGGTTTGACAAATTTTAGTTTATTTTCTTTTTTAATTTTTTGGATTTTGAAGGTTTTTTGAAATAATCATCACTTAGGTTTTTATAAAATATGTCTAATTTTTTGTACAATCTTTTTGGCTTTCGCGATTTTTGATTACTCAACACATACAATGCTAAAATCGGAAATGCTATTGTGGCATCTGCATATACAGTCACTGTTCCTTCATGTGCATCTTGCACTTTTCCCCAACTTTTTCCTTCTGCAAGTGTTGCACCTGACAGTCCTCCTGTATCTGGCCTTGCATCTGTTATCTGAATGATATAATCTTGACCTCCGTCATTTCTACCGAGTATTTGATCAAGTAATGGTCCTGTTTGCTGAGCTGTGTTTTTTGGAACTCCTCCACCAATTTCAACAATCCCTGATTTATTAGAATTAAACAAAATGGCAGCTTGCTCAATAATTTCCCTTACAAAATCTAAATTGTACACCTTGCCTTGCAATCTTTGTATAACTAAGTTCAACGCAAGGGATGAATCTTTCATAGTTGAGATGTATACTGGAACATCGTAATCATATGCACTTGTTATGAAACTTTTTTCAGGATGTTTAGATTTTTCTTTACTCAACTTTCCCATTAAATTACAAAACTCTGCTGTAGTAAATGGCTTGTCTGGAAAATCTTTACCGAACATTTTTTGAATTATTTTGTCTTCAGCTTCTAATGTTTCATAAAATTTAATGTAAACATCTCTAATTCGAACTATTTCATTTTCATATAATTTCATATCGTCAACATCAAAATGACCTTGTTTGACAGGTAACCCCCATGCAAAATGATCTTCATGGTATACATTTGCACCTGTGGTTATTATCCAATCTACAAACCCTCGCTCAATCAGGGACTTGATTATACCTCCAAATCCTACTGGGGTCATTGCACCCGAAACTGTAAGGCAGATAGTTGCATTTTCTTTAATCATTTTTGCATAAAGTTTCGCAGCTTCTCCAAGTTGTCGTCCATTAAAACCAGATCTTGAAAAGACTTCAACTAGGTCTTCGATGGTCATCTTTGGATCTAGTTTGATATGCGGAATATCTTTTCCTTGAAATTGATGGTGGTCCACTTTTTGAAACTTAGGGTGACTGTAAATTAATACTTGTGTTTTACAATTATTTTTATGATTTATCTTCTTAGTTTATGAAATAGAATAAACCTGTTTTCCTAAAATATAGAAACTTGTAGGATTATTCTACTCAAAGGTTACTTATGTAAGAACTCTCTTTCCTAATATGATTTGAAAATAATTGATTTGCATGATCCTAAACGTGTTAATCGTACACCTAATCAAACAGAGATTCTGTTGAGTTCGGGGGATTTTGAGGAGCAAGGCTTTTTGATAAAACGTGTAGAATTACGTCTGTATATTGAAAAAATTGATGAAAAACTAGGAATTTTTTCCTTGATTACTTCGTATGTAGAGACCAATAAGGGATCAGTGGAAATGATTTATGATGAGGGTTATCGGGGAGAGGATTCCCTTAATCGTGCTGTAAAGTTTTTAGTTTCTAATTTGGGGCTATCATCATTGATCCTGCGTTCATTAATTTCGCTTAAAGCAAGCATTTCAAATTAATTAGACTCTGATATTATGTCTGGTGAAGTGTTTATGAACTTGAATGAATTAGAATTAGCATGCTAAATGACTCTTCTATTCAAAAATCACTTGAAAATTATGTAAAACATAGGCTGCAAGAAATCCCATCTGAGATCAAAGAAACCTTTTTCAAAATATCTCAGGTTTGGAAATGTGAGAACGAATTAGATTTTTTGTATGGCTATTATGTAGGTAAATTAGAAGAAGGATCTCTTCATTATTTATTAAAGGCCTCCAGGGCATCTGCAGGAGGTTATGTCGATACCTTTGAAATTAGAGGCATAATAGAAACTCATAGACAAGAATTACGTGACCTGATTAAAAAAACTCTGGAAAACCCATGAATTCATAGATGCCAATTTTTGATGGCACGAAAGAATCGTATATTTATGACACTATTGACATGATTTCGTGCGTATATTACAACTTCATTGCGATAACATAGAATACACTCCTACTAAAAAGGAGATAAAAACTGCTGAGGAAATAACTTCACTTGAAACAATCAGATTAGAAGAATTGGTTGTAGCCTTTGTTGCAATTGAGAAAGGAGATGATTCATCAGTAGCCAACGACGCTGTATCTCAAATAAAAAACTCAATGGAAAAAATTGGCTGTAAAAAATTACTTTTGTATCCATATGCTCACCTTAGTTCAAACCTTGCATCCCCTTCTGTAGCCATGTCATTGCTAAAAGAAATGGAATCATTATCTAATGACATTGATGTCTCCCATTCACCATTTGGATGGACAAAATCTTACAAAGTTCAGGTGAAAGGTCATCCACTAGCTGAGAGCTCAAAAGTAATTACAAAAAAAGATGTATCATTAGATAATGCAAAGTCTAACGAAGATGAGGATACATCTGATGCGTTAAAATCAGAATCTAAAATCAAATCGTTTTGGCATATTTTATCTCCTGATGGAACCATGACATCAATGTCTGAATTTGATTTTAGCAATCATAAAAAATTAGAGATACTATCCAAATATGAATCTGCAAAAAAAAGAAGTGTGGATGAACCACCACCTCATGTTGCATTGATGAAAAAGCTGGCAATTGCAGACTATGAACCTGCATCTGATTCAGGAAACATGAGGTTCTTTCCTAATGGCCGTTTGATTAAATCTCTAATTGAACAATATGTAACAAACAGGGTAAAGGAATATGGGGGATATGAAGTCGAGACTCCAATAATGTATGACTCTCAACATCCAAGTATGGTCAGTTACTTTAATCGATTTCCTGCCAGGCAATACAATATAGACTCTGAAGGCAAGAAATTGTTTTTGAGATTTGCTGCATGTTTCGGTCAATTTTTAATGGCAAATGAATTTCAATTATCCTACAAAAACTTACCATACCGATTATACGAGCTTACGAGATATAGTTTCAGACGTGAGCAGTCAGGGGAACTAGTTGGCCTACGTCGACTCCGTGCATTTACCATGCCTGACTGTCATGCATTTTGTAAAGATTTAGATCAATCAATTGAAGAAATCAAAAAAAGATTTGACTTGTCACAAAGTGTTTTAAAAGAACTTGGGATTGAAGAATCCGATTATGAGATGGCAATTAGATTTACAGAGGATTTCTATAATGAAAATAAAAAAACAATCCATGAACTTGTAGGGAAACTTGGGAAACCAGTACTAATTGAAATGTGGAAAGAAAAGTTTTTTTATTTTGTTTTAAAATGGGAGTTTAATTTCATAGATAATCTAGGAAAAGCGTCGGCATTATCTACTGACCAAATAGATGTTGAAAATGGAAATAGATACGGTATTGATTTTGTTGATGAAAATAATATTAAAAAGAATCCAATTATTTTACACAATTCACCTAGTGGGGCAATAGAGAGAATAATCTACGCCCTTTTAGAAAAAGCAGCCTTTGATTCAAAACAAGGACGTAAACCACAACTACCCTTATGGCTTTCTCCAACACAAGTAAGAGTAATTCCTCTAAAGGATGAATTTACAGATATTTGTAATTCTTTGGCAGAGAAAATATCTGCTCATGATATTCGAGTTGACATTGATGATAGAAATGACAGTATTGGAAAACGAATCAGAGAAGCTGAAAAAGAATGGATACACTACATTTTGGTAATAGGAGAAAAAGAGGCAAATTCTAAAAACCTTAGTATTCGAGATAGAAAGACAGGAGATGTTAGAGAATTATCTTTTGATGAATTTATTAAAGAAATTAACAAACAAACAAAAGGCAAACCCTTTTCGACACTAAATAATCCAAAACATCTCTCACAGAGACCACAATTAATGGTGTAATACAATGAGTTTTTTAGAATTTTATATGGACAAAAATCCACTAATTATTTCCTCTGATGAAGGGGATCCTGTTGCCTCGGTATTTGGTGTACCTTTTGATTCCACACATTCCTACAAACCCGGCTGCAGATTTGGTCCTGAGGCAATTCGTGATGCCTTTAACAATATCGAAATATTTCATCCAGATTTACAAATAGACCTTGAGGGTGTAAATATTGAAGACTTGGGAAATACCAAGCATACAGTAGTTGCCTCTGAGCTGATAGATATGCTTAGAAAAATAACACGTGAATTGGCAGAAAAAAACAGACAATTGTTTATCCTTGGGGGTGAGCATCTTATTACTTATGGGACATATTTGAGTTTTCCAAAGGATACAGGTTATGTTGTTTTTGATGCCCATTATGATTTACGAGATGAGTATGCCGATTCTAAACTAAGTCATGCTTCTTATCTCCGACGAATAGTTGAGGAGAGAGGTTCTGACAATATTTTGCATATTGGTGCAAGAGCATTTGTAAAAGAGGAACTAGCTTTTTTGAAAGAAAATAAAATTAAAACTATTTCTGATAAAGAGATACGCCAAGGTAAGGGCCCACAAATTTTAAAAGATCATGTATCTACTTTTGATAAACTCTATGCTAGTTTTGACCTTGATGTCTTAGATCCTGCATTTGCCCCAGGTGTTGGAAATCCCGAAGCATGTGGAATTACTTCACGAGAATTTTTTGACATGATTTATTCTTTTGAGAATAAAAAAGTAACAGGAATTGACATAGTCGAGTTGAATCCAACTTATGATAATGGCTCGACGGCATCTTTGGCTGCAAAAATAATATCTACATTAATGGCGCTAAATTTAGCGCAAAATTAGTAAAACTAGATTGACCATTACATATCACAATTTATTTTGATTGGAATTTATCTTTCTGTCTTGAAGAGGCCATATGTTAGAAATTACCAGAATTGACTCTTGCAGGAATTGCGGTGAGACCTTGGATGTACTTAGAACGTGTAAGATATGTGAGCAGCCATCTCAGTTAAAATGTTCAAAATGTTTTCACTTTGTTGATGACCCAATCCATTCTAGTTGTGTGATTTGAAGATAACTTGTAATTTATGCCTAAATTACTGTGCTTTTCTTAATTTAATCAAATAAAGAGCACAAAAATATCTGATTTTTTATATACTTGGGTTTTGGGAGAATCACGTGCTAAATAATCTCAGAGAGGCCTTGGGTCCAGCTCTTGAAAAGATGGGCAAGGGTTTTGCATCAACTGGACTTTCCCCAAACTTTTGGACGGTGGTGGGATTGGTATTTGCACTATTGTCTGCTTTGGTTTATGGTTTAGGAATACAATACGGACTAGTCATTGGTGGAGTTTTGTTGCTTGTTTCAGGATTTTTTGACATGGTTGATGGTCAAGTTGCAAGAGTAACAGGACAGACATCAAAAAAGGGAGGATATCTTGACTCAATGTTTGATAAAATTGCAGAGACTGCAATTTTCTTAGGAATTCTAGTCGGAGGTTATGCAGAACCCTACATAGTATTGCTTGCAATTACATTATCACTACTAGTAAGTTACGCTAGAGCAAAATCTGATTCATTAAATATCAAACTTCAAGGGGTGGGAATAGGAGAAAGAGCTGAGCGTCTTTTAGTAATTGCAATAATTGGTATTATTGGTTTTATGGAAATTGCTGTAATTATAGTTGTAATTATAGCTGCTATCACACTTGTTCAAAGAATGATATTTACTGCTAAAAATATTCAAGAGTAACTCTATCGTAGTTTTCCACGTTTTCTTCTATTATCAGCTGATCTGATTTTTAGGATCTTAAAATGAATTGCACATGAAATGCAATAATGTTTAAGAACAGTTGGTGAGGCAATGTATGCTCCTTGTGCCCTTAATTCTTTTGCCAAAGTATGCTCTACTAGATTTAATTTTGAGGTGACTTTTTTTGCCTTGTCTTTAGGAACCGTTTGTCCGCAATTGGTACATTGTACAACTCCAGTTGATCCTTTTCCTCCTTTTGTACGACCTCTACTGGCACGCTTAAGTGGCATATCGAGAATCTCTCCTGCCTCTTTATATTCTTGTATAACTCAACGAACCCCTGCTTATATGATCAAGAACCTACCAGAAACATGTCTCAAAGATACCTCATTATGTTCTTATACACAAGATTTTTAATCAAAAGTATTGTGCCCACCCACGGTTCACCAAAATCACCGCAGTTGAATCAGTTAAACACACTGCCTTGCCATTTGAAATTTTCTTTAGAAGATCTAGTTCCTCACCACATACAACTTTGCTTGGCTCAGCTCCTGATTTCATCTGTTTTAATGGTGAGCTATAGTCAGGAAAATCAATTATTTCTTGGGGACCCATCCCATATTCAAAAGTCATAAAGGAACTTTTTGCACTAGCTCCAGTTATCTTCACTTGATATTCTCCAAACTCTCGCAACACTCCAGAAGTAAAAACTGTCTCAGTAAATCTTGTTTCATCCCCTATTGGAATTTCTTTATGGTATACACCTATTCCTTTTGGAGAAACAATATCAAGAGAAATAGCAAATAATTGGACAGGATTTTTAATTTCACCGGAAATCACGATTTCTTCTCCTATTTCATAATATTTTTTGTCGGTAATTCCAGATATCTGATTAATTAAAATTGGTTCCTTTATTGATAGTTTTCCAACAACTGCAGTCCCACTCACCTTGACTTGTTGGGTGTTTTCTTGCAACGTTAAAGTAAGTGTTGTAAAACCATCCATCTTTTTTAAATCAAAATCTGTAACTTGATTGTCGTTTCTCCAAACAGATTGAGGATTTTTAATAAGTTCTGAAGGTAATCTGACAATGAATTTATCATTATTTATTTTTCCCGCAAAATTAAAAATAATCATGTTTTTTGTTGGTTCTACTTCTACGTTTACCAAAGTTCTTTGAACCTTATATGCAATATCCACAGGAGTATCTGAAATCTCAGAACCTACATTGTGATAAATCTTAAAATCTTTTTCAAGATCAACAATATTGACAATTCCAAACATCCAAGGATGTATTGTACAAAAGTATTTGATTTCGCCTATGTGCTGTTCTTGGAACAGCACTACAAATTGATCACCTGGTTTTAGATGACCACTATCAAATATTCCAGTTGGACCTAGGGTCAATGAACCGGAGGTGACGGTGTGAAATACTGTGTCAGAATTTCCCCACTGGACTCTATCTTCTGGCCTTGCTGAGACTTCTTCTGGCATAAAATGTGTGGTGGACAGTGGTGTTGATGAACCTGCGGGAATCTTGACTTTAATTGTTTCAGCAAATACGTTATCTATAATTGGTATTAGCAATAATGAAAAGAATAGAAAATAAAACAAAAATTTCATATTTCAGATTAATTTTACAGAATTTTATATCTACATATGATTACCAAAATTGATAATCGTTTATCTGTTTAATCATATTTTATCCCTAAATTCTCTCATCATTCCAAAAGATTTTTTTGATAAATATTGCTAAAATCAATTCAATTTGATTTTTAGAGTTTAGTTAAATAGATATAATATGTAAAAATTAACATGAGAAAATCACTTTACATGAATATTTTGGTACCCATTGATGGTTCAAAGTATTCAGAAAAAGCCCTTTTGCATGCATGTGATATGGCAAAAAACAATCGATCTCGTGTAACATTTGTATATGTTGTCGAAAAATCAATCCCTCTTAATCTTTTAGATAGAAAGGAATATCTGAAAATATTAAGAGAATTTGGAAATAAAGTTTTGATCAAAGGTAAGAATACAGCAACTCAACAAGGTGTTGATTCAAAAATAATCATGAAAGAAGGCAATATCCATGATGAAATCATTAAACTTGCAAAAAAAGAAAAGTACAATTTGATAATTGTTGGAAATAAAGGTCTTGGTGCAACAGCAAGATTCTTTCTTGGAAGTGTTTCAAGTAAACTTGCAAATAACTCACCTTGCTCTATTCTTATTATAAAATAGTCAAAAGGAATCATTTTTTTAGAAGGCGGATTCTAAAATTTTTAGTGGGATAGTTCTTTAGGATGGTTTAAAATTTTATTGTCATTTTGCAATCTTGTAGGGGATACACACCTTGAATGCACATCTAACATATTTTGGAGTTTTCCAATAAATGAGTCTGAGATTATTTTGAGGTAAAAAACACAAAAACTAGGTAGGTTTCATCGCCGCAGCTCTTTCTTTTACTTTCTGATCAACAGTAGCAAGTACGAATTGGCCTCTTGTGCCTGACATTCTCCGATATTTACTGCATATCCATCCAAGGTTTCTGCAATGCATTCTGATTCAGTAATGGCAATTACCTTAACCCATTCGGTAGTTTCTTCTGCTGCAGTGTAAAACATTAGGTATGTAACCAATGAGAGTCCGATAGCTGCTAGAATTCCAGATACTATTAACAATTATCTTTTCTCTGATGAATTTGACTGCCTATTGATGGCTGACATAACACATCTATCTAAAATACTAAATTTAAGAAAATTATATAGTTTTTAAAAATGATTTTCATAAACTGAAATCATATTGGACTTGATCTGTATTTGCTAAAATTTTTATTGATTTTAAAACACTAGTAAACAAAATTAGAATTATTTTTGATTTTTAAAATAGATTTAATGTCTGTAATCTTTGAGAAATTTTACGTTGAAGTTATTTTTCTTTTCATTTAGCACCCTAGTATAAATTACTGTTAGATTATGAGTATTTAATTTCCCATAATTTGCAACACAATGTTCCTCTCTCTTCCTCTAGTATCTAATTCAATAAAGATGACTTGTTGCCAAGTTCCAAGCAATAAATTCTCATCATTAAAAGGAATCGTTATTGAAGGACCAATTAATGATGCCTTTACGTGAGAGCGACCATTCCCATCATGCCACATTTGTTCATGCTCATAGTTCAAATTGTTTGGAGCAATTCTAGATAACATATCAGGAAAATCTTTCAACAATCCAGGTTCATATTCAATTGTAGTCAAAGCTCCAGTAGAACCGGTTACAAAAACGATTACAATTCCATTAGAAATATGTGATTCTTTAATTTTTCCCGAAATATGGTTCGTAAGATCAATAATGTCATTTTCACCTTTAGATTGTATTTTAATAAATTTTGTAATTACATCCATGTCTTTATTATTCTCATTACCTTATTTCAATGAAATCAATTTATCATCATTAAATATAGAAACAACAAACTAATTTAGCAAAACCGCTCCTTGTATTCTAAGAGTTTGGAACTAAAAGTATGGTATCTGACCATGAAATTTTTAGATTGAGACTAGACAGAACTAAGCAATTTTGTAGGAGTGATAACAGATTTAATGTGGCATTTATAGGGCAAATCTATATTTTACTGGAAAAAAAGATATGGTTTTTAGAAATTTTAGAGCATCGAATGCTATTGCGTTGGCAACATATTACCATATCCCAATTCTTGTAAGAAAATCAATGTTAAAAGAGATTCAAAAAAGTAAAAATAAGAATTAATAAAATATTATATCCAATAATACTAGAAAATAACACTAATAATAAAAAGTAAATTCCAGGACTAATGTTGAAACATAACTATTTGGTAATTGGACATCCTAATTCTGAAACCTTAGCAAAAAATATTGCAAAAAAATTAAAAACAAAATATCTAAAGACAACTTTAAAAGTTTTCCCTGATGGAGAGAGCAAATTAACTTTTTCAGGAAATATAAAAAATGAAAAAATTATTGTTGTGTCATCCACAGGTCCACCAGTGGATTCTAATATAGTTCAAACTTTATCATTAATTTCAAAATCCCGTGAAATGTCTTCACAAGTGATAGCAGTAGTACCATATATGGGATATGCTAAACAAGATAAAGAATTTCTCAAAGGAGAAATTATAACAATTTCCGTTATCGCAAAATTATTCAAAGCAGTTGGCGCAACACAATTAATTGTAGTAGATTTTCACAGCCCTAATGCTCTTAGTTTTTTCAAATTTCCTACAAAAAATATTTCGGCAGTTTCCTTATTTGCAGAGTATTTCAGAAACCACAAACTAAAAAACCCACTTGTAGTTTCTCCAGACATGTATTGGAAGTCTAATGCAGAAATATTTGCAAAATACCTAAAGGCAACTGTTATTGCCTTAAACAAACAAAGAGATAGAACAAGTGGAAAACTAGTAATTAATTCATCTTTCCCAAAATTTTCCAAAGGTAACGATCTAATTCTATTTGATGACATGGTGTCTTCTGGAGAAAGTATTCTCAAGGCGATTAAATTTCTTAAAAAAGAAAATTTTCGTAAAATATACGTTGTATGTACACATCCTGTTTTTGTGGGATATTCAGAAAAAGAAATTAAAGAGGCAGGAGTTACAACCATCATAGGCACAAACTCCATTGATGGAAAGTTTTCTAAATTGGATTTATCCGGAATTATTTCAAAATCCATTCAAGATTGGGAGTAATGAGTTTTAATAAAAACAAGTTTCCGGTCATCTATCAATCACAAAAGTTCTTTCCACTACTGGTGATTCTGTTATTGTGTGAATTAACATATCTGATTTTTCACCTACACCTAATGGCTTTTGAGTAGAAAGAATATATTTTGCTCTGTCAAGCTTGTGGACTTTCTCAGCATATACTGTAAACAACAACTCTCCTTTGTCTACGCGGTCTCCAATTTTTTTATTAAAAACAATCCCTGCACCTTTATCTTTTGGGGCGCCAGCTGCACGTCCTATCTCCACAATAATTCTATTTTCCATCCATATTACTTGCCCAGATTTCTCAGAACGGATAACCATTGAATGTTTGCCAATTGGAATATCTTCCGGAAGAATGGAAGGATTTCCTCCTTGTGCTTTTATGATTTCACGTAATTTCTTTTCTGCTTTTCCTGACTCTAGAATCGTTTTGGCCAAGGCATATCCGTCTTTCTTACCAAGTAATCCAAATAAACTTCCAGCGATATTACATGTCTTGTCAATAAGATCAGGTACTTTCCTTTTGTTCATTATTACTTCTAATGCTTCTTTTGCTTCAAGAGCAGGCCCAACAGTATTGCCAATTGGTTGATCCCCAAACGTAACAACGCAGTGAGTGTGAATTCCTAACCTCCTTCCTAATTCTATAATATCTCGCGCAAGAAGATCTGCCTCACCAGTGGTTTTCATTTTTGCACCTCTACCAGTAGGAATGTCGACTACCAAATGAGTTGTCCCTACAGCTTTTTTCTTACTCATGATAGATGGTAATAGTAAAGGATCAATATGTAATGAGAATTCTGTCTTTACAAACATGTCATCTGCTGGGGCCAAATCAATTGCTCCACCCCACATAATACATCCATTTGATTTTTTAATTACATCTAGCATTTTTTTAATTTTAAATTCTACTGGCATCAAAACTTCTGCTCTATCTGCTGTTCCAGCAACAGAAGTAATTGCCCTTGAAGATGTCTTGGGAATGGTAAATCCCTCTGATGCAATAATTGGAACAACAAGTAAGGTGGTTTTATCTCCTGGAATTCCCCCAATACTATGTTTATCTGCAATTATTTTTTTGTTGATTTTCAGGATTTTGCCAGTATCTACCATTGCACGCGACAGACTTGTTGCCTCATCCAAGTCTATTTTGTCTATATGCAATGACGTAACAAAAGCAGATATTTCATTCTCGTTAAGATTTCCATCGACCAGATCTTGTACTATCTCTTTTATCTCATGATAGAGTAATTTTTTTCCAGATAGCTTGTTTCGGATAAATTGCAACGATTTGGGAAATGGAGCAACTTCTACCTCTACTTTGAAATTTTGTTTTAAAGATAATGATTTTCTTATTTCTTCATTTACTCCTAGATATCCTTTTTCAACAGCAATGGTAGAAATATTTGCAATTGCAGTTATTTTCTTTTTAGAATATACTATAACACGCTCAGAGGCCGTTATGTTTAGCTCATCTGCATCTTTTTTATTTAAATAAATTATTGGCTTTCCCCCTGAATCAATTCCCAGAATTTTTACCTTTAATTGCATTAGCTTTTTTATTTGAATTTAATCTCTTATAACCTAGTCGTCAATTTTCAAAAAAATCTTTGAAATCTAACCTGATTATACTTTCAATACCAAAACCTTTTGTCTACTATTGACATCATTCTTCTACTATTTCTGAATCTGTATTTATGATATCAAAACTTGTGCCATCACATTGAGGACAACTAGTGATGATTGTAACTCCTGCTTTTTTAGAAAAAACATTTCCACACGATTTGCAAATACGCAATTCTGACAAGTAACCCATAATATAGAATGTTAAACCATTTTAAATAAATGGCATTAATGATTATCAATACTGAAAAAGTAAAGAGTATTGTTTCAAGTTTTGAATATGAACCACAAGAATCAATAAAAGTCTTATTTGGTTTACAACTTCGAGCATATATGGAAATCATATTTTAGGATTGAATCTAACTTGTTCACCATTTGCTTTGCTGACAAAGATTTTTACAATAATATTACACAAATATCTTAGCATATGAAATTTAAATTTTCATCAGAGGATAAAGAATGGCATCAGACTTTGTTAAATGCCTTTGAAAATATTTTAAAAATGAAAATAAAGCCAGTTCTTGTATATGATCAAAAGCATTTTTCTAATTATGTGTACAAGAGCCAAGCTCGACCAAACTCAGTATGGGCAGAATGTATAAAGAAATGTGGAACGATTTGGCTAAGCCCTCATTTATCTACTGAACCCAAAGTTGAGACGTTAAATACATTATGTCATGAATGTTTGCATATCAAATATCCAAAATTGACTGAAAAGGAAATTACAAAGCTAGCCAATAAGGTGATTCCAGTATCTACGTCAATGACTGCAAAAAAGAAATCATTTGATATAATACATAACCAATAAATTGTTTTAAAGTCATTCTGCGACTGCAAAATTATTTTTATTTTAATAATCCTACATTCATTTCCAAATCCAATCAATGTAATATTATTTTTTCAAATCTGAACTATTCTTGAATTATATCAAATGAATTATAATGGTACCAATAAACCTCGGTGAAAAACTGTAAAGTTGTTTTTCAAATATTGATTATTTTTTTAAGGGTTTAACCAATAGAACAGGACAGATTGATTTGGTCATTACTCCAGAGGCCACACTGCCAAGAATTAATTTTTTAAAACCTGACCTTCCATGAGAGCCAATAACAATCAAATCAATGTTATTTTTTTCAGCAAACAAAAGAATTCCACTAGTGGCAGACGGATCATGGATTATGTTAACTGAGATATTTACATTCTCACCCTTAGAGTCCTTTATCTTACCCAGATCTTCTTTACTTTTGACTTCTGTCTCATCATGAGCTTCCTGAGATCTTACCCAATCCATACCTGAAGTATCAATATCACTACCTATCACGGTTAGAAGGTTTAATTTAGAATCAAATTTTTTTGCAATTTCGATTGCTTTTTGAAATGCTAATTCTGAAAAATTTGTAAAATCATATGGAACAAGAATATTTTTTATCACAGGTTAAAGAATCATAATTTCAAATATTAACATATAGAAACAAATTACTGAAATCGTCATGGTATTCAATCTTCGTTTATTGGGAATGATTTTAGGACCTTGCTTATTTTTTCTAATTCTTATCATTCCCACACCAGAAGGAATGTCCGAACCTGCAAAAGCTGTTTTTGCAATTTCAGTCTGGATGATAGTTTGGTGGATAACTGAGGCAATACCTGTGTATGCAACAGCACTGCTTCCACTTGGATTGATTCCAGTAATGGGGGTTTTGCCTGTTAAGGATATCGCATCAGAGTACATGCATCCAATCATTGTTCTTCTTTTAGGCATGTTTATGATTGCCTTGGCTATTGAAAAATCAGGATTACATAGAAAGATTGCATTTGAATTGATCTCAATTTTTGGATACTCTCCCAAAAAGATAATCTGGGGATTTATGATTACTACTGCCTTGTTATCTACAGTTGTAATGAGTACGACTGTTGTTTTGATTCTATTACCCGTTGCAACCGTAGTAATGTCGTCTCTATCAAAATCCAACACCATAAACAACACAAAATTTAAGATAATTTTTATGCTTTCACTTGCCTATTCATCATCAATTGGAAGTGTTGCGATATTAATTGGGGCACCTCCAAATCTTCTTTTTGCTGCCACCGTAATGGAAATGTTCCAACACAAAGTAACCTTTGCTGAATGGTCAATGATTGGAATACCTCTTTCAGTAAGCATGCTGATTTTATGTGGAATATACATGACTAGTAAGATTGGAAAAAGCACTGTTGAGAATAATGATGACATCAAAAATACTCTTCTCTTTGAAAAATCTCAACTAGAAAAATTAACAAATGAACAAAAAACAGTATTGGCAGTATTGATTGTAGTGTTGTCTTTAATGTTTACCACTCCTTTATGGCAACCTGAAAATTCTTTTATCACCAATTCAGTGATTGCAATTTTAGGAGGAATTTCATTATTTGTTCTACCAAAAACACGGTTTGAGAGTTTGATGAATTGGGCAGGAATTGAAAAACTTCCATATGGGCTACTGTTTCTCTTGGGAGGAGGCTTTGCCTTGTCTCTGGCATTTATAGACTCTGGACTTGCCGAATGGATTGCCATTTCTTTCTCATTTGTTAAGGATTATCCATTTGAGATAATCATAATTGTTCTAGTCACAATGATAATGTTTCTAACCAATGTGAAATCAAATACGGCAACAGCTGCAATATTTATCCCGATTGTAGGGACCATGGCTATTCTGAACCAATGGAGTCCATTACCCATTTTATTTGCTATTACAATAGCGACCTCCTTTGCTTTTCTGCTTCCAATGGGAACTCCTCCAAACGCACTTATCTATGAAAAGGCGCATATTTCGATAAAAGAAATGATCAAACATGGTATTGTTCTTAATATAATTGCAATAGGATTAATTTCTCTTTTTACTATTCTCATATCAACAAAACTATTGGGCTGAAAATTTCATCTTTATTTAATGTGGTAAGGATATATCATTGTGTATCAGACAATACTGGTACCTCGTGCCAGCACTCCTTTGACCTGCAGACACATTGAAGAATAGAAATTTTTTAATGCAGTATTTGTAGTAGTGCCTGATTCCTTAGTAGGTAAGGTAGAACAGGTAATTATTCGAGCAGCCAGCACTAAGTCAAAAGGGGATGGTAAGATTTTCATCAGCTCTTGGTAAAGCAATCGATATTGGTATCAAAACAACAGGTGATTCTGCTCTATAATTTTTTATATATGATAATATAACAACTCCGATTCATTTTGGTGTTAGACATGAATCGTTTGGGCTTGATAAAAAATAATATAATATGGATTGTGTTTGGCAGTGCATTTTTTTATATTGTATTTATCTTATATTCAGATGCCAGTGAAATATCGGATAATTTTTTAAATGTTAGAATAGAATTGGTGTTTCCAGTTTTTCTTTTAATTCTGATTTCACATATGATAAAAAGTATACGTCAAAAAGAATTTCTTTGTTTACTTGGTGAAAAAATTTCTTTTAAACATAATTTAATAATCTATATGGCTGGAATGTCTATGATTTCCACTCCAGGTGGAGTTGGAATGTTTATTAAATCTCATTTTCTCAAAAAAAAATTTCAGATAAAAACCAATAAATCTTTTTCTGTTATTTTCTTGGAAAGATTTCATGATCTACTTGCAGTTACATGTATTGTTATTTTCAGTTTAATAGCGGCATTTAGTTTGATTTCTACAACCCTGGTAATAATTTCCTGCATTCTACTTATTGGAATTTACCTTAGCATTACCAATTTGAATATTTTTTCTTTTATCCTCAGAAAATTATCTACAATTGAATTTTTGAGAAAAAAAATATCGGGGATTGGTCCTAATGAATCATTTGCTATTTTAACGCAACCTAAAGCAATGACTAAAGGATGGATTACAAGTATTTCAGGTTGGAGTTTAGATTCTTTGGCAGTATATGTTGGATTTCTTGCATTTAATGTGGATTTGGGATATCTTTTGACATCTCAGATTTACTTTACATCATTGGGATATGGAGTATTATCTTTAATGCCTGGTGGAATTGGTGTAACTGAAGGAATTGCAGATTATTTGCTAGTACAGCAAGGATTGAATCTTTCAGTTGCCTCATCACTTGTTGTATTTACAAGACTAGCTACCATGTGGTTTGCGACAATTATTGGAGTAATTTTTACTCGTTTTGCGCTGAAACAAAAAATTGACATTTCATAAAAAAATTATTTATTTTAGAAAATGTTTAATGGATCCTTTTGGTTATGTAAAAAATTAATAGTCATTGAAATACTAATTGAATTATTTATTAAAACCTCTCTGCAATCAAAAAAATTATAACACAAATCAAACGGTATTAAACCTCTAGATGTAGTTGTCATAAAAATAAAATTATTTTAGCCGCTTAAATTATTGTATTTTTAAGTTATCTTTCTAGATAATTCTGTAAAAAATATTTCTTTCAAGGAAATTAGGATTTGATAATCTAATTTTGGACATTATAACACTCAAAGAAACTCAATTCTGTCTGATTCCAAGGCCATGCAAATATCCCAAGGGGTAATTACCTGATCATGATAAATCACATAAGGATGCATCATGGTGTACATTAATTTTGAAAGTTCTGCTAAATTTACATCTTTGAATATTTTTTTAGCCTCTTCAAGTCGGAATGAATCTTCAAGCTTACGTTCCAAGAACTTGACATTCCTAAAAAAATCATATTCTTGTGCTATGCTCTGAATGATCAAACGGTCACTGATAAAATAATTTGTGTTATTTAGAATAAGTTTTCTTGTGTTTTTTTCCAACATTAAACCAATAATTTCTTTAATGGTGCTGTTTTGCTCAAACGTGACTATTTCTTTTCGAGGCAACTCTGAGATTGTTAAATCGGTAATACAATTAGCTCCGATTTCAAGAATCTTTCGTCCAGATATGGCAGAATATCCCCCAAAATTGTTTGGAATGATGGAAAATGCACGTCTGGTCTTTTTCCATTTTCCAAAGAGTTCTCCTAAACTAACCTTGTCTGACAAAATTATTAGATTTTTATCCATAATTTGCTCTACTCTGGTATTATCAAAAAAACTTGAAGTAGGATTTTTAAAAATATTCTCAACTACTTCTCTTCCTCCAATTACACCAATGGGGTTTTCATCCCCTTCAGTTACCACAAGTGAGTCGGTAAATGATTCCAAATTGTGAATTAACATCGCTGTTGCAATCCACATCTTGTTTTCCTTTCTAATGCTTACTGCGGGAGTTGAACTGAAAGATAACGGTAAAAGTTCTCTTAAACTTTTATCAACAATTGTCAAGATTTCTCATTTTTTAAAAAATAAAGTGATTTAATACATAAACAGACAATTCCCAAAATTGAAATTTATTCATCAAGGTTTAAATTTAATGTCACTTGTAGAAGATCCAAATTCTTCTTGGACTAGTAAATGTTGTAACGATTCCCATCAACTAAAAAATAAAATCTTCAAAATGTCATTTTATGTTTACATATATTTTAGATTTTTATAAAATTCCACTATTAGAACTGTTGAAATGGAAATTTACTTTGTAGTCTCTTCTAAAGATATGGTATATGTAATATCAAATGGTGTCGGATTCATACTATGAAATGCAATCCCATTTCCTGAAAACTCCAAGTACCACTTGTTTTGTCAGCTTTGATAAAGGTAAATCCATACTTGGTTTTGTATCAAATTAGAAATAAGTATAGTTTTTTATTTTTTTATACAAATTGAACTTATTTTTGAATAAATGAATTTTCAAACATTTTTTTTCTTTTATCAAACACAAATTTTTTGATTTCAATAATTATCAAAGTAAGAAAAGACACCCCGATAATTTTCAGCCATGATTCTATTCCAATTGGATGACTCTGAAAAACATCGTTCATTATTGGGGAATATGTAAAAATAATTTGGATTAGGATCATTATTCCAATTCCTAGAAAAATTAACTTGTTTGTAAAAAACCCTATTTTCAAGATAGACTTTGAAAGTGATCTGCAGTTAAGTAGATAGAATATTTCAATCATAACAATCGTGTTTACTGCCACAGTTCTAGATTCTTCAATGGAATGCCCATCATCAAGATGCCATTCAAATAAACCATACGCTGAAAGTAGTATACTTGCACTTACAATAGATATTTGAATTATCATTTCTGATGTTAAAATGGGCATACCTGGTTTCCGCGGTGGGCGTTTCATTACATCGATCTCCTTTGGCTCAAAAATCAACATCATCCCTAAGGCCAATGCAGTAGTCATGTTTATCCAAAGTATTTGAACAGGAAGTATAGGCAATACAAGTCCTAAAAAAATAGACACCAAAATCACCAAACCTTCTCCAAAGTTTGTAGGGAGTGTCCATGTGATGAATTTGATAAGCGTATCAAGTATACGACGTCCCTCCTCAACTGCTGTCTTGATTGAGGCAAAATTATCATCTGTCAAAATTACATCTGATGCTTCTTTGGCAACTTCGGTACCAGTTATGCCCATTGCAATTCCAACATTTGCTTGTTTTAGCGCAGGAGCATCATTAACACCGTCTCCAGTCATTGCAACTATATGGCCTTTATTTTGAAGAGCCTTTACTAGTGCAAATTTCTGTTCTGGCAATACTCTTGCAAACACATCTGTTTTTTCAGCGATGGTAATCAATTCATCATCAGAATAGGTCTCTAATTCTTTTCCTGATATGGCTACTAGTTTACGTTTAGTTCCAAGAATGGATTGATTCAAACCTATCTGCTCTCCAATGTGAATGGCTGTTTTCAAATTATCTCCAGTTATCATTTTTACGCAAATTCCAGCACTATGACATTCTCGTATTGCTTCAACTACCTCTGATCTTGGAGGATCTAACATTGCTTGAAATCCCAAAAAGGTCAGGTCAGTTTTAACGTCAGAGAAAGTAATTCTGTTTTTATCTTTTGTAATTTCTTTTCTGGCAAAGGCAAGGACCCTCAACCCTCTTGTTGCCATACCATCTGCTATGGTTTGTAAATTTACAATATGGTGTTCAGAGAGGGTTTCTATTTCGGTAGACTCGTTTAATTGACAAGAACACATAGAAAGAATTTTCTCAACTGCCCCCTTGACATATATCATCCTATTTTTGTCAGCATCGTGCAAAGTTGCCATAAATTGGAGATGGGATTCAAATGGGATTGTATCAACCCGGTAAAGCGATTCGACCATTTTTTGTTTAAGATTTGCCTTATGCGCCGAAGTAATCAGTGCAACTTCCGTTGGATCGCCCTTTGCTTCCCAGTTATTTTCTTTTTGAATTAAATCAGAATCATTACAAGCTAATCCTGCCAGAAGACATTCTTTTAATGGCTCATGACAATCTATTTCAATGAGTTGTTGATCATGTGTAAACTCTCCAATTGGTTGAAACCCAGTACCTGATACTGTAAATGATTTACTCCCCGCAAAAATCTCAATTACGGTCATTTGGTTTTCAGTAATAGTACCAGTCTTGTCTGAACAAATGATTGTGGTACTGCCCAAAGTTTCTACTGCTGGAAGTTTCCTTATGATTGAATTTCTTTTAGCCATATACCCAACACCTATAGCAAGAGTTATTGTCATTGCCGCTGGTAATCCCTCTGGAATAACTGCAACAGATAGAGCAACTATCTCCATGAACAACTCTACAAAAGTCCTTTGGGTAAATAAAATCCCAAAAATAAAAGTTAGAACAGATAAACCAATAATTATGTACAGTAAGTTTTTGCTAAAATATGAAATCTTTCTGGTGAGTGGGGTTTCAAGTTCTTTAGCTTCGTAAATTGTCTGGGATATTTTGCCCATCTCAGTATTATCACCAGTAGATACAACAATACCAACTCCATACCCATTTACTACTAAAGTTCCAGCATAGGACATGTTTTTTCTCTCAGCAAGATGAATGTTTGATGAAAGAACCTCACTCAGTTTTTGAACCGATTTGGATTCTCCTGTCAATAATGATTCATCTAATTTTAGATCTTTTTCATAGTATAGACGCATATCTGCTGGAATTTTGTCTCCAGATCGAAGTTGTACAATGTCACCTGGGACAATTTCTTTTGATGATATTCTTGCTTTTTCATTATCTCTAATAACCACGTTTTCGCTAGTAACAATTCTTACAAGTGCTTGAATCGCCCTACTGGCTTTATGTTCCTGAATAAAACCGATAATGGAATTGGCAATTACTACCCCAAAAATTACTCCCGAATCAATCCATTCTTGTAAAAACAGAGTAATAGAGCCAGCAATAATCAGTATCAATACTAATGGTTGCTTGAATTGAAGAAAAAATGAGATTACTGGATTTGTCTTTTTTTTTAAAGAAATTTTATTTTCTCCAAATTTTTCCAATCTACTTTTTGCCTCGTGTGAAGTTATTCCATGCTCCACATCAGTTTGAAGTGTATTGATTACTTCAGATAATTCAACAGAATGCCATTCTGGTTGTTTTGACAACTTTTGCAATTTAATTATTTAATTAAATTGTTATTTGAATAGTAATCAAAGAAAACCAAATTTGAAAATTTGGGGTTGGTATTATATGTCATTTTTTTTTACATCGGTAATTGCAAGAATCAAATGCAAACAAGGTCTTTATTGCTTATAGTAATGTGATAGAGAAATCCTTTGAATTCTACTCAGAATATAACAAATCATTAATCCAGGCATGGTCAAAGGCTGGAAAATCTACATCTGGTTTGCAAAGGGAAAAAATTCAAGATCAGTTTCGATCTACTTTTGATACGGAATTTAGAAGTAAACTAAAAGAAACCCCATTTTGCAATGCATTGTCAGATTTTGCAGGATCATATATTACTCTTGCACCAATATTTGGACATGATAAAATATACAGAAATCTGGAGATGTTTACATATCTTTCAGATTCATTTTTAGAGCCTATTCGAGACATCATCAATAGGACGCCATCAGAAGTAATCCCAATGAAAGGTAGATTCGAGGTACACCATTACAAATCACAATCTACTCCAAAGTTTAAAACTCCTATACTCGTGGTAGGTTCTCTTATCAATCGCCATTATATTTTGGATTTACTCCCAGAAACAAGCATAATACGACATTTTCAACAATTAGGTTTTGATGTTTATGCTACAGATTGGAAAATGCCCACGATTAATGATGAAAACATGACACTGGCAAGTTATGCACATAACTATCTTGAAAATGCAGTAGATAAAGTAGAAGAAATAACAGGTTCTAGAAATGTCAATTTATTTGGTTATTGCTGGGGGGGAATCTTGTCTTTGATTTATTCTGCCTTGCATCCTGAAAACGTAAAAAGTTTAATTTTACACGCTACACCTGCAGATTTTGGAAAGACACCTACAGTCTTAGAAACATGGTTAACAAATCTAGATGTTGGTAAGTTTGTTCAAACTTTTGGTAATGTACCATCATTTTTTCTCAACATTGCATTTTTGATGCGCAATCCACTAGAAGCATCACTAAAATATTCATTTTATTTTAGCGAACCAAAAAACACTAAAGAAATTGCAAAGTTTTTAGCTGTAGAATCTTGGCTTTATGATAGTGTTCCAATTATTGGCAAAGCTTTTGAGCAAATCATTAACGATATTTACAAGAAAAACCTTCTCATCCAAAACAAGATGATGCTTGGAAAGGAACTTGTGGATCTTAAAAAAATCACAATACCCGTGTTAAATATAGTTGGAACTAATGATGATCTTGTTTCAGCAGAGTCAAGTAGAACAATCACAAATGTAATATCTAGCACGGATAAAAAAACAATAGAATTTCCAACGGGTCATGTGGGATTGTGTATTAGTAAATCTGCTCACAAAAAACTATGGCCTGAAGTTGGTGAGTGGCTCAAGGAGCGTTCCACCTAAAGTTAGTTTTTCAAAAATACATTAAGATTGTTGTTTGGAAATTTTTTGTAAATTTACCAGTAGTTTTTGATTTTCATAAAAGTCTAAATTATAAAGCTTAAAATCAATTTTGAGATTTATGTTTACCCTATTATTCTACTAGTTTGACTTATCGGTGTGTTACAAAACAGATTCAAGAAAATACTTGTAGGAATGGATGGTTCTGCAAATTCAATTCGTGGGATAAATGAAGCCATATCTCTTGCAAGACAATCACAGGGGGTAATTACAGGAATACATGTTCTTCCAGAATTTCCACCATCCTATGAAATAAACCTAAAATCCTACAGAGCACAGCTAAGTAAACAAGCAAAAAAATTCATGGAATCTGCTAAAATTAGTTCAGCACGTCACGGAATAGAATTTAATCAAAAGATTGCATCATCAAAAAACGCCGTAGATACAATAGTTGGATTTGCACGTAAAAATAAATTTGATGTCATAGTAATCGGTTCAAGGGGATTAGGCTCTCCCAAGGCTCATTATATTGGCAGTGTGGCTCATGGAATAGTGAATAATTCAAAAACACCTGTATTGATAGTAAAATGATTTCAAGCAAATTCATTAATGTTTTTTGAGAGATCGATTCTAAAAAATATTGAGAACAATAAAATTACTTATTTCACACGTTTGTAGATCTCTTTGAATTCATTTGAAATATTGTATGAGATGTTTAACAGATGAGTTATTTGATTCATTGATGTTTTTTTCTTTCCTAAATTTCTTAAAATGGCTAATGCCTTTTGTGGAGAAGTCAAAGATGGAGATTTTTGACCAGTCCATGTCTTGAAGGAATCTCCTACATCTAAACAGAAATTTAAAATAAACTCCTTCCAATTTGGCATTGTTTTTACCTTTTCAGTAAGAATTACATTTGATATTTCGCGGAATTCATTTTTTCTATCCTTATACAGTATTTCAATGGCTTGTTGAATTTTCTCTTTATCATATTCTTCTGTGTTTAGCATATACATTCCAATAAGATCCATGAAAAATTATTCTCCTATTGAGATATAAACTAAATAGTAAATTATGTGACTTGGATTTAACAATAGATTTTCTTTTTGAGTGTTATGTAAAATCAAAGACAAGAGTATACATTTTTAGCAATATTTGAACATTCAAGTCTAATATCTAAGTTTAAGCATCTCATACTTTAGAACATTTTTCACATAATACGGGCTTGTCTAGAGTGTAAACTAAATTTGTTTCTTTTTCTGTTATACCACACTTGAAACATTCTGCAACTCTTACCATAATTATTGTCTTAATTTTCTTATTATTTCTCTTTTTTCAAATTTTAGATTCTATTTTCTCCAAACCTAAAAATCCTGTAAAAAAAGGTATTTAGAATTAATGGAAAAAATAAGACAGATCAAATAATCTGTCTCAAGGGGCGTTAGGAAAATTAGATATTGGTTGCAATAAAGGCACCAATACCCATACCAATCACAACACCAATACCCATACAGATAAGATCAAATTTCACGACCTTTCTAAATGGTGCATGAACCATTTTATCCCATGTTCTGATTCTTTGCGATTGCATATTTTTCACCTCGGGGTAAAAATTCAGGTTATCAAATTATTAAACTGATTGTGAGTTGAGTTAATTCTATGCGGAATCAACTACTATCTAGTTTAAATTTATAACTCTAAACCCTATTTTGCCGTAACAAGGTTTGTAGGTGAAACCTAGTTGGGGTTTAACCATACGGAAAGAAAAACCTACATTAAGAATTTTTAATAAATAATAAGAGGCAAATGAACATTGAATTAATTTTCAATTTTTTATTTCTGTGATTGTCTTATCAGTATTAGTTGGTGTCTACCCGAAGTTCCTTTTGGTCTAGTTCTCAGCATTACTCCACAACATGGACAAAAAACTCCCTCCCATTGGATAAAAATCTCGCATACAGAGCATCTCTTGTGACCTAATTCATAAAAACCTCTATAGCTGATTTTTTTAGCCTTGTAATTCTTGCATGTTCCCTTACAGACCATGAAAAAAAACTAAGAGAATTTAATATTAATGAATTAAAATTCATTCTAAACAATTAGAGTTTTATTTTTTAACTAGATTTACATATTGAAAATATTGGATACTATCTTCTCGTGCGTTTAAGATAGTCTGAAATTATTTTTGTAGCCATTTCATCAGGTGTGGTATCGTTTTTGTTTGATTCGTGTGCTAGTTTTCTTGCAGCTGTCTTTGATAACTTGAATGAAATGTTTTGTTTTAATCTCAATGATTTTGCTTGTTTTAAAAGTTTTAGGTGAGATGATTTGGGTGAACGAGCCAAGGCAACAAGATATTTTTTTCGCAAACTTGATTCAAGGTTTGCAATCCTATTTACAAATTTTTCTGCCTTTGAGATGTTGGGAATGATTTGATAAAGTCTAGTCATCTCATCTCTTGATATTATCTGTGGGACAAATGATTTTAGCTTGTCAGGAACTCCTGCAAATCCTAGATATTTGTTTAATGTACGTGGTGACATTCCCATTGATTTGGCAGCAGCAGACTTGCCTACATGTTCAGTTAAAAACTTACAAGCATCGGCAATCTCTTTGTGGTTCATATCATTTCTGTGAATGTTTTCAACTACTGAGGCTGCCTTTGCATCTTTGAGGTCATATTCTGTTTTTCTGGTAATTAGGTGAACTGGAATCTTTTTTGCACCCAGTCTTTTCATGGCAGCCAGCCGACGTTGACCTGACATCAAAAGGTAGGTGTTCTTGTCTTGTTTTTGGACTAGGGGAGGATTTAACAATCCTTCATTTTTGATGGATTTTGCAAGCTCTGAGATCCCTTCTCGATCTAGTTTTCTTGCTTGTGCTTCTTTCCATATCTTGATTTGTTTAATTGGAATTTCTTTTAGTCTATAAGAGATAACAGGTTTGTATCTTTGTGCCACAATTTAAGATCAAAGTATTCTCACTTAAGTGATTCAAGTCTATTATTGGTTATCGAAAAGTTAACTCTTTGAGCTAGATTTTGGTTTTAGATTCAAAATGAGTGATTTGAATCTGAATTCAATTTTCGATCAATTTACATTTTATTCCTAAACTGTTTAAATTTTAATCAGGAATTAATTCTAGAGTAAATTCTTGGATTGAGCAATGAAAATTCTAACTCGAAATTATTTTATAATTAAGTAGGTTTTTCTGGATCAAAATTCTTGCGCATGAACGACCAATTTCTTGAATTTACTGCCTATTTTTGGGCAAAATTCTCAGCATGTTTTAATCCTTGATCGTATTCTTATGAATTGTATACAAATGAAGGGATTATGCCACACTTGTTATGCATCAAATTGTGATTTGGTAATATCTAAGGGCGATATTATTTGCAAATCTTGTTTTGAAAAAAACAAAGCAAAAAACTAAATCATCAACTTTACAAGTGCAACTAAATGAAAATTGCCTTATTTTCTCATTGTGCAATCGATACAATTACCATAGGTGAATCAAACTATGAGCAAATAGGTGGTGCTGCCACTTATGGTGGAATTACTGCAAAACAGTTTGGAATGGATGTAGAACTGGTAACAAAGTTTGGTCCTGACTTTCCACACAAACAGTACCTTACAGGGAATCAAATCCAATTTGAAAATTCTTTGAGTAAAAAAGACACAACAAAATTCTCAATAATCATTAAAGGTGCTGATAGAACACTAAAACTTGAAAACCAATGTGAGCCAATTTCATATTCTAAAATTAATGCAGATGGATTTATCGTTAGTCCTATTTTCCATGAAATTTCTGCAGAGGTGTTTGAAAAATTAAAACAAGATTCTAATTTTTTATTTTTAGATCCTCAGGGATTTTTGAGAAGAACTGATGCGGAGAAAAATGTTTTTTTAGAAAACACGGCGGTTAACTTGGATAAAGTAAATGCCATCAAAGTCAACCCAGACGAGGCTCAGCATCTAATAGGTACATCAAACATCGAGTCCTTGGAGTTGCTACAAAAAAAAGGAGTCGAATATGCCATTTATACAAATAAAGCTGAAATATCCATGCTAGTCAAAGATAGAATTTATTCCATAACTCTTCCAAACAAAAAAATCAATGATACGACTGGAATAGGAGATATTTTTTGTTCGGCATTTTGTTGCACCATGATTAAGGAAAATGATTTTCTTTGGGCTTTTTGTTTTGCTGGAGGGGCCGCTCAAGCAGCCCTTGATTCAAAAAATGTTGGACTTTTAAAGATTCCAAAAAAAGGAACTATTGAAAACAATGCATCCTATTTTTACAATCTAATGAATTATCGCTCAATTTAGCTTTATCCTTTTATGGTATGGTAATTTGAAAATCTCTGTGCAAATAGGAATTTATGGAATAGGTTCAACATCGGGCTCCCAGAAAATAATAAAAAAAATATTGGCAGAAAACGACGTCAAACCATTTATCATTACTTCCAAGTCTAAATCAAAAGAGTTTGATTGTGTGATTGTTCTTGGAGGTGATAAAGGAATTCGGAATTATTTTCACAGGGCATTTGACTCTACCTCTCCTGTTTTAGGAATCAATGAAGGTGAATATGGTGGATTTTTAGCACAAATAGATATCAAAGAATTTCCATCATATCTAAACAGATTAAAAAAACAAAACTATTCTATTGAAGAAGTCCCTCGATTGGCAGTAAAAATTGATGGAACAAATGTATTTCCTGTTTTAAATGACGTTGCAGTTTTTCCCTCTAAAAGTGCAATGCTAATGGAGCATACACTTAGTGTAAATGGTGAGGAGGTGTGGCACGATAGCAGTGACGGAATAATTATTTCTACTCCAATTGGTTCATCTGCCTATTCAATGTCTGCAGGTGGACCTGTAATTTTTCAAGACTCTACTGTATTTGAGATAATATCTGTAAACTCTTTGAATGTAAATAGAAGACCAATAATTGTATCAAACAACAGCTCTATAGAAATTGATGATATTGCAGCTAGATTGCATTGTGAGGTAATTTTAGATGGATTGGAGCGATACAAGGTAAACAAGAAAGTAGAGTGCACACAATACTTTCCACCTGCAAAAATAATTCGACTCAAAAAAGACTCTACTGCAATCTCTGCACTTGCAAAAAAAGCACATCTTGCAGAGGAGTTACTAAGCATGCCGCCAAGCTCTAAACTTTTGATAAAAACACTAGAGTATGAAGGTGCATTGACACAAAAGGATCTTTCCAACAAAACTTTACTGCCAGATAGAACAGTTAGATTGGCATTGAGCCATTTACTTGCCAAAGGGTATATCAAAAAGAAAGTATCTGTCAGAGACGCAAGACAAAAGATTTATGAAATCTCAAAAATAGAATAAACTAACTTGAAGCTGCTTTGATGAATGACACAAAAGATTCTTCAGGAAATCCGGGCCTACTATTAAATTCTGGATGAAACTGTACTCCGAGATAGAATTTGTGACTTGGAATCTCTAAAATCTCCATTCTCTTTCCACCGTCACTTTCTGCAGAAAATATCATCCCTTGTTTTTCAAATTCTGAAAGGTAATCTTTGTTAATTTCATAGCGGTGACGGTGTCTTTTACTTATTGAATCAGAACCATAAATCCTATGGGCGATAGTCCCTTGCTTTATCTTGATCTTATGCCCTCCTAGTCTGAGTGAGCCTCCCATATCTGATATCTCCTTTTGTTCTGGAAGCAAATCTACTACTGGGTTTTTTACATCTTTTTTAATTTCAGTTGAATTTGCATCTTCTAGCTTCAAAACCTCTTGACTAAATGCAATGGCTGCAAGCTGGAATCCAAAACAAATTCCAAGATATGGAATATTTTTTTCTCTAGCAAAATTTGCAGTTTTGATTATTCCCTCTGATCCTCTGGTACCAAATCCCCCTGGAACCAAAATTCCATCATAATTTGATAGTTTGTTATAATCCTCAATTGATTCTGAATCAATCCAATCAATCTCAACTGATTTTCCAAGCTTGGCCCCTGCATGCTTTAGAGCATGATTAACACTGACGTAACTATCTGCAAGAGTGACGTATTTTCCTACCATTGCAATCTTTACCTTTTGATCTTTTTGACTAGTCATTGACTGTGCAATCTTGTTCCAATCATCCCAATTGGCAGATGCATTAACCATTCCAACTTTGCCAAATTTTGTAAAAATAGAATCTAAAATTCCTTGGTCGTATAGGATTTGAGGTACCTCAAAAATTGATTTTGCATCATGACATGAAAGAACGTCATCAACTGCAACATTTGTAAATAATGCTAGTTTTTTCTTTGTCTTCTCCTCTAATGGCTGGGTACATCGTACAGCTAAAAAGTCTGGCTGTATACCAATCCTGCGTAATTCCTGTACACTATGCTGTGTGGGTTTTGTCTTTTGCTCACCTACAACATCAAGAGATGGAGCTAACGTTACATGTACAAAAATTACATTTTTTGGTCCGTCCTCAACTCTCATCTGCCTTAGTGATTCTAAAAATGGCAATGATTCAATATCTCCTACAGTTCCACCACACTCTACAATCAAAAAATCTAATTCCTCGTCATTTGCAATTTTTTTAATTTTATTTTTTATCTCATCGGTTATATGAGGAATAATTTGCACGCATGCCCCCAGATACTCTCCTTTTCTTTCGGATTCAATTACAGTAGAGTATACTTGAGCAGTAGTAATGTTGTGATTTTTTGGGATATTTTGATTCAAAAAACGCTCATAATTTCCAATATCCATATCACACTCCCCTCCGTCTTCAGTGACAAAGACCTCTCCATGCGCTACTGGATTCATGGTTCCTGCATCATAATTCAGATAAGGATCTATTTTGATGCAAGATACTTTTTGGTTTGCTAATTGTAATAGTTTGGCAATAGATGATGTCGTGACTCCCTTACCAAGACCTGACATTACTCCCCCAGTCACAAAAATGAACTTTGTCTGCACATTTAGCAAATGAATAACGGGTTTTTGTATGTTTTGTCGATCAATCTTTGATTTTAACAAATGTTAAAAAATCCCGTTATTTTTGAACTAATGTTAAAAATTATTCTCGACTATTTTTTATTCAACTTTCTAGAAGGTATAACTTGAGAACATCTAGATAGTGGCCAATGAGGAAAAAACCTATAGTTGCCGAGATTGATAAAGGCCACTATACTTTGACGGGTTTTTTAATTTGGAATGTACCTTTCTTCTTGATACTCCATGTCGTAAAATTTTGAAATTTTGTTTTTTTGAGCAAGTGTCTCAAGTATTTCCTCTGCATCTATAATTTCAATATCAAATCTAATGTGCACTTGTCTTGGCCCTGTGGATTCATTTTTGTCATGCCTATTTTGAACAAATTCTAAAATCTGATCTTCAATATTTTTATTCAATTTTTCTGGTTGAATATTATTTTTGAATGACATTCAAAGTTTCTTTTTTTAAGGACCTTGCAAATAATTCAATTTTTTTCTCTATTTGATTTTGAGGAGTTTTTTCAATTAGTTTTAAAAATGCACTACCTATAATTACTGCATCTGCCCCCACAGAGATGTATTTTTTTACATCAGAAGGAGTTGATACGCCAAATCCAACTCCAATTGGAATTTTACCCTTGGTTTGTTTTTTTACCTCCTTTATTGCTTTGAGAGTATAATTTTTTATCTCAGTTTTTACTCCTGTTGTACCATATACTGCAACTAGATACAAAAAACCTGTGGTGGCATTTGCAATTTTCTCTATTCTTGTTTTACTAGTATTGGGGGAGATTAAAAATATCGTATCAGTATTTTTTTTGGCCGACTTTAGATATTCTGATGCTTCTTCAATTAACATGTCTGGTAGAATAAATCCATCAATTCCTGCTTTTTTAGCTTCTGCAATAAACTTTTGATATCCCTTGTTGTATAAAATATTGGTATAAGTCATTAAAACAAGAGGTGTATCTGTAATTGCTCGAATTTTTTTTACTAGGACAAAAAAATTCGTTAATTTGGTTCCTCCTTCTAATGATATGACACTTGCATTTTGAATAACTGGTCCATCTGCAATTGGATCTGAGAATGGAAAACCCAACTCGATAATATCTACTCCTCCCTTTACAAGTCCCTTTACTGCTAATAAGGTGGTTTTTTCATTTGGAAATCCTGCCATTATATATGCGATTAACGCCTTTTGATTTTTTTCCTCCAACTCTGCAAACTTTTCTTTGATTCTTGACATTTGTTTACTCTGCAATGTTGGTTTTTTTGCAGAATCCATATAAAGAATTGTGCATTAATTTGCAATTATTATTGTATCTTTATTTTTGATACATTAATTTTTTCTTTAATTTTCTCTATTTGGTATTTCTATCAAGATAATTTTGCACTTCTTCGACGTCCTTATCTCCTCGACCAGATAATGTCACTACAATTGACTCAGAAGGTTTATGCTTTTTAGCAACCTTAAGCGCATCAGCTATTGCGTGAGCTGACTCTAGCGCAGGAATAATTCCTTCAGTTCTAGTCAAGAGCAAAAAGGCATCAATAACTTCTGAATCAGTTGCCGAATGATACTTTACCCGTTTGCTATCTTTAAGAAATGCATGTTCAGGTCCGACTCCTGGATAGTCAAGGCCAGCTGAGATACTATAAGTCTCCGTTATCTGTCCTTCCTTGTCTTGGAGCAAATAAGTCATCATTCCATGTAAAACTCCCTTTCGTCCTGCAGAAAGTGTCGCTGAATGAAAGCCAGATTTTAGTCCCTTGCCAGCTGCTTCTACTCCGATAATTTCAGCACTAGTATCCACAAGTGGATAAAATGTTCCAATGGCATTGGAGCCCCCTCCGACACATGCAATCACACAATCTGGAGTTTTATTTTCTAGTTTTTTGAACTGGGATTTTATCTCCTCGCCAATTACACTTTGAAAATCTCTAACCATAACAGGATATGGGTGAGGGCCAACTGCAGAGCCTAAAAGATAGTAAGTATTCTCTACATTTGTAATCCAGTCACGAATTGCCTCATTAATGGCATCCTTGAGGGTCTGAGATCCTGATTTTACAGGATGGACCTTAGCACCAAGCATGTTCATTCTAAAGACATTTAGCTTTTGTCTGATGGTATCTTTGTAGCCCATGTATACTTCGACCTTTAATCCTAATGCCGCACATGCCATTGCAGTTGCTACTCCGTGTTGACCTGCACCGGTCTCTGCAATGATTCTTTTTTTATTCATCTTTTTTGCAAGCAATGCTTGACCCAAAGTATTGTTTATCTTGTGAGCTCCTCCATGCAGGAGGTCTTCTCTTTTTAGATAGATTTTAGCGCCACCTATTTTTTCACTCAAATTTTTTGCAAAATACAATGGAGTTGGCCTTCCTGCATATTGCTTGAGGTAATAATCTAGTTCTTTTTTGAATTTTTTATCGTTTTTAAATTTGAGATAATTCTCTTCAAGCTCTTGTACTGCAGGAACTAAAGTTTCAGGAATGTACTTTCCACCAAATTCCCCAAATCTTCCATCTTTGGGGTATCTCAATATGCGTTCACCAATTTTTTTACTTGCTCTTCAATGTCATTGCTTTTCATTATGCTTGAGCCTATCAAAAACGCATCTGCTCCACACTTTTTTAGGTATTGGATATCCTCTGGGGTCTCAATTCCGCTCTCAGAGAGGATTGGTCTTGATTTATCAAATCCTTTAAGAACAGTTTCAGTAGTGGCAAGATCAATCTCTAGCGTGTCAA
>Ga0224512_10000177_pt1 | contig 68813 bp, 68 predicted proteins | sample SF_May12_sed_USG_4_FD_169103 | JGI IMG/M metagenome (GOLD analysis project Ga0224512, IMG submission 169103) | Sediment microbial communities from San Francisco Bay, California, United States - SF_May12_sed_USGS_13 | ecosystem: Environmental > Aquatic > Marine > Sediment | place: USA...
GGGATGGGGCCCGATGACCCGGGACCAATACGACCTGATGCGAGGAGTGGAAGGCTCACTGGTCCTCGGCGACCCGGAGAGCGTTGCGGCCAAGATCCTGCGATGGAAGGAGATCCTCGGAGTCAACCGGTTCGAGCTGCACGTCAGCGTCGGGACGCTTCCCCATCACCAGGTACTGCGCAGTATCGAACTGTTGGGCACCAAGGTGGCCCCCCTGGTACGAGGCTGACGCGACCGCGCGGCGGCGGGACGCCGACGCACTCGCCGGCGGGTCCCTCGCCGGTGGGTGGGTCGTCGCCACTCCGGGTTCTCGGCCGGGAATGCCGGGCGGCCCGAATACCTTGTACTGGTCATGGATCTCGAATTCGTCTATGTCGGTGACCCCATGTGCTCGTGGTGCTGGGGTTTCGCCCCCGTGCTGGAGCGCATGCAGGAGGTCTATGACGTTCCCCTACGGGTCGTGGTCGGTGGGCTGCGCCCCGGGCCCGAAGCCGAGGAGCTCGACGATCGGCTGGCGGGTTTCCTGGGACACCACTGGGAGCAGGTCGAGGCCGCCTCCGGCCAGCCGTTCGACGCTACGTTCCTGGAGCGCCGTGACGGCTGGCGCTACGACACCGAATTACCGGCCACCGCCGTGGTCACCATGCGCGAACTGAATGAGCCGCAGACCCTCCCGCTCCACTCCCGCCTGCAGCGGGCGTTCTATGCCGAGGGCATCGATATCACCGACCCGGCGGCCTACCCCGACATCATCGCCGGTTTCGATGTCGACGGCGACAAGTTCGCCGAGCTCCTGGTATCAGAAGATAAGAAGAAGCTCGCCTGGGCCGACTTTGCCGAGGCTCGCTCGCTGGGCGTGGCCGGGTTCCCCACGCTGTTGGTCCGGGACGAGCAGGAGTGGGCCATCGTTACCCGCGGCTACGTTCCGGCGGACAACCTGTTGCCGGCGCTGTCCAACTACCTGCTCAACCGCTACACCGAGGCCGGCGAGGCCTTGTTCTGCGAACCGGGCACCATCTGTTGAGTTAGATTCAGCACGTCCCCTCGAAAAGAACACACCATGACGGCCGAGCCATGTACCCATCTGCGCGATCTGCCGAACGTCCGCCCTTCGAGTACCGGGTGCGGTGAATGCATGGAGACCGGCAGCTCCTGGGTCCATCTGCGGGCCTGTGTCGAGTGCGGTCATGTTGGGTGTTGTGATCAATCGCCCAACACGCACGCCACCAAACACTTCCACGGAACCGGACACGCGGTGATCAGGAGCTTCGAGCCCGGCGAGGCATGGTGGTACTGCTATGCCGATGACGCTTTCTTCGAGATCGACGGAGTTGGCCCGCTTCGGGCTTGAAACCCACGGTCCAGTCTGTGACGGTCTTGGCGCCTTGAGACACGAGACGCTGCCCCTCCAACAGAGCTCCTTAAAGACGACCCCCGCAAGGCTTCGGTTCGCTCAACACATCGCCGACAACCCGTTGGTCGGAGAGGAGAGCCCGTCGTCAAGGGAAGCACGGCCTCTGCTGGCAAACCTGCGGTCGAAAACCTGAGGCCGCCGTGAACCGATCACACCGACCCGCTTGCAGGTAGGTTCGACATCGGACGGTTATCCCCTAGATTGGCTGACGCACTGCCGAGCGCGCAGCGGGAGTAACGATGCGGCTGAGCCCTCCAACCGGTAAAACCTTCTGGCTGGCGGTTGGGGCCCTGGCGCTCGGCATCGTGCTGTGGGTTGTCCCGACCGACCGGGATCTCTCTCCCGATATCGCCTTCTGGCTGACTGCTGTCGGCGGCATCCTGCTTGTCCTGGGAAGCGTCTTCAACAAGATCTGAGTGATCTCCCTCGCGTCAGGTTGTCGGTCTCATGACGCTCGTCCGGCAAAGGGCCGGCTGGAGACGAGAGCTTCCAGCCCGCTCCCAAAGCGACGTGTGCAATACTCAGCACGACCAAGAGGGAGGTGGGGCCGCGAGCTACCGGTCCACGTATGAGCGCTCGCTTCGGGACGCCGAGGGCTTCTGGTCTGAGGCGGCAGAGGCGATCACCTGGTACCGAAGCTGGGACCGGGTGCTCGACGACGGCAACGCACCCTTTTATCGGTGGTTCACCGGCGCCTCGCTGAACACTTGTTATAACGCCCTTGATCGGCATGTAGAGAACGGCCGGGCCGACCAGACCGCCCTCATCTACGACAGTCCGGTGACCGGCACTGTGCAATCGTGGACCTTTCGGGAGCTGCGTGATCGGGTGGCCCGGTTCGCTGGGGCGCTGGCCGGGCAGGGTGTTGGTAAGGGCGATCGGGTGCTCATCTACATGCCGATGGTCCCCGAAGCCGCCATTGCCATGCTGGCCTGCGCCCGGTTGGGAGCACCCCACTCGGTGGTGTTCGGCGGGTTCGCCGCCAATGAGCTGGCCACCCGCATCGATGACGCCGAACCCAAGCTGGTCGTTTCGGCATCGTGTGGTATCGAGGTGAACCGGATCGTGGAGTACAAGCCCCTCCTTGACCGGGCGATCGAGATCGCCCGGCACACACCGCACAGATCCATCATCCTGCAACGTCCGCAGGCCCCAGCACGTTTGATTCCCGGCCGCGATCTCGACTGGCACGAGGTGACGGAACGTGCCGAGATGATCGGATGCACTCCGGTGGAAGCCACCGACCCCCTCTACATCCTCTACACGTCGGGCACTACCGGCCATCCCAAAGGTGTCGTGCGCGACAACGGCGGTCACGCCGTCGCACTCCACTGGACTATGAAGAATGTGTACGGGGTAGATCCCGGCGAGGTCTACTGGGCGGCCTCGGATGTGGGATGGGTGGTGGGCCATTCCTACATTGTGTACGCGCCGCTTATCCACGGGAACACCACGGTGCTGTATGAGGGCAAGCCGGTGGGAACTCCCGACCCGGGGGCCTTCTGGCGGGTGACCTCCCAACACGAGGTCGTCACACTCTTCACCGCCCCCACCGCCTTCCGAGCCATCAAGCGCGACGACCCGGACGGGGAGCACATGAGGCCGTGGGACCTGTCTTCTCTGCGGGCCTTGTTCTTGGCAGGCGAACGCTGCGACCCGGACACCCTCCACTGGGCGGAGGAGCGGCTCGGCGTTCCCGTGATCGACCATTGGTGGCAGACCGAGACCGGGTGGCCGATCGTTTCCAACCAGCTTGGTCTCGAGCCTATGCCCATCAAGCCGGGCTCACCCACCCTGCCCGTGCCGGGATGGGACGTGCGCGTGCTGGACGAGGCCGGTGGGGAGGTGCCGGACGGAACGATCGGCAGCATCGTTGCCAAACTTCCGCTTCCCCCGGGCACGCTCCCGACCTTGTGGAACAACGACGACGGCTACCGGCAGGCCTACCTCGACACGTTCCCCGGCTACTACCTGACCGCCGACGCCGGCTACCGCGACGAAGACGGGTACCTGTGGATCATGAGCCGCATTGACGACATCATCAATGTGGCGGGGCATCGCCTTTCCACCGGAGCCATTGAAGAGGTGGTATCCGACCATCCGAGCGTGGCCGAATGCGCCGTGATCGGCGCCGCCGACGAGCTCAAAGGACAGATCCCCGTGGGGTTCGTGGTCCTCAAAGCCGGAGTGGACCAAAGCCACGAGAGCATCGCCGAGGAGCTGGTCCTATCGGTTCGGGACACTATCGGTCCGGTTGCTGCCTTCAAGACCGTCTACGTCGTAGCACGGCTGCCGAAGACACGATCAGGGAAGATCCTTCGATCCACGATGCGCAAGATCGCCGACGACGAGCCGTGGACGACACCCGCCACAATCGACGACCCGGCCATCCTCGATGAGATCGGCGTGGCGCTCGGCAAGTAGCGGCCTTGGACCTCATGCCGCCGAAGCATCTGGGGGCGGCCACCCATTGATCGCCGGGGCGGTCTGCGGGTTCCGGGTTGGTGACGATCGGTTTAAACCATTCCTCCGGGAAGCGGTCAGGACACGGCAGACCGCCGCCCGACCGCCAGCACTGGCGCAGCCTTACCTAACAGCCTTCGAGAAGAGGATCGGATCACTCACGCCGAGCGTATCGCCCATCCTGCCGATGTTGAGGAAGGTCGTGATAACCGCACTCAACTCGAGAAGCTGTCCGTTGTCCCAGTGCTTCAATAGGGGGTTCCAGATCTCGTCTCCCACGTCGTTGGGATCTTCGGCGATCTGCTCCACATAGGCGAAGACCGCCTTCTCCCCGGCTGTGAAATGGGGGCTGGCCACCCACAGGGAGTTGTTGGTGTCCCCGATCCGCTCCGGGGAGTTCCCCAGGTCGGCGGCAAGCTTCTCGTGAGCCCCGTAGCTGTAGTAGGCACCGGTGGCCCGCAATGTCTTGAGGATCACCAACTCCTTGAAAGCCCAATCGATGCGGCCTTCTCCGAGAGCCTGGATCATGAACTCGGTCAACGACTTGCAGAACGTCGGGTTGTTGGCCAGGACCTTGACGAAGTTGGGTACGTGACCGAAGTGGTCTTCGGCCTTCTGGAATATCTCGGCGACTTCGTCGGTCGGTTTTTCAATGACTGCTGTGGCTGGCATCGGGCCTCCTATCCGACGGGCTGTTTGGCCATGAACTCTTTGAGGTGGTGCTGGGACGCCTTGGAAGTCGGAGCTTCCACCGCGAACAGCACAGGCTCATGCCCGTGCCACACCTCTTCGAGCTGTACGCCGAGGGCGTCACCGAACTTCGAAACCTGGAGGTAAGCCCCGATGGTGGCGACGATCTCGATGATCTGGGCATCGGTGTAGTGCTTCTTGACTTCGGCCCAGACCACCGCCGGGATGGTCTCAGGGCGAAGCACGACGTGAGCGCAGAGGTCGAGAATGGCAATCTCCCCCGGCGTGTAGTGCGGCGACTTGCGGTATTCGACCCCGACAATGTGTTCCTGCTTCTCCTGGTGGACCCCCAGCCTCGAAGAGACCACCTCATGCTGTGTGACGCAGTAGAGACAGTCGCCCATCTTGGTGCTCTTCAGAATGAGGAGCTCCTTCTCGATCCAGGGTAGGGTCGGACCTTCCTGGAGTATGTCGAAGTAGATGTCCCACATCTTCTCGGCGATCTCCGGGGCGTTGCCGGTGATCTTGAAGATATTGAGAACCATCTCGAACCGGGCTTCGGCGTCGTCGTAGACCTTTTTGGTCACGGGGTCTGCGTCGGCCGGCTCGATGTAGGGAAGTCGGGCCATGCTCGCTCCTCCTCCGTCGGGTCGGTTTTTGAAGCATTTGCTTCAGAAGTTATTTGTAGCGTACGCTTCAATACCCTGTCAACGGATAACTACAGAGTGGGAAAAAGATGACAACCACCGCCGGACGCCCGCGATCGTTTGAGCATCAAGAGGTGCTGGACCGCGCCCTGGAGGTTTTTTGGAGGAACGGGTATCGCTCGACCACGACCAGAGAACTGGAGACCGAGCTGCGGCTGAGCCAGTCGAGCATCTATAACGCCTTTGGCTCCAAACACGGTCTCTTGCTGGCCGCCCTGACTCGCTACGAGGATCGGATAACCGCCGAGTTGTTGGTTCCCCTCGAGGAGGCGCCAAGCGGGCTTGACGGGATCGACCGATTCTTCGACGCATTGGCCTGGTGGGTCACCCACGATGGCAAACGCGGCTGCATGATCATCAACCTGATGGCCGAGGACGCCGGCGAGAGCGCTGAGATCACCGAGCGCACGCGAGCGTACCGTTTTCGAGTGCGCGACGCTCTCGAAAACGCCCTGGCGAGGGACGGTATTGCGGAGGCAGCGGCACGGGCGGATCTTCTCTACGGGATGGTGCTCGGGCTCAACATCTCCGCCCGGGGGGGCGGCCTCGCCGATGAGGTACGGCGCCTGATTGCAAGCGCCCACTCGGTGGTCGACACCTGGCGCTGAACCAGGCGGAACGCTCTGAGCCGGCCAGGGTTATCCAAACCGAACAACTTCCAAGGGCAAACCCGGCCCTCCAAGTGAACGGATGCGTGGCTCTCCCTCAGGGCACGCACCAGGCGGCGGCGTCTACCTTCGGGCTTCCGCGGCGGGAGCACCTCCCCGCCACCATCTGTCATCCGGGAAGGCCACCCGGAGGCCGGGCACGTTCCCGAAGCCCTGAGGGTATCTCTAATCCTCATCGAGTCGGCATGGTCTCAACCTCGACCGCTTCGGCCATCTCGGGCCGGCCATGCTTCTTGAACCAGCTGCCGTAGCGCCCGGACAGCGGGTAGGAGGTCGCACCGTGAAACACCACGCTGGCGAGGACTGTCCAGGTCATCACCAGAATGATGTCGTCGGCCGCGGGTAGTGCAGCCTTCTCGAGTACGAACAACCCGAAGAGGATCGATGCGAGACCGCGCGGCCCGAACCAACCGAGATAGGCGATGGTGGGTCCCTTCAGCCTGAAACCGACCAACCCGATCGCCACCGGCACCATTCGCACGACGGTAAGGCTGGCAAGCGCATAGAGCGCGATCCGCCACGTCAGGTCGTCGAGGGCCGGGCCGGCCAGCGCCGCTCCAAAGAAGAGGAAGGTGAGGAGAGCCAGCAGTTGGCCCTCGTCCTCGGCGAAGTCGTAGGCGCCCTGGCATTGCTGGCGGGCCGCCTCACCAAAGGCCAGACCCGCAACGAAAGCGGCGACGAAACCGTTGCCTCCAACGACCTCGGCGACCGCAAACGTTCCGACGCCGACCGCCAGCGTGGCCAGCTGCCGGAACACCCCGTCGACCCATCCCTTGTCGGCGAAGAAGTGGATGAGGCGCCCCCCACCGAAGCCGACAAGTGCTCCCGTCAGGACTCCGAAGCCGAGCTGAGCCGCAGCGAAGCCGACCCAGTAGCCGGGCGTCTCGATATCGACCCCCACCGCCGCCAGGGCGAGCAGCACCGTGATGAGCGGCAACATGAGACCGTCGTTGAGGCCGCTTTCGACGTTCAAGGCTTGGCGAATCCGGACCGGGACGTGGGGACTGGTGACGACGGCCCGGCCGAGGGCTGCGTCCGTCGGGGTGAGGATCGCCGCCGTCAACGCCGCTTCCCAGAGGCCGAAACCGGGTAACAGCCACAACCCGAAGAAGGTCCCGGCCACGACGGTGAGCGGCAACCCCAGCCCCAGGAGGCGGCCGGGGAGATCCAGTTGCTTGCGGAGCCGGGTGAGATCAATGCGGATCGCGTCGGTAAACAAGACGAGTACCAGCGTTGCCCTGGCGAGCACCCGGACCACGCCCTCACCCATGCCGACATCGAGGAGGCCGAGCCCGGCGGGCCCGGCGATGATCCCGAAGGTCACAAATACCATCGGCCCGGTAATCAGAGTGGTTTCGATCGGCGCGAAACCAGCGAAAAGGCAAGGACGAAGGCCGCCACGAAGGCGATGGCCTGCAACTCCACAGCTACCTTTCTTCCCGGGCTGCGGGCAGCCTAACCTCCCACCCGCTATCCGGCCGGTCCCCGCCGGCACGGGTACGATCGTCCGGATGGCATCAGCGTCCGGCTCCCACCACTTCGAAACTGCGTTGCGGGCCCGGTTCCCGGCTGCGACCGTCGAGGTGGCCGGGGAGACAGGTAGCGCGGTGCTGCCCGCCTCCGCGGGTCGGGCAGGACGGTTGACCGCTCGGCTCCGCTGGGAGCCGGCCACCATCGAGGTTGTCGTCGACGACGGCTTGCCGGGCGGACCCTGCGAAACGGTCTTTGCTTACGAAGCGACGGCCGGCCGGGACGCCGCTCGCGAAGCTGTTGAGCTGGTCGAGGATTTGCTCGAGGAGCGGGTGGTGGTGGTGCGTCGTGGCACGGGACCACCTCAAATGGCCCGCGCCACGACTCTGGGCGCGGACGAAGAATTCGCCGGGACGATCCATTCGTGGCTCGGGACGTACGATGCCGACCAGGTTCCACCGGCACTTCCTTTGCCTCTGAGTGCCGACCACCTCACGTATCCGGCCCTCGTCTTCGCCACGGACGGCACCATTTCGGTCGCTGAGTCGGCGGCATTCTTCGCCCGCGGTTCCGCCCGGGCGGTGCGGGCCCGCTGGTTCGACGGGCTGTCTGCGATCGACGGAGACGGTCGCCGCTGGCGCGTGGCCCGCGTACACATCCGCCACCGGCGTGGATTGGTCGGGCGGCTCTGGGATCGCCTGAGCAACGCCTCAACTGCCCTGGATTGCCTGCTGGAACCCACGGGAATGCTGACCCTCGAGGCACTGCAACGTCGGTTGATAGACGCCACCCGCGCCGACGCGGGGTTCTGGGAGGCGGGCTGGGGCGACATCGCCGCCCTCGAGACGGCCATCACCCAAACCCGCTCGCACGACGCCCTCGTAGCAATGTTCCGCTGAGGGACGGCGGGCCTGTCTTTCGGTTCGCGTGGTTAGAAAGATCCGCGCCCCAGGCCCAGGTCTGGTGCCGTCAATGGTGGCGGACCTGTGCTCGGAGCCGATCCTCGGGGCGCTCGGGACGGCGTTGGGATCGGCGGGTTCCCGTCCCGGATCTCCCGATAGGCTGCGGCATCTTCGCAAGATCTAGCTGGATCGACGCCGGCGCGACGGGAACTGCGAATCAGACATCTGGTTGGCGAAAAGGTGTCGTGGCGAAAACGACTAGTTACCTTCGGTTACTCGGGTCATCACATCGGCGAAGTCCACTACCGGACGAGTCTCGGCCCAGCCGATGTCGATAATTGGAGCCAGGGCTTCTTCGATCTGGGCTGCCGAGTCCGCATCTAGCACGAGAAACGTCGTGTGGGCCGGAGCGTCCACAAAGGCGCCCACCAGCTTCACCTGCGAGCTCATGATGCCGGCCATCGCCTTCCCGAATGTGTCTCGGGCCCGATCTGGGTCGTGGTAGGGACACACCTCCCAACTATGCCTATGGGTTACATGGAATAGCATTGCCGTCCTCCTTCACATCGCGGACCCGTCAAGCAACCGGAGCGGCTACACCAGTGCTCGGGACAGACTTGGACAGGTTGCTCCCGAGATTCCCTCGACCTCACCGGTGCCGATCTCGTCAGCTGAGAATGCGTTCGTTCTCGTTCCAGTCGGTCGGCATCGTCCAGCAGCCCCTCTCTCTGCGCGGCGGCCGCCTCTTCTCATGATGCCCGTAACCAGTTGGATTGTTAAGGGTTATCTTGCGACTACCCGAAAGGGCGGGAACAACGGCGCGGCGGCGTTGACGATGTGACCCTCTGGGCCGTCTTCCGGCGCCGTGACCTTGCCCGTCGGGGCCAATCGGACCGACTCAACTGACTTCTGGCCCTAGCGGAGCGCCCGTCCATAGGGGACGCTGACCGGTGGGAGCAACTATGACGCAGACCAAATCTGCCTCGGCCAAGACCAGACCTTCGCCCACCGCCCGACGTTCCGGATATGTGGTAGCGGTGCTGGTAAATGCCGTTCTGCTGTATGCCGTCAACAACCTGTTGGCATGGGACATCCTGTCGTTTCTCACAGACGACTTCGAACAAGTAATACCGATCATCAACGTGTCGCTGGGAGCCGCCATCCTGGTGAACCTGATCTACCTGTCCTACGACGCCGGCTGGTTCAAGTCCCTCAGCCAGATCGGGTTGCTGGGGATCAGCATGGCGGCGACGGTACGCCTCTACCAGGTCTTCCCGTTCGATTTCGGCGAAGGGTCCGGATGGACGACGGTGACCCGGTGGGTGCTGATCCTGGCCATGGTGGGAGTCGCCATCGGCGTGATAGCGGAACTCGGCAAGCTGGTAACCGGCAAAGCGGACCACTGACCGGATTTGGAATCTCTGTCGGGAACGCTCGTGATCTCGATCTGCGAGGCAACCGAATCGCCGACAAGCAGAAGATCGCTGCGTATCCGGCATTGGTCAACCCGGAACCGTGTCGGGGGCATCATCGTGAAGCCCGATCGAAGGCGGCCGTTGAGTTCGGCTAGACCGTCGAACGTCCGGGCGAGGCTCGCCGTCGAGTGCGCGACAACAAGGTGCTAGACGTGCCTCGCTCTAGCTCGCCCGGTCCCGGTCATCTACTGCCGGTCTTTCTGGCATTAGTGCTCGTAACGCTTGCTTCACCCGTACGAGGCGACTTGGTTCGGCGCCGGTAGGCGGCTGCCGGCACGCCGCGAAATCGCACACGATCCGCGCGATCGTTGTCTGGTCCTGTGCCGCTTGGTCTTCCGGCACGTGCCTCGCCCTGATGTCTCGTCGCGTTGGGTCGTAGTCGATGAACCGGCTTTCGCGGATCAGTTCATGGGCGTGCACGGCAATCTCGTGCGGGTGCATCTGGTCGTAGTACGGCACGATGGCGGTGGGGATGCGAAGCGACCGCAGCTCGTCGTCGCTGACCCCCATCACCGGCTGGTCGCTGTTCACCAGGAACGCTGATCGCTGTCGCGCCATCGCTTCGAGGAATCGCTGGACACCGAGTTCATGGAGCAGCGGACCCTTCGCGGGATCTTCGGTGATGAGGCTCGCGAAGTGGTCGTTCGCAGAGACGGCATCCATCCCGCCTTGCTCCGCAGCACGCATGTGTCGGAGGAAGTAGAATTCCTCCAGGAAGCGAACGGCCACTGGTCCCCCGCTGAGACCCCACAGCACCAGGCCGCACGCAGCTTCGGGATGGCGGAGCGCGAGCCGTATTGCGACACGACTGCCCCGAGACCATCCGACGACGATCGCTGGTGCCGCGCCAACGTGTCTCAGCAGGGCCGCTAGGTCGTCTGCCCACACATCTTCGTCAGGCGCCGCGTTGTCGAGGTCGAACGAGGACCGACCGCAGTTTCGACGGTCGTGGATGAGTACCCGACAGCCCCCGCCGGCTATGTCGCGGGCCAGGCTCCCGAAGTCGCCGAGGGGTTCCAGTCCGCGCGAGATGAGGGCGATCCAGGGTCCTCGGTCGCCGACGACCTCATAATTGATGGCCGCGCCGGCCAGATATGCGAGAGGCATGAGATCTCGTCTCGTGCTTGACGAAAGAAGGTTGGATTGTAGCCAGCCATCGTCGCAGGACTCGGTCGGCAAGGTCTCCAATCGCGAACCGGCGTCAGAGCCGGCGAGGGGGTACGTGGTCGCTGCGGCGACGGCCGCGGTCATCATCGCCCTGCTGGCCGGCCTAGCCACCGATTTGGCCGCCGTCGTCCCCCCATCGCTGCCGACCGCCGGGGTCGGGTTGGCCGTGGTTGGAGTGCTGTCCAATGCAATGCAGGAAGTCACCCGCGGACCGCTGTTGCTCGGACCAATGTTTGCCTTCGGGATCGCCCTCTCCGAGATGTCGCTCCTGGGCCTCGGTCCTTTCTTCTGGGCGCTGGTCGTCGGCCTGGTGGTCTCCAGGCTGCACGAGCGAAACAAGGCGAGGGAGGGGAACGGAAGTTCTCGATGAGTGCCGCGCCCAGATAGAGGCGAACGGCCCTAATTATTCACTCCCTCCCGCAGCTATTCTAGCTCCAGAGTAGAAGGAAGTGAGCATGACGAAAGCTACCGCCGAGTTGAAGCCGCTCCCCGGTTTCGCATCTCTGGAGACATGGCACTGTGTCACCGGATCGATGCGGCATGTCTACGTGTTCCATGGTCAGCCATGCACTGAGGATCTCTTGTTGGGGCTAGGCGCTGGGGTTGGGTTCATCTACTGGCATATGAAGGGACTCCCTCCCATGATCGGCGGCCGCGGCAATGTGGGGGCACCCGGCGAGGAAGGATTGGAGAAGACTGCCGGGCGACGCACCGGAGTTGGGGTTGAAGTGTTCCGAATCACCAACACCCGTAAAGCCGAACGGACCTTGCTGGAGCTGCTAGAGGCCGGGGAACCGGTCATGGTCCAACTCGATATGGGATTCCTTCCCTACTTTGATCTACCCGACGACTTTCACTTCGGCGGCCACGTAGCCGTCGTGGCCGGCTACGACCCGGCCACTCGCACAGTGCTCATGGCAGACCGTGACCGCGACTTGCACCCGGTGTCGCTCGACACCCTGGCGCTGGCACGTGGCTCGACGTTCAAACCTTTCCCACCTCGGAACCAGTGGTACACCTTCGATTTCGGCGCTGCGAGTGAACCACAACCGGCCGAAGTACACACCGCGATCCACGAGGTGGTCGACCGGATGCTGCGACCACCCATCAGCAACGCTGGTGTGAAAGGTGCATCCGCAAGACCGCTCAACGAGTCCAAGCCTGGGCTCAGCAGATGACCACCGAGGAACTGCGCGAAGCGTGCTTCAACGCTTTCAGGTTTATCGACGCCACCGGCGGTACCGGCGGCGGTCTCTTCCGCTACATGTATGCCCGGTTCCTCGAAGAGGCATCGACCATCACCACAGACCAACGAATCGGCCAAGCCGGCCAACACCTCCACCATGTCGGTGATGAATGGCAGAAAGTCGCTGAACTGTTCCAACGGGCAGCCGGCGACGATACGCCATTGAGGCATCTCGAAGAGGTCGCAGAGCGTCTGGTTGAGATAGCCGGGCTCGAGGATCAAGTGTGGACCGGCCTCGCCGAGGTCGGAGCGGCGTGACCAACGCCGAGCTGACCATACTCTCGCTGGTCGCCGAGACTCCCCGGCACGGCTATGCCATCGAGCGGCTGATTGAAGATCGAGGGATGCGAGAATGGACCGAAGTTGGGTTTTCTTCGATCTACTACTTGTTGAAGAAGCTCCAGGATCGTGGACTGGTCGAAAGCCGCCCCGGGAAAGAAACCCGCGGTCCGGCCCGTACCATCTTCTCAGCGACGACCCAGGGCAGGCGGGAGCTGCGCACTGGAGTCATCGGCGCATTGTCCGCACCTGCAAGGTCACGGGCTCAATTCATGTTCGGACTCGCCAACCTCCCCACCGTTCCGGTATCCGACGCAGCCCAAGCTCTCACAACGCACCGGGACGACCTCCTGGCCCGCCTCGGGCGACTCCGGACCCGTCGCGACGAACAAAGCCCACTACCCAAACACGTCTCAGCCCTATTCGACTACAGCGAGACCCTGATCACAGCCGAGGTGGCCTGGATTGACCAGTACCGGGGTGACCTCGAAACCACCAACCACGCAACGCAGATGGCACCAAGGCAGGATCGTCCACACCCATCCGGCGATAAGACGCCACCAGAGAAGACACCGGAGTCGTCACCGGCGGCGCCAGACCACATCGATCCTCGACGCGAGAAGGGCGCCTAGACGCCCCTGTGGTCGAGCAATGCGGCGATGTTCCGTGTGGCCCCGACCATTACCTGTTTGTGGCCTATCAGGAAGAACAGCCAGCGACGCAAGGATCGCCGGGGCCCGCCGAGAGGTTCGCTGACAGCCTGCAAGGCTCTTTCGGTGTTGATCTGTTCGTCCAGCACGGCGCCTTCGGCCTGGTCGGCGATGATCCACAACAGCTCACCCTGGAGGTATGGCACATTGCGATCGGGCTGAGAGAACCGCACCACGAACCTCCCGTCCCGCTGCGTGAGGTCGACATCGAAGCGAAACCCTGGCGCCGGCGAGAAGCCACGCAGGCTCCTCGACCGGTCCGAGCGGCTTCCCTCCGTACCGGGACGCCTGCCGAACACAGAGTCTTCACCAATGAGAGGTGCGGTGAGCAGCACGTCCGCTATCGCGTCCGCCGTCGCATGGTCGCCCCCGAATTGAAATCGTTGCTCGAGGGCGCCACGCCCCCGCCGGTAACTGTGCACATAAGCGGCTCGACCCACAACGGTTGCCATGGCTTGAGGGTAGTCGTGCGTCCCACGGCGGCTTCTCGCCAGATTGGGGCTCCTCGAGCATCGGGGTACCAGGCCGATATCCAACGATCGCCGACACCGCCTCCTCCTCTTCGATCGGGCTGCGCCCAAGACGTACCTGTTTCCGATCAGAATCAACCTCGAGTTGTGTTGGGTCGGTTCGATCTGCATGACCGATTGTCATCGTTTCTAGGAGTTCTGGGAACAAGTGAGGGGCACGGGCGGTTCTTCACCCTTGACAGCGCGCAGAGCCAAAGGTTCAACCATGCCCTCAGTCTTGGATGTCGTGGAGCTTGGATTTCCGTGGGACGGGCTCGACCCGTTCATCTTCACCGTTCACCACGTCGACTACTACCCGGAGGGCAACGAGGTACTCGGACCCGAGCGCTCGTTGCAGGGCCGCAACCTCGGCGCCGACTTCTCCTATCGAAACGGCTGGAGCATGTACCACGGTGTGGCCGTGCCCGGCTTCCCACAGCACCCTCACCGAGGCTTCGAAACGGTAACGGTGGTGCGCCGCGGATACGTCGACCACTCCGACTCGCTGGGAGCAACAGCCAGATATGGGGAGGGCGACGTGCAGTGGCTGACCACCGGCAGCGGGATCATGCACGCCGAGATGTTTCCGCTGCTCGAACCCGATCGCCCCAACCCGCTAGAGCTGTTTCAGATCTGGCTCAACCTCCCGCCGGAATCGAAAATGGTCCCCGCCTACTTCGGCATGCTGTGGAGCGAGACCATCCCGACCATTGCGCCCGCTCCTGGTGTGACGGTTGATGCGATCGCCGGGCATCTGAATGGCCGAGTCGCCCCGTCCCCTCCTCCCGACTCGTGGGCTTCCCGCCCCGAGTCCGACCTTGCCATCTTGCTGATCAGACTGGCCCCGGGAGCATCGTGGGACCTACCCGAGGCTGCGGAGGGGGTCAACCGGATGCTGCATTGCTTCATGGGCGACGATGTCAGAGTGGATGGAACTCAGGTCGAAGCCAAAGTCGGCGTGCGACTGGATCCGACCCGGACGGTCACGCTGGACAACCGGGGCGAACCTGCCGAGTTCCTGTTGCTGCAGGGCCGCCCGATCGGAGCTCCCGTCTTTCAGATGGGCCCCTTCGTCATGAACACCCCCGAAGAACTCCGCCAGGCGGTCGATGATTACCGCCGGACCGGGTTCGGAGGCTGGCCGTGGGAAAGGCCGGATCCCGTCCACGCCAGAACCGACGGACGGTTCGCACTGCACGCCGACGGCCGCGTGGAGTACCGCGACCGGCAGCCGGTCGGCTAGACAAGTCCGAGCCGGGCGGCAAGATCGTCGTGGCCGAGGCGGCGAAGCGTCTCGAGCGCCTCACTGGCCAGCTCCCGACTGCGGAACGGGTGGCGGGTACGCTCGAGGCTCGCCCAGGCGGCGAGTGCCATCGCCCGGTCTCGCTCGAGCCCCGCGACGGCAAGAATCGGCACGCTCTCACCGAAGCACTGTGCCGCTTCCCGCGACTCCCGTCGCAAACTTGCCGGGTTCCGTCCTTGACCGCCGCCACCCGTCCCAGGACTCGCCATGCGTGACCGAGCTGTTCGGGGCTGCAAATTGCGTCGGCGTCCCTCATCGCGGGCTGAACCCTACGTGCAGGCAAGGAGCGGCGACGCATGGCCTTCTACGAGCGCCTTGGACCCCGCCGGGAGGGCAGGCATCGTCGTGGCCCTCCGGTACCATCCCTACATGGGTAAGAGCGGTTGGCGGGCATGAGGAACTGGCGGCCGGCGCTGATCGCCGCCGCGGTGGGTGGGATCATCCTGCTGACGGGTTATCTGATCGAGCGAACACCCGACGAAGGGGTCACGCCGTCGACCAACGCGGATTCTTCGAGTGAAGCCGTGCTCGCCTGCCCGGCTACGCTCAGGCCGGCTTGCAATGCCCTGGCCGCCGAGCTGGGTACGACCGTCCGGTCGTTCCAGGCCGGGCGCGACCCCGGCCCGGGAACGGTGGTGATCGCTCCCGCCGCCGATCTCCCCGCCAACCTGGAAATAGGCGAAGTGGCGGCCCGCTCCCCCATCGCCATTGCCGTTTGGCAGGACCGCGAAGGCGTCCTGAAGACTCACTGCGGCGGAACGGTTCACCTCACCTGTCTCTCCTTTGCATACGGCGAAGCCTGGCGCGACCTCGGCGGCTTGGAAAGCTGGGGAAGCCTGAAGCTGGGTCTGGCCGACCCCACCGTCTCGGAGGCCGGTTTGGCGGCCTGGCAGGCGGTCGCAGGCTCCGCAGTCCCTCCCGGACTAGGCGTCGGCCTCCGCCTGATCTCTGAGGACGATGCTGGGCTGATGGCCGATCTACTCCTCTTCGGCACGGCGCGGGCGGATGTGGTCGTCACGACCGAAGTGGCGATCGCCGGCCAGCTCGAAAACGCGCCGGGCCGAGGGGGCCGGTTGGTGGTGTGGTACCCAGACCCGGCACCCTGGGTGACGTACGTGGTGGGAACCAGCGGCGGAAAGGGCACCGACGACCTGATGGCCGGTATTTTGAGCGGTAACCTGCAATCGAGGCTGGGTGCGTTGGGCCTCCGCCCGGCCCGAGGCGAGGCCACCGAGCTACCGGAGGCACTGGGGGTGCCGGGAGTAGCACTGCCGGCCCCCGACGAGTCGGAGCGTGCCGCCCTGCTCGACGCCTGGAACGGCCTACGATGAGATCAGCCAAGAGAGGATCCGTGCAACGTATCGGCGTCGTCCTCGTGTTGTGTTTGCTGGTGAGCGGGTGTGTTGAGGGGTCGGTGAGCACGACGTCGGGAGATGACGGAACTCCCACAGTCCCGGCCGGATGCCGGGAGGTGCCGGCGGCCGTCTCATCCGAGAAGGTGACGCTTCTGACCGATCTCGCCGAAGCTTTCAACGCCACCGATCCCACCTTCGACGGGCAGTGTGTCGCTATCACCATCTACCGGGTGGCGTCGGGCCGGGCGGCCAAGCTGCTGGCCGAGGGCTGGCCGACCGATGGGTCGGCCCCGCCGCCTGCGTTGTGGAGTCCGGCATCAAGTGCTTGGGGAGCGCTGGTCAATCATCGACTAGAGCTGGCCGGAAACGACCCGATCGCCAACGATTCCCAACGGATCATGCTCACTCCGCTGGTCCTGGCCATGCCCAAACCGATGGCGGAGGCGTTGGGTTGGCCTGAAGCTGACATCGGCTGGTCCGACATCCTCGCGCTCGCCCAGGATCCGGAGGGTTGGGGGGCGTTCGGGCATCCCGAATGGGGCCCGTTTCGGTTGGGCAAAACCAATCCGAACTTCTCCACTTCGGGTCTTTCGGCAACGATCGCGACCTTCTACGCGGCGACCGGAAAGACCGCCGGACTTACGCTCGATGACGTCGGCAGCGCGTCGGTAGGTGCTTTCGTTCGGGGGGTGGAATCCGCCACTGTGCACTACGGGGACACCACCTTGACGTTCCTCGACAACATGCTGAAGGAAGACCTGGCCGGCCGACCGCTCTCCTACGCTTCGGCGGCGGCCGTCGAGGAGGTCAGCATCATCGCGTACAACCGGGGCGACCCGGCCGATACCGGAGCCGAGGATCTCACGCCCCCCACCGTGCCACTGGTGGCGATCTATCCGAAGGAAGGCACCGTGTTCTCGGACAACCCGGCGTTCGTGCTCGACGCCCCCTGGGTGGACGAGATCTCCCGGCAGGCGGCGGAGGCCTTCCGGTCATTCGTCGTCGACGACCCGGAGATCCAGGCACGGGTGCTCGAGTTCGGGTTTCGCCCCGGCAACCCCGCCGTGGCGGTGAGCGATCCGATCTCTCCGGCCAACGGGCTCAACCCGTCTCAACCCGAGACCGAGTTGCAGATGCCGGAGCCGGCGGTTCTCGCCGCGCTGGTAGACGGTTGGGAGACCTACCGGAAGACCGCCCGAGTGATCATGGTCATCGACGTGAGTGGCTCGATGGGCGACCTGGGCGGTGAGGGATTCTCCAAGCTGGACCTGGCCAAACAGGCCGTGGCGGCCAGCCTGGACCAGTTCAAACCGGAGGACGAGGTGGGGCTATGGGTCTTCTCGACGAACCTCGACGGGGATCGTGACTACCTGGAGCTGGTCCCGCCGGCTCCGCTTCAGCAAACAGAAAGCCAGATCCGCCAGTCGGTCGATGGTCTCATCGCCGACGGTGGCACGGGTCTCTACGACAGCACCCAGGCGGCGGTGCAGACGGTGCGGGACGGATTCGACCAGACCAAGATCAACGCGGTCATCCTGCTCACGGACGGCAAATGCGACGACGACCCACCCGGCTGTGAGCTCGATCCTCTACTCCGGTTCCTGTCTTCTTCGGAGCGGGACGTGGTCCGGGTATTTCCGGTCGCCTACGGCGCCGATGCCAACATCCCCGAGCTCCAGGCGATCGCCGACGCCACCTCGGCCCGCCTCTACAAGGCGACAGACCCCCTCACAATCGAGGAGGTGTTCGAGCAGGTGGTGTCGAACTTCTGATGACTGGAAGAGCCGTGTTTCGCTGGGATCCCCGAATCCGTCGCAGCCGGCGGCTGCTCAAGGCCACTACTTCGCCGTCCGGCCTGGTCACCGGCGGAGCGGTGGCGGCCATCGGCCTGGCCATCGGGATCGGGACTCCCTGGCTGGTCGGAGCAGGGTTCGCCGCCTGGCTCACCTCGGTAGTGCTGCACCTGCGCGACCCGAAGCTGCTCGGTTCGTTGCTGGCTCCCGAATTCGATCGCGATTTGTCGGCCCTCGATGATCAGCACCTTCCTACGATGGTGGCCGCCCTGAAAGCCCGCGACCGTTTCGAGACGGCAGCGGCCGACATGCCGGGACACGACGAGTTCGCCGGTATGAGGGTGCGGGTAACCGAGGTGCTCCACCGCCTGTACGACTCGGTGATATGGACCCAACGAGCCGACCGTTTCCTGACCTCAGTGGATGAAGAGTCCCTCACCCAACGGATGCGCGACCTACCCCGCTCCTCGCCGGTGGCGGCCGAACTCGCCGAGCAAGCGGCCGAGATCGAGGGCGTCCGTCAACGCCGCAAGGAGACCGCGGCCCGCATAACCGCCAGCATCACCGGAATAGAGACCCTGGCCTTGAAGATGGGCAGCCTCGCCCTGGGTGCAGCCGACAGCTCCAGCGAGGCGGTCCCAGCTGCGGAGGTAAGAACCCTTCGAGAAGAGCTGGATGCCTACGCCGGCGGCCTGGAGGAAATCGAGCAGGATCTCCGGCGCGCCCTCCCCCCTACCCCAGCTTGAGGACAAGAAGGTCCGCTCGAACCGGGCCCGAATCCGGCGGTCAGAAGACGAGGTTCTCCGGATCGGCGAGCAGCAGCGCTTCGGATTCGAGGAAGTGGCGGTTCATCGCCGCAGTCTCCTGGTAGGTCATGAGCAACCGCTCGACCGGCACGAGCTGGCGGTACAGCACCGCGCTGGTTACCTTGCCGCCACCGGCAGTTAGTTCCTCAGCCACCGACCGGGCAAAGGTGGCGGACAGGAACGAGTGGTAACGAGGCGGCTGCACCGGTCCCTGAAACGCCATCGCCCGGTACAACGTCACCTGTTCGAACCCGGCGAGCCGATAGGCCCCCGCGACGAATGCGAGCCGGTGCAGCAAGTGCGATGCTCGGATCTCGTCGGACCAAATGCCGTCGGTCGCGCCGGGGTCCCGCAAGGCCTTTCCCTCATACGGACACAAACCGAGCCGGGCGGCCATGATCTCGTGCCCCCGAACGATATCTCCCGATTGTGGGTTGGAGACGTAGGCCGTGGCAAAAGCTTCCTCGACCTCGGCGAGACCGTGGGAGCTCATGAACCCGGAAAGGTCTTCGGCCAGATCCTCTCGGCCGCTGGACGATGTGAAGTCGAAGCGGGGGTCTTCGGAAAAGCGGGCTACGGAACCCAGCCAATCCCGCGCGTTGGCGCATAGCTCGTCCAGCCGGCCCCGGGTAACGCGCTCGACCTCAGGATCCACACCAATGGCGAGGGGCCGCTCGACTCGATCGCGCAGCCGCTCCAGATCGGCAACGGCGGCAGGGGGGAGGCGGGGCGATCCCTGCTCGAACTGGAAATGGTCGACGTCTTCCAGGGCTATCGACCATCTCGCCCCGCGGTCTTCGAATGCCGCGACCTCCACCTCGAAGAACCCGACCCCGTCCCCGAGACCGACGACCACGACCGGGGTTCGGCGCGGATCGAGCATCCGACCCCTAGTCCCAGCGACGAGAAGGTCGAGGCGGCCCGGTTCGTAATCCGTATCCGGAGCCGCCTCCGGATCGTGCTGATAGGTCGGAGACATGGACACCTGACGTCGGAAGCCGACCCTACGCCCACACCCGGGGACCGAGCGGGCAGCGAGGGGAGCGCTTGTGGATCTCAACGATACCCGCAGACTTCAGTTGTCCTGGCGAACACCCCCGCCGCCAGCCCTAGTACCGCTTGGCTGTCGTAGTCCGCGGATCGTCGACCACTACTGAGACGATCGGCGAATCCGAATCGCCTACTTTCAGAGCCTCAGCGAGGTGGACCTCAACCTCGGCCTTGGATAGCACCGGCTGGGGAAGCAGGTCATCAGTGAGCCTCACCCAGATGCGGGCGCGGTATTCCTTGCTGGGCTTGCGTGCGTCTGTCAAGTCGCCTCCTTGGGTGAGGAGTTGCTGACGTTACCAAAATCGCCCCCCTTCCGAGTCGGGGCCGAACCGAGAGTGGTGGGAAAGCAGAAAGCTCAGCTCCCCAAGCTCAGAAACCGCAAGGAACTTCTCCGTAAGGATCAGCACAACGGGTTGGGATTCCTCATGCGTCTCAACGTCTGGTTCCCAGTTGAAATGGTCGCCGGAAGTGCCACCATCGGTAGCAGGTCGCCTGTCCCGTCGGCCTCGTTGTATATGTCGATACCCGCGGGCAGGGGGCTGAGCGTTATCGGTAAGGTTCTCTCTGGAGTCTCGGCTCCCTGTCGGAGCTGCCATGATGATCCTGGGAGGAAAGCAATATGACCGAGGCATCCGAGTCGACCACCCTCGGCTGGATCGGCACCGGCGTCATGGGAGCGTCGATGGCCGGCCACCTCATGACGGCCGGCTATCCCCTGACGGTGTTCACCCGGAGCCGCGAGAAGGCCGCCGAGCTCGAGCGCCGCGGTGCAACCTGGGCCGACAGCCCGGCTGCGGTGGCTGCCGCATCGGACATCACCTTTGCCATCGTCGGGTTCCCGGCCGACGTGCGGGATGTGTTTCTCGGCGAATACGGAGCCCTGGCCGGGGCCAGAGCCGGGAGCCTCCTCGTCGATATGACGACCAGCGAGCCATCCCTCGCCATTGAGATCGCCACAGCAGCAGCGCCAAGAGGCGTCGGCGCGGTCGATGCCCCGGTATCAGGTGGCGACGTGGGGGCGCGCAACGCAACGCTGTCGATCATGATCGGCGGTGCCGATGGGGATGTGCGGCGGGCGTGGCCGCTGTTCGAGATCCTGGGCAAGACCCTCGTCCACCTCGGCGGGCCGGGAGCCGGCCAGCACACCAAGATGGTCAACCAGATCCTCATTGCGACGGGCATGATCGGAATCAGCGAAGCCTTGCTCTATGCCCAGCAGGCCGGTCTCGATCTCGACAAGGCACTCGAAGCAGTCAGCGGCGGTGCCGCCGGCTCCTGGTCCCTTAGCAACTACGGTCCACGGATGCTGGCCGGGGATTTCGACCCCGGATTCTTCGTCGACCACTTCGTCAAAGACATGGGCATTGCTCTCGACGAAGCGAAGGCAATGCAGCTGTCGGTTCCCGGACTCGCCCTCGCCCACCAGCTCTACGTGGCGCTCCAGGCCCAAGGCGGGGGGCGCAACGGTACCCAAGCCTTGCTGCTGGCACTTGCCCGCCTTTCCGATACGGAGTGGTCCCGAGGGGGATTTGTGCATTTGTGAATTCCCACTAGTGTGCCTAAACACTCGGAAGAGGGAGAAACAGATGCCTTTGTTCATGGACACGCACCACTCGGTCGAGGGACTCACCGCCGAGGCGGTAGCTCAGGCCCACCAGGCCGATCTCGCCACGCAGGCCAAATATGGAGTCGACTACAAGCAGTACTGGTTCAACGACCAAGCTGGCACGGTTTTCTGTCTGGTCGAGGCTCCGGACGCCGAGACGGCCGCCAAAGTACACAAAGAAGCGCACGGCCTGGTGGCCGACGACATCGTTGAGGTCCACGAGGGCCACTGAGCCGCTCCTTCTTCGAGAAGGCAGGGCGGAAAGGGTGTTCGCTTTCTGATCGGGTGCGGTGATGCCGTATCGGCACCCCACCTCTGGTAGCAGGCTCCACGAGCTCTACTCGGCCTCCGGGCGGCCATCCCCACTCGCAGGCCACCAGATCGCAAGAAACGGAATGGGAATGCCCTCACTCGAACAGAGCGAGCTCACCTTCGGCGCGGCCTTCGAGCGGCACGTAGGCAGGGACCGCATGGTGAGGCGTGTCGAGGTACACCTTCGCTTCGGGGGCCTGCGCGAACTTGCCGTGGCTCCATCTGACTTCGATATGACCGGCCACCGTCGTATTGCCACCCGACCGGCGGTCGCGATAGGTCGCCTCCCAGCTCACGATCGGCTGGCCGCGGTCCTGCTCGGCCCAGTGCCGGAGCGAACCAAACCGGTGCGAGGCCCGCAGATCCCAGGGCGTCTGCACCCGGTACGCTAGCGGGTGACCTTCGGCCGATTCCCCCAACACGAAGTAGGGGGCGGACTGCAGCCGGAGCAAGCGCCACATCATCTCCTCCTGGGATCGCTTGTTTCCCAGAGCGGAGTCCCAGCGGCGTGATGACCCGGCTGCCGCCTCGAAGGCGAACTCCCGGTAGACGCGCCGGGCTTTGTCGGTCAGGTTTCTCGGCAACGACTCCTTCAGCAAACGGCGATGCTCCTTGGTCAGATCTGTGACGCTCTCGGGCAAGGCCGGATCGGGCACCAGGTGCCGGCATTCCTGATAGAACAGCTGATAGGAGTCCGGGGCAACCGCGTCGAACCAGTCGTCCTTATCACTGCGGGGATCGAACAGGTTGGCCGGAGAGGAGTTGGTGAGGATGTTCGAGCCATACTTGCAGGACACCAGGTACACGTGATCTACCCGCAAATCGGCGGGAATCTGTTCGTAGCCGGGCGGACGGTGCGCCCCCTTCCACTCGACGATCCAGGGCGGCCTGCCCCGCAGGCCCTCCGCCGAGCGGGCAAACCGCACCCCGTTGCTCCAGGCCGTCGTGAAGACCCGGCTGAGACGTCCCGACCGGTAGGCAGCCGCCAGGCGGTCGTACACGGCGTCGTCGACGTTCTCGAAGCCGGGTGGGCGCATTCCGATGGCATGTCCGAGGTTGGGATAACCGAACATGCCCAACCCGGTCACGATCTCGGTGATCTCGGTGCGGACGGCCGGCATGCTCAGGCGTCCCGAAACAGCCGCTTGAACTGCAGCTGGGCGCCGATCAGCTCACTGGGAAGTTCGTCGCTCCCGTAGATCGGCAAGAAGGTGTAAACATCGACGGCCACCCCGGACAGCTCCATCCAGGTCACTACCGCGTCACCCCACCGTTCGTCCAGCAAGGCCCGGCGCAGTTCCTCTGCCCCTTCGGCGGACAGCGCGGCAGGTTCGGTATCCGCCACCAGCTCGAGGGCTAGCAGCCGCTGCAGCACGTCGATGTCTTCGGCCAGGTAAACCGCCGGAGGGTCGAAGCGCACAACCGCGTACGCGACCCCGTTCATTCGTCGGCGTCGTAGTAGCGGGCGAGCTGCTCGTCGCGCCGGGCCGCCAGCTCATCTTCGGTCCAGAAGCCGGGCAGCTGCTCGGCCTGTCCCCGGGCGTACGCGGCCAGCCTATCGACACCGCCGGCGTCGAACATCTCGATGGCGTCCCACACGTTGCCCGGTCCCACTGCGTGGAGGGCCTTGTCTCCGTCGCTGCCCGGTCGAGGCAGATTGGAAGTCACGATCAAGAGGCGGGCGCCTTCGTCGAAAGATTTGAGCACCAGGGCGCGGCCGAGAGTCTTCCAGAGGGTATCGGTGCGCAGCAGGCCGGGGCGGGCCGTGGTGAAGGCACCCGAAACGTCCACAAGAAACTCTCGATCACCTTTGCCGTCTACGACCCGGAAGTTGAAATGCACTCCCGATTTGGGCAGCTTGTAGGCCTCATCGATCACTTCGAAACCGACCTCCTCGAGCACCTGGCGGGCCAGATCCTGGGCCTTCTTGCCTTCCCGGCTGGCCCGGCGCTGGAAATGGTCGGCCCGTTCCTCGGCGGTGGCCTCGGGGGGCAGCTCGAGGGCGAAACGCTCCTGGTGAGCACTCTCCTGTTCACGCTGGCGCCGGTAGCGCATCTTCTCGGCCCGGTAGCGCGCTTTGGCCGTCTCGACATACGCGGGGTCGAGGTCGTAGCCGACTCCCCGCCTGCCGGTACGGGCCGCCGCCACCAGCGTGGTACCCGACCCCAGGAACGGGTCGAGGATCAGGTCGTCCTCGAAGGTGTAAAGCTCGATGAGCCGGCGCGGCAACTCGACCGGGAAGGGAGCCGGATGCTGGACCCGGCGGGCACTTTCGGCGTCGATCCGCCACACATCGAGGGTGGCTTCCATGAACTCGTCGACCGGCATCGTGTTCTCGAACGGGTAGCCGCCCTTCTCGCGCTGCTGGCGGGATCGGGCTCGGTCGAACCTTCCCTTGGAGGCGACGATGACTCGCTCGGTGACATCTCGCAACACAGGGTTGGTTGCTTTGTTGAACGACCCCCAGGCCACCGATCCGGAGGCGCCTTCCGCCTTCTGCCAGATGATCTCACCGCGCAAGAGCAGACCCAGATCATCCTGGAGAATCCGCATCACATCGGCCGACAAGCTGCGATAAGGCTTGCGACCGAGATTGGCGACATTCACCGCAATCCGCCCGCCCGGCTCAAGGGTTCGCTTGCACTCGGCAAAGACGTCCCTCACCATCTCGAGGTACTCAATGTACGAATTCGGCACCTGCGGCTGGGCCACCTCCCCGGTTCCGGTGATGGCCTGCTCGTATTCCTTGCCGACGAAATAGGGCGGTGACGTGACCACCAGCGCCACCGACCGGTCGGGCACGAGCGTCATGTTCCGGGCATCCCCGACGACGCAGGGCGGATCCGGCAACTCGACCTCGAGCGGCCCGAGTTGATCGTCGTCGGAAAGCTCAGGATGGCTGAAGCGGGCGTAGAACGCCGAAGCATCGTGGTTCTCTCGCCGCCCCACCCCGAAAGCGGACGTCGAGGTACCCCGGCTCGGCTCGGTGTCTTCAGGTCGCAATCCTGAGTTCTCACTCATCACGCTGGAACGATACAGGGCCGGGGTGACAGAATCCCGTACCGGTCCGGAGTGGGTGGTCGCCGCAATACACACGGCACTGCTGGGGCAGGTGTGCCACTGAGATTCTCCGGTCCAGAGGAAGGGATCAGGCAGGCCGGCGCCGCGAGGCACGGTGGAGGCGTGCGTCCAGCGGATGCGAGGCGCTCCGCCCGCCGTCGGCGTTGAGCGGCTTCATGACGGAAATCTCGATCACGTCGACCGGCCGATCGAAGAACATGGATCCGGCAGCCGCCAATTCGGCTTCTGCGGACCGGCGGGTCGCAGCCGGACCGCCGGCGAACAAGTGATAGCGGACCGATGCGACAGACTCCTCCGACGCCTGCCAGACGCCAATGATCCTGCCGCGCTGCACCAGCGTCGCCGTGGCGTTGCCTCCACCGTCGAAGACGAAACGGTTGCGTTCCGGGTCGAGGAAGCGGACACGATCCCGATATCCCTGGACGTAGGGATCGAGCAGCGGGAGCGCGTAGACATGCGGCCCGAGTTCCTCAGGTCTGTCGTCGTCCCGGACCCGGAACAGAGGTCCCGGCCATCCCTCGACCGCCACCTCTTCGACCCGGGAGGCGAGTGCCGCCAACGCGTCCCGGCACCGTTGCTTGGTCATCCCGGTCCACCACGAGAGGTCGTTGATGGTGACCGGACCGTAGGAACGAACGTAGCGAAGGATCAGCTCTCGAATTGCCGCGTCCTCTCCCCACCGGTGTAGGTCAGCATCGGGAAGCACGTCTACCCACCGGTGGTATCGGCGCACGCTCGATCGCCAATGTCGGGGAGGGGCACCGCCTGCGAGCTGCCCAAGGTCACACATCCGGCCGACGACGCCGGGCAGGTCGACCGATCGCGGCATCTCGAGCACCGTGCGGAGGTCGCGCACGGTGGCCGGTCCGTCCGCCAGCGCGGCGTACACCTCACCGGCGATCCGGTCGAACTCTTCCTGCGAAAGACCCGAGTCGCGCATCCACCTCACCGCAAACGGCTCGGCTATGTGCCGGGTGGCCGCCACGGCGATCTCCAGGAGGTCGAGCGGGAACACGAACATCGTCAAGCGCATCGCCCGGATACGGGCCATCTGCCACGCATCCCACATCAACGCCTCGAGATCGGCCCGTACGAATCCGCGGAGACGGGCGCGTATCGACAGGTAGGGGCTGACCGGACTGGTGTTATGGAGGCCGACCAGCCGGGTGGCGATCGCCTCAATGGACTCCCCGAATCGAGTGAGCGAGTGGTGGTGAGAGGCGCCGGCGAGCGCTTGATCGGTGGAGAGGGTGATCACATCCGCGCCGACAGGACGGCCATGAGGTCCTTCTCGAGAAGGTAGTGGTAGCTAAGCAGCTCGCCGCCAAGAACGACGCCAAAGACGCCGTAGGCCGACGGGGCGCGGGCCTGGACCTCTGCGGCGCTCGCCAGCTTCACGACCGACGCGGAAACGCCGAGCCGGCCGGCACCGGCGATGATCCCCCGCTCGGCGTCGTCGAGGTACGGGCACTGATCGGTCGTTACGACGGTGAGACCGTCGCCGAAGGCGGCGGCCCGCTCAGACCAATCAGTGGGGAAAGACGGTCGAGGAGCTCCGGCAAAGGTCTTTACCATCAACTGGAACGATGGGGGCGCTTCGTCGACAGCGGTGTAGCCGTGGTCCAGGAACAGCTCGTCGCTCGCCAACCACACCCCGCTGCTGGTAACCATTGCCACGCCCACGCAACCGAGTTCTTGCGCTTTGATTTCGGCACGTTCCAACAGGGCTCCGCCATGGCCTTTCCCCTTGGCGCGACCAACCACCCAGATGCAGTGGATCAGGAGGTAACCGGGGGCGTAGACCGCCCGCCAACCGCGCTCACCCATGGTGTATTCGATGAAGCCAACGGATCGACCGTCGTCGTAGAGAATCTCAATTCCCCACCCATCCTTGAAGCGGTCGGCGGCAAAATCGAGCTTCCTCTGGTTGCCATCCGTCTTCATTTTGGACTTGCGACAGAAGAACCCTCGCTGAAGGAGGTTATCCGCATCGACCGAAACGATCTCGACCGGTGTGCCCATCAGTTCTCCCGGTTCCTGCGTCTCCCCCAACCGTACCGGCCCGGGCGTGCCGGCGGTGACCAGCGGCGCGCCCGGTATCCGCCGCTATGCGCTATCGTGGACTCACACACGTGCGCCATAAGGTGCACGACGCCCGCTCCACCCACTCGTTCCGTTCGGTGGAGTCACCGCAGGACATGCTCGTTCCGGTCGGCGCTCTGCGCCCGGCTCTGAACTCTGATCCGGCGGGGCGTTAGGCCCCCGACGGTTCGAAGCTTCGGAAGGAGCACAACTATGTCCAGCAACATCTACGTGGGGAACCTCTCGTTCAACACCACTTCGAACGACCTGCAGACCCTCTTCGGTCAGCACGGCGAAGTGACCAAAGCCCAGGTCGTCAACGACCGCGACACCGGCAGATCGCGTGGCTTCGGCTTTGTCGAGATGACGACCTCGGAGAGCGCCCAGACCGCGATCAGCAAGCTCAATGGTCACAACCTCGATGGACGGGACCTCACGGTCAACATGGCGAAAGAGCGCTCCCGCTGAAAACTGCTCCCCCCCGAACCATCGACGGCGGAAGGCGACGGTGCACAGGATGCGGACATCCTCACCGCCAGCACTACATCGACAATGCATGCTCGGTGCCGAACTGTGCCTGTCGTGACTACATGAAACCGGTGACTCCGGAGCTGGTCGGTCGCAAGGGAGCTTGACGCACGCCGTCATGCAACCTTGAGGTCGAACGGCGTCCGGTCACGGATACCACGGCCACTGAGCCATACCCTGACAGTCGACCCTCCTCGGACGGAGAGACCCCTTTCCGCCCGGGCAGGGTTGCTGTGTAGTTACCACTGGCACGGCGCAGTCCCGCCGCGAGCCATCGGCAAGCCACAACAGGCCACTTCCAGTTGTGAGTGAGCGCTCACTCGATTAGATTCGTAGGGTGAACGAAAGGCAGCGCCGGGCTCAACCCCTCCCCCGCGAAGACCGAAGGCGGGAGATTGTCGAAGCCGTCATCCCTCTCCTCGTTGGGCGTGGCTCGGCAGTAACGACCCGGCAGATGGCCGAGGCGGCGGGTATCGCCGAGGGCACCATCTTCGGCGTCTTCGCCGACAAGACCGCTGTGATCCACGAGGCGGTCAAGGTCAGTATGGATCCGGCCCCGGTGCGTAGCGCGCTGGCCGGAATCCACCCCACGGAACCTCTCGAGCTGCAACTCAGCGAAGCGGCTCGCATCCTCCTCGAACATTTCGATCGGGTCACCGTCCTGGTGGGAGTGCTGCGCACGATGCCCACTCCCCCGGCGGGCCCCCCGCCGGGAGCCCGCCGTTTCGTCGCCGAGTCGCACGCAGCCGTGCTGGCTGAGCTCACCGACCTCTTCGGACGCCATCGGGATCGGCTCCGGATCGAGCCTTCCCGGGCGGCGGCGGCCTTCCAGGGTCTCATCTTCGCGAGGTTGCAGCCGTTGGTGACCTCCGACGAGAAACTCACCATCGAAGAAATCGTCGCCATCTTGCTGTCCGGCATCGCCGACCCGATCGCACAGGTGCCCGGGTAATGCTGCTGCGCATCCTCCGCAAATACCTCGAGCCCTACAAGCGAGAGATGCTGATCGTGGTCGTCTTGCAACTCGCCGGAACCATCGCCGCCCTGTACCTGCCCGCCCTCAACGCCGACATCATCGATCAGGGCGTCGTGCAAGGCGACACCGGCTACATCGTGCGGACCGGAGGTTTGATGCTGGCCGTGTCCCTGGTCCAGGTGGTCAGCACCATCATCGCCGTCTACTTCGGAGCCCGCGCCGCAATGGCCTTCGGCCGTGATCTGCGCTCGGCGACCTTCCATCGGGTGATCGAGTTCTCCAGCCGGGAAGTCGCCCGTTTCGGGGCACCCTCGCTCCTGACGCGCAACACCAACGACGTCCAGCAGATCCAGATGCTGGTCCTTATGAGCTTCACCATACTGATCGCCGCCCCGATCATGATGGTCGGCGGTGTCGTGATGGCACTTCGCGAAGACGTGGGGCTCTCCTGGCTGGTGGCGGCCCTCGTCCCGATCCTGGCCCTGATCATCGGCTTCATCGTCACCCGGATGGTGCCCGGGTTCCGGCTCATGCAACGCCGCCTCGACACCGTCAACCAGGTTCTGCGGGAGCAGACCAGCGGTATCCGGGTGGTGCGGGCGTTCGTGCGCGAGCGGTTTGAAACCATGCGGTTCGCCCGGGCCAACACCGACCTGACCGACGTGGCGATCAACGTCGGCCGCTGGATGGCCGCCATGTTCCCGGCGGTGATGCTGGTGATGAACGCCTCAAGTGTGGCTGTCCTCTGGTTTGGCGGCATCCGGGTCGACACCGGAGCCATGCAGATCGGATCCCTGACCGCCTTCCTGTCCTATCTGATCCAGATTCTCATGGCCGTGATGATGTCCACGATGATGTTCATCTTCCTTCCCCGGGCAGCCGTGTCGGCCGACCGGATCGGTGAAATTCTCGATACCGAACCGTCGGTGGTGCCACCGACCGCCGGGGTCACCCGGCTACCCCGCCACGGCACCCTGGCGTTCGCACAAGTTGGGTTCCGCTACCCGGGTGCCGCCCATCCGGTCCTGAGCGACGTTACCTTCTCCGCCCAACCGGGCCAGACCACGGCCATCATCGGGCCCACCGGAACCGGCAAAACGACCCTCGTCAACCTGATCCCCCGCCTCTTCGACGCCACCGACGGACGGGTGCTGGTCAACGGGGTCGATGTGCGCCAGCTCGACCCGGACACCCTCTGGGACCAGATCGGTCTCGTGCCCCAGAAGGCCTACCTTTTCTCGGGGACCGTGGCCTCCAACCTCCGCTACGGCAAACCGGATGCTACAGAAGCGGAAATGTGGGAAGCCCTCGAAATCGCCCAGGCCCGGGACTTCGTCGAGGCGATGCCCGACGGGCTGGAATCCCCCATCGCCCAGGGAGGCACGAACGTCTCCGGTGGTCAGCGGCAGCGCCTGGCGATCGCCCGCGCCCTCATCCGCCGACCCGAGCTTTATCTATTCGACGATTCCTTCTCAGCCCTCGATGTGGCCACCGACGCCCGCCTGCGGCACGCTCTCCAGGCCGTCACCGCCGCCGCCACGGTCATAATCGTGGCACAACGGGTGGCGACGATCATCGACGCCGACCAAATCGTGGTGCTCGAGGACGGTGGCGTGGTCGGTCTCGGCACCCACGACGAGCTGTTGCAGTCCTGCGCTCCGTACGCCGAGATCGTCGATTCCCAACTCGCGGCGGACGCGTCATGACCGCCCCCCGCACCATGAAAGAAACCGAGCGGGTCCAAGGCCAGGGTGGACCCGGCCGTGGTGGCCCGTTCGGCGGCGGAATAGTCGGCCAGAAGCCGCTCGAATTCGGACCTTCCATTAAGCGGCTCATCAAGCGGCTGCGGCCTGAGCGGCCCCGGGTCATCGCCGTGATTGCGGCGGGGGTGGTCAGCGTGGCCCTCACCGCCGCAGGTCCCAAGGTGCTCGGACTGGCCACCGACCTGATCTTCTCCGGCGTCGTCGGCAAGTTCTTGCCGGCTGGTCTCACCAAAGAACAGGCCATCGAATCGGTCCGGGCCCAGGGCCGGGACCAGATCGCCGACATGATGAGCGGCATGGACCTGGTGCCCGGTCAGGGCATCGACCTCATCGCCCTGCGCCGGGTGCTCCTCATCGTGCTCGCCCTGTACGCCTTCTCTGCCCTGCTGGGATTCCTCCAGGGATACATCGTCAACGACGTCGTCCAGCACACCGTGTTTCGCATGCGCTCCGAGGTCGAGGACAAGCTCAACCGGCTCCCCTTGCGCTACTTCGATCGACAGCCGCGAGGTGAACTCCTGAGCCGGGTCACCAACGACATCGACAACGTCTCCCAGAGCCTGCAACAGACCATGAGCCAGCTGCTGACCTCGCTGCTGACGGTCGTATTCATGGTCGGGATGATGATCTACATCTCCCCCACCCTCGCCCTGATCGCCCTGGTGACGATCCCAGTAACGATGTTCGTCGCCGGGATGGTCATGAAACGGTCCCAGAGCCAGTTCATCACCCAGTGGCGCCGCACCGGAAACCTCAACGCCCAAATCGAAGAAGCCTTCACCGGCCATTCCCTGGTCAAAGTGTTCGGGCGTCAGCGCGAAGTCCAGGCGACCTTCGAAGTCGAAAACGAAGAGCTGTTCAAGGCCAGCTTCATTGCCCAATTCCTGTCGGGCCTGATCATGCCGATCACGATGTTCATCGGGAACCTGAACTACGTGATCATCGCCGTGATCGGCGGCCTGCGGGTGGCCAGCGGGACCATGAGCCTGGGCGATGTCCAGGCCTTCATTCAATATTCGCGCCAGTTCACCCGGCCCGTCACCCAGGTGGCCTCGATGGCCAACCTGCTCCAATCCGGGGTCGCCTCGGCGGAACGGGTCTTCGAGCTGCTCGACGCCGAGGAGGAGCCCGCCGAGGATGGGATCGCCGAGACGCCCACCGTGGCACGCGGCCGGGTGGCCTTCGAACACGTCTCCTTCCGCTACAACGAGGACCAACCGCTGATCGAAGACGTGAGCTTCCGGGTCGATCCCGGGCAGACCGTCGCCATCGTCGGACCGACCGGCGCAGGAAAAACGACCCTGGTCAACCTCATCATGCGCTTCTACGACCTCGACTCGGGGCGCATCACCCTGGACGGCATCGACATCTCCGGACTCCGGCGCGAAGACCTGCGGTCTCAGATCGGCATGGTGCTCCAGGACACATGGCTCTTCCGGGGGACAATTCGCGAGAACATCACCTACGGGCGCCCCGCGGCCATCGAGGAGGACATCCTCACCGCCGCCCGGGCCACCTTCGTCGACCGGTTCGTCGGCGCCCTCCCCGACGGCTACGAGACCGTGATCGACGACGAGGGCGGCAGCATCAGTGCAGGCGAGAAACAGCTCATCACCATCGCCCGTGCTTTCCTGGCCGATCCGGCCCTTCTAATCCTCGATGAAGCAACCAGCTCGGTAGATACCCGCACCGAGCTGCTGGTCCAACATGCCATGTCTGCGCTGCGGGACGACCGGACCAGCTTCGTGATCGCCCACCGCCTGTCGACGATTCGCGACGCCGATCTGATCCTCGTGATGGAAGAGGGACGCATCGTCGAGCAGGGAAACCATCATCAGCTTCTCACCCTCGGCGGTGCCTACGCCGCTCTCTACAACTCCCAGTTCAGCGGTCCCGACAAGCCCGAGAACCACCTCGACCCGCTTCGGCCGTCACCGTCCTCGGCGTAAAGCCGTCGCCCGGGCTGCCGCGATCGGCTCACCCTACGACTCAGGGCCGATCACCCTGCCACACAGTGTTGAGTTTCGCGATCTCAGCTTTCCCTACCAACACGGCAGGCGGTCCAGCCGCTCTACGAACGCTGTTTGGCAGCACGGCTTGAGAATCTAGCTCTTCCTGCTTCATGGCAACTCGATAGCGAACCAGTCGAGCACCTGTCCGTTGTTCGCACGATATTCCCCTTCGATGGACTCGAGCTCATCATCAAGCGTCAGATGCAGGTATCCGAACGTGCCCGCCGCCGGATCATCCTCGGTCGTCGAGACGGGTACCATCCGGACCGCAACGTAGGGCCCATCCGGAGTGCGCCCGGTCGGGAAGGCGCCGCCGGTCCCCACCGTCACGAACACGATCCCGTCCGATCCGTACACCGTCGGGTTGGTCCCCGTTCCCCGGTCGACAACGCCATGAAGGGCGTCGCACATGATGCCCCCTTCGGTGTCCCTGCATCGATCCTCATTCCGCTGCTCAGAATACGAAATGGCATGGGTTCGGGTGTAGACATGATGGTGCGCCTGGAGTGCGAGCGGGATTTTGGCGCTATAACGGTCGAGCAGGGGGTAAACGAACTCCTGAAGCGTCCGGTCGGGCCCATCGGGGGATACCGGGTTGACCATCGTGCGATGGAAAAACGGGATGATCACCTTTACCGAGTCGTTCGAAGAGGCAGCGGCGAGGTCCTCCGAGAGGTCGACGAACTGCTTCTCGAACCCGTCTGATCCTTCGGGATACTCGGAATTGATGGAGATGAAATGGATGGGTCCCACCTCGAACGAGTACCACTCCTCACTGACCGAGAAATGCTCGCGTAGTGCGCGGTAGAAGTCGGGCCGAGTCAGCTCGCCCTCAACGATGCCATCGTGGTTTCCGTAGGCCGGGTAGATAGGTATGACGGCCTCGAGCGGTTCAACGAACTCGAAGAATCGCTCGGGCGAGTGGCCGTCATAGGAGAAGTCGCCCAGCACCAGCAGTACCTCGGGTGCCGCCTCGATGATCGCGTCGCGGGTTTGCTCGGCATCCTGCACGTACCGGCCTTGGTCGGGGTCATTTGCATACCAATCACCCAATGCCGCCACCGTGAGCCCCGCGAATACGAGCGGCGCAGCCCGGGTGGTGGGAATCGGTGTGGTCGTCGACACTTGAGGGCGGGTGTCGGCCACACTCGACTCCCCCGCTGTATCAACTGTCGTATCGACTGTCACTCTGGACTGACAGGCGGCCACCAGCGTGCCCACCACGAAGATCGCGAGGCATGCCCTAGTGAGGCGGGTTCGCGTGAAGAAACCCATGACCTGTCAAAACCCTACGCACCTGACAACCCCGGTGCCGGAAGGCTCTCGCCAGGGGGATAACACAGCGGTCGCGTCGGCAGTCGATGGGCGCCCCTTGGGTCGACGGACCCAGATCCGAGCCGTCGCGTCGGATCTCCGCCCGTGATCACCCCTCAAGGCGCCGGCGATGAGAGCCGAAACCCTTCGGAAGCGACTGCGGAGAGTCTCCGATGCGAAGAATCGTCTTCCTGGTGGTGCTGGTCCTCGTGCTAAGCGCCTGCAAGGTAAAAGTCGAACAGGGTTTCGAACTAAACGCCGACGGATCGGGCGAGGCGGTGATGATCGTCGCCTTCGATCAGGAAGCCTATGACATGCTGACATCGAGCCTGCCGGCGGGAGTTGATCCGGTCGAAGCGATGACGACCGATGCGCCGCCCGGCTGGGTTTCCGAGGAGTGGTCGCAAGGGGGATTCAACGGCTTTCGCGCCACGACCGAGTTCACCGATTCGGCGGCGCTGCAACGCCTCGTCGAGACAGAACTCAGCGGCGAAGACGGGATGTTCGAATCTTTCTCGATTGTCGAATCGGCCGGAGGCTTCCGGCTCGACGGGGTGCTCAGCGGGGACAGTCTCGAACAGAGCATGGACGGATCCGACGAGATGTTCGCGGGAGTGGCCCAAGACATGGCCGACAGCTTCTTCGAAGCCGCAATCGTGATCAAACTGCCCGGACAAGTGATCTCTCACAACGCAGACGAGGCCAGTTCCGACGGGACGCTCATCTGGAATGTGGGCGTCGCCGATGGAGGCCGGGCCATCCGGGCCGAGTCGGGGCCGGGCAACAGTCTGCCCATCGTGCCGCTGGCCGCTGCAGTCGTCGTGCTGGCGGGCGCAGTAACCGGCTTCCTGGCATGGCGGCGGAGCCGTCCGCCCGTCAACCCGATCGGTCGCCTCGAATACGACGAAGCCGGAAAACCGCAAATGGTTGCGGTCGAGGGCGATCCATACGCATAGACGGAAGCGTCGCCGACCGGATCGGACCGGATCGGGTCCTCCCCAGGCTGGTTGCCACTGCCTCATTGGCCATCGTGCCGAAAGGAGTGTCGCTCCTCAAGCCGAGCAGATCCCCACTCCGGATGGTTCTCCAGCCAGTGCAGGGCTTGGACGACACCGCGGGGTCCAACTGGGTGTGGTTCACGGCGAGATCGCGAGTCGGTTGCGATCTGGTATCCGCGGAATGGAACCGTCGGACGAACCAAGGCCAGAGAACCCGCCGTGTCAGCCTATGGGTGGCGTTACTCCGAGCTGGCGGAGTAGCCCGAGCTCGTCGCCGAAATACCAGGCTTCCTTGATGACGTCACGCTCGACCCTCCACAGCGCCACCTCGATTACATCGACGTGTCGGCCGGTGGCAGGGATCCCGTAAATCGAGCCGGTATGGGTCCCGACGACACGGAAGATGCCCCACACTTTGTCGGCCTTGGCGGTCAGCTCGATGAGAATGTTGTTCCGGTCTGCCATCGATTCGTCGTTCATCCCGGCGGCGCCCTCCAGGCCGAACAACTCGCCGATGTGCGTGAACCCGGCCCGGTGTCGCACGAAGTCGGGGGCCAGGAACGGGCCCCGCTCCGAGACCCGGGCCGCCCGGTAGCGGGCCACCAGGGCGAGGTTGGCCGCCTCCTGCTCGCTGCAGGTGCAGGCGGCCGGTCCGAACAGCGAGATGTGCTGATGATCTTGCATCCCCGACCCCTCTCAGGCGTGTCCTCCATCTTCGCGGAAACGAAGAGGAGACGCGAACCCGACGCCCGTTACTCCGGGGGCGGGATGATCGGCACGAGGAGGTACGGCTCCCGATCGCCTCCGGCGTGCAGCGTTACCCGGCCCCCGAATACCTCGGCGGGTCGGTCGTCCGGGTCGTTGTGGGTCATGCCTCCGGTGCCGCGGGTTGCGTAGTGGAACCGTTGGGCGAACTCACCCAGAGGACCCTCGTACTCGTAGTCCTTGCCGCGCACCGTCAACGCCAGCCGCCACCCCGCCGGGATCACGAGACAAGACGGCAGAATCTCAACGTCGCACTCGTACACCTCACCGGGGGTCAGCGGCTCGACCCGATCGTGGGGGTGGTAGGGCCGGTACGGCAGACTGCGGTCCGGGTCGAACGCCCGGTGGGAGGCACGCAACCAGCCGTTGGCGATCGGTGTGTTCGGGTCGGTCGAGCCCATGAAGGTCACCTCGTCGCCGTCCGGGTCGAAGACCCGCACGATGAGGAACAGGTCGGCATCCTCGGTGTCCGAAGAAACGAACAGTTTGGCTGCCATGGGCCCGGTTATCTCGGTCTCGTTCTCGAAGGGGGGCAGCCAGAAGGTAACGCCGTCGCCGAGCGCCTCGTACTCCACGGCCTTCTCCCCGACCGGCGGTTCGGGAGCGAGCGCCCGGTCGGCCGGGTCGAGGTAAAGCTTGGTCCAATCCGTGCGGGCCAGGGGCCACTCGTTCTCGTAGCGAAGGACGAACTTCTCGCCCGGATGGCGGATGTTGAGCATCACCGACGGGGTGGCTTCCCAGCCGTTGTCGACGCCCTTGAGGAAGTAGTCGAAGAACCGGCTCTGCAAATCAAGGCCGTAACCGCTGGAGAACAGCGACCAATGAGAGTCGCCGTGGACTTCGAGCCACTTCTGCTCCGAAGCGCTTTCGACGAAGCCGTTGAAGTTGCCGCGCGGGTGGATGCCCTGGCCGCCCCAGTTGGCGCAGGTCAGCAGCGGCACGGTGACCAGGGAGAGGTCCGCCGTCCTGGCACGGTGCCATTCGTCGTAGAGCGGGTGGCTCTTCAACTCCTCGTAGGCGTTGACCCGGTTGGCAGCCAGCTCCTCATCAGACAGGGTGATCGGGCCGGCGGCGGACTCGCCGGTATTCGGGTTCTTCCTGGCTGCTTCGCCGCGCCCGTACTGCACGTTGACCACCTGCACCTTCGACCACAGCTCCTGGAATTGGCTGAGGATGCCGCCGTGGTAACCGGAATCCCGGTAGGGGTCGTTGGCTCCTTCCCAGGGGATGATGGCGGCCAGGTGCGGGGGATGCAGGCCGGCCACCCGCCACTGGTTCCGCGCGTAGTAGGAAATGCCGAGCATCCCTACCTTGCCGTTGCTCCAAGGGGCGGCACCCGCCCATTCGATGCATTCGTAGAGGTCCTCGATCTCCCGCGGCGAGTTGGGCTGCATGAATCCGGGAGACCAACCGGCGCCGCGCGAATCCACTCGCACGCAGACGTATCCGTTCGGGATCCAGCGTTCCGGGTCGGTGACTTCCCAGTTCTGGTACTTGTTGGTGGACCCTTCGAGGATCTCGGGGTGATCCGCCACCATCTTCTCCCACTGGTTAGGGTATCCCTCCTGGTAGGCAACGCCCTTGGCGTAGATTCCGTAGGTCAGGATCACCGGATACCGGCCATCCTCAACCGGACGGAAGACGTCCGCCCGGAGCACGGTGCCGTCGTCCGTGGGGATCGGCTGATGCCATGTGATGCGCATCCCGTCCCGCACCTCGGTACGCGCCTCCACTTCCGGGAGCTGCATTGAACCCTCCGCGCTCGCTTGCTCTCATCATGGCAGACGAGGCGGGGAGCCGCTTCCGGCGGGAGGATCTTCGGTCGATCCCCCGCAGCGCGAGCTTGCCAAGTGGGGCCCCCGGCCATCCGGCGGCCCGGGTAAGAGCCGACGCCGATCAGTACAAGCTGTCGCGGTGGACGGCCATCCGGCGGGCCAGGTCGACCGGAACACTGCGCAGATCGAGCGCCACGGCGAACTCTGCGTCTTGCTTGATCTTGAGGATCAGATCCTCACCGGCCCGGCGGATGTGGAATCCGTCGGACTTGGCGCTGATCCGAACGTCTCCGAGCCGCCAGTTGGCGAATTCGATCCCCTCCGACGAGAGCCGGAAACGCTCGTCCGCAAGATCGACGAGCACGCGAACTGGCATATCGGGCTCTTTGGGAGAGCGAAGCGAGCCATCAAAGGACGTCATGACCACCTCCGGGGTCTTCAACGCCCCCCTGCCCAAACCCAGAATACCACTTAGAGTGGTAAACGCCTAGGTTCTTTCGAAATGGCCGCGGTGCTCGGACCGGGGTCCCAACTCGCCTTGGCAGTGGCCAAAGTCTAAGTAATCCGGGCGTCAGCTCCCACACCCGCAGCCGAGTACGTCTACCGGGCCGAGATCATCGTTGACGTACTCCCACGCCTGGAGATACGCTCCCTCCCAGACAATCCCGTTCAGCACGATCTCCATCTTCCCGTCACCGTTCAGGTCGGCCACGGCGGCCACCCGGAAGACCACCAGGTTCTGGAGAAGGGCATCCGGATCATCGACGATGCTCTCCCCGAGGATCGCCGTCTGTACCTCCCCCTCAATCACCTTACGAAGAAAAACGATCGAGTAGTCCCCAACCTGGGCTGAGATCAGATCGTCGGGAATGGTCGAAGCCGTGACGATCACCTCATCTACCCCGTCGCCCTCCAGGTCGGTGCGGATCACCTGAGTGAGGTTGATCACCGGCAGCCCGGCCAACCGTCCCTCCAGCAACTGGGAGGCCGCTTCTAGGTAGGTAACCGAGGGGTCGAGGATCTCCACCGGATGGGGGCGGACTGCCATGTCGGTTTGAATAGCGAGCGCGTCGATCTCGCGGAATCCACCCGGAATGGCAGGTTCGAACTCGACGCTCACAAGGTCGAGGGGTTCACAGGAGGTTCGGGCCTCGCTTCCCGTGGTTGAGCTAATCGGCTCATCGAGCCGCACCACCTGGTACTGCTCCCCTCCGCTCACCGGCAGATCGTCGCCGCTCTGCCAATCCCCGTCCCACCAACCCAACAAACAGGTGTCGCCGGCAACTAGAAACGTACCCGGGTCGTGAGGCGAGGTCGTTGTCGTAGCAGTCGCCGCCGTCGTTGCGCTCGAGGCCTCGGTCGAAGTGGCCGGGCCGGTCGTGGGGGTCGTCGTCGACGACGGAACCGAAGTCGGTTCTGCAGTTGTTTCGGTGGTGGCAGGCGTACAGGCGGCCACGATAAACGTCGTAGCCACAGCCGCAGCCCACCACCGCGGGCCTGGCGGAGCGATCCACCTCATCGGTCCAGCGTATCGCGGCCTGCTGTCTTACCACCGGCATGCCCGGCCGCACTTGCGCCTCGGCCCGTCCGGGAACCGGAGCCGTTAGGTCCAGACGGCGACGATGACCGAGGCAACCAGGAGCCCGACCAGGTGGTAGCCAGCGGTGACTCCAAACCACGTCATGGGCTCTTTCTTCTGCGGATCGAAAAGAGCCGTCACCAAGGCGAGGACTGTGGCCAGTCCGATCCCGAGCACCAGGCCCAGCACCAGACCTTCCCCGAACGTGTCAGTTCCGGTGGCAACCGCCAGCATGGCCACCGCAACCGCGGCGACCAGATACCCAACGAGCGGACCGAGGTAACTCACCGGCGACATCTCAGGAGGGTCCTGCTCCGCATTCCACCCGATGGAGCGCATCCAGGGTTTCCCGAGCAGCGCCCGGCTATACCAGGCCGCCCCGACCGCAAAATACACGATGGCGGCCACTGCGACGGCCGCCCAGTTGATGTCGCCCAGAACGTCAAAACTCACGCTGACACCTCCCGGTTGATGGGCTCCCAAACCTAACAAACGACGATCGTGGGCCACTGTCGGGCTTGGGTGCGGGCGGTGAACGAATCGACGACCGCGCGGGGCGGAGCGTCCCCGTATACTTCCGACAGAACCCGGGGCTCGTCCCTGGCTCCCTGTCGGCAAGCAACGGTCCGCCACGCGGCGGGGAGGATGAGAATCACGGATACGTAGCGGCCACCGGCAGCAAACTGCCCCCCGACCTGACGTGGAATCCCCAACCTTCGTTAGCATCGGTCCATACCTAACGGGAGGATGCATGGAGAACCTTCGACCCCTGGAAAGGCGCATTGTCGCCATGCGGGATGAGGGCGTGGCGACCGGCGACATTGCGCAACGGGTCGGAAGAACCCCCGCTCACGTCGAGCGCATCCTTCTCTGGACCTCCATTCCTCGCAGCCGTCCCCCTCAATCGCGCTCACCCCGCGCCATCGAACGCCGGGTGCTGAAGCTGCGGGCGGCGGGAGAATCCCACGCGGAGGTGGGCGCCCGTTTCGGCAAGGGCGCAGGCTTCATCCGCCAGGTTGAAGGTCTCGCCCACTTCCGGCTCGGTATAGAGTTGCTCGGCTCGAGCCGAACGGAACGAGGCGATACGGAGGTATCCCGATGAGCGCCACTCGCTTGATGGTGTGGATCGACCAGGACCTGTGCACCGGCGACGGCATCTGTGAAGAGATCGCCCCCGATGTCTTCGTTGGCCGCGACGACGGTCTGTGGGTCGTCAAAGAAGACGCCAAGCATTTCGGCACGAGCATTGTGTTCGACGACGGTGACGGTGACGGCCACGGGCCCGAAGGGTCCCGGGGAGTGGCGCGGGTTCCCGACGACCTCATCGAGGACGTCATCGAATCAGCCGAGGAATGCCCGGGCGAATGCATCATGATCGAGCCCTACGACGAACGGATCATGGGCGACCGCGGGGTCTGAGGAACAACCGGCGATTCGGCTTCGATTCGCCATCCCGAATTCGGGAGACCGGCCGATCAGTCGGATCCGAAACCCTCGATGATCCCCAGCACCGCCTCCGGGGTCTGGACGACTATCGAATGTTGCGCGTCGACCTCAACCACCTCTGCCCCGAAGTGGTGGGCAGAGGCGAGCTGGTGTTCGGGAGCCAGCACCCCGTCGCGGGTGGCAACCACCCAGGTTGTGGGCGGTAGGGCCAGGTCGGTCCACTCCCGGGCGTCGAAACGGCGGAGAGCGGCGGCGGTCTCATCCAGCAGCCGGTGGGCCGGCCGGCGGGTGTACGCCCAGGCGATCTGACCGGCCAGGGCGGGGGTCAGGCGAAACTCGGCCCGTTCATTATGGAGCAGGAACGGGGAGTGTTGAGCCATCGCGTAGGGGGCCACGGCCATCATCACCCGCAACCGGGGGCGAACCCAATAAGCGCTGGTGGCCAGCGCCACCAGGCCGGAAAACGCCCGTTCTCCGAGACGTCGGAGAGTGGTGAGCGCCACCGGACCGCCCATCGAATGGCCCACCAGCACCGGACGTTCAACCCCGGCGTGGTGGACGGCCCGTTCGACCGCCCCAGCGGCCAACGCAAAGCTGAAGGGCTCCCCCAGGCGGGACCTGCCGTGCCCCGGCAAGTCGACTACGACCATGGTTCGTTCGCACCCGGCGATGACCGGCCACCAGGCCGAGTCGGCGGTTTTGCCCCACCCGTGCACCAATACCAGCGCCGGCCGGTGCGGGTCACCCGCCACCCATCGGTACGTCACGGAACCCCAGGCGGTAGGTATTTGCCGGCGAGAGCCGGGGAGTTCGGGAGCCAGCGCCGGATGAGCATCGATCGCGCGAACCGCCCGGCGGTACTGCTGCCAGGCCAACCCGGCCGCCGCCGGTACCGAAACCAACGCCAATGCCCTCGAGCCGTTCATAGTCATGTATCGGCCAAACGGCTCCCCCGAGTTGAATGGACGGCCGGGTCATCCTGAAAGCCTCGCAATAACTAGATCCCGCTCCCATCACTACCGCCCGACCAACCCCCGCAAGACTCTTGAACGGCTACATTGCCGGACAGGGCGGGCATATAGACTGCCCAAACACCTTGCTTGCCCGGGTCATGAGCTCGGGTCGGGACGGTACGATCTGAGCACGGAGGCATGATGGCGGAGACCAACGACCTACAACCGGCTACATCTTTCTCGGTGAATCGCTACCGGGTTGATCTAACGACCCGGGAAGTTCGGTACGAGGCTTTCGCTTGTGAGGATCTCGAAGACGCCATCGGAGGCGTCGCTCGCGCCACCAAACTCCTCGACGAAGAAACCGTCGAAGACCCCTACGCGCCGTCTGCCCCTCTCGTCATGAACCTCGGGTTGTTGAGCGGTACCCGGATCATGACCGGCCTGCGCACCTACTTCCACGGCTATTCCCCTCTGAAAGCCTCCCGGGCCGGAGTGCCGGGTTTGATGTGGACCGCCGGAAGCGGCAAATTCGGAACCAAGCTGCGCGGTCTGGGCCTCGACGAGGTGGTGTTCACCGGCAGGTGCGCAACCCCCACCCTGATCCGTCTTTCGCCTCAAGAAGACCCGGCGGGTCCCCACGGACCGGTTCGATTTGAGTTCCTGGACGGTGCCGACCTGGTCGGTATGCGGGTCAACCCGAAGATCCAGAAGTTGTACGGCCGGTATCCCGAGGCGCATTTCGCAGTGATCGGTCCGGCTGGCGAGAACTATGAGAACGTTCGGTATGCTTCTATCGCCCTCTCGACCGAAAACCAGTTGAAGACGGGTGATCCCAAGCCCAGATTCTGCGGGCGAGGCGGTTTCGGGGGCGTGATGGGCTCCAAGAACCTCCAGGGCATTGTCGCCGATGCGCCCAATCCCTCTGTGTCGGGTAGAGGACTCAAGGAAGTCAACCGGGAGATCAACCTCGGCGACGGCAGCCGCGCCTATCGGGACATCGGGACATGGCGGATGATGGTCATGCAGCACGACGTCGGGGGTCTTCCCCAGTTCAACTTCAAGCCACCACCGGACGATCGAGCCGTCGCCCTCCAGCGACCAACGTTTGAACAGGGGCCGTACGTGGTCAAGTCGGAATCCTGCTACCTGTGCGGCATCAAGTGCCACAAGAACGTCTACGACGAGACCGAAGACGGCAAAGCCGGCAAGTTCCGCGTCAAGCTCGACTATGAGCCCCTGGCTCTCTTGACGACCAACCTCGGCATCTACGACCAGGATCAAGCCCTCGAATTGGTGTTGCTCTGCGACGAGCTCAGCATGGATTCGATTTCGCTGGGTGTCACCCTCGGGTTTGCCATGGAATGGAACCGGCGCCATCCCACGGAACCGGTGGCAGGTGGACTGACCTACGGGGATTTCGACGGGATCATCGAGGCGATCACCGCCGTCGCGGAAGGGCGACTCCCGGAACTCGGGCAAGGCTCGTTGCGACTGGCCGCCCAACTGGGCGACTTCGATTTCGCCATGCAGTCAAAGGGGGTCGAATACCCGGCCTACATGCCACACACCAACCCGGGTTTCGCGTGGGCGCTGGCGGGCGGGCACATGACCATGAGGACCTTCCTGCTCATGATCATCGAACGGGAGACCGGGCTCGACTATTGGGTCGACGCCATCACCAACCGTGGGCCACAGTTCATTCTGTCCGACTTCGACGGGCTCTGTAAGTTTGCAGGCGTCGATCACGAAGTGCACGCCGAAGCCCTCCGGCTGGCCGCCGGTTTGGCGGTGACTGCCGAAGATCTCGAGGCGCTCGTCGACCGAACGTTCGTGCGCGGCTACGCCAACGAACGGCGCCGGGGATTCGGCGAAAACGACTACGTCCTGCCTGCCGAGGCTCACCAACCCCTGGCGACCAGCACCCTTCCCTATTTCAACACGCCGGAGTTCTTCGATCAGCTCCAGACCAGGGTGATGGAGACGCTCGACCGCCGGGCGGTGGACGCCGGCCTCATGTAAGGGGGCCTCGCCCGTCGGGCCGGCGGTCGAAACCCAGAGCCTGCAACTCGGCCACCACCGGCGGATCATTGAGCAGCTCGCGAAGAGCCACAACTGCCGGTCGATCCCAACGAGCTTCGGGGACGGCAAAGTCGAACTGCTCGTCCTGGAGGAAACGGAACGACAATCCCGCCGCTTGCGCCACCGTGTCGAGGGTCACGCCCCAATCCGCCCGGCCCTGTTCGACGGCGGCGGCCACCGCGTGATGGGTCCTGGTTTGATGGAGGTAGCCGTCGGGCTGCGCCCCCCCGAGCAGCCGGTCGATGAGCACCCGGGTACCACTTCCGGGATTGCGGTTGACCATCCGGCGGGTACCCCCGGCCAACAGGGCCGCCAGACCCTCGTCATCGGTTTGGCCCAGCTCGACGTCTTCGGGCCGGAATACGATCCCCTGTCGCCGGCGATAGCCGGTCAGAAGCCGAACCCCCGGCGGCAGAAACGGCCGGTTGTAGTCACCGGACTTTTCGTCCATCAGATGGATACCCGCCACGTCGGCTTCGCCCCGGCCGACGGCCGTCAGCCCACCCGTTGACCCGACCGGAACCATCTTCACGCGATAACCCCGGCCCGCCAGCAGCCCGAGAAGATGATCAAACCCGATGCAGTGGCTTCCGATGGCGGCGAGATCGGCCGGTCGCACCTCCGCATGCAGCAGGTGAACGTCCACGACGGCTCCCGCCTCGACATACTCAGTCGTGGCAGGAATCCGGATAAAGCCATCGGCGCGCCCGAAAGCCGTCACACTTCCCGAACCCGCCCCGAGCGGATAGGCGGCCAACCCGGCCGGGCCTTGTGCCAGATCCACCAGGCTGTACTCGGTCCGTCCCGAAGCCGAGGTGATCCGCAGCGGCACGGTCGCGCTCACCACGGCCCGCTCGGGAGCGGTGAAACCGGACAGACGACGCAATAGCGGCGCCACGAACTCGTGAAAAGTGAAAATCGCCGACGTCGGGAAACCGGGCAGCACCACCACCGGAGTTCCGCCTACCATGCCGAGAAGGACGGGCTTACCCGGTTTGAGGGCCACCCCGTGGACCACGATGCCCGCCGAGCCGGGCATCCGCTCCGCCAAACCCTGGACGACCGTGGCGTTGAGGTCACCTTCTCCTTTTGACGTACCACCGGACAGCAGCACGACGTCGACCGCTCTCGGCCCGGAAAGCAGACCCTCGACGGCCTGCTCGAGAAGCGCCTCATCATCGGGGATGATCCCGCATGGCACCGGTTCACATCCGAGTTCGGCCACCGCATCCAGCAACATCCGCTGGTTCGAATCGAATACCTGGCCGACTTCCAGCGACTCGCCGGGTTGCACGACTTCGTCCCCCGTCGAGACGACCCCGACCCGCGGCCGGACGATCACTTCCAACCGGTCGGCTCCCACGGCCGCCAAAACACCGGTCTCGCGCGAGCTGAGCCGCGTGCCGCGCCGCATCACCGTTTCTCCGCGACCGATGTCGGATCCGGCGAAGGTGATGTTGCCGCCCGGCACAGCCGGGCGAACCACCAGGATTCCACCGGGATCGGGTTCGGTGTCCTCCACCATCAACACGGCATCGGCTCCGCGTGGCACTACTCCGCCGGTGGCGACGGCCACCGCCATGCCGGCCTGGACCTCAAACCCGTCCGGAGGCGCCTGCCCGGCAGCGAGGGAGATATCGGAGATTGTCATCGTGATCGGCTCGAGTTCCCCGGCTCCAAATGTGTCCTCAGCCCGCACCGCGTACCCGTCAACGTTGCTCCGGTCGAACGCCGTTACGTCGACGCCTGCCACCACGTCCTCGGCCAGCACCCGCCCTAGAGCCGCCGCCAACCGGATCATCTCCGACCGCGGCCGGAGAGTGGCACACGCCTCGTCGAATCGCTGATGGGCGACCGACTCATCGACCACATCGAGGAACTGTCGCTGTCTCATCGGGCGGTGGCCGGGTCGTACACATGAACTTCCACTTCGGCTCCCTGGGGATATCCCTCCAACCCGGCCGGAACGACCACGAACCCGGATGCCCTGGTCACCGAGGAAAGGACCGACGCGCCGGAGATGGCGAGGGGGCGAACAAGACCGTCTTCGATCAGCACCCGGGCATAGTCGGTGCGGCCGATCTGCGAGACCAGGCGTTTCTCGAGCGGCAAGCGGATCGAAGGATAAGGCCACAACTCCGACAGGCCGCCCATGCGCCGCACGACCGGTCCGGCGAAGAAGTCGTAGGCGACCAGACAGGAAACCGGGTTGCCGGGCAGGAGCAGTACCGGAGCACCACTGATCCGGCCAACCCCGGTCGGCGAGGATGGCCTCATGGCAACGCCGTGGATCGTCAGTCCGCCCAGTTCGTCGACGATCAGCGGCACCCGATCCTCCGTCCCTACCGAAGCGGCCCCCGCCGTGATGATCACATCGGCGTCGGGCCGGCCGAGTGCCTCGCGCAGCGCCGGTTCATGATCCGGTAGCCGGACGACCTCCGGGCTCCCGCCGTCGCGGGTCACCAGGGCGGCCAGCATCGGAGAGTTGCTGTCGACGATCTTCGAACCCTCGGGCCGGCGGCCGGGCGCCAGCAACTCGTCACCGGAGACGATGATGCGCACGACCGGTCGTCGATGGACCGCAACCGGATCGTGCCCGATCGAGGCCAGCAACCCGGCATCTTGGGGCAATAGCCGGCGGCCTCGGGTCAGCACCCTGGTTCCATCTTCGATATCTTCGCCGACCCTGCCGATGTTCTTCGCAACCGCAACGGGGGCCCTCACTTCGACTCGGTCGTTCACTTCAACGGCGTCCTCCGCCCGCAAAACGGCGTCGGCGCCTTCCGGGACGGGCGCACCCGTCATGATCCGGCCGGCCAAACCGGGCCCAATCGAGTCGGTCGTAGGTCGCCCCGGCATCGCCGAGCCGACCAGCTGCAAAACGACGGGGCCGTAGGCGGACGCTCCGAAAGTGTCTTCCGCCCGAACGGCATAGCCGTCCATCGTGGCCCGGGCGAAGCCGGGCACGTTCACCTTGCTGTATACATCGTCGACCAGCACCCGCCCGGCACACTCGACGACCCGCACCGCCTCGGCCGGTAGTGCAACGACGCCGTTGAGGGCCGCTTCCCTGGTGGCTTCGACCGTGGCGCGCTCGCGAAACCCCCGCATCCGGACGTCCTCGGCACCACCCGAGATGGCGATGAGCAGGTTGACCTCATCCGCGGCGGACAGCTCGTTGGCCGCAAACTCGCTTCGGGGAACTTCCGCATCGCCAAAGAACACGATCAGATGTGGATGCAAGGTGCCGGCGTCGTCGAACATTCGGATGCGCAGATCGGGATGAGCAACCACAACCTGGTGCAGCGCGGCGTCGATGGTCGTCGCGTCGACCTCGACGAACCGCCTGCCGCCGGCATATTTTTGTAGGGAGGTTGGGAGCCGGACGGTGGCCATGGTCGTCCTCAGTGGGTTAGACGTCGCCCCGGGCGATTCGCGAAGAGCTTCCACCCGAACCTCCACGCCGCCCACCCAAGGAACCCGCCGAGGGCGCCAAAGGCAACATGGTTGCGTAACGCGCCGAGAAACCCGTAAACCTCGACGTTCCTCATGATCCCGGAGATCCAGGCGTTGGCGAAGATGAACCCGAATTTGGCGAGGTGCAAGATCATTCCGGCCAGGGTGGCAGCCCAGGCCCGATGCAGCGGCATCCGGAGGAGGGCGCCCGAGTCGAGCAACCCGCCGGCCAGGCCGTAGAGGAGCATGTTGTAGCCGAAGGAATGGCCGAGACCGATCGGCTCTCCCCATATACCCATGGAGAGCCCGGCCAGCGTGGCCATGCCGGGACGCTCAGTGACCAGCCGACCCGATATCAGCACAGCGATCCAGCCGACACCGGCATGACCTGGGAGGCCCAGATGGAAGTCGAGGTAGCGCTTGGCGAGTGTCGCTACGAACCCGATGGCCAACGCCAGGACGAGGTCGGCGGCCAACGACCTCCGTCCGATCGACTTACCTGGAGCGAGTGTCTGCATTGACCCACGCCTCCTCGCCCCGTCGGGCCACGAGCACCGGCCGACCACCCAGCAGGCGGGGCCGGACCCAGTCACCCAGTTCCAGCCGATTGGTCGGTTGCAGCGACCTTCTCTCCTTGTCGTCGATGACGTCGGCGATCCCGGTCCGTTCGAGCACCTCGGCAACCGTCATCCTCCCCGACACTTCCCGAATCCCCGGCAAATCCACGAACCGACCGTCGTCTCCGTCGAGTCTGAGCGCCAATGCTCCGAGAGCGCCGATGACCCCATCTTCGGTCCCTCCAAGCCCTACCAGGTCCGTGACGAGACGGGCACCCAGCAGACGGGCCGCGGCCTGTCCGACCAATCCGGTCTGCGCCCGCCGGGCGAAATCGACCAGGTGGGCTGATACCGGTCCTGTCCCGATCGCCACCCCCGGGTCGGATCCGTCGATCGAGTCCCGAACGACGATCCCACAGACCGTCTCGAACAGCTCCGATGGCGAGGCGACACGGTCGAATATGATCGCCGCCGCCGAGTTGCGGGCGGTTTTGGGCACCCCGGGCCCCTCGTAGAACTGGTGACGGGTTACGCCCAAGGAGCGACCCATCGCCAGAGCGTCGACCTCAACCGCCACGCGGCGGGCTAGGCGACCGGTCCCGCCGGCGGCCGGCGTGTCGGTGTCGTCGATTCCGACGACCCAGGTGTCAGGGGATTGTGATCTCACCGACGTCCCTCACCCATTGCTCACGTTGGAGATCCGGAGCGGCCAGCTTGAGCGTTCCCTGCTTGGTCACGTCGAGGATCCACCCTTCGTCCACCTCTGACGAGTTGATGTCGAGACCGACTGCAAAGACGCGCCCCTCCCCCATGCCAATCACCTCGGCGGTTCCCCATTCGTCAACGCCGGAGGCGGCCAGCACATCGAGGAGCAACGGTCCGGACTGAAGATCCCCGTCGATGGTCACCTCGGTAAAGGCGACCCTGGCTTCGAGGTCGGTCAACGTCCAATCGGCCGTCACTCGACCATCAATGGCGATCCGTAGCACGACATCATCGGCCGGTGGTTCCATGGTTGGATCATCCGAACAACCGACCAAGACAATCATCGCCACCATCATCGGCCAGATTCGTTTCATAGGGCAAGTTCCGGCTTCAGCCATCCAAGTTCCAACGCATCGAGTGTCTCCGCCGTCGGGTTGCCGGTGACCGGATCCCAACCCGCCTTCTGGTAGTACATCTCGCGGGCGGCCTCGAACTGTTGACGATCGATGACCTTGCCGCTGCTCGGGCCACCTTCGAGCGGCTGGAACAATCGCTTGGGGAGAGTGTCCTCCTCGCGAGTGATACCTTCTCTGGCGTTGAAAGCGCGCAGCATGTTGAGGCGCCGGGCCCCGAGGGTGAGCAAGTCGGCCACAGTCGTTTCCTCGCCCTGCACCGCGCTGATCACCCCGGCGAGTTCCTCCATACCGAGGAGTTGCCAGGCCGGTCCGAAGACGAACTGACAAACATCGGCGGTATCGAGCGCCGAGTATGCGTACTGGGTCCTGAGGGCAAAGTCGACCTTCGCCTCGTTGAGAATCTCTTCCGGTTGCGGATCGGTGAGCCCGATGTCGGCCATACGCTTCCCATACTTGCCTGGAGAATCTGCTATCACCTCGGGCGTATAGCCCGGGTCGTGTTCACTCGACTGGTGATCGGCCCCAAACGGATTCACCGCGTAGATGACGGCCAGGGACGGTTTGACTTGCGGCATATGGGCCGGAAGCTCGGCAGCCTTCACGGCTACCACCAGATCCTCGGCCGCATCGCCCAGCTGGGAGCCCGCCCGGGCAGATCCTTCTGCCAGCACATCACCGAAGCCCTCCCGGCTGAGGGTATTCTCCAACATGGCGATCATGGCTTCGGCTTTTCCCCACCCGAGCTCGATCCCATCCGTGTCGTCGAGAGTGATCAGGCCTTCTTCGAAACAGTTTATGGCGAACGCCATCGTCGCCCCGGCGGCAATCGTGTCCACCCCGTACTCGTTGCAAAGCTGGTTCGCATAGGAGATGGCCCGCAGGTCGTCGATGTCGCAGTACGAGCCGAAGACCGACGTGGTCTCGTACTCGGGCCCGCCCGACTTCGGGTCGATCAACCGCTCCTGCCATTCTGCATCGACGACTCGCTTGCAGCGAACCGCACAGGAATAGCAGGTCTCCCGCCCCAGTTTCAGCTGGTTGTCTTCATCGGCGCCCCGGAGCAATTCGTTGAACAGACGTTCCCCCCCGATGGCCGCCGCCCGGTCGTAGCCCATCCATCCACTCTGGAAGTTGCGGGTGGGCAACCCTCCCAGCGCATTCTGGCTCTCGAGAATCCCCAGCGTTCCGTTCTTGGCAAGGTCCCACACGTCTTCGTCTTCACGCACTAGGGGTATCGACGGTTGCATTATCGTTCGAACACCATCCGGATCGGCCATAGGAAGCTTCTTCTTGCCTCCTCGCACGACGATCGCCTTGAGCTTCTTGCTGCCCATCACGGCGCCCATCCCGGTGCGGCCGTGGGCACGGGTGGCCATGTTCATGATGGCGGCGAAGCGCACGAGTTTCTCGCCAGCCGGACCGACCTGGGCGACCTGGATGCGTTTGTCGTCAAGTTCCTCCTGCAGGATCTCTTCGGTCTCACGGGTCATCTTTCCCCAGAGGTGTGTGGCGTCGCGCAGCTCCACTTCGCCCTGATTGATCAACAGATACACGGGTTGGGGAGAAACGCCCCGGATCACGATCCCGTCGAATCCGGCGAACTTGAGCTCCGCCGGCCAGAATCCGCCGGCCTGACTGTCGCCCACTCCCCCGGTCAACGGCGACTTGGCGACCACCGTCGCCCGGCTTTGTCCGGCGATGGGTGCTCCGGTGATGCCTGCCAGCATAAAGGCCAGAGTGTTGTCAGGGCCGTACGGATCAGCACCGGGCGGAGTGTTCTTCAGCAAGTAGTACAGCCCGAGGGCGCTGCCGCCCATGTACGTGCGGTACAGCTCTTCCGGGGGTTCCTCAACGTGGAGCGCTCCCGACGTCAGATCGACGTGGAGAATCTTGCCGGCGTAACCGTACACACTTCAGGCTTCCTGCAGATGGTCCCTGCATCCTATCGGGATGATCTCTGTCGTATTCCCGGTACCGGCTCACGTCCGGCGGCGCTGCATCCACACGTTGACCAGCATGATCGTGACCGTCACCAAGAAAACCAGCGTGCCCAGGACGTTGACCTCAGGGGGGATTCCCCGTTGCGCCGCCCCGAAAATGTAAAGGGGGAACGTCACGGTTTGGCCCGAATTGAAGTTGGAGATGATGAAATCATCGAAGCTGAGCGCAAAGGCGAGTAAGAAGGCGGCAAAAACGCCCGGCATGATCATCGGGAGCGTCACCCGACGGAACGTCTCCCACTCGTTGGCGTAAAGGTCCATCGCCGCTTCTTCCAGGTGGCGGTCGAAGCCTTGCAAGCGGGCCTTCACGGTGACCACCACGTAGCTGATGTTGAAGAGGATGTGGGCGACCAGCAGGGTGGTGAATCCGAGCGAGAAACGGATCGCCAGGAACAAAGCCAGGATCGACGAGCCCATCACCACTTCGGGAGTCGCCATCGGGAGGAACAGAATCAGGTTGGTGGTCGAGCGGCCCCGGAACTGGTAGCGGACCAGAGCGAGGGCGATCAGGGTGCCCAGGACCGTCGCCCCCAAGGCGGAGAGGAAAGCCAGCCGGAGACTGACCAGCAGCGAATCGAACAGACCCGGTACCCCACCGAACTCCGCTCCCAGAAAGACGCTCCGCCATGAATCGAGCGTGAAGCCTTCCCATGAGTAATTGAATCGGCCGCTGACGTCGTTGAAACCGAAGAGGATCACCAGGAGCACCGGGATGAACAAATATGCGAACGCCACCATCGCATAGAGGGTCAGCGTGTGACGCCGCAGGAACGGCATCACCTTTCGACGGGTGGAAGCAGTCGTCGTAGCCGTCATGCCACCAGATCCTCGGTTCCGCTGGCCCGCACGTAGGGGATGATCAGTAGCACGGTGACGATCATCAGAGTGAACGAGAGGGCGGCCGCAACCGGGTAGTCGAGTACCACCAGGAACCGGCTTTGAATGACGTTGCCGATCATGAACTGCTGGGGGGTGCCTAGCAACACGGCGTTGACATAGTCACCGACCGCCGGAATGAACGTGAGCAGCGTGCCTGCCACTACTCCCGGGCGTGAGAGTGGGAAGGTGACCTTGCGGAACGCGACCGCCGGACTGGCGTAGAGGTCGTTGGCCGCCTCAACCAGCGACCGGTCGATCTTCTCCAACGAGACGTAGATCGGCAGCGTCATGAAGGCCAGAAAGTTGTAGACGATTCCCGCCACCACCGCTACCCCGGTGGCCAGCAAGCGGCCGTCCTCACCCAGCAGATTGAGCGCCTTGAAGAGGTCGACCACGAGGCCGTTGTCGGCCAGGATGATCTTCCACGACAGGGTACGCAACAGAAACGGCATCAAGAACGGCATCAGCAACATGACCAGCAGGAAGTTCTTCCAGCGCCCACCCCGAAAGGCGATGAAGTAGGCCAGGGGGTAGGCGATCAGGAAGGCAATCACCGTCGCCGACAGTGCGTATGCGAATGAATTGACCGCCTGCCCCCCATAGTTGGTGACCAGTTCGGCGTAGTTCGACCAGGCCCAGGAGAACCGGTACCGGGGGTAGATTCCGGTCTGGAGGGACACGCTGACCAAGCGCAGCATCGGGACTACGTAGAACACGATCAGCCACAAGCCTCCGGGCAGCAACAGGCCGTAGGGAACCAGCTTCCGTCTCCAGTTCGTGCCCCGAGTGGTCGGTGCCGCTTCCTGAGCGACGGTGCTCATGTCACAACAAACGTGTGCTCGGGCCGCCACACGGCCTGGACGCTATCACCGGGGGCGAAGCGGCGGTCATCGAGGTTCTGGGCCATCACCGCCAGTTGGGCGATGGGCTCCGTTTCGACCAGGTAGTGGGTCGACACACCGATGAAGCTGGCGTCGATCACCCGGCCGGCCAGCGCGTTGCCCTCAACCGGAGAATCGGCCGGGGTGAGATGGATCTTCTCGGGGCGCACCCCGAGCCGCACCCGGCGCCCCTCGCCGGACAGCTGATCGGCGGAAACCCGCAGCCGGGTACCCTGGGCCAGAACCACCTCACCGATCGATGCATCGACGACGTCCGCTTGCATCAAGTTGGAGGCGCCCAGGAAACCGGCGACGAACCCGGTTCTGGGGTCCTCGTAGATCTCCGTCGCCGTTCCCATCCGCTCGATCCGGCCCTGGTGCATCACTGCAATCGTGTCGGCCATCGTCATGGCCTCTTCCTGGTCGTGGGTGACGTGAATGAAAGTGATCCCCACCTCGTTCTGGATCCGTTTCAGCTCGATCTGCATCTCCTTGCGCAACTTGAGGTCGAGAGCCCCCAGCGGCTCGTCGAGCAGCAGCACCCGGGGATGGTTGATCAACGCCCTGGCCAGCGCCACCCGCTGCTGCTGACCGCCGGACAGGGTGCGCGGCTTCTGCTTTTCCCGACCGGTCAGCTGGACCAGTTCAAGCATCTCCCCTACTCGGTGCTTGATGTCTTCGTCGGATACGTCTTGACGACGTAACCCGAACGCCACATTCTCGAAGATGGTGAGATGGGGGAAGAGGGCGTAGCTCTGGAAGACGGTGTTGACCATCCGCCGGTAGGGCTTGCGCCCGGTAACATCCTCGCCGTGCAGCCGGATGATCCCGGCCGTCGTCTCCTCGAACCCGCCGATCATCCGCAGGGTGGTCGTCTTTCCGCACCCGGAAGGACCCAGCAGGGCGAAGAACCGGTTCTCCTCGATACCGAGGCTGATGTCATCTACGGCGGTGAAATCGCCGAACCGCTTGGTCACCGACTCCAGCTCAACGGCAGGAGGCTCCCCGGCGCCGGGGAGCCCGCTACCGCCATCGGTCACGGCAGCCAATCAGGCTCCAATCACCGCTTGGAACAGGTCGTTGAACTGTCGCTCTTCTTCCTCGTTGAGGTTCTTGAAGATGTGCGTCTTGGACAGGGTGGCCTCGTCGGGGAAGATCAGCGGGTCGTCGGCCAAAGCCACCAGATCCTCATCCTCGATCTCGGCCCCCAGGTCCCGCATCGCCTGCTGGGCACCTTTGACCGGGCAGATGAAGTTGACCCAGCTCTCGATCTTGGCCGCCACCCTCGGGTCGTACACAGAGTTCATGTACTGCTCGGCGGCGTCCTTGTTGGCCGCCCCGGCCGGAATGATCATGTTGTCGGACCACAACATCAAGCCCTCATCGGGGATAACGAACCGCAGGTCGGGGTTGTCGATCTGCAACTGGATGATGTCGCCCGACCAGGCAAACGCCGCCACAACGTTGCCTGCCGAGAGATCCTCGCCGTAGTCGTTGCCGGTGAAACGCCGAATGTGACCGTTTTCAACGTTCTGGCGGATCTTGTCGGTGGCCGCTTCGGCGTCGTCCAGGCTCGGGTTGGCCGGGTCGATACCCATTCCCAGCATCACTAGGCCCAGTGTGTCGCGCATCTCGGTCAGCAGGGTCACCTTCCCGGCGAAGGCCGGATCGAAGATGTCGTTGATCGAGGTGAGCTCCCGTCCAGTCAATTGCGGGTTGTACCCGATGGCAGTCAATCCCGACTGCCATGGCAACGTGTAGGTGCGGTCGGGATCGAAGCCGGGGCTCTTCAAAGAGTCGACCAGGTTGGCGAAGTTGGGGATGTTGTCCTTGTTGATCTCTTCCGCCCAGCCAAGGCGGACGAACCGGGCCGCCATCCAGTCGGTGAGCACCGCGATATCCCGTTCGATGTTGGCGCAGGTGCCCATCTGGCCTTGGACCTTGCCGAACCACGAGTCGTTGTCGTTGACTTCTTCCAGGTAATTCACCTTGATCCCGGTCTCCGCCTCGAAGTCCGCCAACGACGTAGTTTCAAACCATCCGTCCTCCAGGACATCGATGTAGAGCGGCCAGTTGGCGAAGTTGATCTGTTTGTTGTCGCCGGTATTGGTTGAATCGAACGTGCATCCGGCCGCCTCGTCGCTCCCGCCGTCCCCGCAGGCGGCCAGCAGGGTAGGCCCGCCCGCCACGAACAGGGCCCCGTAGCCCATCCGGCGCAGAAACTCCCGTCTGTTCAGCGGGTTCATCTGCGATAACCGCGGACTCCCGGTCAGTCGGCGACGTGCATCGTTGGAATCCATCGCATGCTCCCTTTCGCTCAAGCCCGGCACGGGCTTCCCACGTCGATGGTAAGGCTTTTTGTCCGTCCGCGCGCTGCCAAACGGCGTTTTGTCTAGGCGGTGGCGCTCCGGGCGAATTCCTCGAACACCCCAACGTAGTGATCGAGGTCGGCGTCGGAGTGAGCCACCGACAGCGTCCACTGCTCATCACCGCCCGGGGTCATGAACACTCCGCCGTTCATGTGGTACAACCACCCGAGATAGTTGAGGTCTTCGCGGAAGTGAGCCGCGTAGCTGCGATAGTCGGTAACGGTGGTCTCGGCGAACATGACGCAGCCCTTGCCCAGCGCCCCGATCGCATACGCGGGCAGACCGTAGCGGTCGATCACTTCCCGGCAGCCGCCCTCAATCCGCTCGGCGGCTTCACCCAGACGTTTGTAGGAGTCCGGGGTCATGACCTCGAACAGGGTCGCCTCGGTGGCCGCCATCGACAACGGGTTGCCGTTGAAGGTCCCCAACTGCTTGACGGTGTCGTCGGTGATGAGGGCCATGATCTCTTCCGTGCCCAGGACCGCGCCGGTCGGCACGCCTCCGCCGATCGCTTTGGCCAGGCAGACGATGTCCGGTAACACCCCAAAGTACTCGACGGCGCCCCCCGGAGCAATCGTGATGCCCGTCTTCACCTCGTCGAAGATCAACACCACGCCGTGGCGGGCGGTGATCTCGCGCAGTGCCTCCAGGTAGCCGGGTTTCGGCATAACCACCCCGATGTTGAGCATGATCGGCTCGACGATCACCCCGGCGATGTCGTCGCGGGCCGACAGGAGACGCTCCAGGGCGTCGGGATCGTTGAAGGGAACCACCAGGGTCAGGTTGGTCTCGGCGCGGGGAATGCCGCCCGAGAAGGGGTTGGAGGCGGGAGCATCGAGGGGGCCCATAAGGCCCGGTGGAGGTTTGACCGACACCATCACCGCGTCATGGTGACCGTGGTAGGTGCCTTCGATCTTGACGATGCAATCCTTGCCCGTGTACCCGCGAGCCAGGTGGACGGCATCCATCGTGGCTTCGGTCCCCGAGTTACAGAAGCGCACTTTCGGCAGCCGGAACCGGCGCGACAACTCCTCGGCGACCCTTACCGACGTCTCGTTAGGCGCTGCAAAATGGGTTCCCCGCTCGGCGGTCCTGGCAATCGCCGCGGCCACCACCGGATGGGCATGACCGACCACCATGACGCCGAACCCGTTGTGGAAATCGATGTACTCGTTCCCATCGACGTCGAACACCCTGGAGCCCCTTCCCCCGGTCACATAGATCGGATGAGGTGGCTGGTCCTGGAACGAGGAGGGAACCCCGGCCGGCATCACCTGTTTGGCCCGCTGGAAGACCTCCATCGAGCGCGGGGTCCGGTCGACCAGCTCTTGCTCGAGCCGGACGGTCAACTCCGAGATGCGATCGGGGTCGATTCTGGTCATGGCAATCCTTCTGTCTGTTACCGCAACGATACGTGTCCAACGAGGTCCGTGGAGCGGTCGGTGTGGTTCACTGGAGTGACTGCGCTCGCGCGCTATCGGGCCAGTGGGATGCGCCGGCGTCAATTCTCGGCCCTGTTGGTCGGCCCGCCGCCTTCGAGGTGCCGTTCAGGGCAGTGAGGCGGTTTAAGTGACTGCTCGGGAACGGACAGATCAAGGCGGTGGGCGCCGTCTGACTTCTCGACCACCGCCAACACCTGTTCGAGTTCGCCGGAACGCACGAGAAGCCGAAGTTCCGGAGCAAGACGATAGAGGCCTTTGCCCCTAGCTGCTCGCTGCAACATGAGTTACATAGAGAGAGACCCCCAAGGAAGGAGGTGACATGGGTTGGAACGCTGCACTGGTGTTCAGCTACGGGGTTCCGGTACCAGGCCGTGAAGCGCGAGCTCTACAGAACTTCGCCGATGCGCAGACCTTCTTCGGCAAACTGGCCGCCGACGGGAAGTGCGCTGAGCCGGAGATCTTCCACCACGGATACGGTGGCGGCATGATGATCATCAAGGCTGAAGGCCCCGAGGTCCTTCACAAGATCCTGATGATGGACGACGCTCGGAAGACGCTCAGCACGGCATCGTTCACCTCGACCGGGTTCAAGTACGAGATGTACAACACGGGCGAGTTTCTGATGGACAGCATGGCGCTGTACTCGGGAGTCGGGACGGAACTCGGTTACCTGTAGGAGTGAGTGGTCGGGCTAAGACGATGTCTGTACCCGACCACTCTACGCGACAAGCCGGTGACAGGTCTCTGCGTCGCGGCACGGAATCGCGAGCGGGCTGCGATATTACTTCTCCGCACCGGCCCCGTTGAGGGCGTAGCTAGGCTGCGGGCGAGGAGACGGGAATGGACCACCACTCGACCGTTGATCGCGCTCGCTTGATTCGGCTGTTTGGCGATGAGCAGGAGGCGTTCGTCCGGGCCAACCCGAAGTCGCAGCGGCTCGCCCGGGAGGCCACCCGGTCGCTCGTCGGCGGAGTCCCGATGAACTGGATGAGCCGTTGGCCGGGGCCCTTCCCGCTATTCGGCCGGAGCGCCGCAGGGTCGCGCATTGTCGACGCAGACGGCCACGAGTACATCGATTTCTGTCTCGGCGACACCGGAGCCATGACCGGGCACGCGCCCCTCGCCACGGTGAAGACCGTCGGGGAAGTCGCTGCCGCAGGGCTGACCACAATGCTCCCCTCCGAGGACTGCATCGCTGTCGGTGACGAACTGCGCCGCCGTTTCGGGTTGCCCGTCTGGCAATTCGCCCTTACGGCCACCGACGCCAACCGCTTCGCGATCCGGTTGGCCCGCTGGTTGACCGGTCGCCCCAAGATTCTGGTGTTCAATTGGTGCTACCACGGCACCGTCGACGAGACCTTCGCGGTGCTCGAAGGCGACCGGGCGGTCGGCCGGCCCGGGAACATCGGGCCGCCGGTCGACCCGACCGCCACCACCAGGGTCGTTGAATTCAACGACTTGAACGGCTTGCTCGCTGCCCTGGCCCACGGCGACGTCGCCGCGGTGCTGGCCGAACCGGCTCTCACCAACATCGGCATCGTGCTGCCCGAGCCGGGGTTCCATGAGACACTCCGTGCCGCGACCCGCCGGACGAACACACTGCTCATCATCGACGAGACTCACACCATCTGCGCCGGACCCGGCGGGTACACCGCCGCCCACCGGCTGGAGCCCGACCTGCTGACCATCGGCAAACCCATCGCCGGCGGGGTCCCGGCCGCCGCCTTCGGGATGACCTCCGAGCTGGCCGAACGGGCCACTGCCGTTCTGGAATCCCCCGAGGGAGACGCCGCCGGAGTGGGAGGCACGCTGGCCGGCAACCCGTTGTCGGTGGCAGCCATGCGGGTCACCCTGCAGAACTGCCTGCGGGAAGAGGACTTCGCGATGACCATCCCGCTGGCCGCCCGGTGGGCGGGAGGCGTGCAAGCGACCATCGACGAGCTCGAGGTTCCCTGGAGTGTGCAACAGCTCGGGTCGCGGGCCGAATACTGGTTCTCGCCGCCGCCCCGTACCGGCGGGGAGGCCGCCGCCCTGGCCGACGAGGACCTGGCCGGTTTCTTCCACTTGTACGCCCTCAACCGGGGGGTGCTGCTCACGCCGTTCCACAACATGGCGCTCATGGCCCCCACCACCACCGCAGCGGACGTGGACCTGCATAGCGAGATCTTCCGGGCCGCTGCCGGTGAGGTACTGACACGATGAGCGACAGTCGAGCGGTGGCGGTGGTCACCGGGGCAGGGAGCCCGGACGGGATCGGATTTGCGTGTGCCCGCCTCCTCGTCGAAACCGGCCATCGAGTGGCTATCTGCTCGACCACCGGGCGCATCCACGAGCGAGCCAAGGAGTTGCGATCCACCGGGCGGGAGGTCTGGTCGGAAGTGGTCGACTTGATGGACCCGGCCGCCGCCCACGCGTTTGCCACCGGCGTCGCCCGGCAACTGGGGGACGTCTCGATCCTGGTAAACAACGCCGGGATGACCGCCGTCGGGGTGCAAGCCGAGAACGGATCGATCGCCAACACCAGCGACGCGCTGTGGTCTGAAGGCATCAACCGTAACCTAACCAGTGCTTTCGTGATGACCCGAGCGGTGCTGGAAAGCATGCAACTGCGCGGCTATGGGCGCATCGTCAACGTCACCTCAGTGACCGGACCGGTGATGGCGATGCACAACGATGTGGTCTACGCCGCCGCCAAGGCCGGGATGGTGGGGCTGACCCGGGCCACCGCACTGGACTCGGCCCCGCACGGGGTGACCGTCAACGCTGTTGCCCCCGGCTGGATCGCTACTCCGTCGTCGAGCCCGGAGGAGATCGAAGAGGGAAAGCTCAGCCCGGTCGGCCGGCCCGGCCGAGCGGACGAGGTGGCGGCGGTCGTTGCGTTTCTGTGCTCACCCTCTGCGTCCTACCTTACCGGCCAGCTGGTGGTGGTCGACGGCGGCAACTCTATCCACGAGGAGCGATGGCGACCACCGGCTACCCGTGCTTGATCATCACGTGCTTGGTGATCCGGTAGTCGTTGACCGCCTCCTCGGACATGTCTTTGCCAAACCCGGATTGTTTGAACCCACCGTGGGGGGCTTCGGAAGCAAGTGGGATGTGGTCGTTGACCCACACCGTGCCGAATTCCAGTCCGGACGCCACCCTCATGGCCCGACCAATGTCTTTGGTCCACAGCGAGGCGGCCAGTCCGTAGAGGACATCGTTGCCCATTTCGATCGCTTGCTCCTCGCCTTCGAAGGGCAACAGCACAACCACCGGGCCGAACACCTCGCTCTGCACGATCTCTGAGCTCTGAGCGGCATCGACGATCACCGTTGGTGCGTAGTAGTAGCCCTCCTCGAGCCCGGCGGGGATCTCACCACCGGTCAGCACCCGGGCGCCGTCGTTCTTAGCCCGTTCGACGAACCCCACTACGCGATCGCGCTGGGCCGCCGAGATCAGCGGCCCTACGAGCGTTTCTTCGTCCCAGGGATCGCCGACGACCGCCCCCCGGAAAGCCTCGACCACCGCCTCGACAGTCTCGTCGTAGCGCCCCCGCTCGGCGTAGACGCGAGTGGCTGCCGTGCAATCCTGGCCGGTGTTGAAGCAGGCGCCGATCATGGCCGCCTCGGCCAGCGCCTCCATATCGGCATCCTCAAAAACCACAAACGGGGCTTTCCCGCCTAGTTCCAGGTGGACGCGTTTCAGGGTCTCGGAGGCGGTCTTCATCACCTTCTTGCCGGTGCCGGTCGATCCGGTGAGCGAAACCATCCGCAAGCCGGGATGCTCAACCAGCGCCTGGCCGGTGTCACTACCCCCGGTCACCACGTTGAACACACCATCCGGGATCCCCGCCTCCTTGGCCAGCTCGGCCAGCATGAGCGCAGTGCGAGGGGTACCCGGAGCAGGCTTGAGCACCGTTGTGCAACCCGCCGCCAGAGCGGGCCCCACCTTCCAGATGGCCATCAGTAGCGGGTAGTTCCAGGGAGCGATCTGGCCGACCGGGCCGACCGGTTCTTTGACCAACATCGACGTGTACCCGGATGCCCAGTCTCCGGCGGCGGTGCCCATTACCGAGCGAGCGGCCGCCCCAAAGAACCTCAGGTTGTCAACCCCGAACGGTAGGTCGCCGCCTAGAGAGTTCTGCGCATACGGTTTGCCCGTGTCCTCCGATTCCGCCTTGGCGAACTGTTCGGCCTGCTCTTCCAGGAGGTCGCCCAGTCGATGGAGGGCGAGGGCCCGCTCCCCCGGGGCCAAAGAGGACCAGCGGCCGTCGAAGAAAGCCCGGCCGGCCGCCTGGACGGCGGCGTCGACATCCTCGGCCGAAGCGTCGAACACCTCGTCGAACACCTCGCCGGTGGCCGGATTCTCGACCTTCAGGACAGCCCCGCCCCGGGAATCCGTCCACTGCCCGTCGATCCACAGTTTCCAGCTCATGACCTCCACCTCCGCTCTCGACGTCGCTATATCTGCTCCTACCGCACGATAGACCCAAGCGAGAGCCGAGGACGCGGGAAACGGAAGGTCTGCGTGGCCGGGGCGCCGCGCCGACGTCGGGGCGGGCGTAGCCTCCGTGATGAGAAGGAGGGAATCATGTCAGCTGCTTACGACGTGGTTGTCGTCGGCGCCGGCCACAACGGTCTGGCGTGTGCCGCCTATTTGTCCAAACAAGGATTGCGGGTCCTGGTGCTCGAGAAGAGCTCCCAGGTGGGAGGTGCCGCGGTGACGGACCAGCCGTGGCCCGGGTACCGCGTTTCGTCGGCTTCCTATGTGGTCAGCCTGATTCCGCCCCGCATCGTCGAAGAACTCGAGCTGCACAAGTTCGGCTATCGGGTCACGGTGATCGACCCCGACTACTACGTCCCCTACCCGGACGGGACGTCGCTGACCCTGTGGGGGGACGTGGGCCGATCGGCAAGGGAGATCGCTCGCTTCTCGCAACGCGACGCGGAGGCCTACGTTGCCTTCGACGCGTATTTCTATCGTGTGGCCCGGTTGATGAGGGACCTGTTGTTCGTCGTTCCACCCAATCTGGCTCTCGGCGAGGTGCCGCGTTGGTTGGCGCTGGCCGGACGGCTCCGCCACTGGAACCACCGCGATGTCGTCGAGGCGGTTCGCTTGTTCACGCTGAGCGCCGCCGATTTTCTGGACGAGTGGTTCGAAGACGAGCGAGTCAAGGGGGCCCTGGCTACCCAGGCGGTCATCGGAGCCTGGGGCGGACCGATGAGCCCCGGCTCGGCCTATGTGCTCATGCATCACTGGATCGGGGAAGTCGACGGTCACGATGGAGCCTGGGGATGGGTGCACGGTGGGATGGGCGGTTTGAGCGATGCCCTCGCCTCCGCCGCGCGAGCCGCAGGCGCAGAGATTCGCGTCGAAACAACCGTGGACCACGTGCTGATCCAGGACGGCAGAGCAACCGGGGTCATCCTGGAGGACGGAACTCAGCTGCACAGCGAACGAGTCATTTCGAGCGCCCATCCCATCAGCACGTACCTCGATTTGATCGGCGAGAACCACCTTCCCGACCAGGTCGTCGCCGACGTGCGACGCTTCCGGACCAGGTCAGGTTCGGTCAAAGTGAACCTGGCCCTCAGCGAATTGCCTCATCCGACCGCCTGGAGCGGTCCGGTCCCCGGCGATCCCCACCGCGGGATCCTCGCCGTTGCCCCCTCAATCGCCTATCTGGAGCGCGCCTGGGACGACGCAAAATACGGCCGGACCTCGCAGCACCCTTACCTCGAAGCAGTTTTCCCGACTGTATTCGAGCCCGACTTGGCCCCCGCCGGTAGGCATCTGGCCTTGTGCTTCACCCAATTCGGGCCTTTCGACCTGGCCAACGGGTCGTGGGAGACAGAACGCCAGGTCTACGGACAGCGAATCATCGACACGCTCGCTGAAGTGTGCCCGAACCTGCCCTCCTCGGTCGAGCACATGGAGGTCCTCGCTCCCCCGGATATCGAACAGCGCTACGGCCTGCTCGGCGGCAACATCTTTCAAGGTGAGATGTCGATCGACCAGATGCTGTCTCTGCGGCCGATTCCCGGTTATGCGGACTACCGCACGCCGATCTCCCGGCTGTACTTGTGCGGGTCGGGAGCTCATCCGGGCGGCGGAGTCATGGCGGTTCCCGCCCGCAACTGTGCCCAGGTGATCCGCAGAGATCTGCGGAAGGAACGAATGCTGACACCCGTCCAACGGCTCATGCGCCGCTGATCAGAGACCCCGGCACCGGCCGGCCTTGCGGGCCACGGCGAACCAAACGGGAACCGTGCCGATCCATTCTGACGTCTTCGTCGGGCGTAGGCTCATCCTGCGAGACACAGGCAAGGAGGTTGGAGCCATGGCCGAAGAAGTGGAAGTTGGCCCGGTGTCGGAGCTGACTCCGGGAACCGTGATGGGAGCGGGCCGCTATGCGGTCGGCAACGCCGACAGCGAGTTGTTCGCCGTCACCCGGCGCTGCCGGCACCTCTACGCCGATCTGGCCGACGGCAGCATCGACGAGCAAGGCTGCCTGACGTGCCCCTGGCACGGCTCGAAGTACGACGTGCACACCGGCAGGATGGTGCTCGGACCGCAGGGCGTATTTGCCAAGATCCCCGGCTTGGGCACCGCCCTCAAAGCCTTGACGCTGGTGCTTCCGCTGGGACGCGGGACGGTCGTCGAACGCGACGACACCCTGTACGTCGAGTAGGCACGCCCTCCGGCAGTCCGCCTGAGTGCAGACGTGCCGATTCAAGATCGGGGAGCGGTGCGGAGATGTTCCCACAGCGGTGAGGAGCCGATCGAACGGCTGGGCGGCTTACAGATCGGCCTTGAGGTATGCGTCGGCTTCGTCGCCGAGTCCGAGGCCAACCCGTTCGAGGGCGTCAGCGAGCACCAACCTCGGCTGGCCTTCGACGATCCGGATATCGCCTGGATAGTAATCTCCCCGGATTCGGGCCAAGACGTACGGGTGCGCCCCGAAGGCCTGCGCGACATGCTTAGGCACGGCGAGGGCTAATCCGTCTTGGTTGGCGACAACCCGGGTCCGCAGCGGAGCCAACAACCGTTCCAAGGCTCTGCCGACGACTTCTTCGACATGGGCGGTAGGGTCCAGCGTCTCCTGATCGCCGCGAGTTCGCGCGTCGCAGAGCCATGCCCTCACATCCGTGTCGACCTCGCCCGGGTCGGTGAGCCGTACCCTGTGACCAAAGCTGGTTGGCCCGTAGAGCTGAATCTCCCGCACCCGGATGTCCTCAAGCGGCGCCGGCAAGATAAAAGAGAGGTCTACCCACCTTTTCGCCAGCTGCACCCCGGCGAAGGTCATCCGGGCAATAAAAGCAACTCGTGTCTTCTGCGGATGGATCCGGAAGTCCCCGCAGGCCGTCAGGGCCGATTCCACGGCCTGATAAAGAGCCACAGCCAACTCGCTCTTCGACGCGAGGTGCTCTTCGAGTGCCATCTCTACACACGAGTGCCATTGGTTGACGTTGGCGAACCGGCGGTGACAGGACCGGCATGTCCACAACTCGGCCACGTTTGGATGGTACTTCTGTCGGCTCTCCAAGGCCGGTTGTCGGGGACGGCAACATGCAGGGGTAAGCAGTGAGACCACGTGGAATCTCGCCGACTGCGGCCGGGTCGACCGACCCGGGCTGAATGGCTTGCCGAGCAGGCGAGCAAACTCGAAGGGAGCGCAGGCTGGATGACCTGGCGCAGCTGGAATAGCCCAATCCGCCTGCTATCTGGCCCCGGTCGCTCGGGGTAGCAAAGAGCCGACGCGACCGTCCACAGCCAGCAGAAAATCCTCTGCCGGCAGGAACCGGACACGTATGTTGAACGTCGAACCAGCACGAGTTCGGCAAGGAGCCGAAACAGACAAAAAGGAGTGTCTTGTGTCGCATGCGAACCGGCGAGGTGTCTGGCTGATACCCGCCTTCGTACTGGCTCTTTTCTTCGTTTCCGCAGAATCGGCCGGCGCGTCCTGCGCCGAGGCGGTTCCTATCGAGCAAGCTCTCGCCGAAGCCCAGACGGTATTCGTCGGCAGGGTCACCGACCTGCAGTACGACGGCCGGTTGGCTGCCTTCCTGGTCGAAGATGTGTGGAAAGGTGAAGTGAACGGCACAACCGTCGTGAGCGGCGGACCAAGCCTCTCGGAGCTGCAAGCCGCCCGAGAGCAAGGTCAGGACGTTTTCACTTCGGTAGACCGCAGCTACGCAGCCGGTGAGCGGTACTTGGTGATCTCCTACGGCGGCGACGGTCAAGTGTTGCTCGACAACGCCTGCTCGGCAACCCAGCCTTTCGCCGACGACCTCACCCAGTATCGGCCCGCCTCCGCTCACGCCCCCGTGGCCCCGGCAGCCCCGGATATCGACCCGGCCGGGTTGAGCGTGTGGGCCTGGATTGGGTTGGCGACCCTGGCCCTGGGCGTGGCAGGGGCGATGGTGGCAATGACCCTCCGCCAACCCCCACCGAGTTCTGCCATGACGTGAACGCATCAAGACCGATCCAGGACACGTGAGGCGAGAGGCTCTCGTCGATCCGGCCGTGGCCATGGGAAACTCAACCGTTGACCGGCGCAGCGGGAAGCGCGACAGTTCGACATACGGACAGATCGGAACGAGGGCGGCGATCCGGTCGGGCAAACGAGGAGGAGCCCATGGCAACAGATCTGACCGTGTACATGGAGGACCGGCCGGGAACGCTCGCCGATCTCGGCGAAGCACTTGGCGAGGCGGGCATCAACATCCAAGGGATCTGCGGATTCCCCTGCGAGGGAAGGGGAGTCGGTCATCTGCTCGTCGAAGATCCCGCTGCCGCCCGGGCCGTCATCGAGGCGGCCGGATTCGAGGTTGGCCGTCAGCGGGACGTGATCGTGATGCCGATCGAAGACCGACCCGGCGTCATGGGCGACATCGCTCGTAGGATCGCGGCAGTGGGTGTCAACGTGGAGTTGCTCTACCTGGCCACAGCCACCCGGGCGGTGATCGGGGCCGACGACCTGACTCTGGCGAAGAAGGTTCTGGAGCTCTAACCACCAGATCTGGTCACGGCCGACTGCACGGTGGGGTGTTTTTGCGCGCTTTCGCCGCCAAGCATCGCTCAAGGATCTCTTGGTTGGACGTCATCGCCCGAAAAAGAGGCGCCGGTCACCAGGTGACCTCCGAACAACCTCGATGGGTGTTGGGTTCGACCTGGAGTGTGGCGTGAGCGATGTGGTAGCGGTCCTGGAGAATAGTGCGGGCATGGTCGAGGACCGGGTGGGGGTCGATTCCTTCTCTGGTCATGAGGTGCACGGTGGCGACGTCCATGTCGGAGGTGAGAGTCCACGCCGTCCTCACGAGGGTCATTGCGGATCTCGTCGACCCGCTCACGGCCATCTGGACGGTGGCGGTCCTGACGGGCCTTTCCAGTACGCTCGTGGCTTTCCGGATGCGGGAAACTCACCCCACTCGGAAGCGGTCGGCCCGGTAACGCCGTCGTGTGGCCACGTCCTTTCGCGGCAATCGCCTACCGGAGGGCAGAGATGATCTCCCGCCCGTAGGCCTCGAGCGTGGCTTCCTGAGCGTCGTGCATGAGGTAGATGGCGAACTGGTCGACCCCCAGATCGCGCAGCTCCGTCAGCCTGGCGATGTGGTCGGCGACGGTGCCCAGCACACAAAACCTGTCGACGATGGCATCGGGAACAAAATCCGCCGAAGGGTTCTTCTTCTTGCCGTGATGCAGGTAGTCGTAGTCTTTCCGGTCTTCGATGAAGTCGGTCAACGCCCGGGGCACTGTGCTGCCGTCACCGCCGTACCGAGCCACCAGATCCTCCACGTGGTTGCCGACCATTCCGCCGAACCAGCGCAACTCTTCTCGCTGATGGACCAAATCGTCTCCAACGTAGGCGGGCGCCGCCACGCAGAACGAGATCTCCGCTGGATCGCGGCCGGCGTCCCGGGCTGCCGACTTGACCGCCTCCATCGTCCATTCGAGGATCTTCGGATCGGCCAGCTGGAGGATGAACCCGTCGGCTTGCCTACCGATCAGATCTAGGGCCCGGGGCCCGTATCCGGCCACCCACATCGGCAGATCCCACCCGTGCTCATCAACCCAGCGCAAGCGGAGCCGGACATCCTTGTACATCACCGAGTCGCCGGCCACCATCCGTTTGATCACTTTCATGGACTCTGACATGGTGGCCAGAGTGGCCGGTTTGCGTCCGATGAAGCGCAGCGCCGAGTCGCCTCGCCCCATCCCGCAAATGGTCCTGGGCCCGTGACTGTCGTTGAGCGTTGCAAACAGAGAAGCGAGCACCGTCCAGTCGCGGGTCCCCGGGTTGGTCACCATCGGCCCGACGATGATCCGATCGGTGGCCGCCAGCATCTGCTCGAAGAGGACGAACGGTTCCTGCCAGAGCACATGGGAATCAAAGGTCCAGGCGTAGGAGAACCCATGCTCTTCAGCCAGCTTGGTCAACTCAACAACCCGTGCGGCCGGAGGGTCTGTCTGTAGAACAACACCAAAATCCATGGCTCTGTCTTTCCTAGGTGTGCTGGGGGAATCCCAGATCGACGCCTCGATGAATAGGTTCCGGCCAGCGGCTGATGATCACTTTGGGGCGCGTATAGAAGTGGACTCCCTCGGGTCCGTAGATGGCGTGGTCACCGAAGATGGAGTCTTTCCAGCCGCCGAACGAATAGAAGCCGAGCGGCACCGGGATCGGAACGTTGATGCCCACCATGCCAACTTCGATCTCGTTCTGGAACTTGCGGGCGGCCCCCCCATCGTTGGTGAAGACGGCTGTGCCATTCCCCCACGGGTTGTCGTTGATGATGCCGATGGCGTCCTCAAAAGAATCGGCCCGCACCACTGACAGGACGGGCCCGAAGATCTCGTCCTGGTAGACCGTCATGTCGGTCTTGACATGGTCGAGCAGCGTCGCTCCGAGGAAGAAACCCTCCTCATGTCCTAGAACGGCCAGGTCGCGCCCATCGGTGAGCGCCTGAGCGCCCGCTTCGATCCCCTGGGCGACATACGAGGCGACTCGATCGCGGTGCTCCCTGGTGATGAGCGGACCCATCTCGGAGTCGGTTTCCATTCCCGGACCGACCTTTAACGATGCAATCCGCTCCTGCACTTTGGGAAGCAGCTTGTCGGCCGCATCGCCGACCGTCACGACCACCGAGATGGCCATGCACCGCTCCCCGGCCGAGCCGAAACCCGCCGAAACCGCCGAATCGGCGGCCAGATCCATGTCGGCATCGGGCAACACGATCATGTGGTTCTTGGCCCCGGCCAAGGCCTGCACCCGCTTACCGTGCCGCGTCCCGCTCTCGTAAATGGACTGCGCCACCGGAGTCGAGCCCACGAAACTGATCGCGGCCACGTCTGGATGTTCCAGCAGACGCTCGACTGCCACCCGGTCACCGTTGATCACGTTGAACACGCCATCCGGCAACCCCGCCTTGGCGAACAGCTCGGCCGACAGTATCGAGGCGGAGGGGTCCTTCTCGGACGGTTTCAACACGAACGTGTTCCCGCAGGCGATGGCGATCGGATACATCCACATGGGAACCATCGCCGGAAAGTTGAACGGCGTGATCCCCGCCGCCACCCCCAGCGGCTGACGGATCGTGTACATATCAACCGCCGAGGAGACGTTCTCCGAATACTCACCCTTCAACAGGTGCGGGATGTTGGTGGCGAACTCGATCACTTCAAGGCCCCGATTGACCTCACCGAGGGCATCGGGCAAGGTCTTGCCGTGTTCGGCGGTGAGGAGCTTGGCGAGGTCCTCCTGGTGCCGGTCGACCAGCTCGCGGAAGGCAAAGAGGATCTTTTGGCGCCGGCTCAGCGATGAGTCCCGCCAGGCGGGAAACGCCGCTCGGGCCGCGGCGACCGCCCGGTCGACCTCCTCGACGGTGGCAAACGACACCTCTGCCGCGACTTGACCGGTGGCAGGGTCGTACACCTTGCCGTGCCGGTCGGTCGCGCTGCTGAAGGGCTTGTTGTTGATCCAGTGTTCGATTTGTTTCATTGCACCACCTCAGATGAGCATCTGGCTTGGGCCACGCTTCAGATACCTCCCGTCACCTCGGGAGCCAACATGACGGTCACCGTCGACGATCACCCTCCCCCGTGAGAGGACCTGGTCCACTTTCGCATTGATTTCCATGCCTTCGTAGACCGTGTAGTCGATGTTTCCATGGATAGTGTCGGGAGCCGAGTAAGTGAAGGACCCCTGCGGATCGTAGACCACCAGGTCGGCGTCCGATCCGACGGCGATGGTGCCCTTGCGAGGGTAGAGGCCAAACATCTTGGCGGGGGCGGTGGCGATCAGATCGACCCACCGGTTGATGTCGAAGCGGCCCCCGACTACCCCGCTCTGGTACATCACGTTGAATCGCTCTTCGACTCCAGGCAACCCGTTGGGGATCTTGGTGAAGTTGCCTTCCCCCAGCCGCTTCTGGCGGCCGAGCTTGTCGTCGTCGTCGTAGAAGAAGCAGGCGTGGTCGGTAGAGACAACCTGGAGGTCGCCACGAGCAAGCGCGTTCCACAGGTATTCCTGATGGCCCTCCGCTCTGAAACGGATGGGGGTCGAGCAGACGTACTTCGCTCCTTCGAATCCGGGTAACGCAACATGGTCCTCGACCGAAAGATGGAGGTACTGCGGGCAGGTCTCCCCGAAGACGTTGAGCCCGCGGTCACGGGCTTGGGTGAGCTCGGCCACGGCTTCCTTGGCAGACATATGGACGATGTAGAGCGGTGCCCCGGCCAACTCTGCGAGGGTGATCGCCCGGTGCACGGCCTCCGACTCGGTGGTTGGGGGTCGGGTGATCGAGTGGTACTTGGGGTCGGTCTCACCCCTTAGCACGGCCTGCTC